>ERZ1673736.6-NODE-6-length-335771-cov-18.158292_pt1 | contig 335771 bp, 292 predicted proteins | sample MGYA00580212_ERZ1673736 | MGnify/ENA primary metagenome ERZ1673736 (study PRJEB41218, sample SAMN15661752) | gut metagenome | host: Homo sapiens | place: Canada: London | collected 2015-08-20/2019-03-30 | study: EMG produced TPA metagenomics assembly of...
TGGCTTGCGGACACAGTCCGTGGAGTGCTCCAAACTTGGAAAGACACGGATCATCGAAGATGCAAACATTCGGTTGGTTAGAAATTCCACATTTTTTGAACCGAATTTCCATCTCCATTTCCACATGAAATCTCCAAGTGTGTTTCATATAATATTACTTATCACTCCAAAGAGATCCATGCTTATTGCGGCAATTACTTAGTTGGAACGGCTTATGCGAGCAATTCCTTTACGCATGCAGCAATGGCGTCGTCCTTACAGTTTGCATAGAAATATTCGGCAAAATGTTCGCCGCTCAATGCACCGACGACGAGATCATGGTCAAGCTCTTTTAAGATGGAGACGAGATCGCGGTGTGTGACTTTTTTCACCTCATCGAGGATTTTCTTGTTGCGCTGTTCCGGCACGACACGCTCTTTCGGATAGCCGCCGCCGCCCGGTGCACAGAATAATTTCTCGAAGATGTAAGTCAGGTTTAACTCACCGCCCCAGCCGAAGTTCTCAGCGAACGGGAGAGCGATACAGTTGCCGTCGTTGACCTGCGAGAAGAGATAAGCGTCCAGAGGAGACTCTACATGTCCGCAGAGTACCTGCGGGAAGGAATTGCAGGCAAGCATAGCACCCTCGCCGGTGCCGCATCCTGTGATGACGAAATCGGCTGCACCGGAATTCAATAATACAGCGGCAAGAATACCGTTCTGGACATAGGTGAGCGGATGCTCATCCTCGGCAGAGTACATACCGTAATTGAATACGGTGTGACCCATCGGCTCTACAACGGACTTTAATGTGTTGCAGATCATTTCATTCTTGGCTGCCTGGCTGTTTTCGTTGATTAAAGCGATTTTCATAATGGTTTAGACCTCCGTTTTATAACAAATCTGTCATGGCTACATCGTCCATGTCGTCAAAATCCTGATTCTCACCGACCATGCCCCAGATAAAAGTGTAAGCCTGGGTGCCGCATCCGGAGTGGATCGACCAGCTCGGGGAGATGACTGCCTGCTCGTTGCGCATTACAATGTGGCGTGTCTCTGTCGGCTCACCCATGTAGTGCATGACAAGGGCATCTTCTGGCATATCGAAATACAGATAGACCTCCATGCGTCTGTCGTGTGTATGGCACGGCATCGTGTTCCATACGCTTCCCGGCTCAAGTTTTGTCATGCCCATTTCCAGCTGGCAGCTCTCTACCTGACCAGGAAGAATATATTTGCAGATCGTTCTGTGGTTTGCTGTCTCCAGGGAACCGAGTTCTACTTTGTTGCAGTCCTTGACGATGACAACACCATCTTCTGGTGTGCCTTCCGGCTTGATGAGAACGGTTGGACATGTGCGGTGTGCAGGAGCACTGTTTAAATAGAATTTTGCCGGTGCAGCGGCGTCATCGCTTGCAAAAGTAATGTCGCGGGAGCCCATGCCGATATACATGCCTTCCTTGTGTGCAACGTGGTAAGTCTTTCCGTCGATGGTGATGGTGCCTGCGCCGCCGATATTGATGACGCCAAGCTCACGGCGCTCGCAGAAATACTGTGCGCGGAGTTCGTCGCCGGCAGTAAGCTTTAAGGTCTCTTTTACCGGAACGGCAGAACCGGTAATGATACGGTCGATATGGCTGTATACCAGTTTGATGACATCCGGCAAAAACAGGTCGTCAATCAGAAATTCCTCTCTTAAGCGTTCGGTGGTGTAGTGTTTGACATCTCTTGGAGATGCAGCTGTTCTAAGTTCCATGATAAAAATATCCTTTCTATGTATTGTTGCATGAAATGCCCGGAAAACCGGGCATTTCAATAGATAACTAATTAGCAGGTCTTTAAGTCAAATCCGAAGTAGTTGACGGCATTGTTGTAGCAGATTCCCTTCACGATCTCCTCAAGTGTCTCGTAGTCTGCCGGGAACTCGCCGTTCTCTACCCAGTTGCCGATCAGATTGCAGAGAATTCTGCGGAAGTAATCGTGACGGGTATAGGATAAGAAGCTTCTGGAGTCTGTCAGCATTCCAACGAAACCGGAAAGGTTTCCAAGGTTGGCGAGAGAGATCATCTGATCCTGCATGCCTGTCTTGTGATCGTTGAACCACCATGCGGAACCCTGCTGAATCTTTGCAACTGCGGTGGAATCCTGGAAGCAGCCGAGGATCGTGCCGATGGCCTGGTTGTCGTTCGGGTTCAAGCTGTAGATGATCGTTTTCGGAAGTTCGTCACTCTGATTTAAGGCATTTAAGAAATCTGCCATCTCAGAAGAAGGAGCGTAGTTGTTGATACAGTCATATCCAGTATCCGGTCCGAGCTTGTTGAACATCGGTGTGTTGTTGTCGCGCTTGCAGCCGTAGTGCAGCTGCATTACCCAGTTGCGCTTTGCATACTCTTTGCCGACATTGACCATGAATGCCGTCTTGAACTTTAATTCTTCTTCCTTGGTGACATCATTTCCTGCAAGACGTTTTGCGAAGATGCTCTCGATCTCCTCTGCGGAAGCAGGAGCGTACATTACATACTCTAATGCGTGGTCGGAAACACAGCATCCCATGGAAGCGAAGAAATCCATGCGGTTGGAAAGTGCCTTGCACAGATCTGCGAAGGAGGCAACCTTGATGCCGGATACAGTGGATAACTGATCCAGGTATTCCGGATAGGTCGGCTTCTCAATGTTCATGGCCTTGTCCGGGCGCCATGCAGGAAGAACCTTTACGTCAAAGGAAGCATCCTCGGCGATCTTCTTGTGCCACTCGAGTGAATCAACCGGATCGTCGGTGGTGCAGATCAGTGTGACGTTGGACTGCTTGATGATGTTGCGGACAGTCATATCCGGCTGGGCGAGGCGCTTGTTGCAAAGCTCCCATACTTCCTCGGCGGTGTTTTTGTTGAGCACGCCGTGATAGCCGAAATATTTCTGCAACTCCAGGTGGCTCCAGTGGAAGAGCGGATTGCCGATGGCTTTGCCGAGCACCTCAGCCCACTTTAAGAATTTCTCTTTGTCGGAAGCGTCTCCTGTAATGAAACGCTCGTCTACGCCGCAGGAACGCATGAAACGCCATTTATAATGGTCGCCGCCGAGCCATACCTGTGTGATATTCTCGAACTGACGGTCCTCATAAATCTCCTGCGGGTTGATGTGGCAGTGGTAATCCAGAATCGGTGTGGTTGCTGCATAATCGTTGTACAGCTTTTTCGCTGTCTCTGTCTGCAGTAAAAAGTCTTTGTCCATAAATGTTTTCATCTTTTTTTCCTCCATAAGTTGTTCTTGGTATATTTGAAAACCTTAAAATAATGTAGTGCCTCGTTTGATAAGTTTGCCGGAAAAAATGGATTTCTTCGGCATTTCCTCACCCTGGAGAACTCCGAGCAGAGTCTGCACCAGCTGATGCGTCTGTGTCTCAAGACGGTTGTCAACGGAGGTAAGCTCCGGCGTACAGCAGGTGGTGAGCATGGAATTATTATATCCAATTACCGACAAATCTTCCGGTACGGAAAGTCCCTGACGTCTGGCGTATTTCATGGCGCCTATGGCAAGCGGATCTTCCGATGCGATCACGCCGTGAAAACTCAGCTTCTTTTTGGAAAGACGTTCCAGATAATTGGCGACATCGTCCATCTGCTGCGGGTCTCCCTCGTAGAAGAGAATCCGTTTCTCATAATCCGGGACAGAGTGTGCCTCCATGGCGGCGCGAAAACCGCCCAGCTTTTTGACGCCGCTGTAGGAATTGGAATTGTACAGATAGAGAATGTCCTCAATCCCCGCGTCAAGCATGGAAACGGTTGCCTCGAACATAGATGTGTAATCGTCGCAGAGTGTGCTGTACACATTCGGATAGTCAAAGGAAGCGTTGAGCAGCATAATGGGAACCTGTGCGGAAACGTCCTTGATGTACTGGTTCTCCTCCTCATTGGTACCGATGAAGTTGGAACCAACGAGAATAATGCCATCCACTTTCTTGGAAAGAATGAGGTTTAAGTAATTCTTCTTGATGTCCAGATTGTAACCGGTACAGCATAAAAGGGATTCATAGCCGTTGGACTGAAGCTCCTGCTCGAGATAATACACTGCCTTGGCGAGAAAAAGATCCGAGGAATCGGCACAGAGAATACCGATCGTCTGTACGGAATGAAGTCCCATGCCGCGCGCAAATGCATTCGGAGTATAGTCGTATTTTTCTATAATATCCATTACCTTTTTTCGGGTAGCTGGCCGGACTTTATCGCTTCCGTTTAGAACACGGGAGACGGTGGCAATGGAAACACCGGCTTTCTTCGAAATGTCGTAAATTGTCATGGTGTGATTCCTTTTGAAACTCCTTAATATGGAAGAAATGAGATGCTTCCCAGGGCGTTACATGTAAAGTTACATAATATTAAGGTACAAAACAAGTATAGCTGTGAAAGCAGTTTCATTGCAACCATATTTATTATACAATATTGAAATTGAGAAAGCAACAACAGAAACAGGAAAAAATAACAAAAATGCCAAAAGAATGAAAAAAAAGTAATGGAATATAGATAACATCACTAAATTGTGCAAAATTACATATTGACTAATCCTATAAAAGGTGTAAGAATACATGGTGTAAACGCTTACAAAGCAACAAAATGCAGTATATATCAGAATACCAGGAGGATATCATGGACTTATTAAGCAGAGAAAAAACAGGAAAGGTTGAAAGACCTGTCAGAGTATTACAGTTTGGAGAGGGAAATTTCCTTCGTGCTTTTGTGGATTATATGATTGATATAGCGAACGAGCAGGGCAGATTCAATGGCGATATCGTGTTGGTAAAGCCGATCGAGTTCGGAAGCCTGGATCGTTTCCACGAGCAGGAATGTCAGTATACCGTACAGCTGCGCGGAATTGTAGATGGAGAACCGAAGCGCATTAACCGTATTGTGACCAGTGTGGCAGATGCGGTAGATGCATATGGCGAGTATGAAAAGTATGCGGCATTTGCAAAACTGGATACACTCCGTTATATCGTATCTAATACAACAGAGGCAGGAATCGTGTATGACGATACCGATCGCCTGGAGATGAACCCGCCGAAGAGCTATCCGGGAAAATTAACCAAGTTCTTATATGAGAGATACAAGCACTTTGACGGTGCGGCTGATAAGGGTCTTGTGATGCTGCCGGTAGAGCTCATCGATGACAATGGTATTCATTTAAAAGAGTGCGTATTAAAGCTTGCAAAACTCTGGAACCTGGAGGAAGAATTTACTGCATGGCTGAATGATGCATGCGTATTTACCTCTACACTGGTTGACCGTATCGTTACCGGATATCCGAGAGACGAGGCAGAGGAGCTGTGCAAAGAGTTCGGTTACCAGGATAACCTGATCGTAACAGGCGAGCCGTTCGCACTCTGGGTAATCGAGAGCGCAAAGGACATCAGCAAAGAGTTCCCGCTTCCGGATGCAGGACTTCCGGTGATCTTTACAGACAACCAGAAGCCGTATAAGCAGAGAAAGGTCAGAATCTTAAACGGAGCGCACACATCCTTCGCGCTTGCTTCCTATCTGTGCGGCAACGACATCGTGTTGGAGTCCATGCAGGATGAGTTGATTTTTAACTTTATGAAAGCAACCATTTTCGATGAAGTAATTCCGACACTGACACTTCCGAAGCAGGATCTGATCGATTTCGCAGAGGCGGTAATCACAAGATTCAACAATCCGTATGTAAAACATGCACTGTTATCCATCTCCTTGAACTCTGTATCCAAGTGGAGAGCAAGATGTATGCCGAGCTTCTTGGGCTACATCGAGAAGGAAGGGAAGCTTCCGGTACACTTGACATTCTCGCTGGCAGCTCTGATGGCATTCTATACAGGAACAGAGATCCGCGACAAGGCGCTGATCGGACACCGCGACGGGCAGGAGTACAATGTTTTAGACGACGCTGCGGTATTGGAGTTCTTTGCAGCCAACAGCTCTAAGGACGCAAGAGAGTATGCACATGCAGTTCTTTCTAACGAGGCATTCTGGGGACAGGATCTGAGTGCTCTTGCAGGAGTGGAGGATGCAGTTGCTTCCTATACAGAAGAGATCCGCACGCTTGGAATGCGTAAGGCGATGGAAAAGATTTTTGCATAATACACTGTGAAAAACAGGCAGGAGACGATTCATGAAGGATTTTATCAAAATCAATGAAAATGATAATGTTATCGTGGCATTGAGGGAACTGGCAGCCGGGGAGACTATCCTGGCGGGAACACAGGAGGTTACAGCCAGGGAAACGATCCTGGCGGGACACAAGATGGCAATCCGCGATATTGCAGCCGGAGCCGAAGTGATCAAATACGGTTTTAGGATCGGCAATGCGAAGGAGAATATTGCAGCGGGACAGTGGGTGCATGTACATAATTTAAAGACGGCACTCGGCGATCTGCTGGAATACACTTATGAGCCGGTGGAGACGAATGTGAAAAAGACAGAGGATGTCAAATTCATGGGCTTCGCCCGCGCCAACGGAAAAGTTGGCGTCCGCAACGAAGTCTGGATCATCCCGACCGTCGGCTGTGTCAACAATATTGCAACCGCAATGGCGAAGGCAGCCAACGCCAGAGTGAAGGGAAGCGTTGAGGAAGTCATCGCATTCCCGCATCCGTATGGATGTTCCCAGATGGGAGACGACCAGGAGCACACCAGAACGATTCTGGCGGATCTGGTAAATCATCCGAATGCGGGCGGCGTTCTCGTGCTCGGACTGGGATGTGAGAACAGCAATATCGGCGAATTGAAAAAATACATCGGCGATTACGATGAGAATCGCGTAAAATTCCTGGTTTGTCAGGAATGTGAGGACGAGATGGAGGAGGGAGCAAAACTCCTGAATGAACTCATCGATTATGCGTCCGCGTTTGAGCGCGAGCCGATCAGTGCCTCAAAGCTGATTGTCGGAATGAAGTGCGGCGGCAGCGATGGATTCTCCGGAATTACGGCCAATCCGCTGGTGGGCAGATTCTCAGATCTTCTGATCGGAAAGGGCGGCACCACGATCCTTACCGAAGTGCCGGAAATGTTTGGCGCGGAGACGCTTCTGATGAACCGCTGCGCCAACAGGGAACTGTTCGATGAGACAGTCTCACTGATCAACGACTTCAAGCAGTATTTCAAGGACAATCATCAGACGATTTATGAGAATCCGTCTCCTGGAAATAAGAAGGGTGGTATCTCGACACTGGAAGATAAATCACTGGGCTGTACACAGAAGTCCGGAAGCGCACCGGTGTGCGGCGTGCTTTCCTATGGAGAGTGTGTAAAAACCTCAGGATTAAACCTCCTGTCTGCACCGGGCAATGATCTGGTGGCGGCGACGGCACTTGCGGCGAGCGGCGCACATATCGTACTGTTTACGACAGGGCGCGGAACACCGTTTGCGTCCCCGGTTCCGACCGTGAAGATTTCCAGCAACAGTACGCTGGCCGGAAAGAAGAAAAACTGGATCGACTTCAATGCGGGCGTGCTGGTGGAAGACGCGGAGTTAGACACAGTGGGACAGCAGCTGTTCGACTATGTGATCGACGTGGCGTCCGGCAGAAAAGTCTGCAGCGAGGAAGCGGGCTTCCACGATATGGCAATCTTCAAACAGGGCGTGACACTGTAGCTGAAAAGCAGTAGTTAAGCAATCGATGCGGCTTTCGGCCACTGCGGCTGATGCCACATGAATAATAGAAAAGGAGAACATAAAAATGGGAATTTTAGACAATTTTTCACTTGAGGGTAAAGTAGCACTTGTAACAGGTGCATCTTACGGAATCGGTTTTGCAATCGCAACTGCATTCGCAGAGGCAGGCGCAACAATCGTATTCAACGACATCAGGCAGGAACTTGTGGACAAGGGACTTGCTTCCTATGAAGAGAAGGGCATCAAGGCACACGGTTATGTCTGCGACGTGACAAACGAGGAGCAGGTGGAAGCCATGGTGGCACAGATCGAGAAGGAAGTCGGAACGATCGACATTCTTGTCAACAATGCAGGAATTATCAAGCGCATCCCGATGCTTGAGATGAAGGCTTCTGAGTTCAGACAGGTCATCGATGTTGACCTGAACGCGCCGTTTATTGTATCCAAGGCAGTCATTCCAGGAATGATTAAGAAGGGTCATGGAAAGATCATCAACATCTGCTCTATGATGAGTGAGCTCGGCCGTGAGACCGTATCTGCATACGCAGCTGCAAAGGGCGGATTGAAAATGCTTACAAGAAATATCGCGTCTGAGTACGGCGAGCACAACATTCAGTGCAATGGTATCGGACCGGGTTATATTGCAACACCGCAGACCGCTCCGCTCCGTGAGATCCAGCCGGACGGCTCCAGACATCCGTTTGACCAGTTCATCATTGCAAAGACTCCTGCAGCAAGATGGGGCACAGCTGAGGATCTGCAGGGAACCGCTGTTTTCCTGGCTTCCGATGCATCCAACTTTGTCAACGGACACGTTGTATATGTAGACGGCGGTATTCTGGCATACATTGGAAAACAGCCACAATAGACTACATTCCGCACATATTTGCCCATGAAAACATTTCTAACAAAAAAAAGCTAAAATATGAAAAAAAGTAGTGCATTTTTATGAGGGCTGTGCTATAATACAACATGTAAGCACTTACATTATTGCAATGTGACTAAAACCTTTCGGAGTGCAAAACGATGAAAGGGCACATTGCCAAGTAATAAAGAAAAAGGAGAAGAAAACTATGAAAAAGGATTTCTTGAAACGCACAATGGCTACCGGTTTAGTAGCAGCCATGGCACTTTCTACCGCAGCCTGTGGAAGTTCCACATCTGAGGAGACAAACACAGACGCAGCAGCCACAACACCGGAGACTCCGGCAACAGAAGCAGCGGCAGCTACAGAGGCAGCAGCTACCGATGATGGTTCTTATGAGAATTGTACATTAACAATGTCATGGTGGGGTGGTGACACCAGACACGAGGCAACATTAAAGGCAATCGAGGCATTTGAGGCAGCTTACCCGGGAATTACCGTAGAACCTACATACGCTGCATGGGATGGATGGGAAGCTAAGATGGCTACCGCATTCGCAGCAGGAACCGCACAGGATGTAAACCAGATCAACTGGAACTGGATTACACAGTATGACAACGATGGAACCGCTTTCCTTAACCTGAATGATTACTCTAACGTAATTGATTTCAGCCAGATCGATTCCTCATATCTTGATATGTGTACAGCATCTGACGGATCCCAGGCAGGTATCCCGATTTCCATGACAGGTAGAATTTTCTACTGGGACAAGACAACATTCGATGAGATCGGATGCGAGATCCCGACCACATTAGAGGAGTTAAAGGCTTGCGGTGAGAAGTTCGCAGCATACGGAGATGATTACTATCCGTTAGCTTTAGGTGAGTACGACAGAATGATCCTCATGGTATACTATCTTGAGTCTGTATACGGAACCGACTGGGTAACAGACGGACAGATCAACTACACAACAGACCAGATCGCAGAGGGACTTCAGTTCATCCAGGATCTTGAGGACGCTCATGTAATTCCTTCTGTAGCAACAATCGCTGGTGACGGTGCCGCATCTCTGGATCAGAACCAGAACTGGATCGACGGACACTATGCAGGTATCTTTGAGTGGGATTCTTCTGCAAGCAAATTCGCAAGCGCAGCTGAGGGACGTGAGATCGTTGTTGGTGATTACTTAACAGATCTTGGCGAGTATCAGGGTGGATACGCAAAGGTTTCCATGTGCTGGGCAATCAGCGCAACATGCGAGCATCCGAAGGAGGCTGCATTACTTGTTAACTTCTTGATGAACAACGAAGAAGCAGCAAAGATCCTTGGCTCTGAGAGAGGTGTTCCGGTATCTCAGATCGCATTAAAGACAGCTAACGATGCAGGCTTATTAAACGGCCAGGTAGTAGAGGCTAACGGTAAGGTTCTTGCATGGGTATCCAACAGCCTTGATCCGAAGTTCGAGGATTCTCAGTTAAAGAGCAGCGATGGTGTATACTATGATGTAATGGCAGGTTTAAGCTATGGCGATTACACAGTAGAGGAAGCAGCACAGACATTATATGATGGTGTAACAGCCGTTATTTCCCAGTAATCTGACTGCATGAATTCGGAGCTGCTGTTCTTACGACAGCAGCTCCATTTTTAAAAAAGGTGTATGATGGATTTTGATCAGTTTGTATCAGAATATATAGCAGAGGATCATGATGTTGAGCAGCTTTCGGTCATGGTTCTGGAGGGATGCAGAGCATGGTATCCCCTGGCCGCGGAAGCGGAAAAGCAAAAGCTGCAAGAGGTGATGGAGAAAGCGGCCCGTGCGGCGGCAGATGCCCACCGGTTTGGCAGGTACGTATTTTTCCTGTATGATCAGACGGGAGAAGAGCAGTATCGCACCTGGATAGAAAGAAATGCAGAGTGGCTTAAGAACAGCCCGCAGTCCGAAAACGGCGTATTCGGATGTGTGGAAGATTCTTCCCGGAAGATATCCGGCAGTGTGATGTTTTCGGTGTATCCATTCTATATGGAGTATGAGACCAGATATCACAACAAGGCGGAGTACGCACAGATCGTCAGACAGCTTCTGGCACTGGCACCGTCGGAGCAGGCGGATATGGAACAGAAGGGATGGTATCTCATGGCGGTGATCGACGTGATAGATAGCATGAGTCGTGAGATTTTCGAACATTACAAATCTCTCGAAGAGATTTTTAAGAAGACCATCAGAAATATTCTTGCCGCCGGCTGGAATAATGATTTCAGTAAAAAAGAAAGTGCAATGATGGGATATTCTATTGTAAAGGCTTGCAATCTGGGCGTTTTAAATAGTGAAAAATATGCAGAAATTGGACTTTCCATGATCGATGGTCTGATAAAAGAACCGTTTGATTCGAAAGATTCCGAACGGATGGGCATAGCCATGATGGCTTATGCGCAGAGACTGATTTTAAGTCGTGAGTGAATGAAATTTTAAGATAAGCAGGAGGTACAAAAGGTTGGCTAAGAAAAGTAATACCGCAAATGTTGCAGTGCCAAAGAAGAAAAAAACGTTTGTTGACATTTGCAAAGAAAATATCGGCTTCTTCTTTATTTTGCCATGGTTGTTTGGTTTCCTTGTATTCAAACTGTGGCCGATGGGTTCCTCATTATTCTACAGCTTTACAGACTACAATCTGTTTAAGGGCATGAATGTGATCGGAACACTTCAGAACTATGTGAATGTCTTCACAACCAAGAAGATTACGACAGCGTTGACGGTTACATTCAAGTATGCATTTATCACAGTTCCGTTAAAACTGATATTTGCATTGTTTATCGCTTACATACTGAACTTCAAGATCAAGGGCGTGAATTTCTTCCGTACCGCTTACTATGTACCTTCCATCTTAGGTGGATCGGTTGCCATTGCGGTACTCTGGAAAGCAGTATTCCGCGATGACGGACTTTTAAACGGATTCCTCGGTCTTTTGGGTATTACAGGCCCGAGCTGGCTGTCCGATACAAAGTATTCCCTGTTCGTAATCTGTCTGCTTCGTGTATGGCAGTTCGGTTCTGCAATGATTATTTTCCTTGCAGCGTTAAAGGGTGTTCCACAGGATCTCTACGAGGCGGCTTCGATCGACGGAGCAGGCAAGTGGCGTCAGTTCTTCTCTGTGACAGTGCCGATCATTACACCGGTTATTTTCTACAACCTGGTAACACAGCTCTGTCAGGCATTCCAGGAGTTCAACGGACCGTACATCATCACACAGGGCGGACCGAGAAACTCTACAACACTGATTTCACTTTTGATTTACAACAGTGCGTTCAAACAGTATGACATGGGTATGGCAAGTGCGATGGCATGGGTAATGTTCGTCATCTTGATGATCTTTACCACGATTGCATTCCTGAGCCAGAAATACTGGGTATTCTATTCTGATGAGGAGGGCTAAGAAGAATGGCAGCAGAAAGTAAAACAAAACATTATGTCAATGTATTCTTAAGATATTTTGTCCTGATCCTTGTCGGATTGATTATGATCTATCCGCTGGTCTGGATGGTTGGTGCAACTTTTAAATCCAATGCGGAGATTTTCTCCAGCATCGGTTTCATCCCGAAGAACCCGACACTTGAGGGTTACAAAAAGGCAATGGAGAGCTACGGCGGAGCAATCAACGTATGGAAGGCTATGTTAAACACCTTCTCCTACGTAATTCCGAAGGTAGTATTTACGATGATCTCTGCGACGGTTACCGCTTATGGATTCGGTCGTTTTGAGTTCAAGGGCAGAGGAATTCTCTTCTCTGTATTGATGGCGACATTATTCCTGCCGCAGGTAGTATTGAACGTACCGCAGTTCATCATGTTTTCCAAGATGGGCTGGGTAGATTCCAAGTTATATCTCCCGATCATTGTGCCGACCCTGTTCGCGACGGATACGCTGTTCGTATTCCAGCTGATTCAGTTCCTGCGCAACGTGCCGAAGGAATTGGATGAGGCGGCTAAGATTGACGGATGTAACGCAGTACAGACTCTGGTGAAGGTTATCGTTCCGATGCTTTCCCCGGCGATCACATCCATCGCACTGTTCCAGTTCATGTGGTCATCTAATGACTTTATGGGACCGTTGCTTTACGTGAATACTCCGGCAAAATATCCGCTGGCTATTTTCGTAAAAATGTCCATGGATGCAGATTCCGGATTCCAGTGGAACAGAATTCTGGCACTGTCCCTGATCTCCATCATTCCTTCTCTTGTGGTATTCTTTATGGCACAGGATAAGTTCGTAGATGGTATTTCAGCCGGTGGTGTAAAAGGCTAAAATCAAAAACAAAGCTTAGAAAAAGGGTGGCAGGCTTGTCACCCTTTTGTTGCACTGTAAGAAGTAACGAATGACCGTAAGGTATAAATGGAGGATGAGACAATGGAAATTCGTCTTGTGATGAAAACGGCGAGGAGCGTCTCGCTGGAACTGGATGACGGCGGTATCTATAAGACAAAAGAAGTGTACCGTATTCTTGTAAACGGAGATGAGGTAAAGACAACCGATACCGTCATCACATCGCTGTACGGCTTAAAGCCGGATACCGACTATGAGATCGGCGTGGAGGATGCCCATGGAACCAGACAGGGAGAGATTGCATTCCGCACGGATTACGAGTTTGTCACGCTGGATGTGCGCAAGTTCGGTGCAAAGGGAGACGGTGTGTCGGATGACACCACGTTTATCCAGGCAGCGATCATGGCATGCCCGCCTGAGAGCCGTGTGCTGATCCCGGCAGGAACCTATAAGATTACCAGCCTGTTCTTAAAGAGTGGGATCAGCGTTGAACTGGCGAAAGGCGCGGAACTTTTGGCGGACACCGACCGGTCGCACTATGCAATTCTGCCGGGACTGATCGAGAGCTATGACGAGACAGGCGATTACAACCTCGGAACCTGGGAGGGGAATCCGCTGCCGATGTTTGCGGGAATTATCTCCGGAATCGATGTCTCGGATGTGAACCTTTACGGGGAGGGCAGCATCAACGGAGCTGCCAATCACGAAAACTGGTGGAAGAATGAGAAGGTGATGGTGGGGGCGTTCCGTCCGAGAATGCTTTCCTTAAACCGCTGCCGGAACATCCGTGTGCAGGGACTTTACTTCCATGACAGCCCGGCATGGGTCATTCATCCGTACTTCAGCGACGAGCTGCTGTTCTGCAACCTGATCGTGGAGAATCCGGCAAAGTCACCGAATACGGACGGTCTTGATCCGGAATCCTGCCGCGATGTGACGATCTGCGGTGTGCGCTTCTCCCTCGGGGATGACTGTATCGCAGTGAAATCCGGAAAGATCTACATGGGAAGAAGATACAAGACGCCATCCTCCAATATTCACGTCTATCAGTGCCTGATGGAGCATGGACACGGCGCGGTCACCGTCGGCAGTGAGATGGCGGGCGGCGTCAATAATCTGATCGTGGAGAAATGCCGGTTTTACCATACCGACCGCGGTCTGCGTATCAAGACGCGCAGGGGACGCGGCAAGGATGCGATTCTGGACAATATTATCTTCCGGGATCTTATGATGGAGCAGGTCATGACGCCGTTTACTGCGAATGCCTTCTATTTCTGCGACCCGGACGGAAGAACCGAGTTTGTGCAGTCGAGAGAACCGTATCCGGTGGATGACGGCACACCGTCCATGAAGCGCTTCTGCTTTGAAAATATCACGGCGAAAGACTGCCATGTGGCAGCATCCTACTTTGACGGTCTGCCGGAGCAGAAGATCGAACAGATTACCATGCGCAACGTATCCGTTTCTTTCGCCGGGCAGGCAAAATGCGACGTGCCGATCATGTCAAACGGTGTGGAAGCATGCTGCAAAAAGGGATTGTATGCGCGGAACGTGAAGAAGCTTGTGCTGGACAACGTCTCCATTGAGGGATGCGAGGGAGAGGAGATCGAACTTCACAACGTGGATGAGGTTGAGCGGTAGAAGACGGCCGGAACATTGGGCGGGCAGGAGGAAGAAAGCCCGGAAAGGATAGAAAAATGCAGCTTGGAATACGTTTACATGATATCAAAAAGGCGCCGCTTGAGGAGCGGCTTGCCATTGCACATGAGCAGGGATTTGCCTGCGGACATCTGGCGCTGGCAAAGGTGATTTCGGAGTATCCGGTGGATGACGGTGCCCTGACGCCGGGTTACGCCATGTATTTAAAGAAGATTTTTGCAGAGAATCAGCTGGATGTGGCAGTGCTCGGATGTTACTTGAATCTCGCCAATCCGAATCCGGCAAGCCTTGCAAAGAATACGCACCGCTATCTGGCGCATATCCGGTTTGCATCGCTGCTCGGTGCGGGTGTGGTCGGCACGGAAACCGGAGCAGTGAATGAGGAATACCGTTTTGAGGAGCGCAATCATTCCGAGGAGGCGCTAAAGATCTTTATCAACAACCTGTGTCCGGTGGTTTCCTATGCGGAAAAAATGGGCGTGATCGTTGCGATCGAGCCGGTGTACAAGCATATTGTCTGCAATCCGAAGCGGGCGAGAAAGGTGCTTGACGCGATCGGTTCACCGAACCTTCAGATCATTTTCGATCCGGTCAATCTGCTTGATATTTGCAATTACAAGGACAGGGATGCTATAATAGCAGAAGCGATCGATGTGCTTGGCGAGGATATTGCGATGGTACATATCAAGGATTTTAAGGTGGAGAATAACAGCCTGGTATCGGTGGCAGCCGGAACCGGCGAGATGAACTACGACAGGATCATCCGCTTTATGAAAGAGCGCAAGCCGTATATCCATGCAACCTTAGAGAACACTGTGCCGGAAAATGCCGTGGCATCGCGCAAATACATTCAGAGATTGTGGGAGGAGTGCCATGTGGGATAGATTTTTTGATCTCGACAACGTGGTTTGGCGTACCATTGATAAAATCGGAAAGATATTTTTATTGAATCTGCTCTGGCTGATCTGTTCCCTGCCGGTGTTTACGATCGGGGCATCGACGACCGCCCTGATTTACACCAGCATGAAGCTTTCGGACAATGAAGGGTACTGGCATCAGAATTTTTTCTCGTCGTTTAAGGAGAACTTTAAACAGGCGACGGCGCTGTTTTTTATTTATCTGGCAGCGGGTGCATTCCTGGCGGGCGACTTCCTGTTGGGCGGTCGTGCCGGCAATTCCTTCGGGCAGCTGATGCAGGGAGTGGCGGCAATTCTGTTTGTACCGTATTTTCTGTCGCTCCTCTATGTGTTCGGCGTGCAGGCAAAGTTTGTGAATCCGGTCAAGGCGACGATCCGGTATTCCTTTTTTGTCGCAATGCGCAACATGAAGACGACGATCCAGCTTGCAATCTTGATGATTCTGTTTGTCTGGGTGAACACAACCACGCTGCTTGCCAATTTCCTGACGCTGATCTATGGAATCGGTCTGATGGGGTATTTCTTTGGAATGTACTATAAGCATACGTTCGCCAAGTATATCGAGGCGGTGGAAGAAGGCTCCGCAGACGAAGAGCAGGAGAGTTAGCGGACGGACACGAAGCTGTTCCGACGAAAACGAGCATAATGAAAAGGAATTGTCGCAATAAGCATATTGTGCTTTGTTTTGATAAGTAATATTACAAGAAATAGATACTTAAAAGTTCCAGATAAACATGCGGCGACAAATTCTGACCGCAAAATCCGGTATTTCTAACCATGCCGCAGCTGACATCCGTGATGATCCGTGTCTTTCCAAGTTTGGAGCACTCCACGGACTGTGTCCGCAAGCCAGCAGACAATTTTAGGACTTTTGTGTGTGTCCCTTATGGCACCTCTGAGCAAAACATAACCGCGCGAAGCCGCTGTCTGAGTCGGCATCTGCCCTATTTTCAATAGCAGATGTCGGCGAGTTCGGTTCGCGCGGTTTTATATTGTCTGTGAAGAGGTGCCATTAGGAACACCAGAAAGTCCGCTCATTGTCTGCGACTTGTCGGACACAATCCGTGAGTGTCCAAACGTGGCCAAGACACGGAATGGGATGCCAGCCGCGGCATGGAAGAAATACTCGAATTTTGCTTCAAAGAATTTGCCGCCGTCTGTTTATTCTGGAACTTTTTTGGTCTCTGGTATTCCTGTAATATTACTTATCGCTCGAAAGAGGTCTATGCTTATTGCGGCAATTCTATGCTGCATCAGTCTTCGACGACGCCCGGATCAAAGGCGACCGGAGAGGCGGAGGAGCCGAGCGGAACGCAGTAGCTCTGGTCTGTGGAAAAATCACGAAAGTATACATATTCGGAAGTGATTGTAATGTCCTTGAAATTTCCCTCGAACAGTGTGGTGTAACCGCTGCCGTCCGTGCGCATGAATCCGAGACACGGATGTTCGGAATCGTTTTTCTGGAAGTAGATATAATCCCCGTAGAGGTTGTACCAGTCCACGCGGTCCTCGGACAGAAGTGTCTTCTCACCGGTGGCAAGATCCGTGCGGGCGATCGCGTAGTTGCTGTCGCAGTCCATGAAATAGGCGGTGGTATCGTCTATGACAGTCGGCATATAACAGTTCCCGCCGTAGAGCATGCCCTTTGAGTCGTCCGTGGTATTGAGCCGCCAGATATAGTGATCGCTGTCGGTTCCGTTGTAATACATATATTCGCCGTTTGCCGAGCAGGTAAAGTCGGGAGCGGTGTCGACCTGCTTGCAGCCAGAACCGTCGATTTTTACCTTATAAAGTGTGGAACCCTCGGATTCATCATAGCGGATATAGTAAATATAATTCCCGTAGAGGGAAGCGTAGAGGCACGGCGCCGAATCCAGAATCAGAACGGAGTCATCGCCGCCTTCCCTGTCAATGCGGCAGAGACTGTCGGTGTTGACAGAGAGAAAGGAGAGAGCGGCGCCCGTTGCTCCCGGATTGTTGCGCACATAGTAGAGATAATGTTCGTCCGCGTTGATGTAGGATACCGTGTCATCACAGAGCTTGGCCAGATTGCTTCCGTCCGGAGACATCGAATACAGCTTCCCGCCGTCGGACGGGTTGGAAAAATATACCGTGCCGTCGTACTCGCAGAAGAGACCGCCGTTGTAGAGGTTGCCAGCGGTGTTGCCGTTCACGTAACCCTCATTAAAATGAGTCCGGTTGGAGAGATAGTGGAAAATGGCAGCCGCTGCGATAAGCGCGATAATGACGATGACAGCAATGATAATGGAAATCTTTTTTTTCATGGAATGATTCCTTCTTTCGTCTGAAATGCCGATAAAATATAATCATAGAAATTATAACATTTTCGTCTAATAACTTGCAAGGGTTCTCTTGTCATCAGCACGTTAATGTACTATATTATAAACTAAGGCGGAGTCGGCACAAAAGAGCACCCGGCGGATGCCCTGATACGAAAAGGAAGTCAGACGGTAAGGAGCACTATGAAGAATCTATTAGAGTTGAGAGATGAGATTGATGTCATTGACAAGCAGATCGTTGCGCTGTATCAGCAGCGGATGCAGATCGCGGCTGAGGTGGCGGAATATAAGATAGAGACGGGCAAAAAAGTTTTTGACAAAGACCGTGAAATGGAAAAGCTTGCGACGCTTTCGGCGCTCGGCGACAGCGCGTTCAACCGGCACGGAATCCGGGAGCTGTTCGAGCAGATCATGTCGATCAGCAGAAAGCGCCAGTATCAGCTGATGACGGAGCACGGCATATATGAAAAGCCGGATTTTGAAGAGCTGGATGCGCTGGATTATAAAAATGCGCGCATTGTCTTTCAGGGGACGGAGGGCGCCTACACGCAGCTCGCGTTAAAGCAGTATTTCGGTGAGGATGCGGGGAACAGCTATCATGTGGAGACCTGGAGGGACGCCATGGAGGCGATCGCCAGCGGGGACGCGGATTATGCGGTGCTGCCGATTGAGAATTCATCTGCAGGGATTGTCTCTGAGAATTATGATCTCATGGTGGAGTATGGACACTGCATCGTGGGCGAGCAGATTATCAAGATCGAACATGCCCTGCTCGGCGTGCCGGGAGCGAAGCTTTCCGATATCACGGATGTATACTCGCATCCGCAGGCACTGATGCAGTGTGCGAGATACTTAGAAGGGCATCGGGAGTGGGAGAAGCACAGCTTAAAAAATACCGCGATGGCGGCACAGAAAGTCAGGAAGGACGGTATGCGGCACAAAGCTGCCATTGCAAGCCGTCTTACGGCGGAGATCTACGGTCTTGATGTACTGGAGGAAGGCATTCAGGACAACAAGCAGAATGCAACCAGATTCATCATCGTGATGGGAAAACATGTGTTTACCAGAAAGGCGAATAAGATCAGTATCTGCTTTGAGGGAGCGCATGAGACCGGTTCTCTCTACCACATGCTGTCCCATCTGATCTATAACGGGATCAACATGGATCACATCGAGTCCAGACCGCTGCCGGAGCGCAACTGGGAATACCGGTTCTTTGTAGACTTTGAGGGGAATCTGAACGATCCGGCGGTGCAGAATGCACTGCGGGGATTGTCGGAAGAGACGACCAGACTGCAGATTCTGGGGAATTACGAAGCGTAAAGTGAGGAATGTGGGAAGATGAAGACAACGAAGAATCTGATCCTCTACAGGGATTTTGAAAACGAGCAGTTATTCTATGACTTTACCTGGGTCATGGAGAACTATCAGAATGAATACTATAATAAAGAAGATGTTGAGGGATTATTCTATGAATGCCTCAAAAAACTGATGGAGCTTGCGGTCAGCCACGGATTTTCCGGCAATCTCTGGCACAATTTCCTGGCTTTTTTGCTTGTGAATAACGAGAATGCATACAGCAGGGCGTGCGAGATCCGCGGGGAGATAAAAGGCTCCATCAACGAGGTGGCGCGGCACGATTTTGCCATCATGAAAGAGTTGTTTGACTTTGACCTTTCGGTGCTCGGCAACTATTTTTCCGTGGACTGCATGGACGCATTGCTGCACTATGAGGAGACCGCGGACGCGGGAAAATTGTTCAACAAGCGGATCAGAGACCGGATCGCAGAGCTCTGCCGTCATCTGGAGGCAGCGGCGGATGCAGAAGAATTTAAACAGGCGGTCACGGCATTTTACGGGGAATTCGGAGTCGGAAAACTGGGTCTGCACAAGGCATTCCGCGTCAGACACACAGATGACGGGGCTCAGATTATTCCGATCACCAATATCGCGCATGTAAAGCTGGATGATCTGGTCGGCTACGAGCTTGCAAAGCAGAAGCTGGTCGACAATACGGAGGCGTTTGTGAGCGGGAAGGAAGCCAACAACTGTCTGCTGTACGGTGATGCGGGAACCGGAAAGTCCACAAGCATCAAGGCGATTGCCAACCAGTATTACGACAGAGGCCTCCGTCTGATTGAGATTTACAAGCATCAATTCTGCGATCTGAATGATGTGATTGAGCAGATCAAGAACCGCAACTACAAGTTTATCATCTATATGGACGATCTTTCTTTTGAGGAATTTGAGATTGAATATAAATATCTGAAAGCGGTCATTGAGGGCGGTCTGGAGAAAAAGCCGGACAATGTGTTAATCTATGCAACCTCCAACCGCAGACATCTGATCCGTGAGAAGTTCTCGGACAAGGAAGAGGTGAGGGAGGATATGCACACTTCTGACACGGTGCAGGAAAAGCTGTCCCTCTATGCGCGGTTCGGCGTGACGATCTATTACGGCGCGCCGGATAAGAAGGAATTTCAGAAGATTGTCACGACACTTGCGGAGAAATACGGCGTGCGGATGGTGCAGGAGGAACTGCTTCTTGAGGCCAACAAGTGGGAACTTGCCCACGGAGGACTTTCGGGAAGGACGGCACAGCAGTTTATCAATTATCTGCTTGGAAAACAATAAAAGAGGAGGGCGGATTTATGGCAATCCATACGTTTGCGGCAATTTATATCGGTTCGTATGAAGTGAGCCTCAAGATATTTGAATTGTCTGCCAAGAAAAAAATACGCGATATCGACTATGTGCGCAGCAGAATCGAGCTGGGGGCGGATGCGTACTCCAAGGGCAGCATCGGCTATGAACTGGTGGAGGCACTCTGCGATACCCTGCGGGAATTTGCGCAGATCATGAAAGAGTACCGGGTGGATGCGTACGAGGCGTATGCGTCGGCGGTACTCCGCGATGTGGACAATGAACTTTTTATCCTGGATCAGATCAGGCTGCGTACCGGTCTGACCGTACATGTGTTGAGCAACTCGGAGCACCGTTTTATCAGCTACAAGTCGGTGGCGATGCGCGAGGAGTTTGAGCATTTCATCGGCAGAAGCGCAGCGGTGGTGGATGTCAGTGGATCGGGACTTCAGATTACCGTGTTCTCAAAGGGAAAGGTGCTGACCACCCAGCATCTGGGGCTCGGCACCATGCGCATGCGGGAACAGCTTGCAAAAAAGAGCCGGAACCTGGCGCAGTATGAACTGCAGATCGAGGAGATGGTGGTAAAGGAGATGGAAGTTTTCAAGGCGATGTATCTGGAAAACCAGGAGATCGAATATCTGATTGTGATCGGCGATTATATTGCGGAACTGGTCTGCCGCCTCGAGAAGAACCACAACAAGAATACCGTGTCAATTGAGAAGTTCGTCCAATACATGGAACAGCTCGGCAAAAAGAGTCTGGAGGAGATCGCGGAGGAACTGGGGCTCTCCAACGAGAACGATCCGCTGATCGTGCCTTATATCATCATCTGCAAGTGCATGGCAAGAGGGCTGGGCGCAAAGGAACTGTGGGCGCCGGGAGTGATCGTCAGCGACGGAATCGCCTGCGACTACGCGCAGAAGAACCGTATCTATAAGCCTGCGCATGATTTTGACCAGGATATTATTTCGGCTGCGGAAAGTCTCTCGAGACGTTATATGAGTTATTCGCCGCACATCGAAGCGTTAAGCCAGATGGCGATGCTTCTGTTCGACACGATGAAAAAACAACACGGTCTCGGAAAGAGGGAACGGCTGTTGCTGCAGGTCGCGGCGATTTTGCACGACTGCGGAAAATATATCAGCTTTGCCAATGCCCCGCAGTGCGCATACGACATCATCATGTCCTCGGAAATTATGGGACTGTCGCATCTGGAGCGTGAGATCGTTGCGGGGACAGTGCTCTACAACAGCTATCCGCTTGCCGATTATGAGGATGTGGCGGACCGGCTCGACCAGCAGAGTTTTCTTACGGTGGCAAAGTTATCCGCCATTCTGCGCGTTTCCAATGCGATGGATCGCAGCCACAAACAGAAGTTTAAAAACGTAAAAGCACAGCTTCGCGACAAAGAACTGATCATTACGATCGAGACGGATGAGGACATTGCGCTGGAGAAGGCGCTGTTCGCTTCCAAGACGGCTTATTTTGAGCGCATTTTCAGCATCAAGCCGGTCGTGAAGGAAAAACGTGTCTATTCGTAAGGACGTGGAGGGATGATACATGGAAAAAGAAAAGAAAAACGAATTCCATTTGCCGGAATATTACGAGAACAGAGAGCTAAGCTGGCTGAAGTTTGACGCCCGCGTGCTCAACGAGGCAAAGGATAAGAGCATTCCGCTGTTAGAACGGCTCAAATTCGTGAGCATCACGTCGTCGAACCTGGACGAATTCTTCATGGTCCGGGTCGCGTCGTTAAAGGATATGGTACATGCGGACTACCGCAAGCGGGATATTGCGGGCATGACGGCATCGGAGCAGCTCGACCGGATCAACACGGCGACCAGAAAACTCGTCGAGAGCCAGTACAACACGTATAACCGCTCCCTCGTTCCGCTGATGGCAGCCAACGGAATACACATTATTGAAAAATACGAGGAACTGACGGCTGAGCAGGCGGCGTACGTGGACCGCTACTTTGAGGAGGACGTCTATCCGGTATTGACGCCGATGGCGGTGGACGCATCGCGCCCGTTCCCGCTGATCCGCAATAAGACGCTCAACATCGCGGCGCTGCTTTCCAGCAAGAAGGATGAAAAGCATAAGGACGCGGTGGAATTTGCAACGGTGCAGGTGCCTGGGGTACTGCCTCGCCTGGTGCCGATCCCGGCAGATACGTCGGAGAATTCCGGGGAGGTGGAGGGACGCACCTTTATTCTCCTGGAGCAGATTATCGAGAAAAATATTGATAAGCTGTTTTTAAACTACCATGTGCTCTGCGCACATCCGTACCGCGTCATGCGTAACGCGGATCTGCCGATCGATGAGGACGAGGCGGCAGACCTTTTAAAAGAGATCCAGAAACAGTTAAAAAAGAGACAGTGGGGAGAAGTCATCCGTCTGGAAGTGGAAGCTTCCGTGGACAAGAAGCTGCTGCGCTTTTTAAAGGATGAACTGAAAGTGGCGGAGGAGGATATTTTTCAGATATCCGGACCGATTGACCTGACATTTCTGATGAAGATGTATGGGCTCTCCGGGTGCGATTCCCTGCGCTACGAACCGTATAAGCCGCAGCGCGTGCCGGAGATTGAGCCGGGGGAGGATATCTTTGAGGCAATCCGGGGCGGCGACATTCTGCTGCATCATCCGTATGAGACGTTTGATCCTGTGGTCGATTTTATCCGGCAGGCGGCGTCGGATCCGGACGTTCTTGCCATCAAGCAGACGCTCTACCGTGTCAGCGGCAATTCACCGATTATCGCATCTCTCGCGCAGGCGGCGGAGAACGGAAAACAGGTGTCGGTGCTCGTGGAGCTGAAAGCACGGTTTGACGAGGAAAATAACATTGTGTGGGCGAAGAAGTTAGAGCAGGCGGGCTGCCATGTCATCTACGGTCTGGTCGGTCTTAAGACGCACAGCAAGATTGCGCTTGTTGTGCGCCGCGAGGAAGACGGCATCAGGCGCTATGTGCATCTTGGAACCGGCAATTACAACGATTCTACGGCAAAGCTCTACACGGACTGCGGAATCTTTACCTGCAATGAGGCGATCGGGGAGGATGCGACCGCGGTGTTTAATATGCTTTCCGGATATTCTGAGCCGCTTTCCTGGAACGAACTGGTGCTGGCGCCGATCTGGCTGCGCACCCGTTTTATGCGCCTGATTGCACGTGAGACAAAGCATGCGCGCGAGGGAAAGCCGGCGAAAATCGTTGCCAAGATGAATTCCCTGTGTGACGAGGGCATTATTGCCGCGCTCTACGAGGCGTCGGCGGCCGGCGTAAAGATCGAACTGATCGTCCGCGGAATCTGCTGCTTAAAGGTCGGAATCCCGGGAATCAGCGAGAATATCCATGTGCGTTCCATCGTCGGAAATTTCCTGGAGCACAGCCGTATTTTCTTCTTCTTAAATGATGGGGAGGAAGAACTCTATATGGGAAGCGCGGACTGGATGCCGCGAAATCTGGACCGTCGTGTGGAGATTTTATTCCCGGTGCTGGACGATACGTTAAAAGAAAAGGTAAAGCATATTCTGGACGTGGAACTTGCGGACAATACCAAAGCCCATGTGTTAAAGCCGGACGGGGAATATGAGAAAATAGACAGAAGAGGGAAAGTGCTTGTCAATTCCCAGAAGCAGTTCTGCGAGGAGGCGGTTGCGGCGGTGCCAAAGACGGATCATGTCTACCGCGAGCGTGTATTTGTCCCAGCAGAACCGGCAGAGTAGGAACATCGCAGGACATATGACGGGCTAAGGCAGGATGGGAGGAATGAGTATGAATCACAAGATTTTGTTTGTTGATCTGGATGCGACGCTGCTCTCTGACGACAAAACAGTATCCGAAGAAAACCGGGCCGCCATCCAGAAAATGCTTCTCGCCGGGCACGATATTGTGCTCTCCACAGGACGTCCGGTGGAGAGCGGCAGGGCGGTTGCAAGAGAACTGGAACTGACACGGCCGGGCTGCTATATGATCGCTTTTAACGGGGCGGTGCTCTACGATTGTGCCGCGGATCGTGTGCTGCTAAAGCGCTCGCTCCCGATTGAAGTGACGCAGGAGCTTTTTGAGAGAGCCGCTAAGGCGGGAATTTATGCGCAGACCTACAATAACACCGAGATTATTACCACAAGACATACGGCAGAGCTTGAGTATTACCGGAAAAAATCCGGACTTTCCTACAAGCTTTCGGTGAATGTGCTGGATCTGCTGGAGGAGGAGCCGCAGAAGGTTCTCATGATTGATTTAAAAAATACGGGGCGTCTCGCGCGGTTCCGCGAGAAGAATCTGGAATGGGAAAAGGGAAAATGTACCAGCTTTTTCTCCTGCAGAGAGTATCTGGAATACTGTCCGCTTGATACCAGCAAGGGAACCGGTGTGTCCTGTCTTACGAAGATGCTGAATCTTCCGTCAGACTGTACGGTAGCGGTGGGAGATGAGGAGAATGATATTGCAATGCTTAATGCGGCGCATATCGGGGTAGCGGTAAAAAATGCCACGCCGGAGGTGAAAGCCGCAGCGGATTATGTGACGGAGCACGACAACAATCACAATGCGATCGCCGAGGTGATCGAGCGATTTATCCTGTAAAAGGAGGGACTGCTGCATCGGGCGGGCAGCTGCCTTGAGTCGATAAGGAATATTACAAGAGGCACACTTGGGGATTTCAGTTGAAAATGCAAATGGAAATTCTGTTCAAAAAAAGTGGCATTTCTAACCCGCCGGATGCTTGCATCCGCGATAATCCGTGTCTTCCCAAGTTTGGAACACTCTACGGACTGTGTCCGCAAGTCAGCAGACAATTTTAGGACTTTCGTGTGTGTCCCTTATGGATGCCGCTGAACAAAACATAACCGCGCGAAGCCGATGTTTGAATTGGCATCTGCCGTATTTTCAATAGCAGATGCCAACGAGTTTCGGTTCGCGCGGTTTTATATTGTCTGTGAAGCGGCATCATTAGGGACACCAGGAAGTCCGCTCATTGTCTGTGACTTGTCGGACACACTCCGGAAGTGTCCAAACGTGGAAGAGACACGGAATCCGATGCAAACATCCAGCAGGAAGAAATGCTCACATTTTTCTCAAACGAATGTTCCATCTGCATTTCCAGCTGAAATCTGCGTGGTGTGCTTCTTATAATATTCCTTATCGCTTCAAGGCAAACTGGCTATTCCCGATGCGACAGTCCTTTCTTCTGCCTTTATGCGCGGAGGTGTTCTTTGATGGTTTCAAGAATGGAATAGGGAATGTAGAGATGCCCGCGTCCGGTCCCGATCTGGATTGTGGGTTTGTTGGTGCCGTGGAAGTCAGAGCCGCCGCTGATGAGAAGCCCGTTCTCTTTTGCAAGCCGCTTGACGTACTGTTCCTCGCCGGTGGTGTAGGTCGAGTAGATCGCCTCGATGCCGTCAAGGTGGACTTCTTTTAACTCGTCGATCAGATGCTGTAAGGTCGTCTGGTTCATGTGGTAGAGCAGCGGATGGGCTAATACAGCGATGCCCCCTGCGGCGTGGATCAGTTCGACTGCCTCCATCGGGGAGACTTTAAAGCGGCCGACATAGCATTTGCAGCCGTCGCCGATATATTTTTCAAACGCCTCCGAGACGCTCCTAATCTGATGGCTGTCGTAGAGAAAACGTGCGATATTTGCGCGCGTGATGACACTGTCGGGATTGGCAGCAAGGAGTGCTTCCGTGGTAATGGAAAAGCCTTCGCGCTGCAGGGCAGCCACTATTTTTTCATTGCGCGCATCACGGCAGCGGCGGAACTCGTTTGTTTTCTCGATAAGGAGCGGGTGCTCCGGATCAATGTAGAGACCGACGATATGGACTTCTTTTCCACCGCCGGCTCTGGTGGGCAGCTCATATTCCGTGGAAAGCTCGATGCCGGGGATTAATTCAATACCACAGGCGGCAGCGGCGGGAGCAGCTTTAGAGACACCTGCCGCGGTGTCGTGATCTGTGAGCGCAAAGGCGGACAGACCGGCAGCCTTTGCGGCAGATACGATCTCGGTGGGAGTAAGGGTGCCGTCCGACTCGGTGGAGTGGACATGAAGATCTATGATGCGGTGTTCCATGGTAAAATCCTCTCTTCAGATAATCTAATTCAGACTAATCATAGAGAAAAAAATCACATTTGTCAAAAAAATATGGAAACCAGTTGAACACGTAGTAAAATAGAACTATAATATAAAGGTACTAAAAAATATACACGGATGTAGAGAATACAGCACACAGGAGGAGCGAAATTGTTTGAAAATGTACGAATCAAAGAGAGACTGACAAAAGCATTTGTTATGGTGGCGGCAATCACTGCCATAGGAGCGGTAGTCGGGCTGGCAGCGATGCTTGTGATGTCGAACCGTTATTCCAGCGCACTTGTGAATTACGGTTTTTCACAGGGAGATATCGGCAAGGCGATGATCACATTTGCCAACACGAGATCAGCGACCAGAGGAATCATCGGATTTGATGAGCAGGGACTGTTGGATGATGCCATGACAGAACATGACGAACAGAAAGCAAAGTTCGAGAATTACTTCGCAACCGTTGGGGATGTAGTAACGACGAGCGAGGAAAAGGCACTCTACCAGCAGATTTCAGATAAACTGCAGCAATACTGGGCAGCGGAGGAACCGATCATCGAGCAGGGTGCAACCACCGATGCTACACAGTCCACAGCGGCACAGCAGCAGATGAAGGAAAGTCTGGATCCGATCTACGAAGATATCTATGCAGATATGATAGAACTGATGAATACGAAAGTGACGGAGGGAGACCGCTTGTCCTCCACTCTGACGGCAGTCAGCGTGATTCTTGCGATTGTGATTGTGGCAGTGTCAGCTCTGGCAATGGTTATGGCCAACAAGCTTGGCAATCAGGTGGCAAAGGGAATCTCCGGACCGCTTGAGGCACTTGGCGAGCGGTTTAAAACGTTTGCACAGGGAGATCTTTCTACTCCGTTCCCGGAGGTTTCCACGCAGGATGAGGTCGCAGACATGGCGCGTGAGGCGGCAGACATGGCAGATAAGCTGAATCTTATCATCAATGATGCGGGAAGAATTCTCGGATTGATGTCACAGGGCAATTACGCAGTGCAGTCGGAGCACAAGGACGGTTATACGCTTGATTTTGAAAAATTGATTGTGGCGATGCGCGTTCTGCGCGATCAGATGATAGAGACGCTGACATCAATCGAAGATGCGGCAAACCAGGTTTCTGCCGGTTCCGGCAACCTTGCAGAGGCATCTCAGAGTCTGGCGGAGGGCGCAACGGATCAGGCAGGAGCTGTGGAAGAACTGCAGGCGACCATCACAAGCATTACAGAGAATATCCAGAAGACCGCGGAGCAGGCAGAGGAATCTTACCAGCAGGCAAAGCAGTATGCAGGTGAAGCGGATCAGAGCAAGAATCAGATGCAGTCCATGATTGATACCATGAGCCGCATCAACGAATCTTCCAACAAGATTGGAAACATTATTACAGATATAGAGAATATTGCGTCACAGACGAACCTGCTGTCCTTAAACGCTTCCATTGAGGCGGCGCGTGCCGGCGAGGCAGGAAGAGGATTCGCTGTCGTTGCAGAGCAGATCCGGCAGCTAGCAGAGCAGAGTACACAGTCTGCGGTGGACACCAGAGAGTTGATTGAGGCTTCCCTCAAAGAAATTGAAGAGGGCAATCAGGCAGTAGAGCGTGTGTCCACGTCTCTTGAAGAGGTAATTGACGGAATCAAGCAGATTGCGGAGACTTCCAAGCGCTTGAGCGATAATTCCAAGGATCAGGCAGAAGCCATGAAACAGGCGGAGGAGGGAGTCAACCAGATTTCCGAGGTTGTACAGTCCAATTCTGCAACGGCGCAGGAGTCCTCTGCAACGAGTGAGGAGTTGTCTGCGCAGGCGATTGCACTGGATGAGCTGATTGGAAAGTTTGTATTAAAAAATTAAAAATTGACAGATTCTGCGGTTGCCGAACCGAAAGAAAAGGGATATAATAGCAAGAAGAAAAGTTTCAGAACAGGGGGGAAGTCACATGCAGCTGCTGACATTTACATTAACGGGAATGGATTATGGAATATCACTTGAGAACGTGGAATCCATTGAGAGTAAGATGAATGTCGTGGTTGTACCGACTTCTCCTGCCAATATCAGAGGCATCATCCGCCTTCACGGAGAGATCCTGCCGGTGTTTTCCCTTGCATCCAGATTTGGACTGGGGAACATTGCGGTGGACAACCTTGTGGTTGTCAATGTGGGCGGCATGAAGCTGGCACTTGAGGTGGAAAAGGTAAAGGAAATTGTGGACGTGGAAGATTCCAGAGTGCTTCCGATGCCGACACTGATGAGCGGACAGCAGTGCTGTTTTAATGATGTGGCTTCCTGTCAGAAGGAGCTGATTGTGATGCTTGATGTCAAGAGTCTGGTATCACAGGAGGAGCAGGCGGCGATCCGCAAGATGATCAGCGACAACACCAGCGACAAATAATAAAAAACACTTGACACGGATACGTGTGTGTGATAGATTTAAATAGTTGTTAGAAAACAAAGTAGAGTATCCACTCTCACCGGAGCACAAATACGTGACTCATGGTTCATATTTCAAAGTATTGCGAACATATCATGTTCCGGGTTTGAATGTTTAGTGGATAGTCTGCCTATCCACTTTTTTATTTGGAGGTACGATACCATTAGCGAGTTAATGATTAACGAACAGATCAGAGACAAGGAGATTCGTCTGATCGGAGAGAACGGAGAACAGCTTGGCATTATGTCAGCACGCGAAGCAATGAAGCTGGCGGAAGAGGCAGAGCTTGATCTGGTGAAGATTGCTCCAACCGCAAAGCCACCTGTATGCAAGATTATCGACTACGGCAAGTACAGATATGAACTGGCACGCAAGGAAAAGGAAGCCAGAAAGAAGCAGAAAGTGGTTGAGATCAAAGAGATTCGCTTGTCGCCAAATATCGATTCAAACGATTTGAACACCAAAATGAACGCTGCGAAGAAGTTCCTTAGCAAGGGAGACAAGGTGAAGATCACATTGCGCTTCCGCGGACGTGAGATGGCTCATATGAATGCGAGCAAGCACATTTTGGATGATTTTGCCGCAAGCCTCGGCGAAATAGCAGTAGTGGAAAAAGCACCAAAAGTTGAAGGTAGAAGCATCAGCATGGTGTTGGCAGAGAAAAAATCATAATTAAGGAGGAACATATCATGCCAAAAATGAAAACCAGCAGAGCAGCTGCAAAACGTTTCAAAGTAACAGGAACAGGAAAGTTAAAAAGAAATAAAGCTTACAAGAGACATATCTTAACCAAGAAGACAACCAAGAACAAGAGAAATCTTCGTAAGCCGGCAATGACCGATGCAACAAACGTTAAGAACATGAAGAAGATTTTACCATATTTATAGGAATAAGTTAAGGAGGAATGCAAAATGGCAAGAGTAAAAGGCGGATTAGGCGCTAAGAAAAAGCATAATAGAACATTAAAATTAGCAAAGGGTTACAGAGGCGCACGTTCCAAGCAGTATCGTGTAGCAAAGCAGTCTGTCATGAGAGCCTTAACAAGTTCTTATGCAGGCAGAAAAGAGAAGAAGAGACAGTTCCGTCAGTTATGGATCGCACGTATCAACGCAGCTGCAAGAATGAATGGTATTTCTTACAGCCAGATGATGCACGGATTAAAGGTAGCTGGTGTGGACATCAACCGCAAGATGTTAGCAGAGATGGCTGTAAACGACGCACAGGGATTTGCAGCACTGGCAGAGCTGGCTAAGAGCAAGGTAGCTTAAGGAACAGCAGACAGAACCTATCTCGTATGTGGGACAACCCATATGAGATAGGTTTTTTTATGTAACAGGAAAGCAGGATTTTTTGGTATCGGTATTATACAGCATCTGAATTTTGTATGTTCCAATTTACAGCAATATACGGTATAATATTAGCGATTTTTGAACGCAAAGGGAACTACGAAAGGGAAACGGGAATATTTATATGAAGAATATATGGCGTATTTTTGCAAAAGACATTAAGGGACTGGTGAAGAATCCATTCGCAATGATTATTGCGCTGGGACTCTGTGTCATTCCATCGCTGTATGCATGGTTTAACATCTATTCAAACTGGGATCCTTATGCGAATACTTCCAATATCAAGATTGCGGTCGTGTCGGAGGATAAAGGATACACCCTTTCGGATGGAACGACAGAGAACATGGGCAATGAAGTTGTGGAGGAACTGAAGGAGAATACCAAGATCGGATGGGTGTTCCTTGAGGATTCGGATGCCGCACTTGAAGGTGTCAGGAACGGAGATTACTACGCGGCTGTCATCATCAGCGATAGCTTTACATACAGTATGTATAATGTGTTCAAGGAGAACTTTAAGAATCCGACGATCACATATTATGAGAATGAAAAACGGAATGCGGTTGCAACCAAGATTACGGATACCGCTGTATCGACGGTAAAGCAGAGCATCAACGAGAAGTTTATCGAGGTGGTTGCAAGTACCATTTTTACACAGACGAACGAACTGTCCTCTGAGATGGAGAATCAGGATGTGTTCAGCGAATTTGAGGGCAAACTGACCAACCTGAACAACAATCTGATCGGTTACAGTGATATGATTGATGAGTTTATTTCGGCGAATGCAGTGCTGGAGGCAGAGATCAAAACCGCAGACGGAGAACTGCCGAAGCTCAGCAGCCAGATTCAGAATGGCGAGAAGAGTTTCCAGAATTCGCAGAGCAATCTGAATTCCACGAAAACTTCACTGGAGAATTTCAGCAGCAATGTGCAGACGACACTGGATGGCATCAATCATTCGATCAATTCCATCACAACGGATATCAACAACGCGAACCTGGCGCAGAATGCGCAGTCTACGGCAGACAATCTGAACAAGACGGCAACCGATACGGCGGAACTGATCCGACAGTTAAACCAGTTGAAGAAGAGTCTGGCAGATCAGGCGGCAAATTCATCGGGAACCACAGGCTCCACGGAGGGCACAGGCTCCACGGAAGGAACAGGCTCCACGGAGGGTACAGGTTCCACAGAAGGAACAGGCTCCACAGAAGGAACAGGCTCCACGGAGGGGAGCGGTTCCATAGATTCGATCGTGTCCGATGAGGTGAATCAGCAGATTCAGGAGATCTTAAATACCTTAAACAGCATGAACAATGGTGCTGAGGATATTCAGAATGCATTAAATGCTTTGCTCCAGCAGGGCGGTGGTACAGACGGCTCCGGTCAGATTGTTGCGGATATGGTGAACAGATCTGTGGCAAGCGTGACACAGGTGTTAAACAACTGCAGCGAGTCGATTACCAATCTGAAGAATATGTATACCAACAGTCTTGTTCCGCAGATGGACGGAGTGTTAAACAGTGTATCGCAGATGCTCGGCAATGTGACAAAGCTTCTGGATAACTTAAATACCGCAGTAAATGATATGGGCGTGGTGTTTGACGGAATTCAGACAACGGTCAGTGACACGACGGAGAGCCTTGAGCAGATCCAGACCGTGATTGACAACGTGAGCACAAAGCTGACGGAACTGATCAACCGGTTGGAGAGTGCGGAAGATGATGAAAAAGTAGATGCACTGCTGAAGTTTTTGCAGGGTGATCCGGAGGATTACGGCGCCTTCTTTGCAGAACCGGTACAGGTGACGACACAGGAGATCTACGCGATTGCAAATTACGGATCGGCGATGACGCCGTTCTATTCCGTGCTTGCCCTCTGGGTAGGAGGAACGATTCTGGTGGCACTGATCAAAGTGAAGCCGGATACCGCAGGGCTTTCCAACCCGAAGTCCTATCAGTTGTTCTTCGGAAGATATCTGCTGTTCTTTGTGTGTGGGCAGATCCAGGCGGCGATTATTGTTCTGGGAGATATTTATCTGCTCCACTGCCAGATCCTCTATCCGGGCTTATTCTGGCTGACGGCAGCACTGGCAAGCTTTACCTTTACGCTGTTTATCTATGCGATGGCGCTGGCTTTCGGCGACGTCGGCAAGGCGGCGGCGGTCGTAGTCATGGTTATCCAGATTGCAGGTTCCGGCGGAACGTACCCGATTGAGACGCTTCCGGAGATTTATCAGAAGATTTATATCTTCTTCCCGTTCCCGTATGCCATCAACGCAATGCGTGAGACGATTGGCGGTATGTACGGAAGCGATTATATGAAGTATCTGGGAGAACTGCTGCTTTTTGCGGTGGCGGCGCTTCTGATTGGTCTTGTGATCCGGCTTCCGTTTGTGAAGATCAATCATTTTGTAGAAAAGCGTATGGAAGATACGGAAATGATGTAGGAAATGGGAGATTTTATGGAAAAGAAAGAAAAATACGAACAGATGTATGAGATGCTCGTGACGTATGAGCGCAAGATTCACGAGAAGAATCAAAAGAGAATCAGTATCGGTTTAAAGTGTATTATTATTATTCCGTTGATCTTCCTGTTCCTTCTGTTCTGGACAGAGAGCAATAAGGTTGTGTTTCTGATTCTGTGGATTGTATCGCTGTTTTTGCTGGCAGCCTATCTGATTCTGGTGGAGTATATGGACTATAACCTTCAGGAAAAGTTAAGCGAGATCAACGACGAGGGGACACGCGTGGATTCCCTCATCGGACTGGAGATTGATAATGTTCCGGGAAATCTCAGAAATGTGATTCAGAGGATTGACGACGGATTAAACTCAGAGGCGGAGACCCGGCTGATTGAGACTAAGGCATCCGGGGAAGAAACGCAGACTGTGGAAAAGGCACAGACTGCGGAAGAGACAGAGAAACAAAAGGATGCGGATGCACAGGCTGTAGAAGATGCAGATGCACAGAAAGATGCGGATGCACAGGCTGTGGAAGATGCAGATGCACAGAAAGATGCGGACACGGAGGTGAAGGAGAATGCGTAATATATTTAAGATTTTTTTCGCCGATGTCAAGCGCATCAGCACCAACGTGGTGGCTGTCGTTGTGATCCTGGGACTCTGTATTCTGCCGTCTTTGTATGCATGGTTTAATATTTTGTCAAACTGGGATCCGTACGGACCGTCCGCAACCAGAAATCTTAAGATCGCGGTGGCGTCGGACGACGAGGGAGTCACAATTTTAGGGAACAGTGTAAATGTCGGAAGCAGTGTCATCTCTGCGCTTGAGTCGAACACGACGATGGGCTGGGTGTTTACGGATACGACCGATGAGGCGATCGACGGCGTCTATGATGGAAGTTATTATGCGGCGCTCATCATCCCGGAGAATTTTACGGAAGATATGATCAGTTTCCTCGGCGGAGAGGTGGATCATCCGGATATTATCTATTATGAGAATGCCAAGAAGAACGCCATTGCCTCCAAGATCACACAGAAGGCCAAGACGGCTGTGCAGGAGCAGGTGAACAGCACGGTGGTGAGCACGCTTGCAGAGACCACGATGAAGGTGACGAACGCCCTCTCGGATGTGGATGCGGAAGATTCCGATCCGGCGGAGAGTGTTCTGGTAAGACTCAATAATTTAAGCAGCGACCTGCAGAGTTACATCAATATATTGAACTCGTTTGTCAGCATTATGAATTCCGCCCAGAGTATTGTGGAGGCGAGTCAGACCATGCTTCCGAATGTGAACAACATGGTTTCCAACGGTCAGGCATCCATCAACAGCATGGAGAGTCTGCTGGTTGCGGGCAACAGCACGGTGAGTTCGACGGCGGATATGGTGTCGTACAGCTTTGACATGATGAACGATTCGTTAAATAATGTGTCGTCCGTCATTACCAATGCGTTAAACCGTCTCTCGGAGTATTCCCAGGGCACTTCTGTCACGGTACAGGGCTTATCGGCGATGATGCCATACGTGAGGCAGCTGTTTGATACTTCGGTATCCGGGTGGGAGGATACGGCGCCGGAGGATATGCAGGCGCAGATTAATGCAATCCGCACGCAGTTGGATACCATCACTGCGGACCTGACAGCGCTGGAGAACAATGCCGATACATCGATGGAGACGGTAAGGAATCTCAGTAATAAAATTGTGACGGAGATTGCAAACTGCCAGAAAGCGGTCGATGGACTGCGCAATGATTTTGCTTACAATGTCAAGCCGAAGTTAGAGAACACAATGAGCTCCATGCAGCAATCCATGATTGCCGCAGCGGGTATTTTAGACGGCGTAGATGCCGATTTTAACGGTGTGGAGAATGCACTTTCCGATTATCAAAGCACGCTTGAGCGTGGAAGCAACAGCCTTGGCGGATCACTGTCCATGGCGCAGGAGCTTCTCGCCAAGCTAAACAGCGTCACGGCGGATCTGGTAAGCTTACAGCAGAATGACCAGTATCAGGAGCTGCTTGAAATCGTAAAGAGTAATCCGGAGGAGCTGGGAGCCTTTATTTCTTCCCCGGTAAATCTGGAGACGGTCGGTATCTATGAGATTGAAAACTACGGCTCGGCGATGTCTCCGTTCTACACGATCCTCGCTCTCTGGGTAGGAGCGCTGATTCTGGTTGCGATCATCCACGTGAAGGTGCATCCGGTTGAGGGCGTCGAAAATGTGAAGCCGTACCAGGAGTATTTCGGAAGATACATGATCTTTTTCCTGGTGGGGCAGACACAGACGCTTTTAACGGTTCTGGGCAACCTGTTTTATATTAAAATCCAGTGCCATCACCCGGTATTATTCTGGCTGGCAGGCGCTGTGGCGAGCCTGGTATTTACCCTGTTTATTTACTCACTGACCGTGGCATTCGGCAATGTCGGTGAGGCGCTAGCGATTGTGGTCATGGTAATCCAGGTAGCCGGTGCCGGCGGGACGTTCCCGATTGAGACGCTGCCGAAGGTATACCAGATGCTCTATAAGTATCTGCCGTTCCCGTACGGCATGAATGCCATGAGGGAGACGATCGGCGGACTTTATAAGATGGATTACTGGAAGGATCTCGGAGCGCTCGGTATCTATGTATTGATTTCACTGTTTATCGGACTTGTAGTGGCAATTCCGTTCCGCAAACTCAATCATATTATCGAGAAGAACAAAGAGGGATCCGGAGTTATGATATAGCAACAGGGAGCAGATTATGATGCGTTTGATACAGATGGTTCTTTTACTCACGGGGCTGCTCATGGTGGCAGCTCCCGGGGCATGTACAAGAAAAGATGACCGGGGTAAGCCGGAGACCGAGAAGCGCACCCGCACGATTGGGGGATGGCTGACTGCGGCAGCGGTTATCTGGATGATTACGGAAGTATTGAGAAGTTTTTAAGTTATTTTGGGTATTCCTAATAGGTATACCCATTTTTTGTTCGGATATTGACAAAAAAAATGTACATTGTTATTATCAATGGTAAGTGTGATGTGTAATTTCAGATAGTAAGGAAGGTTTTCTTAAATGAGAAGACAGGTATTATCGCTTCTGGTCGAGAATAATCCGGGTGTGACGAGTCATATTTCGGGGCTGTTCAGCCGCAGAGGCTACAACATTGACAGTTTTTCCTCGGGAGTGACAGCGGATCCGCGCTATACGCGGATTACGATTGTGGCGAGCGGGGATGAACAGATTTTAGAGCAGATTGAAAAGCAGCTTGCCAAGCTTGAGGATGTGGTCGACATTAAGAAGTTGGAGCCGGGCTCGTCTGTGACGCGCGAGCTGATTATGGTCAAGATACGCGCCAGAGATACGGAACGCCAGCCGATTTTAAATGTGACGGAGATTTTCCACGGCAAGATTGTCGATGTGACACACGATTCCATGGTGATTGAGCTTACCGGGCATCAGGATAAGCTGGATGCATTTCTGGATCTGCTGCAGGGGTATGAGATCCTGGAACTGGCAAGAACGGGAATTACCGGTCTGTCCAGAGGAACTGCCGATGTGAAGATGATCGACGAAAACGGACATCTGCAGAGTTTGTAATACATACTAATTGTGAACGAGCGGCAGACATCACAGATGCTGCTGCTATGTATAAAAAATGGAGGAAAAAGATATGTCAGCAAAAATATTTTATCAGGAAGACTGTAACCTTTCACTGTTGGATGGTAAGACCATTGCCATCATTGGATACGGAAGCCAGGGACATGCACACGCATTGAACTTAAGAGATTCCGGATGCAAGGTCATTATCGGTCTCTACAAGGGCAGCAAGTCCTGGAAGAAGGCAGAGGAGCAGGGATTTGAAGTATATACAGCTGCAGAGGCAGCAAAGAAAGCCGATATCATTATGATCCTGATCAATGATGAGAAGCAGGCGGATCTTTACAAAAACGACATCGAGCCGAACCTTGAGGAAGGCAATATGTTAATGTTCGCACATGGATTCAACATTCATTTCGGATGTATCGTACCGCCGAAGAATGTCGATGTTACCATGATCGCTCCGAAGGCTCCGGGACATACCGTTCGTTCCGAGTACCAGGCAGGAAAGGGTACTCCGTGTCTGATCGCTGTAGAGCAGGATGCGACCGGCAAGGCACAGGATCTGGCGCTTGCCTATGCACTTGGCATCGGTGGAGCAAGAGCTGGTGTGCTTGAGACAACCTTCCGCACCGAGACCGAGACCGATCTTTTCGGTGAGCAGGCCGTTCTCTGTGGCGGTGTGTGCGCACTCATGCAGGCAGGCTTTGAGACACTCTGCGAGGCAGGATATGATCCGAGAAATGCATACTTCGAGTGTATCCATGAGATGAAGCTGATCGTAGATCTGATCTACCAGTCAGGTTTCGAGGGAATGAGATATTCTATCTCCAACACCGCTGAGTACGGCGATTACATCACCGGACCGAAGATCATCACAGAGGACACTAAGAAGGCAATGAAGAAGATCCTCTCCGACATTCAGGACGGAACTTTCGCAAAAGAGTTCTTACTGGATATGTCTCCGGCAGGAAGACAGGTTCACTTTAAGGCGATGAGAAAGCTTGCTTCCGAGCATCCGTCAGAGCAGGTCGGCAAGGAGATCCGTAAGCTTTACAGCTGGAACAACGAGGCTGACAAGCTGATCAACAACTAAGAGCTAAGAGCGGAGAATGAATCCGCAAAAAGAATAGAGAATCTGCCGCATGGAGTGCGAAGTGCTTCCGGCGGCAGATTTTTTATTTCATAGGAAATACCGTGATACATTCATGTGTGAAAGTGGAACTTTCCTATGAAATAAAAAACGCTCCGCGCGGAGAATCTCGCAAGCGAGATTCTTTTTTATGTGGATGCCAAAATCCGGTTGACAAATACATCCAGTATGTTAGAATAAATCATGTTCATGCATAAAATGAATCAAAGTATGTGACCGTGAGAAGGAGCATTAAGAACGGAAGAATGACAGAGAGCCGCCGGATGGTGTGAGACGGTATTTGGAAGTTCCCAACTCGCCTTTGAGTCCTTTGCCGGAAGCCAGTGGCAGCGCCAGCGGTGTGTAAGGCAGAGCGTGTGATTCGCGTTAAGAATGATAAGTGCGTACCTGCGCATAGCGCGGTGCGAAGCAGAGTGGTACCACGGAGTAGCGTTACTTCGTCTCTTACGGCAGATGCCGGGAGACGGAGTTTTTTTGTTATTTCAAGCGTTAATGAAAGATGAGGAGAGAGAAGATGTCAGAACTTTACAATCACAAAGTTGTCGAGAAAAAATGGCAGAAAGTCTGGGATGACAACAAGGCTTTTGCGGCGACAGACGATTACAGCAAGCCGAAATATTATGCACTGGTGGAGTTCCCGTATCCGTCCGGACAGGGACTGCACGTAGGACATCCGAGACCGTACACGGCACTCGATATTGTGGCAAGAAAGCGCCGTATGCAGGGATACAATGTGCTTTATCCGATGGGATGGGATGCATTTGGTTTGCCGACCGAGAACTATGCGATCAAGAACAAGATTCATCCGAAGATCGTTACCGAGAATAACGTGAAGCGTTTTAAGGAGCAGTTACATTCACTCGGATATTCCTTTGACTGGGACAGAGAGATCAATACGACAGATCCGTCCTATTACAAGTGGACACAGTGGATTTTCTTAAAGCTGTTTAAGGCAGGTCTCGCTTACAAAAAAGAGATGCCGATCAACTGGTGTACTTCCTGTAAGGTCGGTCTTGCAAACGAGGAGGTTGTCAACGGCGTCTGCGAGCGCTGTGGAGCCCCGGTTGTCCGCAAGGTAAAGAGCGAGTGGATGTTAAAGATTACCGATTATGCTGAGAAACTGATCGAGGGACTGGATCATGTGGACTACATTGAGCGCGTCAAGGTATCCCAGAAGAACTGGATCGGTAAATCCCAGGGTGCCGAGGTGGATTTCTCCATCAAGGGCAAGGAGGATAAGCTTCGTGTATACACGACCCGCTGTGACACATTGTTCGGTGTTACTTACATGGTTGTATCCCCGGAGCATCCGATCATCGACAAATACAAGGATGAACTGAAAAACTGGGATGTGATTGCGGCATATCGTGACGAGGCAGCCAAGAAGTCTGATTTTGAGCGTGCAGAGCTTGCCAAGGAGAAGACCGGCGTGCAGATCGAGGGTCTGACTGCGATTAATCCGGTCAATGGCAAGGAGATTCCGATCTGGATTTCCGACTATGTTCTGATGTCCTACGGAACCGGAGCGATCATGGCAGTGCCGGCGCACGATGAGCGTGACTGGGAATTTGCCAAGAAATTCAACCTGCCGTTAATTCAGGTCGTTGCAAAGAACGGTGAAGAAGTTGACATCAATGCGGCTGCATTTACGGATGTGGCAACCGGTGTTCTGATCAATTCGGATTTCTTAAACGGACTTGAGGTCAAGGATGCCAAGGCAAAGATGATCGCATTCTTAGAGGAGAAGAAGATCGGTACGGCGAAGACCAACTACAAGCTGAGAGACTGGGTATTCTCCCGTCAGCGCTACTGGGGCGAGCCGATCCCGATCGTACACTGCGATAAGTGCGGTTACGTTCCGATCGATGAGAGCGAACTTCCGCTGATGCTTCCGGAGGTGGAGAGCTATATGCCGACCGACAACGGAGAATCTCCGTTAGCTGCAATGACGGACTGGGTGAACACCACCTGCCCGTGCTGCGGCGGTCCGGCAAAGCGTGAGACAGATACCATGCCACAGTGGGCTGGATCTTCCTGGTATTTCTTAAGATATACCGATCCGCACAACGACGAGGCACTCGCAAGCAAAGAGGCGTTAAAATACTGGTTGCCGGTTGACTGGTACAACGGTGGTATGGAGCACACAACACTTCATCTGCTCTACTCCAGATTCTGGCATAAGTTTCTCTACGATCAGGGGGTTGTTCCGTGTCCGGAGCCTTACCAGAAGCGTACTTCCCACGGCATGATCCTGGGTGAGAACGGTGAGAAGATGAGTAAGTCCAGAGGAAACGTCGTAAACCCGGACGATATCGTAAGAGAGTACGGTGCCGATACGTTAAGAACCTACGAGATGTTCATCGGTGCGTTTGATTTGAGCGCTTCCTGGTCAGAGGATGGCGTCAAGGGATGCCGCCGCTTCCTGGAGCGTATCTGGAAGCTGCAGGATATCATGACCAACGAGGAGGGATACTCTTCGGATCTTGAGACAAAGATGCATCAGACGATCAAGAAGGTAAGCAGCGATTATGAGAATCTGAAGTACAACACGGCGATCGCGGCAATGATGGCGCTGCTCAATGATTTTACAAAGAAAGGCTCCATCACAAAGGGCGAGTACAAGACCCTGCTCATTCTCTTAAATCCGGTTGCGCCGCATATCACAGAGGAACTCTGGCAGATTATCGGCGGCAGCGGCTATGTATATGAGCAGACCTGGCCGGAGTACGAGGAAGCGAAGACCGTAGAAAATACCGTTGAGATTGCAGTGCAGATCAACGGAAAGACGAAAGGAACGCTGGCAATCGGAAGAGATGACGCGAAGGAGGATGTCATTGCCAAGGCAAAGGAATCCATCGCAGATAAGCTCACCGGCAACATCGTAAAAGAAATTTATGTTCCGGGAAGAATTGTCAACATTGTAATGAAATAAGATATGGAAAAAGGAACGAAGCTTTTAGAAGGTTCCATCTGGAAAGGGGTTGTAGCATTTGCAATCCCTCTCTTCTTGGGAAATTTATTTCAGCAATTATATAATACCGTCGATTCCCTGATCGTCGGCAATTTCCTAGGCAGCGATGCGCTTGCCGCTGTCAGTTCATCCGGAAGTCTTATTTTTCTTCTGGTAGGATTTTTTAACGGAATTGCCGTTGGTGCAGGCGTTGTGATCTCCAAATACTTCGGGGCGAGAGACTATGAGAATCTGAAGAAAGCGGTGCATACGGATGTGGCATTTGGACTTATCTCAGGACTTTTACTTACCGTGATCGGCATGTTTTTGGCACCGCAGATTCTGGTGCTCATGGGAACGCCGGAGTCGGTACTGCCGAATTCAATCCTGTATTTCCGCATTTATTTTGCGGGATCGCTTGCATTTGTCATGTATAACATTGTGATGGGCATTCTGCAGGCGGTGGGAGACAGCAGACATCCGCTGTATTATCTGATTTTTTCTTCGATCGTAAACATTGTGCTGGATCTGCTGTTTGTCGGTGTCTTTAGAATGGGCGTCGGATCGGCGGCGCTTGCCACGGCAATCTCACAGGCGGCAAGTGCGCTGCTCTGTTTTATCCGGCTGGTGCGCACGAATGATATTTACCAGGTAAAAATACGGGAGATCCGGTTTCATCCGGCGCAGCTTCGGCAGATTATCAGCTTTGGTCTGCCCTCCGGTCTGCAGAACTCGATTATTTCGATTGCCAACATCGTGGTGCAGTCCAATATTAACAAGTTTGGCGTGATGGCAGTCGCAGGGTGCGGCGTGTATTCCAAGATCGAAGGGTTTGCCTTCCTGCCGATTACCTGTTTTGCGATGGCACTCACAACGTTTATTGGGCAGAACCTGGGCGCAAGGCAGTATGACCGGGCGAAAAAAGGTGCGGCGTTCGGTATTGTCTGTTCCATGACGCTTGCGGAACTGGTCGGCGTGATCGTGTATATGCTGATCCCGTACCTGGCGGCAGCCTTTGACAGCAGTGCCGAGGTTGTGGGATTTGCAACGCGGCAGGCACACGTGGAGGCGCTGTTTTACTGTTTCCTGGCGTTCTCACACTGTATTGCCGGAATCATGCGCGGTGCGGGAAAATCCGCGGTGCCGATGTTCGTGATGCTGGTTTCATGGTGTATCATCCGGATCACATACATTACGATAACCGTGCATTTTATTCCGAAGATCCAGGTGATCTTCTGGGCGTATCCGCTGACGTGGTCGATCAGCTCGATTATTTTCCTTGTGTATTTCCTGAAAGCGGACTGGATTCACAATTTTGAACGGGCAGAACAGAGATAAGAAAATGTAGAACATGGGGAAAAAGCGATGAAAAAATGGGCAGAATGGCTGCTGGTGGCAGGGGCTTTATGTATGGGTATGGCAGGCTGCGGAAGTGAAGAAAAAAACACGTCGAACGCAGATGCAGAACAGAAAAGTGAGACTGCATCAGAGACAAGAGAAGAAGGACAGGCACCGGAGCAGACGGATACAGAAGGAAGCGAAGAGGCAGAATTACAGACAACAGAGTCAGAACATGCAGAGACGGGACTCACTTTCGCAGATCTTGCAGCGCTGCAGTTTGAATTTTGCAGTGGTGCAGGTGGATGGTCAACGGATTTTACCATTGAGAAGGATGGCTCTTTTTCCGGCGTATATCACGATTCAGATATGGGGGATACCGGGGATGGCTATCCGAATGGAACCATGTATTACTGCAATTTTTCAGGACATTTCACGAACTTAACGAAGGTAGACGACGATACTTATGAGATGTCACTTGCGGATATTTCCTATCAGAATACGGTCGGAGATACAGAGATTCTGGATGATATGCTTTATGTTTACACGGATGTCTATGGTCTGGAGGGAACGGATACCTTCCGGATCTATCTGCCGGGTACGCCGAGAGAAAAGCTGACGGAAGACGAATGGTTCTGGATTGCAGCGGGAAATGAGAGCGAAACGGAACTGACGATGACGGTGATCGTCAATGAGCCGAATGAATATGGAATTTATTCCTATGAGAGGTCAACCCCGTCAGAGGAAGCGCAGGGAATATATAATAGTCTGTTGAACTACAACGACGAACTGGAACAGCAATTACAGAGTGCCTCAACGCAGCAGGAAATGAATGAGATTACGGCGCAGATGTACCAGAATAGTGATGATAGCTTAAACCAGATCTGGCACATCGTGAAATATAATTCAGATGAGACAGAATTTGCTCAGATTCTGGAAGAACAAAAAAGCTGGATCACGGAAAAAGAGGCGGAGGCGGAACAGATCAGAGCAGCAAATAATGGTTCTTCGGCAGAGATGGATGTCAACATAAAGCTAAATGATCTCACCGAAGAACGCTGTAGGGAATTGTTGGAGTATTTGAAAAATTAAATAAAAAGATGATATAAAAAAACAGGAATCGTTCTCTTTCTGGCATACAGGGCGGAATATTCCTGTTTTTTGTTATTCTACTTGGAGTAGAGTGAAAAAATGTGGCAGATGTAGTAGAATAGAAACAGAAAGGAGAGAGGATGAATGATTGATAATGTGACGTTTGGAGGATTTGTCCGGACACTTAGAAAAGAAAAACAGATGACACAGCTTGAACTTGCAAAGATCCTGAATCTGTCGGACAAAACGATATCCAAATGGGAGCAGGGAAAGGCATTTCCAGACATTGCAGTCTGGGAAGCGCTCGCAGAAGCACTTGATGTGACGGTGGCAGAGTTGTTTGCAGGAGAAAAACTGCCAAAGGAAGAGGGAAAAGTCAGTACAGCTATATTTGAGGATGGCATTGCAGTGGCAGCAAATGAAGTCCGGCAAAAAAAGAAAAGATACCGGGGACTGTTGATGATTATGGCGGCGCTGTTAGTGGTGGTTGCAGGTCTGGGTATCGGCAAAAGCCTGAAAGAGAAATTTGCAGTATATATGGTCAGCATGGATGCAACTATTCTTGAGGTTCATGAAGATTATTGGGAAGTTAGAGGAAAGGTAACGGATGCCAAAGGACGCAGCGGAGTTTATGACATCAGTCTGACAGAACCATGGTATCTGGAGCACCCGGTGGATGGTAAGGAAGGAGATGAGATCCGCTTTTTTTACCGGGAGGATTGGAAAAATAGAACTTTGAAAGAAAACGAATATATACAAGGGATTTTTTCTATGGAGAAAGTGGAGGATGAGTAGAATCGCTAGTTGGGCTATAAAAGAAAAAATCTCCGCTGTTTATTTGCAAATAGCGGAGAGTTTCCTTTAAAAATTCTGATAGAACTGAATGAACTCATTGAGCGATTTGGAAGGTTTGCTGTTGGTGCGGTAGGCGAAACCAACCTCGCGCTTGTGAATCGGAATGCCGAGTGGAATCTCCACGAGGGCACCGGAGGCGAGATCGTCCTGCACGAAGCTTTTGATGACGCAGGCGACGCCGACGCCGATCCTGGCGAAATCAATCAGCAGATCCATGCTGGAGATATCGATGGAATCGTGAACAACGATATGATTCTCCTGCAGATAATCGTCGATGTACTGGCGTGTCATGTTGTTCTGGTCTAAGAGCATCAGTGTGGAGGATGTGAGGATCTCGTCTTTGCGGACGCCACGGGCATGCAGATTGCGCAGATAGTCTTTGGTCGCCACAAAAATATCCTCGATCTCTTCCAGATAGTCAAAATGTATATTCTTTACATTGTCCGGCTTCCCGATCAGACCGATATCGATTTTGTCATCCTCGAGCAGCTTTAAAGTGTCGTTCGTGGATTGACAGTGGATGGAGATCGTGATATGCGGATTCTGCCGGATGAATTCCTTTAAGTAGGGAAGCAGCATGTATTTGCAAAGGGTTGCGGAGACACCGATCTTCAAGTGACCGACCCCAAGCTCAATCGAGCGCTTTAACTTTTCTTCCCCGAGTGTGAGCGTCTCAAAGGCAGTCTTGACATGCTCGTAGAGCAGCTGTCCCTCGTCGGTTAATACTACGCCGCGGGAACTGCGGGAAAAGAGACGGCAGCCGACGCTTTCCTCGAGCTTCTGGATGGATTTGCTGATGGCGGGCTGGCTGATGTAAAGCTCCTTGGCAGCCTTGGAGATATTGCCTGTGTTGGCTACCGTATAAAAAATCCGATAGGATGAAAGATTCTGGTTCATAATAGTTCCTTTCCTTGGGGGTGTTGATTTCATAGATATTTGTATCTGTTCTGACAAAAGTATATCATGAATTAATGTTATGGTAAATATATTTATTATGTATTTTTATTATAGTATGTGCTATGATAAAATAGTCACGAATCAGATGAATATTACACACACACGAAAATAGAGTTTGATAGTAGGAGGGGATAGAATATGGGTATGACAATGACACAGAAGATTCTTGCGGCGCATGCCGGACTTCCGTCTGTCTGTGCAGGGCAGCTCATTGAGGCAGATCTGGATCTGGTTCTCGGAAATGATATCACATCGCCGGTGGCGATTCACGAGATGGATAAGATGAAGGTGGACGGCGTTTTTGACAAGGACAAGATCGCGCTCGTGCTGGATCATTTCGTGCCGAATAAGGACATTAAGTCTGCGCAGCACTGCAAATGTGTCCGTGAATTTGCCTGCCGCCATGACATTACGAATTATTTTGATGTGGGAGAGATGGGAATCGAGCACGCGCTGCTTCCGGAGAAAGGACTCACGGTGGCGGGAGATGTCATCATCGGAGCGGATTCACATACCTGTACCTACGGGGCGCTCGGCGCATTTTCCACAGGCGTCGGCAGCACGGATATGGCTGCCGGTATGGCAACCGGAAAAGCGTGGTTTAAGGTGCCTGCTGCCATCAAGTTTAACCTGACCGGAAAGCCGGCAAAGTGGATCAGCGGTAAGGACATCATCTTACATATCATCGGCATGATCGGTGTGGATGGTGCTCTGTACAAATCCATGGAATTTGTCGGGGATGGCATACAGTATCTTTCCATGGACGACCGTTTTACCATTGCAAATATGGCGATTGAGGCGGGCGGCAAGAACGGCATTTTCCCTGTCGACGATCTGACGAAGCAGTATATGGAGAAGCATTCTAAGCGCCCGTATGTTATCTATGAGGCGGATGAGGATGCCGAGTATGAGCAGGAATTTACGATTGATCTTAGCACGTTAAAGCCGACGGTTGCATTTCCGCATCTGCCGGAGAACACGCACACGATCGACGAGGTGGGAGAGATCAAGATTGACCAGGTGGTCATTGGCTCCTGCACCAACGGCAGAATGGACGATCTGCGCGTGGCGGCATCGATCCTGAAAGGACACAGGGTGGCAAAGGGACTGCGCGTGATCGTGATCCCGGCAACACAGCAGATTTATCTGGATGCGATGGAAGAGGGCTTGTTAAAGGCCTTTATTGAGGCGGGGGCAGTCGTTTCGACGCCTACCTGCGGACCGTGTCTGGGCGGTTATATGGGTATCCTTGCGGAGCATGAGAGATGTGTCTCCACGACAAACCGGAACTTTGTCGGCAGAATGGGACACGTGGAGTCTGAGATCTATCTGGCAAGTCCGGCTGTGGCGGCGGCAAGCGCCATCACCGGAAAGTTATCCGGACCGGATGAGATTGCATAGGCGAGGAAAGGAGACAGAGCATGAAAGCAGCAAAGGGTCATGTATTTAAATACGGAGACAATGTCGATACGGATGTCATCATTCCTGCACGTTATCTGAATTCTTCTGATCCGAAGGAACTGGCGACACACTGCATGGAGGACATTGACAAGGATTTTGTGAAAAAGGTAAAAGCGGGCGATATTATCGTAGCAAATAAGAACTTTGGGTGTGGTTCGTCGAGAGAGCATGCGCCGATCGCCATCAAGGCTTCCGGCGTGAGCTGTGTCATCGCAGAGACATTTGCGAGAATCTTCTACCGCAACGCGATCAATATCGGACTGCCGATCATCGAGTGTCCGGAGGCGGCAAAAGCGATCGAGGCAGGAGATGAGGTTGAGGTTGATTTTGACTCCGGCATCATCACGGACAAGACGAAGAACACTTCCTATCAGGGGCAGGCGTTTCCTCCGTTTATGCAGAAGATTATCGACTGCGAAGGGCTGGTTAATTATATCAATCAGAAATAGAATTAACCTTTTGGGCAATCTGTTCCAGATAATTCAGATAGCGCCTGGAGATTTTAAGACCGGTGTAGATATCTGCGTATTCCTTCGGAGAGAGCGTATCGACATAGTTTTCTGGAAAATTTTTGTGAATGCCTGCCGCGCGGGCGAGATCAACGGCCTTGTTGTAGGCAATGGCGGCTTTTTCCTCGGAGGAGTAGCTGCCGATCTGGTAATTGCCATTGATGTGGATGACGGCGCGGTACCGCGGGAGTCCGTTCTTTAAAAACTGGAGCACCCCGTGGTAACGGTTGACGATCACAATATTGGAATAGCGGAAGTCACTGTTATCTCCGTTGACAAACTGATAGTCTCTTCCGGCAACAGCGTAAGGGCGGATGCCGTAGCGGGAGAGGATGGAATACTGCATGCCATAGTCGCTGACGAACAGATGCCCCTGCCGTTTCTGGATCTTGCGGCTGGAATAGTAGAACAGGTCGTCAACGTCAAACTTTAACTCCTCGATGCGCGAGAGATAGTAGCTGAAATAGCCGTTGCGCAGGTAGATCGGATTCTTAAAGTAAATGCCGTTGTTGCGGAAGTTCAAAAGCACGATGATTTTTTCAAAGGAGAGGGTTGTGGGCTGCTCAATATAATCTTCCGGCAGCTGATCCAAAGAGCCCAGAATGGCAAGTGCTTCCAGATAGGCATTGCCTGCGGTGGTCTCATCCGCATAGCTTCCGAGACTGATATGTTTATTTTTGTAATAGAGACCGGCACGGTAGTAGACCGTGCCGTCTTTTTTTGTGGCGATGGATACACCCTGCGTCATAGACCGCTCCTTGTTTACCGTAAAAATATTATGTAAATAAGCATTAGGATACACTTTTGTGATGAGTATAGAATAACAGAAGGAAAGACGTGATGCAATAGCGGAAATCCGATTGACGAAAATATACAATTTTGCTATACTAAGAAGAGTTAGATGTGTGCAGGATGTCATATATTTTGGAAGGGGCCATTTTCAAATGAAAAAAATATCAACAAAAGTATTGATCCCGGTAGTGCTGCTTGCAGTGATTGCAGTCATTTCGGCGGTAACCGGATTAAAAAATGCCAATGAGCTGCATACCAGCAGCAAGGAGATCAGTGACACAACGGTGAATCAGCTGATGCTGTTAAATGACATTTCGTCGAATTTTAAGAGTATTGATGCGATCACATACCGGATGTGCGTGTCCACGTCCAAGGACGAGCGGGATCAGCTGATGGAGCAGGTGGATCAGTACCGCACGGATATTCAGACATCGATCGATTCCTATGAGGCGCTGACACAGACGCAGGAGGAAGCTGCGGCAATGGAGACACTTCGGGAGAATTTTGCCGATTACACCGAGGTCTATGACCGGATTGCAGACTTTATTTCCCGCGGGAATAAGGACAAGGCGAGACAGATATGCAATACGGTGCTGGCGCCGACCAGCGAGAATGTGGACGGCGTGCTCACGGAGCTGGAAGGGTATATGGAAGCAAATGTGGATGCCGGCGTGGCGGAGCAGGAATCTGTATACAATAATTCGCGGGCAGTCAGCGGCGTCACATTTGTACTTGTGCTGGTGTTCTTTGTCGTTGCGGTGATCGGATCGGTACGCACTGTTGTAAATCCAGTCAAGAGTGTGACGACACAGCTGAATGATATTTTAAAAGAGATCGAGTCCGGCAACGGAGATCTGACACGCAGAATCTCTTTGAAGAACAAGGATGAGATCGGACAGCTTGCCGGCGGCATCAACGTGTTCTTAGAGACCCTGCAGCAGATTATGAGCCGTATTGTGATTGACTCCAGGGAGATGGGCGAGATCGTATCGCGCGTTTCGGGCAGTGTCGGCACAGCAAACTCCAATGCCTGCGATATTTCTGCCGTGATGGAGGAACTCTCGGCTACCATGCAGGAAGTGGCGTCTGCCGTCAACACGGTCAATACCAATGTGGCGCAGATCGGGCAGGATGTGAATGAGATTACAAAAGAATCACAGGATATGAACTCCTATGCGACCGAGATGCAGAGCCGCGCGGAGGATATGAAGGAGAAAGCGGTTGCCAACAAGGAGACGACCAGCCGGATGATTACGGATATCATCGAGACTTTAAAGGCTGCCATTGAGGAGAGCAAGAGTGTGGATCGCGTCAACGAGCTGACGGAGGAGATCTTAAGCGTATCCAGCCAGACGAACCTCCTTGCACTGAATGCTTCCATTGAGGCGGCGAGAGCAGGCGAAGCCGGAAAAGGATTTGCAGTTGTCGCGGATGAGATACGAAAGCTGGCGGATTCCACCAGAGAGACCGCGAACAATATTCAGTCCATCAACGCGCTGGTAACGCAGGCAGTGAATAAGCTCGCCAACAATTCCAACGCGATCGTCGAATACATCGACGGGACGATCATGCCGGATTATGACCGATTTGTAGAAAACGGTGTACAGTACCGGGATGATGCGGCGTATGTGAATACCACGATGGATCATTTTGAGGAGAAGGCGCGCAACCTGCAGCAGATCATGGAGAAGACGGTGGATTCCATCCGCGACATTTCCACGGCGATTGAGGAGAGTGCAAACAGTGTCGGAAATGCGGCGAGCAGCACGACGGTTCTGGTGTCCAATATCGACACCGTTCATTCGGAGATGGAGACGAATCAGAGCATCAGCGACCGCTTAAAGGGAGAAGCCGGACGATTTAAAAATGTATAATATTTTAGTACGTTAGTGCATTGACATGAATGTACAGTTTCTTATATAATGTGAGTTAAGTATATAAGAGACTGTACATTTTTTTTGTACATCGCATGTTACAAGAAGAAAGAGATAAGAGGATTATGAAGATGGAATTAGTGTATGCAAGTACGAGAGACGCACAGGAAAGAGTAACGGCATCGCAGGCGATTCTGCGTGGTCTGGCAAATGACGGAGGACTGTTTGTACCGACACAGATTCCGGCGCTGGATGTGCCGATGGAAGAGCTTGGCAAAATGTCCTATCAGGAGACAGCATATGAAGTCATGAAGCGTTTTCTGACGGATTTTACCGAGGAGGAGTTAAAGCACTGTATCAATTCCGCGTATGACAGCAAGTTCGACACAGAGGAGATCGCACCGCTTGTGGAGGCGGACGGCGCATATTACCTGGAACTGTTCCACGGTTCCACGATCGCTTTTAAGGATATGGCACTGTCCATTCTGCCGTATCTGCTGACGACCGCTGCGAAGAAGAATCATGTAAAGAATGAGATCGTGATTCTGACTGCCACCTCGGGAGATACCGGAAAGGCAGCGCTGGCAGGATTTTCCGATGTTCCGGGAACGAAAATCATTGTATTCTATCCGAAGAACGGTGTAAGCCCGATCCAGGAGAAGCAGATGGTGACCCAGAAGGGTGACAATACGTTTGTTGTCGGCATTCACGGGAACTTTGACCAGGCGCAGACTGGCGTGAAGAAGATGTTCTCGGATGCGGCGCTGGCAAAAGAGATGGACGCTGCCGGATATCAGTTTTCCTCCGCGAATTCCATCAATATCGGAAGACTTGTACCGCAGATTGTGTATTATGTCTACGCCTACGCGAAGCTCTATGCGAATGGCGTGATCGCAAAGGATGAGCCGGTGAATGTCGTTGTTCCTACCGGCAACTTCGGCAATATTCTGGCTGCATTTTATGCGAAAAATATGGGAATACCGATTGCCAAGCTGATTTGTGCGTCCAACGAGAACAAAGTTTTATATGATTTCTTCTCCACAGGCACATATGACAAGAACCGTGAGTTTATGCTGACAAGCTCACCGTCGATGGACATTCTGATCTCCAGCAATCTGGAGCGTCTGATTTACCGCATTGCGGGAAACGACGCCGAGAAGAATGCCGCGCTGATGAGAGAACTGACGACCACCGGAAAATACGAGATCACGCCGGAGATGAGAGCACAGCTTAAGGATTTCTATGGCAATTACACAAGCGAGGCGGAGACGGCAGAGGTCATCCGCGCACTTTATGAGAAGACAGGCTACGTGATCGATACACATACAGCGGTTGCTGCCGGTGTATATGGAAAATACAAAAAGGATACCGGTGATGTAGACACCAAGACCGTGATTGCGTCCACGGCAAGCCCGTTTAAGTTTACAAGAAGTGTGATGGATGCCATTGACCACAAGTACGACAGCATGTCCGATTTTGAACTGGTGGATGAGCTGAGCCGGATTGCGAACGTAGCCGTTCCGCAGGCGATTGAGGAGATCCGCAATGCGAAGGTGCTTCACGATACCGTGTGTGAAGTGGATGAGATGCCGCAGGTAGTAAAGAATTTCCTGAAAATCTAAGAATAAAAATGTGAAAGACATAAAAAAGCTGCACGCCCCGCGCGTGCAGCTTTTTTTGATAAATCTTTTTTGATAAACTTATTTTTCGGAACAGATTTCAAAGATGAAGTGAAGCGTTCCAAACGGGAATAAAACCGGCAGAAGATAAGTCTCATGCTCAAAGGTAAGCAGATCTTTTTCTTCTACAACCGGAGCCTCCAGTGACAGATTCATGGAGAACTCGTTTGACATATTGACACAGAACAGACCGTTGTGCAGATTGATAAAATCTTCTACAGAAGAACGCACATACTCATCAAATTCTGTAAAGTTTTCGTTGACATACTTGGATGCAAAAGCAATACATGTATTCTCTGGAATATCGAGATAAGTCCGGATGGAAAACGATCCGCTTACTTTCTGTGATACGCAGTAGTTGGTCGGGTATTCCTTGCAACTGCTCGGAGAAACCAGTGTGAAATCATCTCCGATAAACCGATAGAGATTATTGAACAAAAGCTGGAAAAAAGAGATTTCATACTTTGAGAGCGGACGCTCAGCGAGAATGAAAAAGTTCTCGATCATATGGCGGATGGCATCCTGATCTTCCTCGGAGTAACTGTAATCGTCCAGTTCGTTCTCTGACTGATAATCAATGATCAACTCCTGCAGCTGCTGATTATTGATGAGTCCTTCGTCCACAAGTGCCTGTCCGAGAAGAAGAAAATCCGGCTTCTGCTCTGCGAGAAGCTTAGTCACTTCCGCCTCTGTGAGATATCCCTCATGAATGGCGAGTTCACCAAAACGCTTGTCCTCGTGTGTCTGAAGAATGACGATACGGTCTACCTCGTTTGCGGTCATATATCCGGCATGAATGGCAAGAGTGCCAAGTTTGATCTTGGTTGAAGACTTCCGATGCATGGTTTCTAACAGCTGCTCCCTGGTAACGACACCGTGTGATAATAAGTAATTTCCGAAAAACTGAGCGTACATAGCTTATCTCCCTTCAAATCTTGAAGAAATAATGTGATGAATCTGTTCTGCATTCAGCGGCTTCTGGATAAAATCGTTAGCCCCGGCTTCAATGGCAGCTTTTAACTGTGTCTGAGTACCGACGGATGAAACGACAATAATATCAGCATCCTTATCATATGCCTTGATCTCGGTAATGGCAGAAATGCCGTCCTTTACAGGCATGACAATATCAAGGAAAACCAATTCAGGTGACTCTTTTTTGTAGAGGTCGATGGCGTCCTGTCCATTGGAAGCTTCCAGAAACACCGGAGTACCATATGTGGAAACAATATCCTTTAACTGCTTTCTTGCAAGTATGGAGTCGTCGCCAATGAGAATCTTAATGCCATTTAACATCATAATGCATCTCCTCTGTCATCATAATTATATTCGCTTCTATTTTACACTAACAAGAAAAATAGTTCAATGAATATATTGAATTTTGTAAGAAGAAGATAGATAATGTAAAAAAATATGTCGAATCAGTCGGCTGGAATGAGAGGATAAAAGAATGGATGTAATGCTGATATTTGATGTGGTCATCGCCATTTTCGGGGTATATATGATCGGAGCAGCACTTAAGATGAAAAAGACAGGGAAGATCAGCTCGGCGGTCATCACGGCGGAGGAGATCGCCAGATGCAGAAAAACGAAGGAGTTCATAGCGTTTATTTACTGGAAAGAGGCAGTGTTCGGCGCATTGATTATCGCTGTGGGTATCCTTGGAATTATCAATGATAAAGTGGTATCGCTCGGAGCGTTCAACGTGGTTGAACTTTTAATCTTCCTGGCGGCATTTCTGTGGTTCCAGTCCCAGCTGCGCAAGGCAAGGGAACAGTTTTTATAAAAGATTCTCCGAATCATCAGATGGCATTCACAGGAACGTCACATTGCGACGATATGATGTCAAAAACAGGGAGGTATCTGCGTTATGAGAAGAATACTGGTAGTAGATGACGAAGAAAAAATCAGGGCGATTATAAGAAAATACGGAGAGTTCGAGGGGTACGACATTACCGAGGCAAAAGACGGCATGGAGGCGGTAAAGCTCTGCAGAGAGCAGGATTTTGACGTGATTATTCTCGATATTATGATGCCGGAGCTGGACGGCTTTTCAACCTGCCGGGAGATCCGCAAGACCAAAAACATTCCGGTGATCATGCTGTCGGCACGCGGAGAAGAGTATGATAAGATTCACGGATTTGAACTTGGAATTGACGATTATGTGGTGAAGCCGTTTTCTCCGAAGGAGCTTATGATGCGTGTAAAAGTGGTCATTGACCGCAACGGCGGAAGAGATTCTGCAAGCACGAACGGGCATGAGATTTTCCAGGCGGAGGGGCTTGTCATTGATTTTACCGGAAGGACTGTGACGGTGGATGGAAAGCGCGCCGAACTTTCTCCGAAAGAATACGACTTGCTGTTTTATCTGGTGCGGAACCGGAATATTGCACTGGAGCGTGAAAAGCTGATTACCGAGGTGTGGGGATATGATTATTACGGGGACGACCGTACGCTGGATACCCATATCAAGCTGCTGCGCAGCAGCCTTGGGGACTACCGCAAGTTCCTTGTCACGTTAAGAGGGGTGGGGTACCGGTTTGAAGCATGAAAAAATCAGTATCAAATGGAAAATCTTTTTCTATCTTCTGGTGTTTACCGGAATCCTTTTGACGGTGCTGTGGCTTGTGCAGATCTGTTATCTGGACAAGTTCTATAAGAAGATCAAGTCCCAGGAGGCACTGGAACTCACCTCGGAAGTGATTGCGGTCTTACAGAGCGATTCCCAGAACATTGAAGAACAGATCGATGCGCTGGCGGCGCAGAATAACATGATCGTGTTTGTCACGGATACGGACGGGAATACCATTTACAGCGCGGAATATATCCCGAATTCCAGGCTGTGCGAGATGCCGCAGGAGATGATACAGAAGCTGTACGAAGCTGCCAAAAGCAAGGGCGGGAGCACGAAGCTGGAATTTGAGGGAGATATCGGGAAGAATGATTTTCAGAATCCGCAGGACGTGATGAATCCCGATGCGGCAGCTGATGCGGCGGGAGCCGGAAATATCCCGGATGCAGCCGATGTGACAGGAGCGGGAGCAGAAAATGCCCCGGATGCGGCAGCGGGTGCCACAGGAGCGGGAAACTCCCCGGATGCAGCCGATGTGGCAGGGGCGGGAGCAGAAAATGCCCCAGGTGCAGCCAACGGCGCAGAGCAGGAGACTGCAGGAATGCCGGCGGAGAACGGTTTTATGCAGAATCACGGACAGGAACGGATTGAGAGCGTCATTTACGTGAACGTCGTCTCGATCGATGGAAATGAGAGAATCCTGTTTGTGAACGCGCAGCTGACGCCGGTGGATGCGACGGTCAATACACTGCGTGCCGAACTGGTATGGATCACAGTCATCATGATTGTTCTCTCGCTCGGTATTGCACTTTTGATTTCAAGAAAAGTGTCACGTTCCCTGATCGGTCTGAATGCCTCCGCGAAGGAGATGGCAGGCGGCAATTTTGACGTTCATTTTGACGGAACCGATTACCGGGAGGTCGCGGAACTTTCCGATACCCTGAATATGACTGCGCGGGAACTTGGAAAGAGCGAGCGCCTGCGGCGGGAATTGATCGCCAATGTATCGCATGACCTGCGGACACCGCTCACGATGATCATTGCCTACGCAGAGGTCATGCGTGATCTGCCGGGGGAGAATTCTCCGGAAAATGTACAGGTGGTCATTGACGAGGCGGAGCGGCTGACCAATCTCGTCAATGATATGTTAGACATCTCCAAGCTTCAGGCAGGTGTAATGGAAAAAAATGCCACGGTCTACAACCTGACAGAGAGTATTCAGTCTGTATTTGCACGGTATAATAAGTTAAAAGAGCAGGATGGTTATAAGATTGATTTCTCCTACGACCAGATGGTCATGGTGGAGGCGGACGAGTACAAAATCTTCCAGGTCATCTACAATCTGGTCAATAACGCAATCAATTACACCGGGGATGACAAACAGATCTGGGTGCGTCAGATTATGCGGGAAGACGGATATGTGCGGATCGAAGTGACGGACAGCGGCGAGGGAATCGCTCCGGAGGCGCTCCCGTATGTGTGGGACCGCTACTATAAGGTGGACAAGACGCATAAGCGGGCGGTCATGGGAACCGGACTCGGACTTTCGATTGTAAAAAATATTCTGGAACTGCACGATGCACGCTACGGAGTAGAGAGCGAAGTGGGTAAAGGTTCTACCTTCTGGTTTGAACTGAAAGTATATCAGATTGTTTAAAAGAGCTGCCCGCGGATTGACGGAGCGGGCAGGAGGAAGCATGTGGCAATATGCGAACTTAGAACTCCGGCTATAATGGCCGGCGGTTCTTCTGATCGTAAAATCCGGTGTTTCTAATCACACCGCGTTTGACATCCCTGATGATCCGTGTCTTTCCAAGTTTGGAGCACTCCGCCGGATGAGTCCGCACGCCACAGACAATTTTAGAGCTTTCGTGTGGCGCTTATACCGCTGCTGAACAAAACATAATCGCGCGAAGCCGATGTTTGAATTGGCATCTGCCATATTTTCAATAGCAGATGCCAACGAGTTTCGGTTCGCGCGATTTTATATTGTCTGTGAAGCAGCGGCATTAGCGCCACTAGGAAGGTCGCTCATTGTCTGCGGCGTGTCGGACACAGCCGGCGGAGTGTTCAAACGTGGCAAAGACACAGAATAAGATGTCAAACGCGGCATGAAAGAAACACTCGCATTTTCCTCTAAAGAAGAGCCCCGTCCATTACAGACGGAGTTCTCTCATCTCGCGTATTTTCCATAGTATTCCATTTTGTCCGCTCCGTCAGTCCGGGGCGGCTTTTTTAGAACAAGGCGTGCAGTGAAAATCAGACACGCTCATCCATCGGGACATAAATCTTATGCTCGCCGACGTTTTTGTAGGCAGGACGCATGATCTTGCCGCCGCCTGCAACTTCCTCCAGACGGTGCGCACTCCATCCGGCGATTCGCGCGATGGCGAAAATCGGCGTGTAGAGTTCGACCGGAAGTCCGAGCATGCTGTAGGCGAATCCGCTGAAGAAGTCGACATTCGGGCTGACTCCTTTATAGATCTTGCGCTCGGCGGCAATGATCTGCGGGGCAAGACGTTCCACTGCCGTGTAGAGTGCGAATTCTTTTTCATAGCCCTTTTCTGCGGAGAGACGCTTTACGAATCCGCGGAAGATCTGTGCACGCGGATCGGACAGCGAATAGACCGCGTGTCCCATACCGTAGATCAGACCGGCGTGATCGAACGCTTCCTTGTGGAGCAGGGCAGTCAGGTAACGGCTGATCTCCTCCTCATCCGTCCAGTCCTTGAGATTGGCCTTCATATCGTCGAACATGCGCACCACCTTGATGTTGGCACCGCCGTGCTTGGGACCTTTGAGGGAACCTAACGATGCCGCAATAACGGAGTATGTATCGGTTCCGGAGGAAGATACCAGGTGGGTGGTAAAGGTGGAGTTGTTACCGCCGCCGTGTTCCATGTGAAGAATCAGGGCAATATCCAAAAGCTTTGCTTCAAGCGGCGAGAACTTGCTGTCCGGTCTTAAAATGTGCAGAATATTTTCGGCGGTGGAATATTCTTCCTTCGGGGAATGAATAAACAGGCTCGCGCCGTCATGATAATGCTTGTATGCCTGATAACCGTACACGGATAAAAGCGGGAAAAGACTGATTAACTGCAGACATTGTCTGAGAACATTGGGAAGCGAAACATCATCCGCCATCTCATCGTAAGAATATAAGGTAAGGACACTGCGCGCAAGCGTATTCATCATGTCCTTGCTGGGCGCCTTCATAATAATGTCACGCACAAAGCTGGTCGGCAGCGTCCGGTAACTGCTCAGCAGAGCCGAAAAATCGCGCAGCTCATGCTTCTTGGGAAGCTTGCCGAAAAGCAGCAGATAGGTACATTCCTCAAAGCCGAAGTGGCTGTCCTCGGGAAGTCCGGCAATCAGATCTTTGACATTGTAACCACGATAGAAGAGCTCGCCGTCTGCGGGAACAGATTCACCATTGACAATTTTTGTGGAACTGACTTCCGAGATCTCCGTCAGTCCGACCAGGACACCTTTTCCGTTCAGATCGCGCAGACCGCGTTTGACATCGTATCTTGTGTATAATTCCGGGTCTATTTTTGAACATTCGGCAGACTTTGCGGCCAGCCGACGCAGTTCGGGTGTAATTTCACAGAATTGATTCATTGTTAGCCCTCCTTAATGTTTTCGTCTTTTCATCATAGCATATGTACTTATTTTTATACAAGAAAATTGAATTATATTTAATGAAAATTTTAAAATTTAAAAGAAAACTGGTACCTTAAAAAGGGAAAGTACCAAAAAATGCTTTCTTTTTTCAGAAGAGTCTATTACAATAAAAAAGGATCATCAGATGTAAAAAGGGAGGATACAGGATGGATCTGAATATAGAGTTGCTGGCAAAAAAGGCAATCGAGGCAAAGGAACATGCGTATGTACCATATTCCCATTTCAGGGTAGGTGCGGCGCTTCTTACTGCAGATGGTAAGATTTATACGGGATGCAACATCGAAAATGCCGCGTACACACCGACGAACTGTGCGGAGCGGACGGCGTTTTTCAAGGCGGTATCCGAAGGGGAGCGTGATTTTACGGCAATCGCCATCAGCGGTGACGCGGACGATTATCTGTATCCGTGCGGCGTGTGCAGACAGGTAATGTCGGAGTTCTGCAAGGCGGATACGTTTCAGATCATCCTGGTAAAGGAGGACGGAACATATAAGATTTTTACCTTGGAGGAGCTTCTGCCGGGCGCTTTTACTGAGACAGAGCTGAAAAAAGGACAGCGGATGTAGGGCGTCCGCAACAGAGGAAGGAGAGCGTTATGAGATATTCGATTGAGGGAGAACCGCTTCCGGTTGTAATCTGCAATCTGGAGCAGGGAGAGGTAATGATTACAGAGAGTGGTGCCATGTCGTGGATGTCCCCGAACATGAAAATGGAGACAACTGGTGGCGGCATCGGCAAGATGTTTGGAAGAGCGCTTTCGGGGGAAAGCATTTTCTTAAACCGCTACACGGCAATGAACGGGAATGGGATGATCGCGTTTGCATCGTCGTTCCCGGGATCAATCCGGGCGTTTGATATTGTACCGGGACAGGATTTGATCGTGCAGAAATCGGCATTTCTTGCTGCTGTATCCAGCGTGGATCTGTCCGTGTTCTTTCAGCAGAGAATCGGGAGCGGACTTTTCGGAGGAGAGGGATTTATTATGCAGAAGCTTTCCGGAAGTGGAACCGCATTTCTGGAATTTGATGGTTATATTAAAGAATATGAACTTGCACCCGGACAGCAGATTGTTGTGGACACGGGATACCTTGCAGCCATGACAGGCTCCTGCAAGATCGAAGTGAAGACGGTGCCGGGAGTGAAGAATATGCTCTTCGGCGGCGAGGGTATTTTTAATACCGTGATTACGGGACCGGGAAGAGTGTGGCTGCAGAGCATGCCGATTGCACAGATGGCAAATACGCTGCGTCCGTATTTCCCGAGCAATAATCATTAAAGATGCGCGGCGCATTTTACATTCAGAAAAAAAATAGAAATGCGCACAGAAATTGGCACTAATTTTTGGTTGCAGATCGGGGCATATTAAAGTATAATAAAACCAGTAAGAAACAGCCTGGGATGTGCGACACCCTACATTTTTGAACCTACATTTACTTTTATGGGATTCTTATATTTGGAGGCAGATGTCAAGCCACCAGTACCGCAAGGTACGCGAGCAGTGGAAGACAGAAACTGACATGCGGTTACCCACCTAGCGGCAGCTAGGAGTCAAAAACGTAGGAAACGGCATTTTGGGTGATACAAAAGATTCTGAGGGATACAACAGAAGCTTACAGTACGAGAGAGAACCTGTCAGGATACGAAGGATGACGGATACGAAAGATAGATCAGGTACCAAAGAGTAGAAAAGATACGGAAGAAAGAAGCTGCCTTTGTGTGAGGCAGCTTCTGTTTTTTTACTCTTTTGCAGAGAATTCTGGGGCAAGGCATAAAGCGTGATGGGAAGTATGAAATGGGAAAGAGAACAAAAAAAAGTGGCGTAAAGGCGCACATCGGCATCGCTTGTCTGATGCTTTTGCTTGTGGCGGGTGCGCTTGCGTCTGGATATCGGGACAGACAGTTAAGGGAGCAGGAAACATTGCCCGAAGAGTGGGTGGAACTTGCGGAAATAAAAGAGGAACTCTCCTTTGGAGTATACGGGAAGGAAGATTGGAAAGCCTTTTTTGAGACATTTCCCGAAGACAGGCTGACCGGGGAAGTACTTGGGGAACTGCTCGCAAAGCTGCAACTGTCCGATTACATAGAGCTCCCCGTCATGAGGGAACAGCAGAAAGTATCCCGGGAAGACTGGAATTACGTCTACGGTCAGATTCTGGACCTGCTTGATATGGAACATGTCGTGACGAAAATGGAGTTTCTGGTTGTGGATGTCATGGAGGCGGAGAACCAGAATGTGATTATAACAAATAAGGGAGAATTTTGCACGGTGCTTCCGGCCAGCTATTTTAAGCAGTGGAATGGATATGAAGGTTACTGCGTGGAAAACCGGTGCATCGGAGTCGTTGGAACGCTGAAGAAGGAATTTACGCTGGACAATGCATACCTTACGGACTGTTCCGAGGACGGCGTGGATTTTCTGTATGCGGGCGCGGCATACCACAAGGATGCGGTATCCTTAGCGGAGGATGTCGCCCCCTGTGTCTGTGATATTGTGCTGGCGGACGGGGAACTTACGGCACTGCGTGTAAAGCAGGAGACCATCGAGGGAGAACTGTTGTCCTATGACGATGAGACCATCGAGATCAAAGGATACGGGAAGCTTTGCCATACCGGAAAACTGCCAGTGTACCAGACCTATGGGGAAGTGTCGGAAAAATCCATTTCCGATGTGACCCTCGGCAATATGAACGTGGAGTATGTGACGGGGGAGAAGCAGGTCTGCGCCATTTTAATCCGCGAGCCGGCAGTCATCCGCGAAATCCGTGTGCTGCTCCTGGGGGATGACGGAACAAAATGCCGTCAGTCCGTCTATCTGAAATGTACGTCAGACGCAGCGGTCACCTGGCAGGGAGAGACAACACAGGTAGCCGCGCAGACGCTGATTGCTGCATCCGATCAGATGACAGGAGATACACAGGGAACATTTACGGTGACGCCGGAGCAGGAGGGCTGCGTGGTGATCTGTGATGCAGATGGCGCAGAGCTTTCTAACGGCTACGGGGGCAGCATGGAAGTGCGGTGCCTGGGGGACGGCTATACGCTGGTCAACAGTCTGCCGCTGGAACGGTATCTGCAGGACGTCGTTCCGAGTGAAATGCCGGCATCCTATGAACCGGAGGCATTGAAAGCACAGGCGGTCTGCGCGCGCAGCTATGCCTGTATCCAGCTGCTTCGGGGCGATCTGGCGGAATACGGCGCACATATTGATGACAGCACCGCGTATCAGGTATACAACCGGGTGACGGACGCGGACGCAGCCAGGGAGGCGGTAATCGCCACACAGGGGGAAGTGCTGTCCTATCAGGGAAACATCGTGGAGGCGTATTATTTTTCCACGTCGATGGGATACACCGCCGCAGCTGATGTGTGGAATGTGGAAGATCCGGCGGAATACGGCTATCTGACACCGGCGTGTCTCCTTACGGATGGAAAGATGCAGGATCTCTCCGGGGAGGAGGCGTTTCTTGCTTATATTCAGAGTCCCGCAGATGGATACGACAGTGACTGCCGGTATTTCCGCTGGACTGGGGAGGCGGATTACCACGGGAAAACAGATGAAGTGAATTCCATACTGCTGGAACGGCGGAAGAGTTCGCCAAAGAATATAATCTTTTATCAGGACGGTCAGACTACGGAAATACAGAATCCCGATGCGGCATCAGTGGCGGCACTGGGGGAAGTGACCGGCATGAGCGCGGCGGAGCGCGGCAGCTCCGGTGCACTGCTTGCCTTAAAGATCACGTATGAGAAGGGAAGCGCCCTTGTGCGGACGGAGTATAATATCCGAAAAGTTCTGGGGATCTGTACCGCAAAACTGACATGCGCAGACGGCGCAGAACAGACGGATGTGACGATGCTGCCGAGTGCGTTTTTTGCCATAACGAAACAGGAGGACGGCGGCATGGTTTTATATGGAGGCGGCTACGGGCATGGACTCGGCATGAGCCAGAACGCGGCGAACGGAATGGCGAAGGCCGGAATGAATTACGAAGAGATCTTGCAATATTTTTATAATGACGTTAAACTGGAAACCATGAAATAATGAATCCTGACGGATTCGCTTTTTGAAGGGGAGCAATATGATCTGGAAGCTTATTGGTAATGTCAAATCCTTTCTTGATAAATGCAAGCGAGACAAGATCAATGCCTATTCGGCGCAGTCGGCGTTTTTTATTATCTTATCCATCATTCCGTTTCTGATGGTGTTCTCGTCTCTGCTGCAATATACATCGGTGACAGAGTCCATGCTGCTTGAGATCATCCGTCATCTGATGCCGGAGTATGTCTCTCCGTTTCTGATATCGCTCGTGGATGAGGTGTACAGCAGATCCATGGGAATTATCTCAATCACGGCGATCATCGCGATCTGGTCAGCGGCCAAGGGCGTCCAGTACATGACGGACGGACTGAACTCGGTCAATGATCTGGAGGAGACGAGGAACTGGTTTGTGCTCAGATTCTGGGCGGTCGTCTATACGGTGGTTTTTCTGGTGGCGATTGTTTTTACCCTGCTGGTTCTGGTGTTCGGAAACCAGTTAAAGGTACTTGCCACACAGTACGTTCCGATTTTAGAGCATGCCTCGCGGGTGCTGGCACATTTCCGCGGGCTTGTGATGCTGGCGCTTTTGATTGCATTTTTCGATGTAATCTTTACGGCGCTGCCGAACCGGAAGCTTTCCTTCCGCGGGCAGCTGCCGGGGGCTGTGATCTGCGGGGTAGCGTGGTATGTCTTTTCCTTCGGACTGTCTGTCTACGTGGACTATTTTAACGGTTTTTCCATGTACGGCAGCCTGACGACTATTGCCTTGATTATGCTGTGGCTTTACTTCTGCATGTACATCATGATGATGTCCGCCGAGGTAAATGTGGTGTTCAACGCTTACTTCCGCAAATGGTGGAAGCGCTTTAAAACCAGCAGGAATAAAAAAGCTTGATGTTTTGCGCCTGCTGTGCTAAAATGCTATACAGAATTCAGAAAAATCAAAGGCTGTGAATGTGTACGGAAGCGATTCCGGGTATCGTAAGATATCAGTAGAGTGCAGGAGACTCTTTCAGAGAGAGCGGGTCATCGGCTGGAAGCCCGTTTAGGATAAGACCTGGACTTGAAGTTCGCACAGGAGCTGCATCTGTGAAGTGAAAGTAGTGGATGACGTCGGATACACGTTACGTATGAATTGAGAGCTTTTCTTTGGTGATATGAAGAGAAGAAACAGGGTGGTACCGCGGAATCATTCGTCCCTAGAGCAGGGATGGATGGTTCCTTTTTTGATGTCTGAAATAGTTTAAAGGAGAATTAGAAATGAAAGAAAAATTGCAGCAGATCAGAGAAAAAGCAATAGCAGAGATTGAAGGGTCTGATGGATTAGACCGCCTGAATGAAGTCCGCCAGGCAGTGCTTGGAAAAAAGGGTGAACTTACTGCGGTGTTAAAGGGAATGAAAGACGTAGCGCCGGAAGACCGCCCGAAGGTCGGACAGTGGGTCAACGACACCCGCACCGCCATTGAGACGATCATGGAAGAGAAGATGAAAAAACTGGAGGCTGAGGCGCTCCGGAAGAGATATGAGGCGGAGAAGATCGACGTCACAATGCCGGCAGTAAAACACGAAAAGGGCAATCTGCATCCGGTCACACAGGTGCGCAACCAGCTCATTGACATTTTTGCATCCATGGGATTTGAAGTGTACGAGGGAACCGAGATTGAGACCGACTACTATAACTTCACAGCGTTAAACACACCGCAGGATCATCCGGCGAGAGATATGCAGGATACATTTTACCTGTCACCGGAATTTTTACTCCGCACCCAGACATCTGCCGGACAGATTCATGTGATGGAGGCGAAGAAACCGCCGATCAAGATCATCTCCCCGGGCAAGGTGTTCCGTTCCGATGACGACGCGACACATTCTCCGATGTTCACCCAGATGGAGGGTCTTGTGGTAGACAAGGGAATTACCCTCTGCGATTTAAAGGGAATGTTAGATGAGCTTGTGAAGAAGATTTTCGGAAAAGAGACGACAACGCGTCTACGCCCGTCCTACTTCCCGTTCACGGAGCCGTCCGTCGAGGTGGATGTAAGCTGCTTCCAGTGCGGCGGATGCGGCTGCAAACTCTGCAAGGGAACCGGCTGGATCGAAGTGCTCGGAGCCGGCGTCGTCAACAATAAAGTTCTGGAAGGATGCGGCATTGATACGAATGAGTACAGCGGTTTTGCGTTCGGTATCGGTATTGAGCGAATTGCCATGTTAAAATACGGCATTAACAATATCAAGCTGCTGTTTGAGTCAGATCTTCGCGTATTAAAGCAGATTGACGATTAAAGACGAATAGAAAAGGAGAGTTATCATGTTAGCACCATTAAGCTGGTTAAAAGATTATGTAGATATTGATGTTACCCCGAAGGAACTGGAGGAAAAGTTGTTTTCCTGCGGCTTTGAGGTGGAGGAGCTGATTGAAGTCGGAAAAGACATCAGCAATGTTGTGGTCGGACTGGTGGAATCCTGCGAGCCGATCCCGGATACCCATTTAAGTCTCTGCCAGGTGAATGCCGGAGAGCACGGCACCTTCCAGATCTGCTGCGGGGCAGACAATGTCCGTGCAGGAGGAAAATATCCGCTGGCGCTTGTGGGCGCAACAGTCTATGCGACCGCAAAGGATCATGTGACGATCGAGGGCGTCATGACGATCAAGAAGGGAAAGCTTCGCGGCTATGAATCCTACGGTATGCTGTGTTCCGGAACAGAACTCGGATTGAACGAAGATTTATATCCGGGGGCAGGATACAACGGTCTTTTAGTTCTTCCGGAAGATGCGAAAGCCGGAGCAGACGTAAAGCCGATCCTTGGAATGGATGACTGGATTTTTGATATTGCGATCACCGCAAACCGCCCGGACTGTCAGAGCATTTACGGAATTGCCAGGGAAGTGGCTGCAGTGCTCGGAAAAGAGTGCAGGGAGCCGGCGTTGGATTACACGGAGACGGCGGTTAAAAAAGACTTTAAGGTGGAAGTATCCGCAAAAGATCTCTGCCCGCGCTATATCGCGCACTATGTCCATGACGTGACGATTGGGGAGTCCCCGGCGTGGATGCGCAGAAGACTGGCGTTAGTCGGAATCAACTCGATTTCCAACATGGTCGACATCACAAACTACGTGTTAAAAGAGCTCGGACAGCCGATGCATGCATTTGACTATGCTTATCTGGAGGGCGATCAGATCAATGTCAGACGTGCAAACGAGGGCGAGCGCATTGTGACGCTGGATGAAAAAGAATTTACGCTCAATTCTTCCAATCTTGTCATCTGCGACGGCGTAAAGCCGGTTGCACTGGCTGGTATCATGGGCGGTCTGAACTCCGAGATCAAGGACACGACAACGGAAGTCATGTTTGAGTCCGCAAAGTTCGCGCGCGACAATATCCGGAAGAGTTCAAGAGCGCTCGGACAGTCCTCCGATTCCAGTGCGATGTACGCAAAGGGCGTCTATGAGTACACGACGGTCATGGCGATGAAGCGTGCCCTGCATCTTGTGGAAGAACTGGGATGCGGAAAAGTGTCGTCCACACAGCTTGAAGTCTCCACCGGCAATTCTATCGAGCCGAAAGAGATGAAGGTCAGCGTAAAGCGTGTCAACGGTGTGCTCGGCATTGAGGTTCCGGAGGAGGACATGCTGCGCATTTTATCGGCGCTTCAGTTCGCACCGTCCATCGACGGGGATGAACTTACCCTGCAGATTCCGGCATACCGCGAGGATATGGATTCCTACCCGGATGTGGCGGAGGAAGTGATCCGCATGTACGGTTATGAGCATGTGATTCCGACCTTTATGCCGACGGCAAAAGTGACCCTGGGAGGTCTTAACTTAAAGCAGAAGACGGAGCTTAAGATCAAGCGGGCACTCTGCGCAGCGGGCGCTTACGAGGGAGTCCATTACTCATTCTTCTCCCCGTCCGATCTGGATCTGTTAAGACTGCCGGAAGACGCGCCGGAGAGAAAGGCGATCAAGCTGATCAATCCGATCAACGTGGATTTATCCCTGATGAGAACCACGCTGGCATCCGAGATGCTGTACGCGATTTCCAGAAACCAGAAGAAGGGAATTCTGGAGGGACGCATTTTTGAGCTTGGAAATGTCTTTATTCCAAAGGCACTGCCGCTCACGGAATACCCGGATGAGAGAGAGACCCTCTGTGCGGGCGTTTTCGGAGAGAATGAATCTTTCTATACACTCAAAGGTCTGGCAGAGACGGTTGCGGATGCATTAAACGTAAGCTTTACCTATGAGGCGGCGGAGAGAACCTTTTTGCACCCGTATCAGACGGCGGAGATCTTCTGTGAGGGAGAGCGCGTCGGTTATCTCGGAAAGCTTTCCTATGAGATTCAGGACGAACTTGACATGCGTGTGCCTGCTTATGTGATGGAGATCGACCTCGCCGCACTAAAGAAATGGTACGGCAAGGAGCAGATTTTCACTCCGCTTCCGAAGTTTGCGGAGGAAAAGCGCGATTTTGCGTTTGTGGTAGATAAAAATATCACCTGCGCACAGATTGAGAACGGCATCCGGGAAGCCTGCAAATACGTGACAGATGTGAATCTGTTCGATGTGTATGAAGGCATCCAGCTTGGACCGGACAAAAAGAGCATGGCATTCTCTGTTGTATTTACCCCGCAGGAGGAAGAGCTCACGGGCGAGATGGTAGAAGGATTTGTGAAGAAGATTTTGAAACATCTCGAAGCAACACTGGATATCAGACTTCGTGCGTAAGAGGAGTAGTTATGGACGTAAAAGATTTTTATTATGACCTTCCGCAGGAACTGATCGCACAGGATCCGCTGGAGGACCGCTCAAGCTCCAGACTGATGGTGCTTGACAAGGCAACCGGAGAGGTGGAACACCGCCATTTTAAGGATATTGTGGACTATCTAAGACCGGGTGACTGCCTTGTCATCAACAATACAAAAGTAATTCCTGCCAGACTGTATGGCGTGAAGGAAGGCACTGAGGCAAAGATCGAGATTCTTCTGCTCAAGAGAAAAGAAAACGATGTCTGGGAGACCCTGGTCAAACCGGGAAAAAAATGCAAGATCGGAACCAGAATCAATTTCGGCGAGGGACTTCTGACCGGCGAGGTCATTGACATTGTGGAGGAGGGCAACCGCCTGATCCAGTTCCATTACGAAGGGATTTTTGAGGAGATTCTGGATCAGCTCGGACAGATGCCGCTGCCGCCGTACATCACACACCAGCTGAAGGACAAGAACCGCTACCAGACGGTGTATGCAAAGTATGACGGTTCCGCGGCGGCACCGACGGCGGGACTGCATTTTACACCGGAGCTTTTAGAGCAGGTGCGCGCCATGGGCGTGGAGATCGCGGAGGTGACGCTTCATGTGGGACTTGGCACCTTCCGCCCGGTCAAGGAGAGCGATGTGTTAAAGCATCACATGCATTCCGAGTTCTACCGGATCGAGCAGTCAGAAGCAGACAAGATCAACCGGGCAAAACAGGCGGGACACCGTATCATCGCCGTGGGAACGACGAGCACCAGAACCCTGGAGTCTGCCGCAGATGAACACGGCATGCTTCATGAGACGAGCGGATGGACAGAGATTTTTATCTACCCAGGCTATCAGTTCAAGGTGATCGATGCTTTGATTACGAATTTCCATCTGCCGGAGTCGACGCTGGTGATGTTAGTGTCTGCGCTTGCAGGAAGGGAACATGTGCTGCATGCATATGAGATTGCAGTTCAGGAGCGTTACCGGTTTTTCAGCTTTGGTGATGCGATGTTTATTACCGCAAAATAGGAGGAGTTGGTTCCATGCTGGAAAAGAGAAAACATAAGCGCCTTAAGATGGAACACGCGCTGGAACTGGCGCGGTTAAATGCGGACGGCACTGCCGATGACGGCGTTGTGAATGCGGATATCCTGAATATCTCACGCGGCGGGATCGGATTTTTGTCCCGCAAGAGACTCGAGATTGGCAGCTACTATGACACCAGGATCAGCCTGTTTGACCGGGAGATGATTGATGCTGTGCTGGAAATCGTACATGTGGAAGAGCAGGAAAAGGGTTATTACTACGGTGGCGAATTTATCGGCATATCGGATTCGAATGCGGTAAAGATTGATATTTACCAGGTCTTTCACGACATCTGACCGTGAAAATAGACAAAAAGACACGGATGATTGTGTGCATTATATACGAAATGACAATGAAATGGTGCGACACTATTGACAATAGTGGTCATTAAATTTATAATTGGAGACAGTTAAAGGATAGTTCACACCGCAAGGTGCACTAAACCGGAAAGCTGAATACAGGCTATTTAGGCATGTATGAAGTTTTCCGGTTTTCTTTTTTCCAAGAGGAGTCTGTTGTTTGAAAGAGGAGGGAGTCAGATGAGAATCTATCGGGCAAAAGATTATTATGACATGAGCAGAAAGGCAGCCAACATCATATCCGCGCAGGTAATTATGAAGCCGGACTGTGTGCTGGGACTTGCAACCGGTTCGACGCCGGTCGGCACTTATGCACAGCTCGTGGAGTGGTACAAAAAGGGGGATCTGGATTTTTCAGAGGTAAAGACGGTAAATCTGGATGAATATAAAGGGCTCGACCAGTCGAACGACCAGAGCTATTTTTACTTCATGGCGGAGCATCTGTTTGACAAGGTCAATATTGATTTTCAGAATGTCAATATCCCAAATGGAATGGAAACGGATGCGGACAAGGAATGTGCGCGCTATGAGGCGAAGATAAAAGCGCTCGGCGGAGTGGATCTGCAGCTGCTCGGAATCGGTCACAACGGCCACATCGGCTTCAATGAGCCGAACGGACAGTTCGACCGCACGACGCACTGTGTGAATCTGACACAGAGCACGATTGAGGCCAACAAACGCTTTTTTGCATCGGAGGAGGACGTGCCGCGGCAGGCGTACACGATGGGAATCAAGACGATCATGCAGGCGAATAAGATTCTGATGGTGGCAAGCGGGGAAGACAAGGCGGAGATTGTAAAACGTGCCTTTTTCGGACCGATCACACCGGAGGTGCCTGCATCGGTATTACAGCTTCACAACGATGTGACACTGGTGGGAGATGAGGCGGCGCTGTCGCTGATCGGTTCCTGTCAGAGTTAGGATATGGGAATGAAATCATGAAGATAAGTAAAGTGATTAATAACAACGTCCTGTCGGCATTTGATGAAAACGGGCAGGAAGTCGTTCTCATGGGAAGAGGACTCGGGTTTAAGGCGAAGACAGGAGACGACATTGACGAGAGCCGGGTACAGAAAGTGTTCTGCATCGAAAATTCGGCGCTCTCAAGGCAGTTTCAGGAAATGATCTCCAACATCCCTATGGAGCATATGCAGATCTCGGCGGACATTATCTCCTACGCCAAGAACGAGTGCGGCATGGAGTTAAACCAGAGTATTTACGTTGCGCTGACGGATCACATCAATTTCGCGATTGAACGATACAGGAATGGGATTGCGCTGTCGAACGCTATTCTGTGGGAGATACGGCAGTTCTACCGCAGGGAGTATCTCGTCGGAGAGTATGCGCTCCGCCTTTTTGCGGAGAGACTGGATATTCATTTCCCGGAGGATGAGGCGGGATTTATTGCACTGCATTTTGTGAATGCCGAATATAATACGGATATACATGACACTTATATGATCACGGATGTGATTCAGAAGGGAATCGAGATTGTAAAGGCAGAGTATCAGAAAGCGCTGGATGAAAAATCCATGCACTACGAGCGGTTTGTGGCGCATCTGAAATTTTTCGCGAGAAGAATCTTCTTCAGCAAGGAAATGCTCTCCGATGAGGAGCAGGAGTTCTCCGATCTGATTGAACTGAAATATCCGAGGGAATATGCGTGTGCCAGAAAAATTGCCGATTACATCGAAGCGCAGTATGACTGCACGGTGACCAAGGAAGAGATCATGTACCTGGCAATTCATATCCGGAGAATTACGACAGACAGCGATGAATGAGAAAGGAGAGAGGCTGATGTTTGGATTATTTCATAAAAAAGAACAGAAAGCGCTGGAACTGGGAGCGCCGGTAAGCGGGCAGGCAGTACCGCTTCAGGAGGTGAGCGATCCCACGTTCGGCGGGGAGATTCTCGGAAAAGGCGTGGCGGTAAGACCCACGGATGGCAGGATTTACGCGCCGGCGGATGGGGAGATTACCTTGTTATTTGATACACTGCATGCGCTCAGCATGACGACGGATACCGGGGCAGAACTGCTGCTCCATATTGGACTGGACACCGTTGCATTAAAGGGTGCGCATTTTAAGGCGCATGTAAAGACGGGGGATAAAGTCAGAAAGGGTGATCTGCTGTTGGAGGCGGATCTTAATGCGATCCGGGAAGCCGGATATGATGTGATCACACCGATGATTGTCTGCAATACAGACTGTTTTGCAGAAGTAAAAGCGGTGACGGGTGCGGAGGTGACGCCGCAGGATACGGTTCTGATTCTCACATCGAAGTAATCAGTTATTCAATGGTATTTTAACCGGAGCTTTCCGGTATAAAATAAAGGGGCAAATCATATATGGCATAGTGAGAAAGTCTACTGTGCCAGAAAAAGAAGGAGGAAGAAGTTATGATGAAATATCTTCAGAAGTTAGGAAAAGCATTGATGCTTCCGGTTGCCTGCCTGCCGATCTGCGGTATCTTAATGGGAATCGGATATGCACTCTGCCCGGCAACCATGCAGGGTGGTGATATTACAGGTGCAAAGGCGCTGATTGGATTTTTCCTTGTAAAAGCGGGGGGCGCTTTAATTGACAATATGGCATGGCTGTTTGTCATCGGCGTCGGCGTTGGTATGGCAGACGACAATGACGGTACCGCGGCACTTGCGGCGCTGGCATCCTGGCTGATGATTACCAATCTGCTCTCGACGGGCGTTGTTACCACATTGATGCCGTCAATCGCAGAGAATGCGGATAAGACGCTGGCATTCGACAAGATTGCAAACCCGTTTATCGGTATTCTTGCCGGTATCATCGGAGCAACCTGTTATAACAAGTTCAAGGGAACGAAGCTTCCGGACTGGCTGGCATTTTTCAGCGGCAAACGCTGTGTTGCCATCGTATCCGGTGTGGTATCGATTGTCGTGTCAGCTATCCTGTTATTCGTATGGCCGGTTGTGTTCGGCGCACTGATCGCTCTTGGTCAGGCAATTGTGGGAATGGATGCAGTGGGCGCTGGTATCTACGCATTTTTGAACCGTCTTTTAATTCCAACCGGTCTGCATCATGCATTGAACAACGTATTCTGGTTTGATACGATCGGACTCGGTGATCTGGCCAACTTCTGGAAGGGCAAGACATCGGCGGATGTATCATGGGATCTCGGTATGTATATGTCCGGGTTCTTCCCGTGTATGATGTTTGGTATTCCGGGTGCGGCACTTGCCATGGTTCACACGGCAAAGAGCAATAAGAAAAAGATCGCAATCGGATTGGTTGGTTCCGCAGCACTTTGTTCATTCATCTGTGGCGTTACTGAGCCGTTCGAGTTCGGATTCATGTTCCTTGCTCCGGCACTCTATGTAGTATATGCATTATTATACGGTATTTTTACCTTTATCACGGTTCTGGTAGGCTTCCGTGCAGGCTTCAGTTTTTCTGCAGGTGCAACTGACCTGATCTTTTCCGCTTCCCTTCCGGCGGCAAAGAACACCTGGATGATTCTTCCGCTCGGAATCGCAGCATTTGTCGTATTCTATGTTGTATTCCGTTTTATGATCACGAAGTTTGATTTAAAGACTCCGGGACGTGAAGATGACGATGATGATGCAGAGAAAGGTGCAAAGCTTGAGAATAATGATTACACCGAAGTGGCAAGAATCGTGCTTGAAGGTGTCGGTGGCAAAGAGAATATAGAAAGCATTGATAACTGCATTACGAGACTCCGTCTGGAGATCAGGGATTACACTAAGGTAGATGAGAAAAAGATCAAATCTGCCGGTGTGGCAGGTGTGGTTCGCCCAAGCCAGAAAACAGTACAGGTCATTATCGGTACCCAGGTACAGTTTGTGGCTGACGAATTTAAAAAACTTTGTAAGTAACCATATTCTGTAAAATAGATTGCCCCAATGAAAAACGACCGCGAAAGCGGTCGTTTTTCGATGCAGACATATATTCAGCGCTCATAAATGGTGTAGTGGTGCTTTTTTAGAAGTGTGATGGCGGCGGCGAGCGATTCGCTGTCGTACATTTCCAGATGCAGCACGCCGTCCTCAAATTCACGGTTGTGGATGATGCCGATATTCTTGATGCTCAAATGGTGGCTAGCAAGAATGGTGGCAACCGTGGCGATTCCGCCCGCCTCATCCAGAAGATCCATGTACAGCTCATATACCTGCTTTAAGGTGCCGTTCGCGTGAAGGGTCAGGGAATCCCGGTAGTCTTTTGCCGAGGTAAAGGCCTCCATCAGCGCTTTGCTGTCGGAAGCGGCGATGGCAGAGCGCATATGACCAAGCTCCTCACAGAAAGAGTCAATCAGTCTTAGAATCTGTTCCTGATTGGAAAGACAGATATTTTCCCACATGACGGGGGAGGAGGAGGCAATGCGTGTAATGTCCTTAAAGCCGCCGGCGGCGATGGTTTTCATGGTTCCTTCACAGTCATCGCAGCTTTTCACAAGGTTGACAAGGCTGTAGGCGATGATGTGGGGCAGATGGCTGATGGCGGCAGTGGCATAATCGTGCTGCTCGTAGTCAAGCACCATCGGTATCGCACCGAGAGATGCCACAAGCTCCTTAAAGTCCTCTAACGCAGCGGGATCGGTCTGGGCGGTCGGGGTAAGAATATAGTAAGCATTTTCCAATAAAAATTCCCTAGCATTGGCAAGACCGGTCTTCTCGGAGCCTGCCATCGGATGTCCGCCGATAAACTGCGCCTCCATGCCGAGGGCGGTCACTTCCCGGTGAATGTCGGTCTTGACGCTGCCCACATCGGTAATGATGCAGCGGTCGCAGACGTGTCCCTTTAAAAGACGCAGATATTCCATGTTTTTCTGGACAGGCGTGCACAGAAAAATATAGTCGCAGTCATAGAAATCCGACAGTTCACAGGGGCTGGCGTTGTCGGTCAGTCCCTCTTTGTAAGCGGCCTCTATCGTCGCGGCATGACCGGCTGTAGCGATAATGACCAGATCTTTATGTAGAATACGAAGGCGCTTGGCAATCGAACCGCCGATCAGTCCAAGCCCGATAAATCCGATTTTCTGAAGTCTCATAAATGAATCCCCCACAAGTTATTGATACCCAATTATCATAGACATTTCCGCCTGGAAAGTCAACACGTTAATCTGTGAGAGTGCGGAAAGATGCGGCGTGTATGGCGAGAACATGTCCAAATTGTAAATATTGTGTAAATAATAAAAAGAAGTATTCCAAAAATGTTCAAAAGTAATACATATTATTGCTAAATGTTTCTGATATTATAAATACAGTTAGTAATATTGAATAAATAAGTTGTAAAAAAAGACGGAATTTAGTAAAATATATCCATACATAAAACAATTACAGAATATGGAGGGTTTGCTATGAATGTTTACACAACTGACAGAATTCGTAATGTGGTTTTACTTGGTCATGGGGGATGTGGTAAGACGAGTCTTGTGGAAGCAATGGCTTATCTGGCAGGCATGACATCACGTATGGGAAAGGTTGAGGACGGAAATACCATCAGTGATTATGACAAGGAGGAGATGAAGCGGCATTTCTCCGTCAATACTTCGGTTGTTCCGATTATCTGGGAAGATACCAAGATCAACATACTGGATACACCGGGGTATTTTGATTTTGTGGGTGAGACCGAGGAGGCGGTAAGTGCGGCTGACGCGGCGATCATCGTGGTTTCCGGCAAGGCGGGAATCGAGGTCGGCACGCGCAAGGCGTGGGAATTATGTGAGCAGTATAAGCTTCCGCGCATGGTTTTTGTGACGGATATGGATATCGATGAGGCGAGTTACCGTCAGGTGGTACAGGATCTGCAGGAACTTTACGGGAAAAAGATCGCACCGTTCCATCTGCCGATCCGTGAGAACGGACAGTTCGTCGGCTACGTCAATGTGCTGCAGCAGCGGGCGAAGCGCTGGAAGGAGAACGGAGAGGTTGAGAAGACGGACGTTCCGGATTATTCAAAGGAGAATCTTGGCATCTGCAGAGAGGCTCTGATGGAGGCGGTTGCAGAGACGAGCGAGGAGTTCATGGACCGCTATTTTGGCGGTGAGGAATTCTCCGAGGATGAGATCCGACAGGCACTGCGTGTGAATGTGGCGGAGGGAAGCATCGTTCCGGTGCTCATGGGTTCCAATATTTTGGCACGCGGCATCTACACGCTGCTGGTGGACATTGTGAAATATCTGCCAAGCCCGGAAAAGCGCACCTGCACCGGCATCAATGCCAAGACCAATGAGGTTTACAATGCGGATTACGATTTCGCAAAGGCAAAATCCGCCTATATCTGGAAAACAATCGCAGATCCTTTTATTGGAAAATATTCTCTGATTAAAGTCAATTCCGGCGTATTAAAGACGGACGACATCTTATTCAACCAGCATAAGGATGTGGAGGAAAAAGTAGGAAAGCTCTACGTGATGCGGGGCAACAAGCCGGAGGAGGTAAAGGAGCTGCACGCGGGCGACATTGGTGCCCTGGCAAAGCTTTCCGGTGCGACGACGACCGATTCTCTCTCCACAAAGACGAATCCGATTCTGTATATTAGAACAACCATCTCCACACCCTATACCTGCAAGCGCTACAAGGCGAAGAACAAGGGTGATGAGGATAAGATCTCGCAGGCATTGCAGAAGCTGATGCTGGAGGATCTGACATTAAAAGCTGTCAATGACAGCGAGAACGGACAGACGCTTTTATACGGCATGGGCGATCAGCATCTGGAGGTTGCGGCGAGCAAGCTCTTCGAGCGCTACAAAGTTGAGATCGAATTAAAACGTCCGAAAGTGGCGTTCCGCGAGACCATCCGCAAAAAAGTCGATGTGGAGTATAAATACAAAAAGCAGTCCGGCGGACATGGACAGTATGGTCATGTAAAGATGACCTTTGAACCTTCCGGAGATCTGGAACAGCCGTATGTATTTGAACAGTGTGTCGTAGGCGGCGCGGTGCCGAAGAATTACTTCCCGGCAGTCGAAAAGGGCGTGCAGGAAGCGGTATTAAAAGGACCTATGGCAGCGTATCCGGTTGTCGGAGTGAAGGCAGTTCTCTACGACGGCAGCTTCCATCCGGTAGATTCCTCCGAGATGGCATTCAAGGTAGCGGCGATGCAGGCGTTTAAAAAAGGATTTATGGATGCATCCCCGATCCTGTTGGAGCCGATTGCCTCCCTCAAAGTGGTTGTGCCGGATAAGTACACCGGCGATATCATGGGAGACTTAAACAAGAGACGCGGCCGCGTGCTCGGCATGAATCCGACGGAACACGGTTATCAGGAGATCATCGCGGACGTTCCGGTGATGGAACTTTACGGGTACAACACAGACCTGCGTTCCATGACAGGCGGAAGCGGAACATTTTCTTATGAATTTGCACGGTATGAGCAGGCACCTTCCGATGTACAGGAGAAGGAGATCGAGGCAAGGGCATCCAAGGTAGAACGTGCGGAAGAGTAACAGCAGTATGTAAAAGCAGCAGAAAAGAGTAATAGGCAGAAAAGAAAGGAGGATGAGCAGAGATGAGAAAAGAATTTCTTGCACTGGTATCGATGTTTGTCCTCCTTTTGAATGATCCGATGGTGGCACAGGCTTATATGATGGTCCCGACGGATGACGCCGGATGGGAGCAGAGTGGGACAGCTTGGATTGATCCATTCCTCGGTGTGAACGATGACGCTGTACATCTGGTGTACGAGTTAAACGGCGGGGTGAATCACAATGCCAATCCGGATGTGATTACAGCGGAAGAACTTCCGTTTGCGCTTGAGATTCCTGTCCGGGACGGTTATAATTTTGCTGGCTGGTATACGGACAGCTCCTACGATCACAAGATCACGGAGATCACGGAAGAAAATGCAGCGAATATGGTTCTGTTTGCAAAATGGACCAGGCCGATCGACAACCGCTACAACGTCGAGATGTATTCCTATCAGACCGCGAGCGTGTTAAGCCGCAATCAAAAAGAATTAAAAGAGTGCAATTATGCGTTTCTGGATGAGCTGGACATTCCGGGAATGCCGTCCACCAGAGAGAAAGACTATCTCGACAATCTGATCAGCAGCGAGGGACAGTGTCTGCAGGGACTCTGCTTCACACCGGATTATATTCTTATGACGGCGTATGCGGATGGATCTGACACGAAAGGCTCCTTAATGATCTTTGAGCGTGAGACCGGAACCTATCTGGCGACGCTTGGCATGAAGGAGAAGAGCCACCTCGGCGGAATTGCCTTTGACGGGGAGAATGTATGGATCTGCCATTCCAATTCAAAGACGCTGGAGCGGATTCCATATGAATATATTGAGAGAATCGGAGCCGATGCACCCGGATACTGTGTGGACGCATCTGCACTTTCCGACGAATACAAGCTCGACAATATTCCGTCCTGCATCACCTGCTACGGCGGGCGAATCTGGGTGGCAACCCACACCAAATTCTTTGATTCCGAGATGCTTTCCTACAGCTACGATGAGGAAAAGGATACGCTTACCTCACTCAGCAGCTACAATATTCCGAACAAAGTGCAGGGAATTGCCTTTGACAAAGGCGGTCAGGTATATCTGAGCACATCTTTTGGACGCAACAGTTCCTCCTACCTGAAAGTATACGCATCGCTTCTGACGCTGACGAAGCATCCCAATGAGCCGTCGGCAAAGGTAGAGATGCCGCCATGCTCGGAGGAGATCGCAATTGCGGATGATAATGTGTATGTGTTATTTGAATCTGCAAGCCTGCGTTATTTTGAGGGAACCGACGGCAAGGGCAACAGCAGCTCGCCGATTGACAAGGTGCTGGAAGTGACGGTGGCGTCGATCTGGTAAAAAAACAGAACAGAACAGAGTAAAAGGAGCGGTTTTAAGAGCCGCTCCTTCTGTTTTTCATCAGGTTCATGATTTTGTCAGCTTTGGCAGATTCTTCTGCGGACATGTTCTGCTTTAGGATCTGGAATAAGAGATCCGTCTCCGGTTCACTGAACTGGATGTTATTTGATTTTGCGGAATTCATGGCAGAGAGCAGAAACGGCATCATCTCTTTAATGTCGGTCGGCTTTTTGGCTGTGGCAAAGTTCATGAGAAACTGTAGCTTCTCCGGAGACATATCGGCGAGAAGCGGATTGTTGTTCAAAAAATCGTAGGGCATAGGAATTCCTTTCTGTTTAACTGAAGATGGTTTCGTAGGTCTCAAGCATGGAGAACATATTCGCAAGCATGTCGATGGTTTCCTGCTCTTTGCTGGTGCAGAAAGCGCGCAGATCGTTTAACATGGCAACCATATTATTGCTGCCCTCATCGACGGAGCACATGGACATCACCTTGTCTTCCTGTGAGAACACCTGGACGGTGTTTTGCAGCTCCATATATTTTATCAATATGGCAAATTGCTTTTTTTGTGTATCTTTCATGTAGGGGAGCATGGTTTTTAACATCTGCAGTTCCCGTGTCTGTGTCATATAATCAAACGGTGTAAAAGTGGATGTTTCGTTATGATCCATAAGAACCCTTTTTCTTTTAGTTTATGAGCAGAGAAGAGACTTTATGACCGGTAACGCATATCATATAATGTGGGCAAAGGCAAAAGGAAGCATGGAATAAAAGAGGCAGGACTTTTGCCGGAGCGCAATCATATACGCGTCTGTGGAATGGAGATTGGTATGCTTATAATAGAAGGTAACAGTGTATACGAGATTGATGAGGAATGTGTGCGAAAAAGAAAAGTCCCTGAAAAATGCCAGACGGCACAGAAATTGCAGATGCAGAGAAAACGCGAAGCAGAAAGCGGTGTGACAGGAAAGAGCGAACGCTAGAATAACAAAAATGAGGGGCGGCATTTGCCGCTCCTCATTTGGAATCTGTGTGCGTTTTTATTAGCAGCAGCCGAATCCGTTGCCGTTGCCGTTTCCGCATCCGCCGCAGCAGAAGAGAAGCAGGATAATCCAAAGGCAGCTGTCATTTCCACAGCCATTGCCGGAATTAAGACCGCAGCCGTTGCCACCGCAGCAGCACAGCAATAAGATGATCCAGAGAATGGAACCGCATCCGCCCTCGTTACAGGAACATCCACCACCACAGTTTGTCGCAGCTAAATCACTCATATTAAATCCTCCAAATTTTTCTTACACTGTATCTTATGGCATCCGGAAAGATTTGTTACAAATTTTTCTAAAACAATTGTTATGCGTTCTCTAATTTGCTATGATGAACGTAGCAAAACAGAGCCAGATGGCGGGAGGGATGAACATGGGATTTGTTGTAATTGCGGAACCGGATGAAGTAAATGCGGCGCGCATTAAGACGATATTAGACAGTCTGGACAAGGATTTTTCCTATGCACTTGTCGGTTCAGCGGAAGCAGCGATACAGCTTGTGGAGCAGAATACCACCGATGTGTTTATCGCGGATATGCAGATGCCGGTGATTAAGGGAACAGAACTGTTTTCCATGATTGAGATGATGTCTCCGGAGACAATACGGATCGTGATGACTGACGGCGCACGGATTGCAGATACTGTGGCATTTATGAATGAATGCCGTACCTTTAAGATTATCATCAAGCCGTGCCGTGTGGCAGATGACCTCATGGCTCCGATCCGTGCAGCCTTTCGGTATAAGGAACAGCTGGAGCGGGCTGCCGGACAGGAGCAGGAACAGGAGACTGCGTACAGCATGACGGAGCAGGCGTATCTGGAGCACCGCAGGATGTGGCTGATGCGGGCAAGCAACAATAAGAGAGCGCAGGACGTGCTGGCGGAGCTGATGAAGGTGAACCTTTCTTTTTCAGATATGGAAGCAGAACGAAAGGAACGCCTCGGACGCTGGTATGTCTGGATTGTATCCGAATACATCAACTGCGTTTCGTGCGGGACTGGCGAGTTTAAGACCGCAGCCGAGGGGCTTGCGGCATTCGGCAATAAACCGGAACAGCAGGAATATTTTGAATTGAGGTGCACTGCCGATGAGGTGGTCGACCCGGAACGGATGAACGAGGTCACTTATATTCTGCGGATTATTACCGGACTGTGTAAGGATATCTTAAACGGCTATCGGATCATGGCAATCCTGGAGCCGATGGAAAAGGTCTATGTGCTTCGTGTGCGCATACAGATGTATAAAGATTCATTCAGAATTAAAAATACAACAATGCGGGAGGGATTGTCACGCGCAACGGAACTTGCGATCGACGCGCTCGGATACAAATCTGTCGTCATGAACAAGGAGCAGGAGACGATTTTTAATCTGGCATTACGGCGCTGAATGTCATAATGTCTGCCATTACTATAACAAAACATTATATCTGCTATAACTTTTTATTCATTGACAAATAGAACAAGAAATGTATAGTATAAGAAGACGGTATAATTGTATACAATTATGCAAGCGGTTATTTATGCAATGATCAAGAAAGATTATACGACGGAGAGAAGCCGTGAAGGAACCGCCGCATTGGATGATGGCAAAAGGAGTGCAGCTATGAGAGAAGTCGTAATGAATAAGAAAACGAACCTGCTACAGTTGGAAGAGCATTTTTATCAGCTCGTGGATGTGGAAGAGCCGAACGTATTCCACAATCTGTTCCCGTACAGTGAGATACCGAAGATCGCATTCAATGATCGTATTGTCCCGCACAACATGCCGGAGAATATCTGGATTACCGACACGACGTTTCGGGACGGTCAGCAGTCGAGAGCTCCTTATACAACGGAGCAGATTGTAACGATCTATGACTATCTGCATAAGCTGGGCGGTCCGAAAGGACTGGTCCGTCAGAGTGAATTTTTCCTGTATAGCAAGAAGGACAGGGATGCGGTCTACAAGTGCCTGGAAAGAGGGTACAAGTTCCCGGAGGTTACGAGCTGGATCCGTGCAAGCAAACAGGATTTCCAGCTGGTGAAGGACATCGGACTCAGAGAGACCGGTATTCTGGTAAGCTGCTCGGATTATCATATTTTTTATAAGATGAAGATGACCAGACGGGAGGTCATGAATCTGTATTTGAGCGTGATCCGCGAGTGCCTCGAGACAGGAATCAGCCCGCGCTGCCACCTGGAGGACATTACGAGGTCGGATATTTACGGGTTTGTCATTCCGTTCTGTGTGGAGCTGATGAAGCTGATGGATGAGTACAAGATCCCGATCAAGATCCGCGCGTGCGATACTATGGGATACGGCGTGAATTTCCCGGGTGCCGTGATTCCGCGGAGCGTGCCAGGTATTATTTACGGACTGACCACCCATGCCGGCGTTCCGTCGGAGTTGATTGAGTGGCATGGCCACAATGATTTTTACAAGGCGGTCAATAACTCCACAACCGCATGGCTTTACGGCGCAAGCGGCGTTAACTGCTCCCTGTTCGGTATCGGAGAGCGCACCGGAAATACACCGCTTGAGGCGATGGTCTTTGAGTATGCGCAGTTAAAGGGAACACTTGACGGCATGGATACAACGGTCATTACAGAACTGGCAGAATACTTTGAAAAAGAACTCGGCTATGTACAGCCGAGCCGCACACCGTTTGTCGGAAGCAACTTTAATGTGACGAGAGCGGGAATTCATGCAGATGGACTGCTCAAGAACGAGGAGATTTACAACATTTTTGATACGGGGAAATTCTTAAACAGACCGCCTCTGGTATCGGTGTCCAACACATCGGGTCTTGCCGGAATTGCACACTGGATCAATTCGTACTATCATCTGCCGAAGGAGAAATGGGTCGATAAGAATTCGGATCTGGTTAAGAAAATAAAAGTCTGGGTGGATGCACAGTATGAGGACGGACGTGTGACGGTACTTACGGATTCCGAGCTTGTGGAAGAGATCGGAAAGTGCTGCAAAGAGTTGAACATCACGATATAGCATGAGGTAAATAGATGAGTGAGGATAATTATTCGCTGAGTTCGCGCGTGTTTCACACAATACGTGAAAATATACTGTCCGGGAAATATGCGACGGACGAGGAATTAAAAGAAAAATCCATCGGAGAGGAACTGGGTGTCAGCCGGACTCCGGTCAGGGAGGCACTGCGCCAGCTGGAACTGGAGGGTCTTGTGACCATCATTCCGAACAAGGGAGCATATGTCGTCGGAATCTCCCAGAAGGATATCCGCGATATTTATGAGATCCGCTCCAGACTGGAGGGACTTTGCGCGAGGTGGGCGTGCGATAACATCACAAAGGATCAGCTGGATGAGCTGGAGGAGAACATTTATCTGTCCGATTTCCACTCGTCCAAGGGAAATTCCGAGCAGGTGGTGGAGCTTGACAACAAGTTCCATGAAATTTTATACGATGCGTCAGGCAGCAAGGAGCTGCGCCACATCCTGAGGGATTTTCACCACTATGTGCAGCGCGTGCGCAAGGTGACGCTCGCCGTGCAGGAGAGAGCGGTCAATTCAAATGAGGAGCATCGCAAGATTGTGGAGGCGCTAAAGCAGCATGACGGGGCCAGGGCGGAAGAACTGGCGGACGCACATATGCGCAACACCATTAACAATATGGATCATTACGGCTGGGACAATCTGCTCAAGCAGTAAGAGCGGAAGATGCCATGTCAGATAGAACAGAATCACAGCACAGAAAGGAAGCAGCCATGGAAAAAATCAAAATGACAACGCCACTTGTAGAGATGGACGGAGATGAGATGACACGGATTCTCTGGAAAATGATCAAAGACGAACTGTTGTATCCGTTTATCGATCTTAAGACGGAGTATTATGATCTCGGACTGGAACACCGCAACGAGACGGACGATCAGGTTACCGTAGATTCTGCAAATGCAACGAAAAAGTACGGGGTTGCTGTAAAATGTGCGACGATTACGCCGAATGCCGCCCGTATGACGGAGTATCATCTCAAGGAGATGTGGAAGAGCCCGAACGGAACGATTCGCGCCATGCTGGACGGAACGGTGTTCCGTGCACCGATTATCGTCAAGGGGATCGAGCCGTGCGTGAAGAACTGGAAAAAGCCGATCACGATCGCGAGACATGCATACGGCGACGTCTATAAGGCGAGCGAGATGAAGATTCCGGGACCGGGCAAATGCGAACTGGTCTACACGGCGGAGGACGGAACCGAGACAAGAGAACTGATCCACAATTTTACCGGTGCGGGCGTGGTGCAGGGACAGCACAATCTCTGCAATTCCATCGAGAGCTTTGCGAGAAGCTGCTTTAACTATGCACTTGACACAAAGCAGGATCTGTGGTTTGCCACCAAGGATACCATCTCCAAAAAATACGACCACACCTTCAAGGATATTTTCCAGGAGATTTTTGACAGCGAGTATGCGCAGAAGTTCAAAGATGCCGGCATCACATATTTCTACACACTGATCGATGACGCGGTGGCGCGTGTGATGAAGTCGGAGGGCGGCTATATCTGGGCGTGCAAGAACTATGACGGCGATGTGATGAGCGATATGGTATCCAGCGCGTTCGGTTCGCTGGCAATGATGACCTCCGTGCTTGTCACACCGGACGGAAAGTACGAGTACGAGGCGGCGCACGGAACCGTACAGCGCCATTACTATAAGCATCTGAAGGGGGAGGAGACCTCCACGAATTCCGTTGCAACCATTTTTGCATGGACGGGCGCACTCAGAAAGCGCGGAGAGCTGGACGGCAGTCACGAGCTGGAAGAGTTTGCCGACAAGCTGGAAAAAGCTTGTGTTAAGACCATCGAGGATGGTAAAATGACAAAAGACCTTGCGCTGATTACGACCATCCCTAATCCGGTTGTATTAAACAGTGAAGATTTTATCAAGGCAATTCGCAGCACGTTAGAAGGAATGTTATTGTTATGATTTTATCCTGTCAGAATATTTCCAAGTCATTCGGGACAGACGAAATTCTCAAAAATGTAAGTTTTCATATCGAAGCAAATGAAAAAGCAGCGATTGTCGGCATCAATGGTGCCGGCAAGTCTACGCTGCTTAAAATTATTATGCAGAAAGAGACGCCGGATACCGGTGAGGTGATTCTTGCAAAAGACGCCACCATCGGCTATCTGGCGCAGTATCAGGATGTGTCCGGACACCGGACCATCTACGAGGAGGTTCTTGACGCAAAGAAGAACATCATCGAGATGGAGGAGCGTCTCCGCGGGATGGAGGCGCAGATGAATGCGCTCACAGGGCAGGAGCTTGAAGCGCTTCTGGACGGGTATCACCGGTTGAGCCACGAGTTTGAACTGCTGGGCGGCTATACCTACCGCAGTGAAGTGACGGGAATCTTAAAGGGACTCGGCTTTTCGGAGAGTGAATTTGACCGGCAGATGAGCGAGCTTTCCGGAGGTCAGAAGACGCGCGTGTCGCTGGGGAAGCTCCTTGTGACAAAGCCGGACGTCCTGCTTTTGGACGAGCCGACCAACCATCTGGATATGGAATCGATCCGGTGGCTGGAGGGATTTCTGATGAACTATAAGGGAGCGGTTGTGATCGTATCGCATGACCGCTATTTTCTGGACCGCGTCGTCACGAAGGTGGTGGAGATTTTCCAGCATCAGGGGTTTGTCTATCAGGGAAATTACACGGAATTTGCGAAGAAAAAGGCGAAAATCCGGGAAGATCTGTTAAAGCAGTATTACAACCAGCAGCGGGAGATTAAGCATCAGGAAGAGGTCATCGCGAAGCTCAAGTCCTTTAACCGTGAGAAATCGATTAAGCGGGCGGAGAGCCGTGAAAAAATGCTGGATAAGATCGAGCGTCTCGAAAAGCCGACGGATGAGAACACGGACATTCATATTGTGCTCGAGCCGGATGTGACAAGCGGTAACGATGTTCTTACGGTGGAGCATTTAAGGAAAGCGTTCGGCACACATACGCTGTTTGACGATCTCTCTTTTGAGATTAAGCGTGGGGAGCGTGTGGCGCTGATCGGCAATAACGGAACCGGCAAGACGACGATTCTTAAGATCATCAACGAACTGCTTCTGGCGGACGGCGGAACCATCGTGCTCGGGTCGAATGTGCACATCGGGTACTACGATCAGGAACATCAGCTGCTCCATATGGAGAAAACGATCTTTGAGGAGATTGCGGATGACTATCCGCAGTTAAACCACACGAAGATCCGCAATGTCCTGGCGGCGTTTTTATTTACGAACGATGATGTATTCAAGCGGATTGCAGACTTAAGCGGTGGGGAGCGCGGGCGCGTCTCCCTTGCCAAACTGATGCTTTCCGATGCGAATTTTCTGATTCTGGATGAGCCGACCAACCATCTGGACATCACATCCAAAGAGATTTTGGAGTCGGCGTTAAACCAGTATACCGGAACCGTGTTTTTCGTATCGCACGACCGTTATTTTATCAATCAGACCGCAACCCGGATTCTGGACTTGACGGGCGGGACGATTGTCAACTATATCGGGAATTACGATTACTATCTGGAAAAACATGACGAACTGACCCGGATCTATGTGGAGGCGGAGCCGAAGGCGCAGGCGGCGCAGATGACGGAACAGACCGTGGCGCAGGACGGAAGTGGAACGGACAAGAAAGCGGACTGGCAGGCGCAGAAAGCCGAGCAGGCGCGCATCCGCAAGCTTGAGAATACGCTAAAGAAGGCAGAAGAGCGCATTGCCGAGCTGGAGGATCTGATCGCCGGCATTGATGAGGAGTGCGCAGATCCTGCCAATGCAACCAATTCCGCGAAGCTCGGCGAGCTGACCGGCAGACAGAATGAATACCGGAGCGAGCTGGAAAAATGCTACGAGGAATGGGAGCAGGTATCGATGGAGCTTGAGTCGTGAGGGATGCCGTCTGGTTGTTAAATTTTTGACACATTGACAGATATCTGGTTTATCACTATAATAAAAGAGATGTTTTGATAGAAAGGTGGGCATCACCATGCAGGAAAAAGAAATATCACAGGCTGTCATTCGTCGAATGCCGCGGTATTACAGATATCTGGGAGAATTGCTGGACGCCGGGGTAGAACGTATTTCTTCAAATGATCTGAGCCTCAGGATGAATGTCACCGCATCCCAGATTCGTCAGGATCTCAATAATTTTGGGGGATTTGGCCAGCAGGGATATGGATATAACGTAAAGTACCTATATGAGGAAATCGGCAAGATTCTCGGACTGAACCAGCAGCACAATATTATCGTGATCGGTGCCGGAAATCTCGGGCAGGCACTCGCCAATTACGTGAAGTTTGAAAAGCTTGGATTTATGATCATCGGACTGTTCGATGTCAATCCGGCGTTGGACGGTGTGACTGTGCGCGGGATCAAGATCCGTATGCTGGATGAGCTGGAAGATTTCTGTAGAGAGAACAAAGTAGACATTGCAGCGCTTACCATGCCGAAGGAAAAAGCGGACGCCATTGCCAACCGTCTGGTCGGTCTTGGCATTCATGCGATCTGGAATTTTGCACATGTGGATCTGGAATTGATCGATAAGGACGTTGTTGTGGAAAATGTCCATCTCTCGGACAGCCTGATGCAGTTATCCTACAATATTGTGAAGAATCAGCGCGCCAAAGAGAACAGCCGTCAGACAGATTAAAAGAGGTCCTGCATAGCAGGATCTCTTTTTTACTCTATAGGGAACTTTGTTCCAGTGTTTTACCGAAATAAAATGCCGGGTGTGATGCCGGCAGGCGGGAGGGAAAAGATGCGATATATCGTAAACAGCCGGGAGATGAATCTTTATGACAGCCGGACAATCGAGGAATTTCATATGCCGCAGGCAGTGTTGATGGAGCGGGCGGCGCTTTCCTTTGTGGAGACACTGCGCCGGGAAAAACGGAATACGTCAAGAACACTCGTCGTCTGCGGCAGCGGCAACAACGGCGGAGACGGCTATGCGATCGCTAGAATGCTCATGCAGGCGGGAAACACCGTCGATGTATTGGAAGCGCCGCACACAGGAAAAGCGTCCGTCGGCAATCAGCTCCAGAAGAAGATCTTTCTTGCGTACGGCGGTAAGATCCTCACGGAATTTCCGGAGGGGAAGTCCTACACGCTCGTGATCGACGCGGTATTCGGCGTGGGATTATCGCGCAGTGTGGAGGGAGAATACGCATCGTTAATCGACCGGATGAATGCCATGGAAGGGGCGAAGGCGGCGGTTGACATTGCTTCCGGCATTTCGGCGGACAATGGAAATGTGCTGGGAACCGCTTTCCGGGCAGATCTGACGGTCACATTCGCGTTTGAAAAGGTGGGATGCCTGCTGTGGCCGGGCAATCAGTACGCCGGGAAAGTCGTTGTGGCGGATATCGGAATTACGCCGGATGCATTCGGGGAGCGCAAACCGGCAGTGGCAGCGTTAGAAGACGCAGATCTGTCCCTTCTTGTCGCAAGGGAGAGCCACTCCAACAAGGGAACATTCGGCAGACTTCTCGTGATTGCCGGAAGCCAGGGAATGTCCGGAGCGGCATATCTTTGCGCGAAAGCCGCATATGCAAGCGGCTGCGGGCTGGTGCGCATTTTTACACCGGAGGAAAACCGCGCCATTTTGCAGACGCAGCTTCCGGAGGCGGTAATCACGGCATATTCCTCCAAAAAGGCGGAGGCGCCGCTGCTTTCGGAGGCAATGAGCTGGGCGGACACGATCGTGTGCGGACCGGGGATCGGCACGACGGATGCGGCTGCGGGGATGGTTCGCACAGTGATCAAAAATGCGGCGGTTCCGGTGCTTTTGGATGCGGACGCGCTGAATGTGATTGCAAAAGATACAAACCTGCTGCTTCTGCCGCACACGGAACTCGTGGTGACGCCGCACCTTGGAGAGATGAGCCGGCTGACGGGGGATTCGGTGGCGTATCTGCAGAATCATCTGATTGAGGCGGCGGATGAATTCGCAAGACAGTATAATGTGATCTGCGTCTTGAAGGACGAACACACGGCTACCGCGATTCCGTACAGCCAGACATGGCTGAATGTATCCGGCAATGCCGGGCTTGCAACGGCGGGAAGCGGGGATGTCTTAAGCGGCATCATCGGCGGACTGATGGCGCAGGGAATCCGTGTGGAGCAGGCGGCGCCGCTCGGTGTCTACCTGCACGGAAAGGCGGGCGAAGCGGCAGGTGCGCGGCGCTCCATGCGCGGCATGACGGCGTCGGACATTCATGACGGAATGTGCGAGATCCTGGCCGGACTGGAACAGACGCAGTCACAGCCGGGAAAAGATGGCATATCATAGTGTTGGGAAAATAAAAACAAAATGGAATACACCCGTGAAAAATGGCAATACTATCCGTAAAAGATCCAGAGAGAAATGGAGTGGAAAGTATGGTAATTCGACGTGGGGATATCTTTTATGCAGACTTGCGACCGGTGGTCGGCTCGGAACAGGGCGGTGTGCGGCCGGTGCTCATCATACAGAACGATGTTGGAAACAGACACAGTCCGACGGTCATCTGCGCGGCAATCACATCGCAGATGAATAAAGCAAAGCTTCCAACGCATGTGGAGCTTGACAGCCAGAAATATGCGCTGGTCAAGGATTCCGTGGTGCTGTTGGAACAACTGCGGACGATTGATAAGACGAGACTGAAAGATAAAGTGTGCCATCTGGATCATCAGATCCTTGTGAAAATAGACAAGGCGCTGGAGATCAGTCTGGAACTCTATACATAACTTGACTATTATGCGCGAAAATGTTATGATTTCTGATGTTTTAGTGTGTAATACCGGAGACACGAAAGAAAGGATACTATATGGATGATGGTTGCAGCCCCACTGTGGGCATCCTCATTTTTGCAGGATTTGTCATATTAGATTTTGTGGTTTTTGGCTTTATCGCCGCCATGCAGAATTTGAATGAGGCTGCCATAGAACGTCTGGCGGGAGAGGAAGACCGCGGTGCGAGACTTCTGCGGCGCTATACGGATAAGAATGAACGATATACGCATGTCTGCGAACTGGTGGTTTTAATCGTGCATATGCTGCTCGGTTTTCTGGAGGTACCGCTCTGGCGCGCGTATTTTCTGCCGGAAGATGCGGGAAGCGTCATGTCGGTACTTGTGGATGTCCTCACTTTTGTGATCCTGATTCTCATTGTGCTGGTGTTTGGAATCTACACGCCGCAGAAAGTGGCGTCCAGAAAGCCGGAAGCCTGGGCACTGCGTCTGGCGGGACCGGTACATGTGGTGGAGCTTCTTTTTTACCCGATCATATTCTTAACGGACGGTCTATCCAACCTTCTGGCGCGCGTGTTCGGCGTTGATCCGTTAAGCGATACGGATGATGTGACGGAGGAAGAGATTATCTCCATGGTAAACGAGGGTCACGAGCAGGGTGTGCTCCTTGCAAGCGAGGCGGAGATGATTCATAACATCTTTGAGTTTGGCGACAAGGAAGCCAAGGATATCATGACGCACCGCAAGAATATCTGTGCGCTCGACGGAACCAGAACGTTTCGACAGGCCCTGGAGTTCATCAAGGAGAACAACTATTCCAGATTCCCGGTGTTTCTGGACGACATCGATAACATTATCGGTGTCCTACATATCAAGGAGGCTCTGGAACTGAGCCTGGATGCGGCGGTTTATGACACGCCGGTCTCTAAGATCAAGGGTCTGATCCGCGAGGTGGACTTCATCCCCGAGACGCGCAACATCAATTCCCTGTTTGCCATGATGCAGGCAGCCAAAAGTCATCTGGTGATCGTGGTGGATGAGTACGGACAGACGGCAGGCATTGTTGCGATGGAAGACATTCTGGAAGAGATTGTTGGAAACATCGAGGACGAGCACGACGAGGAGACGAACATGGTCGAACTGCAGCCGGATGGAAGCTATCTGATGAGCGGTATGGCTCCGTTTGACGAGGTTGTGGAAGTGCTGGGAATTCCGCTGGATGAAGAGGACGATTTCGAGACGTTAAACGGTTTTTTGATCTCACTGATCGATAAGATTCCCAGCGACGACGAGGTGTTTTCAACAACCGCATACGGGTATCTGTTTGAGATCCTTTCTGTAGAGAACAAGATGATCCAGAAGGTACACGTGATCAAACTTCCGGAGGAGAAGGCTTCGGAAGTCGAACTGGCAGACGGGACTTGCCAGAATGAAGAATAAATGTTAAAATAATAAACCGGATTTCAACAGAAAAGAGGAAAAAACATGTCAGGACATTCAAAATTTGCCAACATTAAGCACAAGAAAGAAAAAAATGATGCGGCAAAGGGAAAGATTTTTACCATTATCGGAAGAGAGATTGCTGTTGCAGTAAAAGAGGGCGGTCCTGACCCTGCCAACAACTTCAAGCTGGCACAGGTCATCGCCAAGGCAAGATCCAACAATATGCCGAACGATACGATCGAGCGCGGTATCAAGAAGGCTGCTGGAGACGGCAACTCGGTCAATTACGAATTCTGTACTTATGAAGGCTACGGTCCGAGCGGAACCGCCATCATCGTAAAGTGCCTGACGGACAATAAGAACCGTACGGCTGCGAATGTGCGCAACGCGTTTACAAAGGGACACGGCAGTATCGGTACACAGGGCTGTGTATCTTATATGTTCGATGAGAAGGGACAGATTATTGTCGCAAAGGAAGATTACGAGGGAGATGCGGATGAGCTGATGATGCAGGCTCTTGACGCAGGAGCTGAGGATTTTTCCGAGGAGGAAGACAGCTACGAGATCCTTACAGCGCCGGACGATTTTGAGGATGTCCGCAGAGCGTTGGAGGATGCAGGTATTCCGATGGCAGAAGCTTCTGTGACCATGCTTCCGCAGAACTATGTGGAGCTGACAGCGGAGGAGGATCTGACCAACATCAACCGTATTCTGGATCTTCTGGATGCAGATGATGATGTGCAGGAAGTATTTCACAACTGGGATGAATAATAAATTTACAAAAAGAGGGCAGACCATAACAGATGGTTTGTCCTTTTTTTGTAAAACGCTGGAATTGTAGGGTGAAATGGTATATCATAATATTGTATATGCTTTCTGCGAAAAACAGGATGTTTCCGATACAAGGAGGTTTTTATGAAAAAAATACTTTTTGCAGCTTCTGAGTGCGTTCCGTTTATCAAGACCGGGGGACTTGCGGACGTCTGCGGCGCGCTTCCCAAGGAATTTGACAAGGAAGAGTGGGATGTGCGGGTGGTTATTCCGAATTATAGCTGTATTCCGGAAAAATACCGCAGCCAGTTTGAGTATGTGACGCATTTTTATATGAGCGCCGGGACTTATATCCAGGACAAGTACGTCGGGGTTCTTCAGTATGTGCTTGATGGCATCACCTACTATTTTATCGATAATCAGGAATACTTTAACTGCATCGTGCCTTATGGGGACATCCGGTTTGACATTGAGAAGTTCTGTTTTTTTGACAAGGCGGTACTCTCCATTTTAAAACAGATCAATTTCCGGCCGGATCTGATTCACTGTCACGACTGGGAGACGGGACTGATTCCGGTTTATCTGAAAAATGAGTTCCAGGCGGACTCCTTTTACTGGGGCATCAAGTCGGTCATCACGATCCACAACTTAAAGTTCCAGGGAATCTGGGACATGAAGACAATGCAGGGACTGACCGGTTTCTCGGCGGATCTGTTTACGCCGGATAAGCTGGAGTTCCAGAAGGACGCCAACATGTTAAAGGGTGGACTGGTGTATGCGGATTACATCACGACCGTCAGCGATTCCTATGCGAATGAGATTCAGACGGAGTATTACGGGGAAGGGTTAAACGGTCTGCTCTCGGCAAGACATTACGACATGCAGGGAATTGTAAACGGAATCGACTATACGGTTTACAATCCGAAGACGGATCCAAAGATCTATGTCAATTACGACGCCGCGGATTTCCGCAAGAAAAAGCCGTCCAATAAGATGAAGCTGCAGGAGGAACTGGGACTTGCCGTCGACAAGAAAAAATACATGATCGGTCTGATCTCAAGACTGACGGACCAGAAGGGACTCGATCTCATCAATTACGCGATCGACCGCATTGTGGACGACTATACGCAGTTCGTGGTCATCGGAACCGGTGATCCGCAGTACGAGAATATGTTCCGCCACTATGCATGGAAGTACGGCGACCGTGTCTCGGCGAATATCTGCTACTCGGACGAACTTGCCCACAAGCTGTACGCGGCTGCGGACGCGTTCTTAATGCCGTCGCGGTTTGAACCGTGTGGACTGACGCAGTTAATCTCTTTCCGTTACGGCACGGTGCCGATCGTGCGGGAGACGGGCGGACTCCGGGATACCGTAAAGCCGTACAATGAGTACGAGAACACCGGAGACGGATTCTCGTTTGCAAACTATAACGGAGACGAGATGTTAGGCGTGATCAACTACTCCAAACATATCTATTTTGACCGCAAGAAGCAGTGGAACCAGATGATTGACCGCGGAATGGCAAACGACTATTCCTGGAACAATTCCAAGGGACGCTATGAGGGATTGTACCGCTATCTTCTGGGAGAAGTGTAGCGTGAGCTGACATAATATGACGCTGGATGATACATACTAAGCAGGGTGCAATTTTGCACCCTGCTTTTTTATGCAATTAGTAAAAAGAGAAGACCGAAGGAGAGGGAGAAACTATGTCAGAAAAACAGGAACAGAAAAATGAGGACATCCGGGAATTCGGACAGGTTGCGTTAAATAACAACCGGGAGAACAACCGGATCTCACTTTTAACGATTATAGGAGAGATTGAGGGACACGATTGTCTGCCGGCGACGACTAAGACCACCAAGTATGAACATGTGCTTCCGAAGCTGGCGGAGATGGAGGACAACCGGGATACGGAAGGAATCCTGCTGCTCTTAAATACAGTCGGCGGCGACGTTGAGAGCGGACTCGCCATTGCAGAGATGATTGCGTCGATCAGCAAACCGACGGTATCGCTCGTGCTCGGAGGAAGCCATTCGATCGGCGTGCCGCTCGCTGTCTCCACGGATTACTCGTTTATTGTCCCGTCGGGCACCATGGTGATTCATCCCGTGCGCATGAGCGGAACCGTCATAGGAGCCAAGCCGACCTACGATTATTTTAAGCAGATGCAGAACCGGATTTTAACCTTTATCGCGTCGCATTCAAAGGCGGGGGAAGAGCGTCTGGAGGAACTGATGATGAACACGGGAATGCTGACAAAAGACCTTGGAACCATTTTAGTCGGGGAGGAAGCGGTCCGGGAAGGGCTGATCGATGCCGTGGGCGGAATCGATGCCGCGTTTTTAAAACTGCATGCGATGATTGATGCCGCAAAGGGAAAAAATTATTAAGAAACCTTTTAATGACAACCGCCCTCAAATATGTTAAAATTGGTCATGTATGTATAAGTTTGACAGATTTTTACGAATCGGATAAGGAGGCTGCCATGTCATTATTACAGGCGATCTTGATGGGCATTATACAGGGACTGACCGAGTTTTTGCCGGTGAGCAGTTCCGGGCATCTGGCACTTTTTAAAATACTGTTTGATGTCAATACCGACACGGGAATTTTATATGATGTACTGCTTCACGTCGGTACATTGATTGCAATCTCCCTGGTATACTACCGGGACATCTTAAAACTGGTGGTAGATGGATGCTGCATCATCCGCGACGCCGGATACAATGTGATTGTCTTCTTCCGGAATAAGACCGGCAAAGAGCAGATGGCGTATCGGCGCGTGATCAACAGCAGCTACCGCAAATTTGCCATGCTGATTATCGTATCGACAATACCGACTGGAATTATCGGCTATTTCTGCAAGGATGTCGTGGAGATGGCTTCCGAGATTCTGATTGTTCCAGGCATCTGCCTTATCGCAACGGCAGTGCTGCTTTTGATCGCGGATCACTGCAAGGACGGCGACAAACTTCCGAAGAACGTCACCTACACGGATGCGTTTTCTGTCGGAATCGCACAGGGAATTGCAACGCTTCCGGGACTTTCACGCTCCGGTACGACGATTACCGCCTGCCTGCTTGCGGGTTATCAGCGCAATTTTGCCGTGAAATACTCGTTTTTGATGTCGATACCGGCGATTCTTGGCGCGCTTGTTCTCGAATTAAAAGATGCCACAGACCTGGCGGTGTCGGGAACGGAGGTTGTCTACTATGTGATCGGTATGGCGGTCGCGGCGGTTGTGGGATATATCTGCATTAAGACGATGCTTGTCATCGTCCGCAAAAAGAAGTTCACCGTTTTTGCCATCTACTGTCTGCTCGTTGGCGCATTGTCCATCGGCGGGTATTTTTATCTGGCATAACGGTTTTGGAGGTTAGTAAGTTTTGGCAACAGGGAATAAAAAGAGTACATCTGGGAAACGAAAGGCACAGACAAGCCGGAAGGGAAGTACAGGACGGAAGAAAAAGACGGCTGCACAGCAGCAGGAGGATTTTACCAGGGAGGTCATTCTCTGGATCATTGTAGCGGTATCTATTTTATTATTTATCAGTAATTTCGGAATCGGGGGAACCATCGGCAATGCAGTGAGCCGGTTCTTTTTTGGCGTCATGGGACTGATCGCGTATGTGTTCCCGGTGCTTCTTCTTGTCGGTACTTTTTTTGCCGTGTCGAACAGGGGCAACCGGGTGGCAACCGTAAAGCTTGTGGCGATGATTCTGTTTGATCTGTTCTTATGTATGCTGATCGAACTGCTGACCAAAGGGTCTGCGGTTGACGGTGCCGCTGCGGCATACAACTACAGTTTTGAGCACCGGACGGGAGGCGGCTTCATCGGCGGACTTCTGGCATGGATTTTCTGCCCGAATTTCGGTCTGGCTGGTTCTTATGTGATCGATGCGATCATGTTAATCATATCGCTGGTGTTAATTACAGAGCGCTCTGCGCTCCGCGGAATGCAAAAAGGCGGGAAAAAGGTCTACGAATCCGCGCGCAGCGGAAATGAACGCCATAAGGAACGCGTGAGAATCCAGCGGGAAGAGCGGGAGCAGCGCAGAGAGGAACAGGCATTAAGGCGGATGGATCGCAAGGTGGAAGGGGTTGCCATTGACACCCGGGTGCTGCCGCGGCAGAATGTCATTGAACATTCCGATGAGATCAGTGAACTGAATGCGGAGGATTATCTGGAGATGCCGGAGGTACGGGAAGAAAAGATTGTGCCTCTCACGTCGGACGGCGGATATCCGCCTGCAGAGAATCTGACGCCGTCGGCGTTCTCAGACGAAGCGCTTGCGGCTGTGACACCGGAGGCTTCACAGAACATATCTGCATGGACTCCGGAAACGGAGACTGCACAGGGAGCATCCTGGAATAGTGCGCCGGCGGAAGCATCGTGGGATGTGGCAACAGAGCCGGAAGATTCATGGAGCACTACAGCCTCGCAGGAACAGAAAGATCCGTGGAGCAGCGCAGTCGAACCGGAAGATCCGTGGAGCACTGCATCTGCGCAGGAACAGAAAGAATCATGGGGCAGTGCGGCCGGACCGGAAGCTGCATGGGAGGCGGCTGCGCCGAAAGTACAGCTGAAAGAGCCGCAGGAAGCATCGGCAGCCGTATCGCCCGCAGAGACAAAGGCTGTGTCCGGCATCGGGGAAAATGCCGGACATACCACATCTGCACCTGCGGCATCCGGTGAAAGTGTGTCGGCGGAGCAGATGCCTCCGGAGCGTCCGTATGTGTTCCCTCCGGCAGATCTTCTGACAAAGGCGGCAAACAAAGCCGGGGATTCCAGACAGCATCTGCAGGAGACCGCGATGAAGTTGCAGCAGACCTTAAAGAATTTCGGCGTGAATGTCACGATTACCAACATCAGCTGCGGTCCTGCCGTGACGCGCTATGAACTGCAGCCGGAGATGGGAGTAAAGGTCAGCAAGATTGTCAATCTGGCCGACGACATCAAGCTGAATCTGGCAGCGGCGGATATTCGTATCGAGGCACCGATCCCCGGAAAGGCGGCGATCGGTATTGAGGTTCCGAACAAAGAAAACGTCATGGTTTCTTTTAGAGAACTGGTAGAGTCGGAAGAATTTAAAAAGCATCCGTCAAAGATTTCTTTCGGTGTCGGAAAGGACATCGGCGGAAAGGTGACGGTGGCGGACATTGCCAAGATGCCGCATCTTCTGATTGCCGGTGCGACGGGTTCCGGTAAGTCCGTATGTATCAACACGATTATCATGAGCATCCTCTACAAGGCGAACCCCAAAGAGGTCAAGCTGATTATGATTGATCCGAAGGTTGTGGAACTGAGTGTCTATAACGGCATCCCGCACCTGATGATACCGGTAGTCACCGATCCGAAAAAAGCGGCGGGTGCACTGCACTGGGCGGTGGATGAGATGACAGACCGTTATCAGAAGTTCGCCAATGCCTCGGTGAGAGACTTAAAGGGCTACAATGCGAAGATCGAATCCCTGCCGACGATCGAGGGCGATCCGAAGCCGGAAAAGCTGCCGCAGATTGTGATTATCGTGGACGAGCTGGCGGATCTTATGATGGTATCGCCGGGCGAAGTCGAGGAATCCATCTGCCGTCTGGCACAGCTCGCAAGAGCGTGCGGCATTCATTTGATCATTGCGACACAGCGTCCGTCGGTCAATGTCATTACCGGTCTGATCAAGGCGAATATGCCGAGCCGTATCGCTTTTGCCGTGACTTCGGGCGTGGATTCGAGAACCATTCTGGATATGAACGGCGCCGAGAAGCTCCTCGGCAAGGGAGACATGCTGTTCAGCCCGCAGGGAATTCCAAAGCCGGTGCGTGTGCAGGGCGCATTTGTATCGGATGAGGAAGTATCTGCCGTTGTAGGGTTTATCAAGGAACAGAATGGTCAGGTGACCTACAGTGCGGAGATGGAGGAGAAGCTGAGCAACATGGAATCCGCCAACACCACCGTAGCGATCGATTCCAGCGCGGATGCAGGGGACGGCAGGGACGTTTATTTTGCAGATGCGGCGCGCCTTCTCATGGAGAAGGAAAAAGGTTCCATCGGCATGCTTCAGCGGTATTTTAAAATCGGTTTTAACCGTGCAGCCCGCATTATGGATCAACTGGAGGAAGCGGGTATCGTAGGTCCTGAGGAAGGCACAAAGCCGCGGCGGGTTTTAATGTCGCCCGAGCAGTTTGAGCAGTACGAAGAGGAATATCTGTAACAGGATTCATATAAAACATACAAAGCCGCTCTGGCGGCGGAATGGAGGAGACATTATGAAAAGTGATATTGAAATTGCACAGGAAGCCCAGATGGTACATATTCGCGAGGTGGCTGCAAAGCTTGACATCCCGGAGGATGATCTGGAATTGTACGGAAAGTACAAGGCAAAGCTTTCGGACGAGCTGATCCGTCGGGTTTCCGACAGAAAAGACGGGAAACTGATTCTTGTGACCGCAATCAATCCAACGCCGGCGGGAGAGGGAAAGACCACCACGAGCGTCGGCCTCGGCGAGGCATTCGGCAGACTTGGGAAAAGGGCGGTCATCGCGTTAAGAGAGCCGTCCCTTGGACCGTGTTTTGGAATCAAGGGAGGTGCAGCCGGCGGCGGATACGCGCAGGTTGTGCCGATGGAGGATCTGAATCTGCACTTTACCGGTGATTTCCATGCAATTACCTCCGCCAACAATCTCCTGGCAGCTCTTCTGGACAACCATATCCAGCAGGGCAATGAGCTTGGAATTGATCCGCGGCAGATCGTCTGGAAACGCTGCATGGATATGAACGACCGTGTCCTCCGTAACATTGTCGTCGGTCTGGGAAGCAAGATGGACGGAATGGTAAGAGAAGATCACTTTGTCATCACGGTTGCGTCGGAGATTATGGCTATTCTTTGTCTGGCTGACGATATGCATGACTTAAAGCGCCGGCTCGGACGGATTATCGTGGCCTATACGTTTGACGGAAAGCCGGTGACCGCGGACGATCTGAAAGCGACCGGCGCGATGGCGGCACTGTTAAAGGACGCGCTAAAGCCGAACCTGATCCAGACGTTAGAGCACACGCCTGCCATTGTTCACGGAGGTCCGTTCGCCAATATTGCGCACGGATGCAACAGTGTCCGTGCTACAAAGACAGCCTTAAAGCTCGCGGATTATGTGATTACGGAGGCCGGCTTTGGCGCAGATCTCGGCGCTGAAAAATTCTTCGATATCAAGTGCCGGAAAGCGGGACTGGCACCGGATGCCGTTGTGCTGGTTGCAACCGTGCGTGCACTCAAATACAACGGCGGCGTGGCGAAAGCGGATCTTGGCACAGAGAATCTGGATGCATTGAAGAAGGGGATTGTCAACCTGGAGAAGCATATTGAGAACCTGCAGAAGTTCGGTGTGCCGGTTGTGGTTACCTTGAACTCCTTTGTCACAGACACAAAAGCGGAGACGGATTACGTGGAGCAGTTCTGCAGAGAACGCGGATGTGAGTTTGCACTTTCCGAGGTCTGGGAAAAGGGCGGTGAAGGCGGCATTGAGCTTGCCAAAAAGGTGCTGCTTACACTGGAGCAGAAGGAAAGCCATTTCAAGCCATTATATCCGGATGATATGAGCCTTGAGGATAAGATCGCAACTGTTGCGAGAGAGATTTACGGAGCCGACGGAGTGACCTATTCCGCAGCTGCCAAAAAGGAACTGAAGAGAATTGCCGATATGGGAATGTCATCCTTCCCGGTCTGCATGGCAAAGACACAGTATTCTCTTTCGGATGACCAGACGAAGCTTGGAAGACCGAACGGTTTTACCATCAATGTGCGAGAGGTTTACGTATCGGCAGGAGCCGGCTTTGTCGTTGCAGTTACCGGTTCGATCATGACGATGCCGGGACTTTCCAAGAACCCGGCGGCGTACGGTATTGATGTCAATGATGACGGAGTCATTACCGGATTATTCTAAGAGACAGAATGGAGGATACGTATGACACAGATCATTGACGGAAAAAAGATTTCACAGGAGATCAAGGACGAACTGCGTGAGCAGGTTGCGGAACAGAAAAAGCTTGGAAAAGAAGCGGTGCTTGCAGTGATCCAGGTAGGAACCGATCCGGCTTCCAGCGTGTATGTCAATAACAAAAAGAAAGCCTGCGCCTATATCGGCATCGGTTCCCTGTCCCATGAACTGCCGGAGGAGACGACGGAGGAAGAACTTCTTGCGCTTGTGGAGAAGCTGAATGGTGATGCTTCGGTAAACGGAATTCTGGTGCAGCTTCCGCTTCCGGCACAGATTGACGCAGACAAAGTGATTCGTGCGATCGCACCCGAAAAGGATGTGGACGGATTCCACCCGGAAAACGTTGGAAAGCTTGTGATCGGGGAGCCGGGATTTGTCTCCTGCACACCGGCGGGAATCATCCAGCTCTTAAAGCGCTCCGGAATTAAGATGGAAGGAAAACATTGTGTGATAATCGGCAGAAGCAATATCGTGGGGAAGCCGATGGCACTTTTAATGCTGCGCGAGAATGCCACGGTCACCATTGCACATTCCAAGACACAGAATCTGCCGGAACTTTGCAAAACGGCGGATATCCTGATCGTTGCAATCGGAAAGCCGCAGTTTATCACGGCAGATTACATCAAAGAAGGGGCGGTTGTCATCGATGTGGGAATTCACCGCGATGAGAACAACAAGCTGTGCGGGGATGTCAGATATGATGAGGTTGCGCCGCATACGTCGGCGATCACACCGGTTCCGGGCGGAGTAGGGCCTATGACCATTGCAATGCTGATGCATAATTGTGTGGAGTCCATGTTGCAGTAACAGATGTAGAATCCATATGGATGAAAGAGTGAGAGGAATCGTTTCATATGAAATGTGCAAAGTGTGGGGCAGAGATCAAAGAGGGATGTATCTACTGCTCCGTGTGTGGAAATGCGGTACAGATTGTGCCGGATTACAGTGTGTTGGAGGATGACTATCTGCGTTCTCTTCTAAAAGAGGAGGAATCTGCCGGGAAGGAACCGGCGCCGGCACAGGCAAAGCAGCAAAAGCCCAAACAGCCGCAGAGGAAGAAAAATCGCCGGCTGCCATTTCTCATCGGGGGAATTCTGCTGGTGCTTCTCGTTCTGGCGGGAATTCTGATTAAGGTTGCAATCGATCACCGGAATGCCAATTCTTACGACTATCAGATGGAACAGGCGGCCATGGCGGCTGATGCGCAGAATAACGGGGAGGCACTTGACTATTACGAGCGTGCGCTGTATCTGTATCCAAACGATATTACCGCGCGTGAGAAGATGATTGAGATCTATGAAAAACAGAAAAATACCGATGCGGCAATGGTGCTCCTGATTGAGATCATAAAGCTTGATCCTGCCAATGAGGACGCATACAGAGATCTGATCGCTATCTATGATGCGAGGGAAGATTACGACAGCATTCTGGATCTGGAAGCGGAGGTCGATGCCGAGGATCTTAAGAATAAGGATAAGATTCTGGATTTGTTTGCGGATTACATGACATCTGCACCGCTGATTACGGATCCTGAGGGAGATGTGCCGTCCGGAAAGTATGATGAGGCGCTCGAGGTAGAGATTGCGTCGACAGACGGGGATGCCATCTACTATACGATCAATGGAGATGAGAACGAACTGGATGCCAAGACCGGAACGAGGTATTTTGTCGGAAACCCGCTCGTCTTTGATGAGAGTGGCAAATATACCATCGCGGCGGTCTGCCGGAACGATAAGGGAATCTACAGTTCCGTGACGTATGCCGATTTTGAGATCGAACTTGCACCACCGGATTTTGCAGAGGTGTCGCCGGACGGAGGCCGTTTTTATGAGCCGACACTCGTGGCGCTGACCGCAGAGGATGGATGCAGCATTTACTATACCTGGGACGGAACCGATCCTACCACGGCGTCTGCGCGCTACACGGAGCCGTTTGAGGTGCCGGAGGGCAACAATGTCCTGTCCGTACTTGTGGTGGACAAAAAGACGGGATTGGACAGCGGTGTTTACCGTGCCAATTTTATCTATTACCCGTAAAAAGGAATTGCCGCAATAAGCATAACCTCTTTGGGGTGATAAGTAATATTATAAGAAACATACTTGGAGATTTCATGTGGAAATGCAGATGGAAATTCGTTTGAGAAAAATGTGAGTATTTCTTCCAGCCGAATGTTTGCATCGGATTCCGTGTCTCTTCCACGTTTGAACACTCCCGGAGTGTGTCCGACAAATCAGAGACAATAGGCGAACTTTCTAGTGGCGGCTAATGCCGCTGCTTCATAGACATTATAAAATCGCGCGAACCGAAACTCATTGCCATCTGCTATTGAAGATAAGGCAGATGGCAACTCAGACATCGGCTTCGCGCGATTATGTTTTATTCAGCAGCGGCAAAAGCGCCACACGAAAGTTCTTAAATTGTCTCATGATTTGCGGACACAGTCCGTGGAGTGCTCCAAACTTGGAAAGACATGGATCATCGCAGATTGCAAACATCCGGCTGGTTAGAAATGCCACATTTTTTGAATCGAATTTTCATCTGCATTTCCATCTGAAATCCCACGGTGTGGTCTTTTAATAATATTACTTATCAGCGCAAAGTACAATACGCTTATTGCGACAATCCCCTTTTAGAAGATCACTCGTCGTCCGCCGGTAAAAATTCAACGTGGTCCGTATCCATTGCACCGACTCTGGCAAGTGCATACACTTCGGTTCCCTGATCAACCAGCTTTTCACGTCCTGGCTGGAAAGACTTTTCCACCAGAACGCCGAGACCGGCGATGGTCGCATGTGCCAGACGCAGAAGACGGATCGCTCCGGTCGCAGCCTCACCATTTGCAAGGAAATCATCGATGATTAAGACGTGATCCTCCTCGGAGATGTACTTCTTGGAGAGCGTCAGCTCGTAGTTCGTCTCTTTGGTAAAGGATGTGATCACAGTCTGGTAGAGATTATCATTTAAAATCTGAGAAGGCTGCTTCTTCAAAATTACCATAGGAACGCCCAGTGCAGATGCGGTCATGAGTGCAGGAGCAATTCCAGAACTTTCGATGGTAACCACTTTCGTGATGCCTCTGCCTTTAAAATGTGCGGCAAATGCCTCCCCGATCTGTGCCATGAGCACCGGATCCACCTGATGATTGATAAAACTGTCTACCTTAAGAATGTCTTTGTTTAATGCCTTTCCCTCGGAAAGAATCTTTTCTTCCAGTAATTTCAAAATCGTCACCTCTCAATAGTATATTTGATGGTTCTATTGTACCATAAGTCGCTGCATGAAAGAAGTGCTGTTTTGGAGAAATGTCCCGATTTTAGAAAAGCTCGGCGTAGAGCAGTTCAATCATATGATCGGTAAAGGATTCCGAAAGGGAGGGATACTGATGAAGCAGCAGCTTTTCCATCACTTCGTAGCGGGAAAAATACAGCGCCTCCTCCGGCTGATCGTTGTCGACGGACTGATCAATGACATCGGCACGGTAGGTATCCAGAAACCATTTGAGGATCTCATCCTGCAGTGCATCTTCTGTTGCAGTCGCATCTTTGAGCTGTTTGATCTGTCCGAAGGAACGGATGCCGATCCACAAAAAGATAACGAACATGATTCCCATGACAAGACCCGTCAGAATTCTGGCGGCACCGGTAATATGGATCGGAAGAACGCCGCAGAAAAACAGCACTAAAAGAACCAGTCCGATGATGCCGACCCCGGTAAAGGTGTAGGCGGTAGACTTCATATCTTCGGTCTGGGAAGCCTTGGACCGGTAGGCGTGTGAATGTGCAGTAAGCGGCGGAGTATCTCCTCTGCCGCCTTCCGCTGCCCTGCCGGTGGAAGCTGTCGAAAGTTCTTCCATGTCATCAGGGGAGAAGGCATCCGGGCTGTCTTTTGAGCTGTCCTCTGATATGGAGAGCGACTCCACCAGATCCACGCCGCAGTCCGGACAGCGGACGATTCCCGCTACATATTCGTTTTTACATTCTGGACACCACATAATAAGTTCTCGCTTTCTTAGTTTTCTTTTCCTATATTATAGGAGATTTTATAGACTGCCGCAACCAAAGAATGTTATAATGAACCTGCTATGAAGATTACAATTTTATGCGTTGGAAAAATCAAAGAAAAATTTTACAGAGATGCCATCGAGGAATACGCTAAGCGCCTGACGCGCTATTGCAAGCTGGAAATCATCGAGGTCGCAGATGAAAAGACGCCAGACGGCGCAAGTGCCACGGAAGAAATGCAGATCCGGCAAAAGGAGGGGGAGCGTGTGCTTGCCCGCCTCGAGAAATGCAGGCAGAGCAGCTCCTATGTCATGGCACTCGCCATAGACGGCAGGGAACTCGATTCGGTCGAACTCTCACAGAAACTGGAAAAACTGGGAACTGACGGGATCAGCCATGTGATCTTTTTGATCGGTGGGTCACTCGGCATGTCAAAAGAGCTGCTTGCGGCGGCGGATTTTAAGCTCTCTTTTTCCAGAATGACGTTTCCACACCAGCTGATGCGCGTGATTCTGCTGGAGCAGATCTACCGCGGCTACCGCATCATGAACCGGGAACCCTACCACAAATAGCGGCAGGCTATTCGGTAAAGTCCCTGGAATACAGAACGGTTCCGTCCGGATTTAAGGCGGTCAGCCGGATGGCGATGCCGTTTATGCCGGTCTCATCTGCAATCTGCGCGCGCAGCGAGGAAAAAGTGGAGGCATAGCTGTCAAAAATGGCGTCATACAGCTGCGTCAGTGCGTCGGCGTCTGCATCATCCGACATATCATACGCCTTAGAAAGCGTGTACTGGAACACTAACGCATCGGAATCTGCGGTGACAATGTCCAGGGTGTATCCCAGATCCTGGGAATTGACGGCGTCTGTCATCTCCTGAAACTGATCCGCCTGTGTGGCATACCAGTCATCCAACGATGCTTTTTTACATCCCATCAGAGCCATTCCCAGGCAAAAAAGTGCGAGCACGCACAGTAATATTCTGTGTCTTTGAATTTGATATCCGGTCATAACGGTCTCCTTTTCCCTGTAGAAGCTTAAAAATCTATCATCAGTATAGAAGTCCGCCGCACGACTTGTCAAGCGTCCGCGCGGCAAATGTTGAATCGGCGGTTAAACGGTGTTACAATAAAGTATACTTTAGAAATAAGGGGGATTGCAGTATGAGAATGTATGATTTGATCTTAAAAAAGAAGCAGGGCGGGGAACTTTCCACGGATGAGATCCGCTATATGATAGAAGGTTTTACGGAGGGAAGCATTCCGGATTATCAGATGTCCGCCATGACAATGGCGATCTGTTTTCGCGGAATGACGCCGCGCGAGACGGTGGATTTAACGCTTGCCATGAGGGACAGCGGTGATGTGCTGGATCTCTCGGGGATCAAGGGGGTAAAGGTCGATAAGCACAGCACCGGAGGCGTGGGAGACAAGACCTCACTGGCGCTGACACCGATCATTGCTGCGCTCGGGGTTCCGGTTGCGAAAATGTCCGGCAGGGGACTGGGGCATACCGGCGGAACAATCGACAAGTTAGAATGTTTTGACGGGTTTACGACCGCGCTCTCCGAGGAGCAGTTTGCCGGGAATGTCAATACCATCGGGATTGCCATTGCGGGACAGACTGCCAATCTGGCGCCGGCGGACAAGAAATTATACGCGCTGCGTGATGTGACGGCAACGGTGGATCAGATGTCGCTCATTGCCAGCTCCATCATGAGCAAAAAGCTGGCGTCCGGAAGCGATGCCATCGTTCTGGATGTCAAGACGGGCAACGGCGCTTTTATGAAAAAGCTTGAGGATTCCAGAGCGCTCGCAAAAGAGATGGTCTCCATCGGTACGATGGCGGGCAAGAAGACGGTGGCTGTCATCACGGATATGGATCAGCCGTTGGGACGCGCGGTCGGCAATTCACTTGAGGTCCGGGAAGCGATTGATACCCTGCGCGGAGAGGGACCGGCTGATTTCAAAGAAGTGGTGTTTGCACTGGGCAGCCAGATGCTTATGCTCGCAGGGCGGGCGGCGGACGAAAAGGAAGCCCGCGCACTGATGGAGGGCGTGATAGAAGACGGATCGGCACTCGATAAATTTGCCCAGTTCGTGCGCGCACAGGGCGGAGATGCTGCACCGGTCTATGACACATCCCTTCTGCCGGTTGCGGGGAAGACACTAGAGGTCACGGCAAAAGAGAGCGGATATGTGCACCGGATTCTGGCGGAAGACATCGGAATTGCCTGCATGACCCTGGGAGGCGGAAGAGAGACCAAGGAGAGTGCGATTGATCTATCCGTTGGTATTATTCTGGAGAAAAAGAACGGGGATGCGGTAAGTGACGGTGAAGTGCTTGCGACGATTTATGGCAATGATGATGCCAAAATGCAGGCGGCGTATGAAAAAATTGCCCATGCCTACGAGATCGCCAAAGAGCCGGCGGCTTTCGTGCCGGTGGTCAGAGAATATATCTTTCCAGAATAAGACGGTATTTTTCCTCATATAGTGCTATATGAGAAAAAATAGCAGAACTTCAGCGGGGTCACAGATTTCGCTGCGCGAAAGAATTGTAGATAACCTGGAGCTTCCCAAAGACCTCATGCTCGGGGCGGCGATCGTGACCGTCACCGGCAGAGGGGAAGCTGTGATTTCAAATTATAAAGGAATCCTGGAATACGAGGATTCCTTTATCCGGGTGCAGACAAAAACCTGCAGGATACGGATTACCGGTGTCCGTCTTGCCATAGATTATTACACGAATGAAGAAATGAAAATAACGGGCAGCATTGATACGATAGAGTACGAGAACTGAGACGATGCTGCTCTCTGTGATCAAATATTTTCGCGGTTATGTTCATGTGAAGCTGACGGGATATGCACCGGAACGGTTCTTAAATCTGTGCGGGAACCGGAATATCCTGATCTGGAATTTAAAACCGTGTGAAAATGGATATACTTTTTGTATCAGTGTCGATGCATTCCGACAGCTGAAGCCCATTCTGAAAAAAACCAAAACGCAGATCCGGATTCAGAAGCGTGTGGGGATGCCGTTTTGCGCGTTTCGCTACCGCAGACGGTATCTTTTCCCGGCAGGCCTGCTTTTTTTCTGCTTTTTGCTGTATGATCTGTCCGGATTCATCTGGAATATCGAAATCAACGGGAATTCTTATCTGACCACGGAGACGATTCTGGATTTCCTGGAGGAAGAACACGCATCGTTTGGAACGAAAAAATCCCGGATTTCGTGCGAGGATCTGGAAGAAGCCATGCGGAGCCGCTACCGGGATGTCATCTGGACTTCCATCAAGATTTATGGTACAAAGATGACGGTCGATATTCAGGAAAACCTCCTGCCGCAGGAAGAATATGAGGCGAAGAGCGACAAGCCGCAGGACATTGTCGCCGCCAAAGACGGCGTGATTACCGAGATGGTGACACGCACGGGCACGCCGCTTGCCGCGGTGGGAGCGGAGGTAAAGAAAGGCGACATCTTAGTCTCGGGGCGCATTGAAGTGTTAAACGACGACGGCGAGATCATGCAGTACCTCTACCGTCCGTCCGATGCGGACATCAAGGCGAAGGTACTCTATTCCTACCGGGATGTGATTGATGGCACCTGGGTGGAGATGGCGCCGACCGGGAACACGAAGGAGTGCTACAGCATCACGCTGCTTGATAACGTGTTCGACTGGCCGTTTTTCCGGAATCCGTTTGCAGAATACCAGGTGCAGACGGAGAGCAGGCAGCTCCATGTGGCGGACAATTTTTATCTGCCCGTGTGGCTGAATAAAAGTGAGTTCACAGAGGTCGAGCAGGTGCGGCACGAGCGCACCGAAGAGGAGATCCGTCAGATTGCCACAAAGAATTTCTCGGATTACATCAAAGATTTGGAAGAAAAAGGTATTCAAATTATATCAAAAAATGTTATTATAAAAAGTACGGGTGAAAAATATGTGGTAAGCGGCGATCTGTGGGCGCACGAATCCATTGTTTCCTATCAGCCGACAGAGGTTTACGATACCACAATGCAAGAAAGGCAGAATGAAAATGAGTCTGACTGAAGTTTCGTTAAATATACCGACAGACCACATGGCGAATGTGTTCGGTCAGTTTGATGTCTATATCAAAAAAATCGAGCGTACCTTAAATGTGACGGTGGTTGTCCGGGGAGAAGATATGAAAATCCTCGGAGACGAAAGACGCTGCAGGCGCGCGCAGGATGTTTTCATGCAGCTTCTGGAATTGTCCAAACGCGGAAATGTCATCACGGAACAGAATGTCAACTATGCACTGGCATTGATGGCGGAGGAAAAAGAGTCGGCGATCGTGGAGATCGACCGCGACTGCATCTGCCACACGATCAACGGCAAGCCGGTAAAGCCCAAGACACTCGGTCAGAAAGCCTATGTGGATGCCATCCGCGAAAAGATGATCGTGTTCGGCATGGGACCGGCGGGTACCGGTAAGACTTATCTGGCGATGGCGATGGCAATCACCGCGTTTAAAAATGAGGAGGTCGGGCGGATTATCCTCACCAGGCCTGCGATTGAGGCGGGGGAGAAGCTTGGCTTCCTTCCGGGCGATCTGCAGAGCAAGGTTGATCCTTACTTAAGACCGCTTTACGACGCGCTGTATCAGATTATGGGGGCGGAAAGCTTCCAGAAGAATATGGAAAAGGGACTGATTGAGGTGGCTCCGCTTGCCTACATGCGCGGACGTACGTTAGATAACGCGTTTATCATTCTGGACGAGGCGCAGAACACGACGCCGGCGCAGATGAAGATGTTTCTGACCAGAATCGGTTTCGGTTCAAAGGCGGTCATCACCGGTGACGCCACCCAGAAGGATCTGGCGCCGGATGCCGCATCGGGCTTGGACATTGCGCTGAAAGTGCTGCGCAATGTGGAGGAGATCGGTATCTGCGAACTGACAAGCCAGGATGTCGTGCGGCATCCGGTGGTGCAGAAGATTGTCAAGGCATACGAGGATTATGAGAAGCGCGCCGGTAAGACGTCCGGCACGAGAAAGAACACGAGCAGAACCGGTGCGGGCAGAACCGGTGCGAGAAGCAGGAGAGAGAACACGAATGGATGATCGCTATGTGGCAAAGAGAGTAATATATCTGCTTGGCATGTCTGCCGCAACGATCCTGTTTACGACAGCGGCGGCATTTATCAGGGGACAGTATCTCGACGAGTGGATCGTCCTTGTTATCATCAATCTGGTATTTCAGGCGTTGTGGTTCTTTTTATTGGAGCACTGCCGGATGAAGCGGAGCATTGCGGGAAACCGTGAGACAAGCTACCGGCGTATTTTTGCAGGGTATCTGGCGTCGCTTGGCGTGACGGCGGTCTGTCTTGTACTTCCGGAATTTTCAAGACCTGTGATGCTATCTGCCATTTTGATGCTCGGTGTGGGGAATATCGAGCTTTCCCTGTGCAGCGGACTCTTTTTCTGCAGCCTGCTCGGTCTTTTGTGCGGTGGAACCATCCAGGAATTCTCCATGTATATCCTGCTGGTTCTGATCGGAGCGGTGGCAGTGGACGCAGTGGAAAACAGCAAAAAGCAGTTCTGGTATGAATGGTTTGCCGGCATGGCAGGCATGCTTCTTCCGGTTCTGTTCTACTATCTGACCTACCGGGAGATCAGCATCCGGATCATGGTATCTGCCGTGGCGGACGGTGTGGTCGTCTTTTTGTTTTTGCATCTGTGCTACCGGAAGCTGGTGGATGCAAGAAATGCGGAAGTCGATGAGGTCATGGTCGACATCACCGATGAATCCTATCCGCTGGCGCGGGAGCTGGCGAGTTTTTCCAGGGCAGACTACAGCCATGCAAGGCGGGTGATGCTTGTGGCGGCGCGATGTGCTGCTGTGGTCGGGGCAGACGAACGTGTGTGCAGCGCCGCGGGGATGTATTACCGTATCGGCGTACTGGAGGGCGCACCGCTTGCAAAAAACGGTGTGAAAATGGCACAGAGAGCCTGCTTCCCGGAGAAGGTAATCCGCATTATCGGGGAATACAACGGGGAAGAGGCTCTGCCATCCACCATCGAGTCGGCGATTGTACATATGGTGGACGGGCTGTTGAAAAAACTGGAGGTTCTGGATGAGGATACCGTTGGCAGCAACTGGAACCAGGATATGGTGATCTATCAGACCTTGAATGAATATTCTGCCGCGGGGCTGTATGACCGTTCCGGGCTTAGCATGAATATGTTTTTGAAAATACGGGAATATCTTGTGAACGAGGAGGCATTACTGGTATGAGCCTGAATTTAGAAGTCGAAGTGGACGTGCCATTTACATTTGATTATGAAGCGCTGGCGGGCGAGGTTGTCGCTTTTACCATCGACCATGAAGGTTTTCCTTATGAGGCGGAAGTGAATCTGACGCTGACGGACAATGAAGGAATTCATGAGATCAACCGGATGTACCGGCAGATTGATGCGCCGACGGACGTTTTGTCTTTCCCGATGCTCTCCTATGAGCAGGCGGGCGATTTCTCGGCGTTGGAAGAGGATTATGAGGATAATTTTAATCCGGATACCGGGGAGATCATGCTGGGAGACATTGTCATCTCGGTGGACCGGGTGAGAGAGCAGGCTGCCGCCTACGGACACAGCGAGCGCAGGGAATTTGCGTTTCTGATCGTGCACAGCATGCTTCATCTGTTCGGGTATGACCACATGACGCCGGAGGACGCGGCAGTCATGGAGCCGAAGCAGAGACAGATTCTGGAGGAGATGAACATCTCGCGTGATTAACGAACGGCGGCGCCGTGGCGCTTCCGAAAGGATTTGAGGTACTTTTATGGGCAATAAAAAAAGGAAAAATACGACAAGTTTTCTGGCGCAGGGCACAATCCTCGCGGCGGCTTCGCTGATCAGCCGTGTGATCGGACTGATTTACCGCATGCCGCTGACGGCGATTATTGGGGATACCGGCAACGACTATTATGGCAGTGCCTATACCATCTATAATATTTTGTTAATTATTTCGTCCTACAGCCTGCCGCTCGCGGTATCCAAACTTGTCTCGGCAAATATCTCACAGGGCAGAAGGCGCAATGTCTACCGCATCTTAAAGTGCGCGCTGATTTTTGCGCTGGTGTCCGGAACCGCTGCCGCGGCAATTCTCTATTTCGGAGCGGATTTTATTACGGGTACGCTGCTTAGAACCCCACTTTGTATCTTTGCGTTAAAGGTTTTAGTGCCGGTTCTTGTAATTGTTGCGGTCTTAGGTGTGATGCGAGGCTTTTTCCAGGGACTTGGCACGATGATGCCGAGTGCCGTATCCCAGATCTTAGAGCAGATTATAAATGCGATTGTCAGCGTGTGGGCGGCGTATGTCCTTTTTTCCTACGGTTCCAAAGCCGGAGCGCTTTTAGGCAATGCCGAGGATTACGGCGCAGCCTACGGTGCGGCGGGCGGAACGATCGGAACCGCTGCCGGAGCGCTGAGTGCGCTGCTGTTTGCGGGTTTTGTCCTTGTTGTCTATCTGCGGGTGTTTAAAAAGACGCTTCGCAAGGAGCGAAAGACAAGCGCAGATTCGTACGGAGAGATTTTTAAACTGCTGATCATCACCATTATTCCGGTGCTGGTGAGCAGCACGATCTACAACTGCAACGCCACCATTGACCAGGCGGTCTACAAGAATATCGCGGCATGGCAGGGATATTCCAAGACGGACTACGGTACCTGGAACGGTATCTATACCGGAAAATACCAGGTGTTAATCAATGTGCCGCTGGCCATTGCATCCTCCCTTGCGGCATCGAGTGTGCCGGCGCTCTCTGCTGCTTATGCGAGCGGAAAACGGGGCGAGGCGAAACGGCAGATCGGGCTTGCCACACGCTTTATCATGGTCGTGGCATTCCCGTGTGCAGTCGGAATGGGCGTGCTTGCCTCCCCGATTCTTCAGATGCTGTTTGGTGATTCCTCCGAGCTTGCGGCAAGAATGCTGCAGACCGGTTCCGTGGCCATCATTTTCTTCTCCCTGTCGACCCTTTCCAACGGTCTGCTGCAGGGGATGAACCGGATGAAGGAGCCGATCAAGAATGCAGTGATTGCACTGGCGCTTCACTTGATCATTCTGGTGGCGCTGATGCTTGGGCTGGATCTGAACATTTTTGCGGTGATCATCGCAAATGCATGCTTCGGACTGATCATGTGTATTCTAAATGCGCGCTCGATCCGCCGTTACAGCGGATACCGTCAGGAAGTGCGGCGCACGTTTTTCGTGCCGGCGGTTTCAGCGGCTGGAATGGGCGTGGTGGTATGGCTTGTTTACCGTCTGTTCCTCTATCTGCTTCGGAGCAATCTGATCGCAACGCTTGTATCGATTGTTGCAGGCGTCTTTACCTACGCGACGCTGCTTTTGATGCTTAAAGGACTGACCGAGCAGGAAATCCTGCGCTTCCCGAAAGGCAGAACGCTTGTAAAACTCGCGCGGAAGATGCATCTTTTGCGTTAATTGAATAAAAAGGAAAGAACTGGCAGATACTTATCGCAGAGAATGGGAGGACATTATGAAACGGACGATAGGTATTTGCCTTTTTGCGGCAGTGATGCTGCTTGTCGGAGGCTTGTGCGGGAAAACCGCATTTGATGCAGGAAGGATCCGTACGGTAGAGGAGACGGAGGCGGTCACGGAAGATGCCGCAGTGGCACAGACGGAGCGGACTGCGGAGAGCATGCAGATCCAGAAAACCTGCCGCTATTTGCTCCGCATGGATGACGACGGCATCTTAAAAGTCTATGAGGCGGACGGGATAACCCTTTTATTTGAGACCAACATCCGTGCGGAACGGCTTTCCGTGCAGACGAGGGAGCAGCTTTCCGACGGAATTCCGGTAGACGATGAGAGAGAACTGTACGATCTGCTCGAAAGCTATTCCAGCTGACGTAAGAGAAGTTATTCATTGAATGTTACAGGGCTGTGTGGTAAAATTGTTACGGTTAAGAAGAACGGACAGAATGATACAGCGGTTAGATAAGAGGTTGAAATGACAGATATAGATGTTACGGTGATCGGTGGCGGCGCGGCAGGACTTATGGCGGCGGTCAGTGCAGCCAGGTGCGGCGCGAGAACACGGGTGATCGAACACATGGACCGGATTGGAAAAAAGATTCTATCCACCGGCAACGGAAAATGTAATTACACAAATGCAGTGCAGGGGCTTTCCTGTTATCGTGGAGAGAATCCTGCTTTTGTGCTGCCTGTTTTTGAGCAGTTTGGGCAGGAGGATACCGTGCGCCTGTTTGAAGAACTTGGAATCTATCCGAAGATCAAAAACGGTTACTATTATCCGGCGAGTGAGCAGGCGGTGTCTGTCGTGGAAGTGTTTGGCATGGAATGCGATTACCTCGGCGTTGATCTGTGGACGTCCTGCGGACTGCAATCCATTCAAAAAACCTGTACCGGGTATGAAATACGCACCACAAAAGGCGCGTTTTCAACCAAAACAGTGATTTTTGCGCCCGGATTGCTGGCAGCACCCAAGACAGGAAGCGACGGAAGTGCATTTCCATATATAGAAGCACTTGGTCATCATTTTGTAGATGTGGTGCCAGCTCTCGTGCAACTGCATGGAAAACAGGCATTTTTCAAGAAACTTGCAGGAATTCGTGCAGAAATGCAGGCAACACTCTACCTGGAAAATGCGCAATTTCAACCAAAAGGCAGCCGTGGGACAGCCCGGGGAGAAAATCCTGACGCGGTGTGCAGTGAGCGGGGCGAACTTCAGCTTACGGCTTCCGGAATCTCGGGTATCCCGGTCTTTCAGATCAGCCGTTATGCGACGAGAGCGCTCGCGGACGAAAAGCACCCCTATGTGCTGATTGATTTTGCGCCGGATCTTACGGACAAGGAGTTTTTTGACCTGCTGTCAGAGCGCTTCTACGAGAATACACATGGCAAGAGCGCCGGGGAGGCACTGATCGGTCTCTTTAACAGAAAGCTGAGCGAGGTACTGCTCTCCGAAGCTGGCATACGGTCGGAACTCTATGCCGGGGAGGTGGCACGCGCCACGTTGCACCGGCTGGTGAAGTGTGTCAAGAATTTCCGGGTTGATATTACCGGAAGCAACGGAATGGAAGCGGCGCAGGTATGCGCAGGGGGCGTTGACACGGAGGAGATTGAAGCCACAACGCTTGCGTCAAAGCTGGCAGACGGTATCTATTTTGCGGGCGAGGTCATTGATATTGACGGCACCTGCGGCGGTTACAATCTGCAGTGGGCGTGGTCGAGCGGCTTTGTGGCGGGGATGCATGCAGCAGAGGAAGGAATGTCAGAACAGAGATGATACGGATCAATCAGATAAAAATGCCGCTGCATCACGATGCGGCAGCACTGGAACAGAAAATCAGAAAACGTCTGGGACTTTCGGGAGGACAGGAGCTTCGCTACCGGATTATCAGAAAATCCATTGACGCGAGAAAGAAACCGGAACTGTCGTTGGTGTATTCCGTGGAGGTTTCCGCTTCCGGAGAAGAGAAAATCATAAAAAGGGCAAACGATCCGAATGTTACGATCGTAAAGCAGACCGGTTATTATCTGCCGGGAGCGGTTTCGCCAACGCCGTCCATCCCGCCGGTGATTGTCGGTGCGGGTCCTGCGGGACTTTTCTGCGCGTATGCGCTCACGATGAGCGGCTGTGCACCGGTTGTCCTTGAGCGCGGGCGTTCAGTGACGGAGCGCACAAAGGATGTGGAGCGCTTCTGGGAGAGCGGAGTGTTGGATACGGTTTCCAATGTGCAGTTCGGAGAGGGCGGCGCAGGAACTTTTTCGGACGGCAAATTAAATACACTGGTCAAGGATCCCACCGGCAGGAACCGGTTTGTTCTGGAAACCTTTGTAAAATTCGGAGCGCCGGAGCAGATTCTGTACGAAAACAAACCGCACATCGGAACGGATATTCTTGCCGGAGTCATCAAAAACATGCGGCAGGCGATGGAAGCGCGCGGCGCCAGGTTTTGCTTTGAGAGTTGTATGACAGATTACCGCAGGGAAGCGGACGGAAAGATGTTTGTTGAGGTCAACCACAAGGAGTGGATCGAGACTTCCAGACTCGTTCTTGCAATCGGTCACAGTGCGCGGGACACGTTTGGGATGCTGTATCAGAAGCAGGATCTTGTCATGGAGGCAAAAGCGTTTGCGGTTGGTTTCCGTGTGGAACACCCGCAGGAGATGATGAATCTGCAGCAATATGGAGCGCTGCATGCACACGAACTTCCGGCAGCCCCCTACAAAGTGACAGCGAACCTCGCAAACGGCAGAGGCGTGTATTCCTTCTGCATGTGTCCGGGCGGATATGTGGTAAACGCATCCTCCGAGGAAGGCAGGCTTGCGGTCAATGGAATGAGCTATTCCGGACGTGACGGGAAAAACGCAAACAGTGCGATTATTGTGGCGGTAACTCCTGACGACTTTGCGGGGAAAGATCCGCTAGCCGGTGTCCGTTTTCAGGAGATGCTCGAGGAGCGGGCATTCGCTATCGGAAAAGGGCGGATTCCGCAGCAGCTTTTTGGAGACTATTGCAGCAATCGTGCCTCGGTGTCTTACGGGGCGTTTGAGAGCGCCGCAAAGGGCGCATGTGTGCTTGGCAATTTAAGAGGTCTGCTGCCGCAGGCACTGGAAGAGTCCTTTATCGAGGGGATGCACGCATTCAGCCGCCGGATTCCGGCTTTTGACCGGGAAGACGCCATCCTCTCCGGCGTGGAGAGCCGGACGTCCTCACCGGTGCGCCTGGTGCGCGATCCGAAGCTTCTTGTGGCTGCAGGCGGCATCTATCCGTGTGGGGAGGGCGCGGGCTATGCAGGCGGCATCATGTCCGCGGCGATGGACGGACTGAAAGTGGCAGAGGCGATTATGAGAGATATGGAGGAGCAACGTGGCTGAATTTACACCAATGATGCAGCAATATCTGCAGACGAAGGAAGAATATAAAGACTGTATCCTGTTTTACCGGCTGGGAGATTTCTACGAGATGTTTTTTGAGGATGCCGAACTGGTGTCCAAAGAACTGGAACTGACGCTGACCGGAAAAAACTGCGGCATGGAGGAGCGCGCACCGATGTGCGGCATCCCGTACCATGCGGTGGAGGGATACTTAAATAAACTTGTGGCAAACGGACACAAGGTTGCCATCTGCGAGCAGGTGGAAGATCCGAAGCTGGCAAAGGGACTGGTCAGGCGCGAGGTCATCCGGATCGTGACGCCGGGAACGAACCTGGATATGCAGGCGCTGGACGAATCCAAGAACAATTATATTATGTGCATCGTGTATCTGGCAGACCGCTACGGCGTATCCATTGCGGACGTCTCAACCGGAGACTACTATGTCACCGAGGTGGATTCGGAGCGGAAGCTTTTCGATGAGATCACAAAATTTTCGCCATCTGAAATTATATGCAACGAAAGTTTTTATATGAGTGGTGTCGATATAGAAGATTTAAGGCATCGACTCAAGATTACAATTTATGCGCTGGAGACATGGTATTTTGGGGATGAGCTTGCAGAGACAACACTGCTTACACACTTTAAGGTAAAGAGTCTGGAGGCGCTGGGACTTGCCGATTATGACTGCGGCATGATTGCTGCGGGAGCACTGTTAAAGTATCTGTACGAGACACAGAAGAACGATCTCAACAACATTTCCGTGATTCATCCGTATTCCACCGGAAAATACATGATCATCGACAGCTCGACCAGAAGGAATCTGGAGCTTGTGGAAACGCTGCGCGAGAAGCAGAAACGCGGATCGCTCCTGTGGGTGCTTGACAAGACGAAGACGGCGATGGGTGCCAGACTGCTCCGCTCCTATGTGGAACAGCCGCTGATTGACAAGGCTGAGATCGAGAAGCGCCAGGATGCAATCTGTGAGCTGAATCAGCACGTGATTACCAGAGAGGAACTCCGGGAATACTTAAATCCGATCTACGATCTGGAGCGTCTGATTACGCGTGTTACATATCTGACCGCCAATCCCAGGGATCTCATTGCCTTCCGCAGTTCGATTGCCATGCTGCCGCCGATCAAGAGCCTTTTAGGTGATTTCCATGGTGAACTGCTGGGAGAAATCCGTGAGGACATGGATACGTTGGAGGAGCTCTGCGCACTGATCGACCGGGCTATCATGGAGGAACCGCCCATTTCGGTGCGGGACGGCGGTCTGATCAAAGACGGCTACAACGAGGATGTCGATAAATACCGCAAGGCGAAGACGGAGGGGAAGACCTGGCTGGCGGAACTGGAAGCCAAAGAGCGTGAAAAGACAGGCATCAAGAATTTAAAAATCAAATATAACAAGGTATTCGGCTATTATCTGGAAGTGACCAACTCCTACAAGGATCTGGTTCCGGATTATTTTATGCGCAAGCAGACGCTCGCCAACGCCGAGCGCTATATCACGCCGGAATTAAAAGAACTGGAGGACATGATTCTCGGCGCGGAGGACAAGCTTGTCACATTAGAGTACGATCTCTTCTGTGAGGTGCGGAGTAAGATCGCTGCGGAGGTTGTGCGCATCCAGCGGACCGCCAAGGCGGTTGCCGGTCTGGATGTATTCGTGTCGCTTGCACTTGTCGCGGATCAGAATAACTACTGCCGTCCGAAAATCAACGAGAACGGCATCATTGACATCAAGGGCGGACGTCATCCGGTGGTCGAGAAGATGATCAACAACGATATGTTCATTGACAATGACACGTACCTCGACAACGGCAACCATCGCATCTCAATTATCACGGGACCGAACATGGCGGGAAAATCCACCTATATGCGCCAGACGGCGCTGATCGTTCTGATGGCGCAGCTTGGCAGCTATGTGCCTGCGGCATCCGCGAAGATCGGTATCGTGGACCGCATTTTCACACGTGTGGGAGCGTCGGATGATCTTGCCAGCGGGCAGAGTACGTTTATGGTGGAGATGAATGAGGTTGCAAATATTCTGCGCAACGCCACCTCCAACTCGCTGCTGATCTTGGATGAAATCGGGCGCGGCACAAGCACCTACGACGGGCTGAGCATCGCCTGGGCGGTGGTGGAGCATATCAGCAACCCGAAGCTCCTCGGTGCCAAGACGCTTTTTGCCACACATTATCATGAACTGACAGAGCTGGAAGGCAAATTAAACAACGTCAACAATTACTGCGTGGCGGTAAAGGAAAAGGGCGATGACATTGTATTTCTCCGCAAAATCGTAAAGGGCGGCGCGGACAAGAGTTACGGTATCCAGGTGGCAAAACTTGCCGGCGTGCCGGATTCCGTCATTGCGCGTGCCAAGGAGATCGTGGAGGAATTAAGTGCCAACGACATCACGGAAGTTGCGAGAAATATCTCCGTCGATACGGGAAGCAAAAAGAAAAAAGAAAAGCTGGACGAGGTGGATCTGACGCAGATGTCGTTGTTTGATACCGTGCGGGACGATGACATCATAGAGGAACTGCGGAATGTGGATGTCGGAAATCTGACGCCGATTGAGGCTTTAAACAAATTATACGAACTTCAGAACAAGGTAAAGAACCGCTGGTAACCGGAAGCGCCTTTGGCAAAGGCAGATGGGAGGAATGGAATGCCGCAGATAACACTGCTTTCACAGGAAACAATCGATAAAATAGCAGCCGGGGAGGTGGTGGAACGGCCGTCCTCGGTGGTCAAGGAGCTTGTCGAGAACGCGATCGATGCCCGGGCAACCGCCGTCACGGTCGAGATCAAGGAGGGCGGCACAACGTTCGTGCGCATTACGGATAACGGCTGCGGAATTGAGCGTGAGCAGGTACCGCTCGCGTTTCTGCGCCATTCCACCAGCAAGATCAAGAGTGTGGAAGACCTTTTATGCATCCATTCGCTCGGGTTCCGCGGTGAGGCGCTCTCAAGCATTGCTGCCGTATCGCAGGTGGAGCTGATTACCAAGACTTACAGCGATCTGACCGGAACGCGCTATGTCATTGAAGGCTCAAGGGAGATGAGCAACGATGAGATCGGCGCGCCGGACGGCACGACCTTCATCGTCAGAAACCTCTTTTACAATACGCCGGCACGGAAAAAGTTTTTAAAAACCGCGCAGACGGAGGGAAATTATATCAGTGACCTGATGGAGCGCCTTGCCTTGTCCCATCCGGATGTCTCTTTTAAGTTTATCAGCAACGGACAGACCAAGATGCATACCTCCGGCAACTCCAATGAAAAAGATCTGATCTATCATATCTACGGGCGCGATATTACGGCGGCGCTTCTTCCGGTCTGCGCAGAGACAGAATATTTCTCGGTAAAGGGCTTTGTCGGAAAACCGATGATTTCCCGCGGAAACCGCAGCTACGAAAGCTATTTTATCAATGGACGCTACATCAAAAGCGCACTGCTCTCCAAAGCGGTGGAAGAGGCGTACAAGGGCTTTATGATGCAGCATCAGTATCCGTTCTGCGTGCTGTATTTTACCATGGATACGGAGCTTTTGGACGTCAATGTGCACCCGACCAAGATGGAGCTTCGTTTTTCCAACAATGAGGAAGTGTACCGGAAGCTATATCAGACGATCCGCGATGTGCTGACTCACAAGGAATTTATTCCGGCTGTCCCGGTGGAGGAAAAGAAAGAAGAAAAGCGTCCGGTCATTACAGGGAGCCTGCCGGAGCCATTTGAGACAAAACGTCTGCATATCCCGCCGCAGACACAGGTGCTGCCGCAGGGGCAGAACGTGACGCCGGAACCTGTCAGAACACCGGAAAATCTGGACGTGTTCCGGCAGCTTCTGGTGCGGGAAGAGAGCAGCTATCATACGGATTCCGCATTTGCGGGTTCTGCTTCGACCGAAGATGGCAGCCGGATGCAGGAGATGCCACGGGAAGCGGAAAGCATACCGGCGGCGGATACCGTACAGCCGGATGTGCGGCCGGAGCCGATTCCTAAGGCAGAGGTCGTGCAGGGAACTCCTGATACACCGGAGAATCTGAATACGCCGGAGAATCTGAATATGCCGGAGACAGACACACAGAACGTGCAGGAGACGCAGAATCCGCAGGAGACAGCGGACACGGTCGTGTACGAGCAGCAGACGCTCGAGGCGGCGGACACCGGATTTTTCACGCCGGATGCAGCCAGACGGCACCGGATCATCGGCGAGGTGTTTGACACCTACTGGCTGATTGAATACGAGGATAAGCTGTTCATTATCGACCAGCATGCCGCCCATGAAAAAGTGCTCTATGAGCGCACCATGGTGCGCGTCCGCACGCAGAATTTTGCCTCGCAGACCTTAAGCCCGCCGATCATTCTGACGTTGAGCGCCGAGGAACAGGAGATGCTTACACGCTACGGGGAGCAGATCCGTCTGTTCGGTTATGAGGTGGAGCCGTTCGGCGGCAAGGAATTTGCCATCACGGCGATTCCAGCCGATTTTGAGGCGGTCGATATGAAAAGTATGTTCCTGGACATGCTGGACGATTTTACCAACATAAGCGGCAGGGAAGCGCCGGAACTGATCCTGGAGAAGGTGGCTTCGATGTCCTGCAAGGCAGCGATCAAGGGCGGCGACTCCATCAGCAGGGCGGAGGCAGAACAGCTGATCGACGAGCTGCTGTCCCTGGAGAATCCCTACCATTGTCCGCATGGGCGGCCGACCATTATCTCTATGAGCAAATATGAGATTGAGAAGAAGTTTAAGAGGATTGTATGACAATGAAACCAAATCCCATGGTAATTCTGACCGGCCCGACGGCAGTCGGGAAGACAGCACTTTCCATTGCACTGGCAAAAAGAATAAACGGAGCTATTATATCTGCAGATTCCATGCAGGTATATAAATACATGGATATCGGCTCGGCAAAAATCATGCCGGAGGAGATGGACGGTGTCCGGCACTATCTTGTGGACGAACTGGATCCATCCGATGAGTTCCATGTCGTCCGTTTTGTGGAGATGGCAAAGCAGGCGTTAAAAGAGATTACGGCAAACGGTCAGATCCCCATTGTGGTGGGCGGGACCGGATTCTATATCCAGGCGCTGCTCTACGATATTGATTTTACGGAGCAGGAGTGTGACAGTGCATACCGCAGGCAGCTGGAAGAGCTGGCAGAGACACGCGGGAATCATTATCTTCACGAAATGCTAAAGGCGGTAGATCCGGCATCTGCAGAGGCGATTCACGAGAATAACCGCAAGCGCGTCATCCGCGCCCTGGAATTTTACCATGAGTCCGGCGAGCGGATCTCCGAGCATAACGAGCGGGAGAGCCAGAAGACATCCCCCTACAATTTTGCCTATTTTGTCTTAAATGACGACCGCGAAAAGCTTTACCGCCGCATCGATGCGCGCGTTGATGCCATGGTAAAGGCTGGGCTTGTCGATGAGGTGGCAAGGCTGCAGCAGATGGGCTGCCATGCGGATATGGTGTCCATGCAGGGACTTGGCTATAAAGAGATACTGGCGTATTTAAACGGCACCAGCACCCTGGAGGAAGCGATCTATATCATTAAGCGCGAATCGAGACATTTTGCCAAGCGGCAGCTGACCTGGTTCCGCAGGGAGCGGGATGTCATCTGGCTGAACAAGCCGGATTTTGAGTATGACGATACAAAAATACTTACATACATGATGGATGTGTTACAGGCGAAAGAAATTTTGCCGGCATAAAAGAGAGGTACAGAGATATGAATCAGTTATTACAGGAACAATACGAGCGTCTGGGAATTTCCCCGGAGGTAAGTGCATTCGGGGAAAAAATAGAAGCTTCCTTGAAGCAGCGTTTTGAAGAGATTGATGCACGCGCAGAATACAACCAGCTAAAAGTGTTAAAAGCCATGCAGGACAACCGTGTCTCGGCAGAATGTTTCAATACGACTTCCGGGTACGGCTACAACGATCTGGGCAGAGACACCCTGGAAAAAGTCTATGCCTCCTGCTTCGGCGGGGAGGATGCGCTGGTGCGTCCGCAGATCACGTGCGGCACCCACGCGCTGGCTCTGGCTCTGATGTCCAATCTGCGGCCGGGCGATGAACTGTTATCCCCGGTCGGCAAGCCATACGATACGCTGGAGGAGGTCATCGGCATCCGGCCGTCCAAGGGATCGCTCGCCGAGTACGGCATTACCTACCGTCAGGTGGATCTGCTTGCGGACGGAGAGTTTGACTATGAAGGCATCCGCGCCGCCATCAACGAGCGCACGCATCTTGTCACCATCCAGCGTTCTAAGGGATATGCGCCGCGCAAGACGCTCTCTGTGGAGCGCATCGGAAAACTGATCGCATTCATCAAGGACATCAAACCGGACGTGATCTGCATGGTCGACAACTGCTACGGCGAATTCGTGGAAGAGCGTGAGCCGATTGAGGTCGGGGCAGACATGATTGTCGGTTCCCTCATCAAGAATCCGGGCGGCGGACTTGCACCGATCGGCGGCTATATTGTCGGCAAAAAAGAATGTGTGGAAAATGCGGCATACCGTCTGACTTCCCCGGGACTCGGCAAGGAGGTTGGCGCTTCCCTCGGCATTCTGCAGTCGTTCTACCAGGGACTGTTCCTGGCACCGACCGTGGTGAGCGGCGCGTTAAAGGGCGCTATTTTTGCGGCAAATATTTATGAAAAGCTGGGATTTGACGTTGTGCCGGACGGCAGTGAGAGCCGTCACGACATCATCCAGGCGATTTCCTTCCACAATCCGGACGCACTGATCGCCTTCTGCGAGGGAATTCAGGCTGCGGCGCCTGTGGACAGCTACGTGACGCCGGAACCGTGGGCGATGCCGGGCTACGACAGCGATGTCATCATGGCGGCAGGTGCATTTGTGCAGGGTTCCTCCATCGAACTGTCTGCCGACGGACCAATCAAACCGCCGTATGCCGTGTATTTTCAGGGCGGTCTGACCTGGTACCATGCGAAACTCGGCATTTTGAAATCTTTACAAAAACTTAAGGAACGAAAACTTGTGAATCTGGATGCGTTATGCTAAAATATGATGTAAGTTTTTGTCCCGTAATTGGTTGACATAAATTCTACAAACCATCATAGGGAATTGCCGGGGAGAGACGGGAAATCTTTATGAATCATCATTTTACAACGGTTAAGGAACTGCCGGACTCGGAGAAGCCATATGAGAAGTTTTTAATATCCGGGGTCGAATCCTTAAGCGATGCGGAGCTGATTGCCGTCATCATACGTTCAGGGACGCGCGGGACGCGTTCTGTGGAAGTGGCGCAGGAATTGCTGCGGCAGGACGGACACGATCTGTTGAATCTCTACACGTTATCTGTTCAGGATATGCAGAAGATTCCCGGAATCGGACAGGTGAAGGCGATCCAGTTAAAATGCATTGCAGAATTATCCAAACGGATGGCGAAGACGCGCTATAAAGAGCGCATCTGTCTTGGCGATCCGGGCTCCATTGCAAGTTATTACATGGAGGATATGCGGCATGAGAGCAGAGAGCGTACGATGGTGCTTCTCTTTGACGCCAAATGCCGCCTGCTGGAGAAGGTTATGATGTCTGTCGGTAGTGCGACGGCTGCACTTGTCTCACCGCGCGAGATTTTTCTCGCTGCATTGGACAAAAGTGCGATTCAGATTGTGCTGATGCACAATCATCCCAGCGGTGATCCCTCCCCTTCGGCGGAGGACGATGCAGTGACAAAGAGAGTGGCGGAATGCGGAGCGCTTCTTGGCATCCCTCTTGTGGATCACATTATTATCGGTGACCGCACGTACTACAGCTACAGAGAATGCAAAAGAATACAATAAAGGGAGAGAACAATGACGAATAACGTGTATGGTATTGACCTTGGTACCTGCAATATGAAGATTTATTGTAAGGCGTCCAACAAGATTATGAACGAGAAGAACACCATCGCTCTGGTGAATAAGAATGAGATGTATGCCTACGGTGATGACGCTTATGCAATGTATGAGAAGGCGCCGGAAACGATTCAGGTGACATTCCCGGTTGTGGGAGGCGTGATTGCGGATTTTAATAATCTTCAGGTAATGCTTCAGACTTATCTGGAGGCCCACGCCAAGGGCAAGCTGCGCGGAGCGGAATTCATTGTTGCTGTTCCAACAGATATTACGGACGTGGAGAAGCGTGCATTTTTCGACATGTTCTACAAGAGCAAATTAAAGCCAAAGAGTGTGCTGTTATGTGAGAAGCCGATCGCGGATGCCGTCGGTCTCGGTCTAAACGTCAACGAGCCGACCGGTATTATGGTGGTGGACATCGGTGCGGATACCACAGAGATTTCCGTCATCTCGCTGGGCGGACTGGTCTTAAGTGATCTGTTACATTCCGGCGGCAACAAGATCGACGAATCCATTATCACTTATGTGAAGCGCAAGTACAATCTTGTCATCGGACAGAAGACCGCGCAGAGCATGAAGGAGACCCTCGGAAGCGGTATCCCGGGCAACACCCAGACCATGGTGGTTGTCGGACGCGACGTGGTGAGTGGTCTGCCGATTGAGATGGAGATGTCGGGAGCTGTTGTCTATGAGGCGATCAAGGACAACCTCAACACGATCTGCAATTCCATCAAAATGATCCTGGAGAAGACGCCGCCTGAACTTGCAAGAGACATTATTCATTCCGGCATCTATATCACGGGAGGAAGCTCCCAGATTCATGATCTGGATCAGCTGTTCCGCGATATTACAGGAATCGAGATCAATACCTGCGAGGAGCCGGAGGAGTGTGTGGTGCGCGGACTCTTAAAGATCGTATCCGATGCCAAGTTTAAGCATCTGGCATTCAGTATGAAGAATAAGATATTGTTATAGAGGAAATTATGAAACGGAAACCCAAAATTGTTTTGCCTGCCAAGTACATATTGCTGATTCTGACCGTTGTCTGCGTGGCAGCCATGATTACCAGCTTTACGCTCAATATCTCCGGCGGTCCGCTCAACGCGGTTGCCGGTTATGTGTTTGTTCCCATGCAGCGCGGGATCAACACGGTCGGCGCATGGATTACGGAGAAAGCCGACAATCTTAAAAATTTAAGCGATGTCATGGCGGAAAACGATGCGCTCAAAAAGCAGGTGGATGAGCTTACCTCCGAATTGAATACCAACAATCTGGAGCAGTATGAGCTTGAGAATCTGCGCGAGCTTCTGGCACTGGACCAGAAATACCCGAGCTATGAGAAGGTGGCTGCCAATGTCATCGGCAAGAGCAGCGGGAACTGGTTTTCCTATTTCACGATCGACAAGGGAACCGACGACGGAATTGAAGTCGACATGAATGTGATCGCCGGCAGCGGACTTGTCGGCATTGTCACGGACGTCGGTCCGAATTATGCCAAAGTCACTTCCATTATCAACGATACGGCGCAGATCAGCGGTATGGTGACGACAACCTCCGACAACCTGATCGTAAACGGAAGTCTCCAGAACATGAATGAGAACATGGTCATCGAGTTTTCCAATTTGAATGACAGCGACAATAAAGTGGCGGTTGGCGACCCTGTTGTCACGTCCTACATTTCAGATAAATATCAGCAGGGAATCTTAATCGGCTACATCAGCAGTCTTTCGACGGATTCCAACAACCTTACCAAATCCGGCACGATCACGCCGGCAGTGGATTTTGAGCATATCGAAGAGGTTCTTGTCATTCTGGACAAGAAGCAGTCAGCCGGGGAGTAGGATTCATATTATGAGAAGAAAAGTAAATGTGTTTATTATCATTGCAATCTGTTTCCTGCTTCAGACCACGCTGTTTCAGGCATTGTCTTTCGCATCGATCTCGCCGAACCTTCTGATTATCGTCGTGTCGTCCTTCGGGTTTATGCGTGGGAAAAAGGAAGGAATGTATATCGGTTTTGCCTGTGGGCTTCTGCTTGATATCTTCGGCAGCGGAATTCTTGGATTTTATGCGCTGCTCTATATGTATATCGGCTACATCAACGGCTGTTTCCGCAAAATGTTTTACCCGGAAGACTTAAAGCTGCCCATGCTTTTGATTGCCGGCAGTGATCTGGGATGCAATCTGTTGATCTACTTTTTCTTGTTTTTGTTCCGCAATCGTTATCATTTTCAATATTATCTGTGGAACATCATGTTGCCGGAACTTGTCTACACCATGCTGATTACGATCTTTTTGTATGTGATTATCCTGAAAGTCAACCAGCGGCTTGAGATATTGGAAAAAAGGAGTGCAAGTAAGTTTGTTTGAGAATATAAAAGAAGTTTTCCGCATGTTTTTTAAATCGAGACTTGCCGTTGCTGCCGTTCTTATGACGGTGCTGTTCGGTGTGCTTTTGTGGCGCGTGTTCTACCTGCAGATCGTAAAGGGCGAGAAATATCAGGACAACTACACCTTAAAGATCGTAAAAGAGCGGACCTTGAACAGTACGCGCGGCAATATCTACGACCGCAACGGCGAACTGCTCGCATACAATGAGCTGGCTTATTCGATCACCATCGAGGACAACGGCAGTTACAGCAGCACCGATAAGAAAAACGAATCGTTAAACGCCGAGATTGCCCAGGTTATCACTGCACTGGAGAAAAACGGCGATGCGATCACCGATGATTTTAAGATTGACCGCACCGGAGAGGGTACCTACGAATTCAATGTCACAGGTACCTCGTTAAAACGTTTCCTGGCGGATGTTTACGGCGAGAGCAGCTACGATGATCTCGGCATGAACAAAAAGCTTGGCTACGACACCTCCCAGGCGACCGTGGATCAGGTTATGGACTATCTCCGCAACGACTGTTACGGCATCGACGACAGCTACAGCGACGAGATGGCGTTCAAGATCACGATCGTGCGTTTTGCCATGGCGCAGAATGCCTACCAGAAATATATCGCAACCACGATTGCGACCAACGTATCCGAAGAATCCGTGGCGTACATCAGCGAGCACGCACAGGAGCTGCAGGGCGTTGAGGTGATGGATGACACCATCCGCAAGTACAATAACAGCGAATATTTTGCCTCCATTCTCGGATACACCGGTAAAATTTCTTCCGAGGAATACGCCAAATTATCCGAGACGGATGACAGTTATACCACCAACGATGTCGTCGGCAAGGGCGGCATTGAGCAGTATATGGATTCCTACTTAAAGGGTGAAAAAGGCTACGAAAAGCTGTATGTCGACTATCTCGGAAAAGCCATCGAGGTGATTGACCGCAAGGAGTCCAAGGCCGGGAATAACCTGTACCTGTCATTGGACAGTGATCTGCAGATTGCGGTATACAATCTTTTGGAGCAGGAGATTGCGGGAATCGTATATTCCAATATTGATAATCCTTCTTCCGATATTCCGATCCCGATCACAGATGTCTACTTTGCGTTAATCAATAACAACGTCATCGATCTCTCACACTTTGACAGTACCGACGCATCGACGGCGGAGCAGTCGGTATCCGCCATTTTTTCCGCACGGCAGGATGTGGTAAAAAGCCAGTTGAGAGAGCAGCTTACCGGCAGCACGCCGACGGATTTTAAGGATCTCAGCGAGGAGGAGCAGGATTATTTCACTTATATTATCCGGAGACTCCGCAAAAATAATATTCTTGCCGACAGCAACATCGATACTTCCGATGAGGTCTACCAGCAGTGGCAGCAGGGGGAGTGCAGTCCGAAAGATTATCTGAATCACGCCATTGCCCAGAACTGGATTGACATTACCCAGTTTACGGTGGATGAAAAATACTCGGATTCCACGGAAATATATGATGCCCTGTGTAATTATATTCTGGAAGAGCTTTTCTATGAAAAAGATTTTTCCAAGATCATTTATGAATATCTGATTACCGGCGGGCAGATTTCCGGGACACAGCTCTGTCTGATTCTATTCGACCAGGGCGTGCTTCCGTACAACGAGGAAGAGATTGCAGCGTTAAACAACGGCTCTGTGACAGCGGTATCGTTCTTAAAGGAAAAGATACAGAATCTGGAGATCACACCAGCCCAGCTGGCATTGGATCCGTGCTCGGGATCGTGTGTGGTCACGAATACCAAGACAGGAGAGGTGTTAGCGCTTGTCACCTACCCGGGATATGACAGCAACCGTCTGGCAAACAACGTCGACACCGAATACTTTAACAGTCTGCAGGATGACAAATCACTCCCGCAGTACAATTACGCGACCCAGCAGGAGACCGCACCGGGATCTACCTTCAAGATGGTAACCTCCACGGCAGGTCTGGCGGAGGGCAGCATCACAATCGGGGAGCGCATCCGTGATCTCGGCGTCTATGAGAACGTAAGCAACCATCCAAAATGCTGGATTTTTTCATCCAACGGCGGAACCCACGGGGAGATCAATGTCTCCGAAGCGCTTCGTGATTCCTGTAACTACTATTTCTACGAGGTAGGATACCGGCTTGCCACGAACAATTATTCCACGGCATATAACGATTCGCTCGGCATTGAAAAGCTTCAGAAATACGCGAGCCTCTTCGGTTTAAACGAACGCACCGGAATCGAGATCGAGGAAGCGGCGCCGCAGATCGCCAATGAATTCCCGGTCATGGCCGCTATCGGACAGAGTAATAACAACTACACCACGGTACAGCTTGCCAGATATGTGACAGCCGTCGCCAATGAGGGAACCGTCTACCAGTATACACTGTTGAACCGCCTGGAGGATTCCGACGGAAATGTGTTACAGACATTTGAGCCGCAGGTGCGCAATCAGATCGACGTGCTTGATACGGAAGAGTGGAATGCCATCCATTCCGGTATGCGCATGGTGGTGGAGAATACAAAAGAGTTTGACGGTTTTCCGATCGAGGCAGCCGGAAAAACCGGTACGGCACAGCAGAATTTAAAGCGGCCGAACCACGCATTATTTGTGGGATATGCGCCTTACGACGATCCGGAAATCTCGATCGCGACGCGTATCGCATACGGTTATACCTCTCACAATGCGGCGAAACTCGCCCGGAATGTATTTGCCTACTACTTTAATGTCGAGAATGAAGATGAACTGTTAAACGGTCAGGCTGCAAACGGCAATTCTTCATCCAACGAGATCAGTGATTAAGAGAGAAAGGCGCAGACAATGAGTCAGGCAGTCATTATCAAAAGCAGTAAAAACGGAATCAATCTGGTGCTGGATGCATCGATGCCGTTTCCGGAACTGCTCACAGAAATTCTTCACAAATTTACGGAGGCGGAGCGCTTTTTCGCGAACGCATCGTTTGCCATCTCTTTTGAGGGCAGAGAATTAAGCGATGAAGAAAAATACCAGGTCGTAGACGCCATCATGGAACAGACCAGAGTCAAAATCCTGTGTATTTTAGACAGTGATGAGATCCGTGATGCGGTGATCGAACAGAAATGCCGCGAGATGCAGCAGACAAACGAAGAGAAAGAGGCGAGAAGACAGAGCCGCGGCTGCTTTTACCGTGGCTCCCTTCTGCCGGGAGAGCGCCTTGAGACCGAGGAGAGCATCGTCATCATCGGTGATGTCCCGCAGGGAGCGGTGGTGGTATCCCAATCGGATATCGTGGTGCTCGGCGAACTCTCGGGAAGCGCCTTTGCCGGAATGAGCGGCAATACCAATGCCACGATCACGGCGCTTTCTTTCCTGCCCGAGCAGTATAACATTGCCGGCGTTTACGGCAGTCCGATGGAAAAAGCAAAAAATTCCATCTTTTCCAAGCGTAATAAGACCACACAGGCGAAAATGGCTTTCCTCTGTGACGGTATTATTAATATAAGGTCTTTCTCGTAAAGACTATAAAAACAGGAGGTCTTCCATGGGTGAAGTAATTACGTTTACCTCAGGAAAAGGCGGCGTTGGCAAGACGACTACAACAGCTAACGTCGGTGCGGGACTTTCACTGTTAGATAAAAAGGTGGTATTGGTAGACACCGATATCGGCTTAAGGAACCTCGATGTAGTCATGGGACTGGAAAACCGGATCCTCTATAATCTGGTCGATGTCCTGACCGGGAGATGCCGCGTTAAGCAGGCGCTGATCCGGGACAAGCGGTATCCGAATCTCTGGATCATACCGTCTTCGTGCTCCGGTGACTCCAAAAACAATCTGAATGAAAAACAAATGAAAAATCTGCTGTCGGACCTGCGAAAAGAATTTGATTACGTTCTGATTGACAGTCCGGCGGGAATTGACGGCGGTTTTAAGCTGGCGACGGCGGATTCCGACCGCATTATTGTGGTCACAACGCCGCAGATTGCGGCGATTCACGATGCGGACTGTGTAATCCAGCTTCTGCACCGGAAAAAGGTGCCCCGGATCGATCTGCTGGTCAACGGTTACCGCAGACAGATGGTGCGTGACGGCAACATGCTCGATATTCCGGATATCTGTGAGCTTCTGGAAGCGGAGCTTCTGGGTGTTGTTCTGGAAGACGAGGAGATTATCATCAGCCAGAACCACGGGGAACCGGTGATCGGGAAGCATACGGTTTCCGACACCTGTTACCAGAATATTGCACGCCGGATTGCCGGCATGGAAGTCGCAATACCGGATTATCTTCATCACAAAGGGATGTTCTCCAGATTCTTCTGGCGGAATCATGCCGGAAAGCTGGTGTAGGATGTGTCATAGAAGCAAGGGTGTTGCAAAAGAGCGGCTGAAGCTGATGATCGACAGCCGCAGGAAACAGCTGGATGACGAGACCCTGGCGCAGATCCGCCACGAAATTGGCGAAATCGTTACCAGATATGTCGATATTGAACCCGAAAACGTTGAAATTAAAATCATACTTAAGGATTACATATGTTCAAACAATACAAACTAAAGAATTACAAGTTCATATTGATTGCACTGGTGGTGATCTTAAATACCATCGGTGTGGCGCTGGTAGGAAGTGCAAGCCCGGGCGACCAGAAAAAGCAGATCATCGGTATGGTATCCGGGATCATCATTATGCTTCTGGTATCCTATATTGATTATAATTTTATACTGCGTTTTTCCTGGCTGATCTATCTGGGAGCCATCGGTCTTCTGGGGCTTGTCATTGTGGCAGGAGAGCAGAGCAAGGGTGCGCAGCGCTGGTTTAAGATCGGCGGATTTCAGTTCCAGCCGTCCGAGCTGGTCAAGATTCTGATGATCCTTTTTCTGGCTTACTATTTTATGCGGTACGAGGAAAAAATAAATTCCCCGCGGGTGCTGTTCGGATCTTTTGTGCTGATCGGCATTCCGCTTGCCCTTATTCTGGCACAGCCCAATCTTTCCACGACCATCGTTCTGGCGCTCGTTTTTGCGGCGATGCTGTTTGCCGCGGGGCTCAGTTATAAGATCGTGGTGGGCGTGCTGGCCGTGTGCGTTCCGACCTTTTTTATCGTATTGACGTTAATCATTCAGGATAAGTTTCCGTTTATACACAGCTATCAGCTCGGACGTATTATGGGATGGCTTTATCCGGATAAATATCCGGATATTGCCTACCAGCAGCAGAACTCTATCATGGCGATCGGTTCCGGCCTTTTGTGGGGAAAAGGACTCGGCAATACCGATCCTACCTCCGTAAAAAACGGCAAGTTTATACTAGAGCCGCAGAACGACTTTATTTTCGCCGTAGCGGGGGAAGAAATGGGCTTTGTGGGAACGGTCACCATTATAATTCTCTTGCTTTTCATTACGATTGAGTGTATATTTATTGCTAGAAAAGCAAAAGATGCGGCGGGCAGACTGATCTGCTGCGGCATGGCGGCATTGATTGGATTTCAGAGTATCGTCAATATCTGTGTAGCGACGGGATTACTGCCGAATACCGGTGTTACGCTCCCGTTTGTCAGCTATGGGCTTACGTCGCTATGGTCATTATATATCGGTATAGGGCTTGTTCTTAATGTAGGTCTGCAGCCGAAAAAATATTAACAGGGGGGACTTAAATTATGAACATCGGATTGATTGCACATGACTCAAAGAAAAAACTCATGCAGAATTTCTGCATTGCTTATCGTGGAATTTTATGTAAAAACGAACTTTATGCAACAGGAACGACAGGGAGACTGATCGAGGAGGTCACCAACTTAAACGTCCACAAATATCTGGCTGGACATTTAGGCGGCGTACAGCAGCTCGGAGCACAGATCGAACACAATGAGATCGACCTTGTGATCTTTCTGCGCGATCCCCTGACTCCGAAGTCCCATGAGCCGGATGTCAATACGGTTGTGCGCATCTGTGATACCCACAATATTCCGCTTGCAACCAATCTGGCAACGGCCGAGTTGTTAATCAAATCACTGGACAGAGGAGACTTAGAGTGGCGTGAAATGTATAAATAAATGGATCTGTCTGTCCCTTCTGATTGCAGTTTCCTGCGTCAGCGGATGCGGTAAGACGTCAGCTGCCATCGAACAGCCCTATGACGTGTATGCAACCGCAGCGGATTTCGGGTTGTCCTCGAATGGCACCGCAGAGGCAAAGTCTTATTTTGCGAGTGATCTCTGCGTTTCGGAAGATGTGGCGATCGGAACGGATTCCACGGATTCCCAGGTGGCAGAGGGCGCAGGCACGTTTAATCTTGAGACAAATACCGTAGTGTATGCCAAGAATCTGTATGAGCGGCTCTATCCCGCCAGTACCACAAAGATTCTGACGGCGTACATTGCCTTAAAATATTGTGATGATCTGGACGCTATGGTGACGGTCAGCGAGAATGCCGTCAATCAGGCATCCGATTCTTCCGTCTGCAATTTAAAAGCCGGCGACGTGATCCGGCTTCGGGATTTACTATACGGTCTGATGCTGCGCAGCGGGAACGACGCCGCAGTTGCCATTGCGGAATACATATCGGGAGATGTCGATTCGTTTGCGGCTCTGATGAATCAGGAGGCGGCAGCAATGGGGGCAACAAGGTCCCATTTTGTCAATCCGAACGGCCTTCCGGATGAGAACCATTACACCTGTGTCTATGATATGTATCTGATTTTTTCCAATGCGATCAAAAACGATACCTTTGTATCCATCATCGGCACAACCTCCTACGATGTTACCTATACCGACGCTTCCGGCGAGGCAGTGACCCATACGTGGGAGAACACCAATCAGTATCTGACCGGGAATGCAACCACACCGGACGGATTTCAGATTGTGGGCGGTAAGACCGGAACCACGGGCGAGGCGGGCTACTGTCTGGTACTGTATTCGTATAATCCATCCGGCCAGCCGATCATATCGATCGTATTCAAAGCGGACGGTAAGTCCAATCTCTATCTTTTAATGAACGAAATGCTGCAGGGATTCGCCATTTAGACGGTGGATCCCTGATTGTATATATTTATTTGAAAATTGGTTGTATTTTATGTGCATATAGACTATAATCAATTTATAAAATCAACTGCTTTTATACATATTAACGGATTTTGTGTAGGAAGCAGCATCAGCAGGAGGAAATGACTATGATAGAGATTATTTCAGGCGAAAAGGGAAAAGGGAAGACAAAAGAGCTTTTGACCAAGGTAAATGCTGCGGTTGCCTCTGCATCCGGAAGCATTGTATACCTTGATAAGAGTCAGAAGCATATGTACGAACTCAGCAACAAGATTCGTCTCATCAATGTTACCGATTATCCGATCGATAATTGTGATGAGTTCCTCGGATTTATCTGTGGTATTGTTTCACAGGATCATGATCTGGAAGAAATGTATCTGGACAGCTTTCTTACGATCGCTTCCGTAGAGACGGATGACGAGATCTGTCATGCAATTCAGAAACTGGATATCATCAGTGAAAAATACAACGTAAAATTTGTTTTAAGCGTCTCCAGGAACGAGGCATCTCTTCCGGATTGCGCCAAAGCAAAAATTGTCATTTCCTTATAAAATGTAAAATGCCGTAAGAAAAGTGCTGTAGCGATACAGCACTTTTTCTTTGCCGGCAGGGACTTCTTATGCCTGATCGACAGAGCGGATGCGCCCGAACAGGCTGATCAGATAGAGACCGCCGAGTCCGACAAGCGCATAGATGATCCGGGAGAACCATGACATATTGCCAAAAATAAAGGCAACGAGGTCAAAACGGAAAAATCCGATCAGTCCCCAGTTAATGGCTCCGATAATCACCAGCGTAAGCAGTGTATAATCCAACCAATTTGTATTCATTTTCTATGCCTCCTTTTTCTATCATAGTATGGACATGCTGCGCCGGTTTTATTCTGCTTTGCCGGACTTGTTGTTCACTCCGGGAACAAATCCCGAATTTATTGCCGCTAAAAAGTTGTTTTCCGGGGCTGAAAATGGTAGAATAAGAATGTTGAATTTGAAAAAAGGTGGGGCATTTTTTGAGTAAAAATAAAAAAGTGGTTCGCTATCGCAAGCCGTTTAATGTCAATATCGGAATGATCATTTTTATTATTATTTTTATCTATCTGATATTTAACATTTTCTCCTACATGACGACGGAGCATATTTCCACGTATGAAGTAGAGCAGGGCACGATGGCAGAAAATAATATATACCGCGGACTGATTCTCCGCCAGGAGCAGGTCTATTCCTCGGATACGGCGGGAGCGCTGAATGTATATGTAAAGGAAGCTTCCCGGGTGGGTTACGGAAATCTGATCTGCTCCGTTGATGAAGGAGGCAGTGTGTCCAAGAAAATCGATGAAGCAGCCGGCAACGCTTCCAATCTGAGTGCGCATGATCTCTCGGAGATTGAGGATTCCATAAGCGAATTTCAGACTTCCTACAGCGCCCAGAATTTTTATAACGTTTCCACGTTTAAGGAAGATCTTGACTCTGCACTGAATGAATCCTTGAGCCTTGCCGCGCTGGACGGAATCTCTGATTACGCCGCGGCGGCGCAGGCAGAAAATACATTTCACACCTATCATGCCGATCAGCCCGGCATTGTCGTCTATTCCACCGACGGGTATGAGGGCGTTACCACGGATACGTTTCAGTCGTCCATGTTTGACGAGGCATCCTACGACCGCACGGACGGTCAGCGGGCACTGCAGGTTGCGGCAGGAGCCCCTTTATATAAGCTGATTACAAGTGAATACTGGTCGCTTGTCATTCCAATCGGCTCCGATCTGGCAAAGCGGCTGGCGGACGATGATACCTTGCAGCTGCGTTTTATGAAGGATAACACCACGACCTATGCGACCTATACCATCACGGAAAAGGAAGGTTCCGCCTATCTGATTCTGACGCTTCGCTCGGGGATGGTGCGCTATGCCAAGGATCGCTATGCCGAGGTAGAGCTGCTGCTTAGTGAGGAGACCGGACTTAAGATCCCCAATTCCGCCATCACGGAGAAGGAATTCTATACCGTTCCCAAGGATTTCTTCATGAAAGGCGGCGATTCCGGCAGTCTGGGCATTCTGGTGCAGAGGAGCGATTCCTCCGGGAAAGCAGGGGCGGAGTTCATTGCTCCGACCATCTACTATGAGACGGATACCGCTTATTACATCGACGGTGAGGAGGTTGGCGCTTCGGATATCATCCGAAAGGCGGATTCTACGGAGACGTACCAGATCGGTTCCGGCACGGCGAGCCTGCAGGGCGTTTATAATATCAATAAGGGATATGCCATCTTCAAACAGATCGACATTCTCTATCAGAATGAGGAATACGCCATCGTGCGGACCGGGACAACCTACGGAATTGCGCTCTATGACCATATAGCACTCGACGGAAGTAAGATTCACGAAAATGATCTGATCAATTAAACGGAGGAAATAGATATGTTAAAGGAAAATTTAAAAACAGTGGAAGAACATGTACAGGAGGCTTGTAAGCGTGCAGGACGTTCCCGCGAGGAAGTGACGTTGATCGCTGTCAGCAAAACAAAACCTTTGGAAATGCTGCAGGAAATCTACGGGGAGGGCGTCCGCGATTTCGGAGAAAATAAAGTGCAGGAACTGTGCGATAAAATGGAGCAGCTCCCGTCCGACATCCGCTGGCACATGATCGGCCATCTGCAGCGCAACAAGGTCAAATATATTGTCGGAAAGGTTGCCCTGATTCATTCGGTTGATACATACCGGCTGGCAGAAGAGATCAATATCCAGGCAAAGAAACGCGGCATCATCGTGCCGATTCTGGTGGAAGTTAATATCGCCGGCGAGGAGACCAAATTCGGCACAACGGCAGAAGATGCCATGTTGCTTGTGGAAGAGATTTCCAAACTGGAAAATGTGCGGATCAGGGGACTTATGACGATTGCGCCGTTCGTTGAAAATCCGGAGGATAACCGCCTTTATTTTCGGAAAATAAAGCAATTATCTGTTGACATAACAAATAAAAACATAGATAATGTATCTATGGAAATTCTGTCTATGGGTATGACAGGAGATTACGAGGTTGCCATTGAAGAAGGAGCGACGATGGTGCGTGTCGGAACCGGAATTTTCGGTGCACGCAATTACAAAAAAAGCAATGAATCGCATTAGGAGTATAACATGAGTGTTTTAGATAAATTTTTAAATGTCATGCGTCTTAATCCGGACGATGACGACGATTTTTACAATGAAGATTATGATTACGATGATGATTATGAAGAGGATGAACCGGTAAAACCGAAGAGTTCTTTCCGCAAGGACAAGAAGAAGGCGGAGGAGGATGATTATGAAGAAGATCATTCTATCCACGAGAAAGCCGTCAAGAGTTCTCCGAAGGTCACACCGATTCGCCCGGTCAAGAAGCAGGGAGGAAGCGGCATGGAAGTATGTGTCATCAAACCAACCTCAGTGGAAGATGCCAGAGAGATTACAGAGACGCTTCTCAATAACCGCACGGTCGTATTGAACGTTGAGGGACTGGACGTCGAGATCGCACAGCGGATTATCGATTTTACATCGGGTTCCTGCTTTGCAATCAGCGGTAATCTTCAGAAGATCTCCAACTATATCTTTATCATTACACCGGCATCGGTTGACATTTCCGGCGATTTCTTAAGTCTGGTAGACACGTTCCAGTCGACACGCAGTGTCCAGACCGATTTTTAGAGTCTATGAACGAACAGGATCTTTGTCAGAAGCGTCTGCTTGATCTCTCCAGACAGGCGGATCGCAAGGGAATCGTTCTATTCAGCGATTTCCTCAATTTAAATGAATTGAATATATACCACCAGTCCGAGAAGCTGTTTGCGACGAGGACCGAATGTTTTGGCGGTATTCCATGTGCAGAGCGTCAGATGATTGCCTTTCTTCCTGATGCTCTTTATTATGATTGGGAATATCCCATTTCCGCCTTAAAAATCACCCCGGCTTATCCCAAATTTGCCGAGAAGCTTGGACATCGGGACATCCTCGGATCGCTGATGCAGCTTGGCATTGACCGCTGCAAATTAGGCGATATTCTGGTAGGGGAGCAGGAAGCCTATCTGCTGTGTGAGGAGACCGTTGCGGACTATTTTGCGGAGCATCTTGAAAAGATACGCCACACCCTCGTGAAAGTCGAGCCGTGCAGCCTGTGTGATCTTAAGGTCACACAGGAATTCCAGTCACAGGACGGGATCGTAACCTCAGACCGGATTGACGCCGTCATCGCGTGCGTTTATCATCTGTCCCGCAGTCAGGCATCGCTTTTGCTGCGCCAGGAGAAGGTTTTTGTCAGCGGAAAGCTGATGCAGAATCCATCCTATACCTGCCATGCGGATGATATTATTTCTGTCCGCGGTTACGGACGCTTTATCTACCGCGGGGAATACGGGACGACCGGAAAGGGACGGCTCAAAATACATTACGACCTCTATGCAAACTGAAAGGAGTTTTTCATGGCAAAATCGATTCCGGTAAAAGCAAACGACAGTATCATTTATCATATTGAACTGGTTCATGATTTTTCAATGTTCCCTGCGTTTCTGCAGGAACTTGGCTACGGGCGCAGTCAGAAAATCTGCATTGTGACCGATTCCAACGTTGCGCCTTTGTATGCGAGGGACGTTCAGGATCTGTTGGAAAAAGAGTTTGACACGGTCATTCTTCATACGTTTGAGGCAGGAGAGCACAATAAAAATCTTGAGACGGTAAACTCTTTGTACCAGACGCTGATCGAGCAGCATTTTGACCGTCAGGATCTGCTTGTCGCTTTAGGCGGCGGCGTTGTCGGCGATCTTACCGGTTTTGCGGCGGCGACCTACCTGCGCGGCATTGATTTTATCCAGATGCCGACCACGCTGCTTTCCCAGGTAGACAGCAGCATCGGCGGGAAGACCGGCGTGGACTTTATGCAGTACAAAAATATGGTGGGTGCTTTTTATCAGCCCAAACTGGTCTATATGAACCTGTCCGTCCTGCAATCCCTTCCTTCCAGGCAGATCATTTCCGGGATGGGAGAGATTATAAAGCACGGTCTTATCAAAGATGCCGCTTACTATGAATGGCTGATGGCACATCATGATGCCATTTTGGCACTGGAGCCGGCTGTCATGGAAGAGATGATCGCACGAAGCTGTGAGATCAAGCGCGAAGTTGTAGAGCACGATCCAACGGAGAAGGGAGAGCGCGCACTGTTAAACTTTGGTCATACCATCGGGCACGCCATTGAGAAGTTATGCGGTTTTTCCCTGTACCATGGGGAATGTGTGGGGCTTGGAATCCTTGCTGCGGCTTATCTTTCTAAAAAGCAGGGAAATCTGACCGAGGAGCAGCTTGCCGGTATCAGGCAGTGCCTGTCTGCCTTTGGATTTCAGACACAGATCGATGGAATCTCAACGGATGCTGTGCTTTCTGCCACCAAATCCGATAAGAAAATGGTCGGAAACCAGGTCAAATTTATTCTGCTGCATACCATCGGAGATGCCTATATTTACCGCGAGTTAAGCGACGCGCAGATTCTGGACGGCATTCGTTATGTATGCCGGGCGTAATCCCGGTCTGGCAGGGAAAACAACATGGAAGGACAATCTATCTATGAAAGATCATTCACCTATTTTGAAACGCAATCTGACCGGCTGTGTGGCTGCAGTGCTCCTCATTCTGTTCGATCAGTTTACCAAAATGCTTGCGGTAGCCCATTTGAAGAATCAGCCGTCCAACGTACTCATAGACGGCGTGTTTGAGCTGCGCTATCTGGAGAACCGTGGCTCCGCATTCGGAATGATGCAGAATAAGCTGATAATTCTAATTCCCGTTACCGTCGTGGTGACGCTGCTTATTCTGTATCTTTTTTTCAAAAAACTTCCCGCCACGAGACACTTTTTCTGGCTCAATGCGGTTGCCGTACTGTTTTTTGCGGGAGCCATCGGGAATTTCATCGACCGCGTCAGACAGGGCTATGTGGTAGATTTTTTCTATTTCAGCCTGATCAATTTTCCGATCTTTAATGTTGCGGATATTTATGTGACAGCAGCGGCATTTTTATTGATCTTTTTATGTCTGTTCTATTACAAAGAAGAAGATTTTGAACAGATTTTCCCATCGGGTTCTTCCAGACAACATTCTTCGGAGAAAAAAGACAATGACTAGAGAAACATTTGAAGCGGGAATTGCATATGAGGGAGAGCGGCTGGACAAGTATCTGAATCTCATTTTCAGCGAGACAGATGCGGCGCAGTCGCGCTCCTTTTTTCAAAAACTGATCAAAGAGGGGCATGTGCTTGTCAATGATACGGCGCAGAAAGCCAACTACCGGTTAAAGGCAGATGATATGATCTGCGTTGAGATTCCGGATGCGGTACAGACGCCGATTCTTCCGGAAAATATTCCGCTTGACATTCTCTACGAGGATGACGATCTTTTAGTCGTCAACAAGCCGAAGGGAATGGTCGTCCACCCGTCCGCAGGACATTATACCGGCACGCTTGTCAATGCCATCATGTATCACTGCAGGGACAGTTTGTCCGGCATCAACGGGGAGATCCGCCCGGGCATCGTACACCGCATCGATATGGACACAACGGGTTCACTGATTGTCTGCAAAAATGATGAGAGCCATGTCTTTATTGCGGAGCAGATCAAGGAACATTCCGTGAACCGGCGCTACCGCGGCATTGTATACGGTGTAGTGAAAGAGGAGGAGGGTACCGTCAATGCGCCGATCGGACGCCATCCAATCGAGCGCAAGAAAATGGCAATCAATGAGAAAAACGGCAAGCCTGCCATCACCCATTACAAGGTTCTGGAACGCTTTGAGCGGTACACATACATGGAGTTTAAACTGGAGACCGGGCGCACCCACCAGATCCGTGTGCACATGGCTAGCATTGGTCATCCGCTGCTTGGCGACACGCTGTATTCCAGCGGAAGAAGTCCCTATAAGCTGCAGGGGCAGACGCTTCATGCCATGACGATCGGCTTCATTCATCCGAGAACCAGAGAGTACATGGAGGTTACAGCGCCTCTTCCAGAATATTTTGAAAAAATTCTGAAAGATTTGCGATAATTTCAAAAAATAATTCCGTTTTTCAAAAAAATGTATTATAATATATTCATAGAATGTTAGGAAAGGCGGGATCTTTTATGGGCAACAAAATCTATACCATTGGTCGTGAATTTGGCAGCGGGGGAAGAGAAATCGGCGAAAAGCTTGCGGAACGTCTTGGAATTAAGCTCTACGACAAAGAATTGTTACAGCAGGCGGCAAAGGAAAGCGGTTTCTGCGAGGAGATTTTCGAGAATCATGATGAGAAACCGACCAGCAGCTTTTTGTATTCCCTGGTCATGGATACATATTCGCTGAACGGCTATCATTCGGCACCGTTTCTCGATATGCCTTTAAACCACAAAGTGTTCCTGGCGCAGTTTGATACCATCAAAAAGATTGCAGAGCGGGAATCCTGCGTGATTGTTGGAAGATGCGCCGATTACGCATTATCGGACAATCCGGACTGCATCAATATCTTTATTCATGCGGACATGGACAAACGCGTTAAGATTATCAGCCAACGCGCCAATATTACGGAAAGCAAAGCCAGGGATCTGATCCAGAAACAGGATAAGCAGCGTGCAAGTTATTATAACTATTATACAAGCAAAAAATGGGGCGATTCCCAGAGCTATCATCTGACACTGGACTCCGGTAAACTGGGAATTGACGGTTGTATTGATATGATCTTAAAGTTCCGTGAAATCCTCGATGCATCCAGATAACATCATCGGCTAATATCATACAACGTGAACGAAATGGTTTCAAATGGTTTCAAAGAGGCGGCACTTATTTGATTTAAGGTGCCGCCTCTTTATGTCTGCGCAAACAAACACCGGCAAAATGCAGGAAAAACGCACATATTCCTTGAAATGCGGGCGGCGGTGTGCTATAGTAGAGATACAGATATTTATTCGCAAAACACAAGTTTAACGAATAGTTGCTGGCATAAAACAACCATTAAGCTGTTTTACGCTGTGCCGGATATTTTACGGGTTCTGTTTTAACAGATCTCTTCGGAATCCAGCAGAATGGTAAACGGACCGTCATTTAACAGAGAGATCTTCATATCCGCACCGAAAATACCGCAGCCGGTATCTGGAATCTGTTCTTTGCACCGTGCGACAATATAATCATACATCCGGCTCGCCATTTCGGGCTTCCCGGCACGGACAAAGGAAGGACGGTTTCCTTTGCGGCAATCCGCATATAAGGTAAACTGCGAGATCAGCAAAAGACTTCCGACGACGTCCGCCAACGATAGATTTGTTTTTCCGTCCGCATCCTCAAAAATACGAAGCCCCAACAGCTTTTTGATCATTTTATCGGCGATTGCGGTCGTATCGGTATCGGCAATTCCGATCAGAACCAAAAATCCTTTTTGAATTGCGCCGGTGACATTGCCGTCTACCGTGCAGGATGCCTCGGTTACGCGCTGTATTACAAATTTCATTTTATCAATCTCCTTTTTGAATTATTTGCTTCGTTGATCCTAAATTTCATTTCATGATAGATCATTTCATGACAGATAATTTCATTATAAAATAGTTACGAGGTGATATGCAATCTATGGAATTAAAAAAACTTTTAAGCTATACACGCCAGGCGGTTGACGATTATAAACTCATTGAGGAGGGCGATCATATTGCGGTCGGTATTTCCGGTGGCAAGGACTCTCTCACTCTCCTCTACGCGCTTGCCGGACTCAGACGCTTTTATCCAAAGAAATTCACACTCATGGCAATCACCGTCGATCTGGGATATGACTCTTTTGATCTTACTCCCATAAAGCAGCTCTGCGAGGAACTTAAGGTACCGTACCACATTGTAAAAACAGAGATTGCACGTATCCTGTTTCACGGCGACAGCGTGTCGGACAAAGCAGTCAAGGGATCTCCGTGTGCGCTGTGCGCCAAAATGCGCAAGGGAGCACTCAATGAGGCGGCTCTGGAATTAGGATGCAATAAGGTTGCCTACGCACATCACATGGATGATGTGATTGAGACGGCGTTTCTTTCCATGATTTTTGAGGGAAGATTCTATGCGTTTCCACCGAGCACACATTTAGACCGCACACAGCTTGTGGTCATACGCCCCTTACTATACGTCTCTGAAGCGGAAGTAAAAGGATTTCGGAATAAGATGAAGCTTCCGGTCGTCGCCAATCCATGTCCTGCAGACGGGCACACACAGCGTGCTTACGTGAAAAATCTGATCCGACAGATCAATCTGGATCATCCCGGAGCCAAAAAACAGCTTTTTCATGCAGTATTACATGGAAATATCCCCGGATGGCAGACAGACGTCGCTGAGGAAAAGGAGAATTCAATTCGTTTATGAAAGAAAAAGCATATTATGAAAATGTGAATGTAAAAAATGAAGTAAAATTGCGCAAGCTTCTGGAACAGCTTCCGGATTTCTGCAAACAGTTTTTCATTGGCATTGAGCCAACCACTTCCTCGCGTACCAGAATCGCGTATGCTTACGATATCGGCTGTTTTTTTGACTATCTCTGCGATGTGAATCCCATTTGCCAGAACTATACCGTAAAGGATATTCCGCTCTCGCTTTTAGACGAGCTCACGCCTATGGATATCGAGGAATATCTCTCCTATCTGAAGTATTACGAAAAAAACGGTGTAGAGCACACGAACGACGAGCGCGGTATCAAGCGAAAGCTGGCCTCTCTCCGCTCCTTTTACCGCTACTATTTCAAAAACGACCTGATAAAAAATGATCCGGCCGTGAAAGTGGACATGCCCAAGATTCACGACAAAAATATTATCCGGCTGGATATCGATGAGGTCGCGAGACTGTTAGACGAAGTCGAATCCGGTGAAAGTCTGACTCCACGCCAGCAAAAATATCACGACCGCACAAAGACAAGAGATCTCGCCCTTATGACGCTGCTCCTCGGAACCGGAATCCGTGTCTCGGAATGTGTCGGACTCGATCTGGAAGACGTGGATATGCGCAATAACGGCATCAAGATTCACCGAAAAGGCGGCGCAGAGGTTGTTGTATACTTTGGGGAAGAAGTACGCGAAGCACTTCTCGCTTATATGGTTGAGCGCCAGAAAATAACCGCCGAAGACGGCAGTATCAACGCCCTCTTTCTCTCCTTGCAGAACCGGAGAATCAGCGTGCGTTCGGTCGAAAATCTGGTCAAAAAATATGCAAAACTGGTGACCAGCTTAAAGCATATTACACCGCACAAACTGCGCAGTACCTACGGCACCTCCCTCTATCGCGAGACGGGGGATATCTATCTGGTCGCGGATGTACTCGGCCATAAGGACGTCAACACGACGCGGAAGCATTACGCTGCCATCGACGATGATCGACGACGCAGCGCAGCCAAATATGTAAAGCTCCGTGATGTCTAGTGTTCCCCGGAGATGCATCCATCGCCTTAAGTCCTATCAGATCCGTGGCTCTGGCAAGACTCTGACAAACAAAAAGCTGTTTATAAAAAAGCAGCTCACAAAGAAGCTCCAGTCATCCGACCGGAGCTTCTGCTGGCTTAAGAACTTCATCTAACTTTTCCTGGATACGTACCTTCACCAGATCCGCAATCTCATGCGTTTTGAGACCGCCATATTCATCGTATAAGATCGGTTTCAGATAATGTACCTGCGTGGTGACCGGTCCCAAACAAAAGCTGTTAAAAACTTTATAAGAATCAATCAGAGCCACCGGTACGATCGGTGCCTTTGTCTTTAACGCAATCTTAAAACTGCCGGCTTTAAAATCACACACATGGTTCTTATTGTTAAATTCGTATCCGCCCTCCGGAAACAGAATATAACGCTTTCCCTGCTTTACTTCCTCGGATACCTCATTGATGATCGTCAATGCCTGTCTGACATCCTTCTTATCCAGCCGCTTTCCCTGAAGCAGATCCACAAATTCACGAACCAGTATGGTATTGGACTTCGCCTTATCCATCACAAGAGAACATGGCTCCCTGTGGGTGTAGATAATGCCGAGTGCGTCGTACTTTCCCTGATGATTCGGATACATCATGTAGCCGCCTTCTGTCGGAAGCAGCTCTGTGCCGTAAGATTTTGTGTGGATGCCGCCGGTTACCTTCATCAGGCGAATCACATGGCGCGCCAGCGCGTAGCGCTCCTCTACACTATACTTTTCAGGATGATCCGCCTCCCTGCGCATCTTCGGTATCATATAAGGCGCTCTGAAAAGATTCATTAAAATGACATAGATAAACTTTATCATACGAGATAACTCATCCTCCGTAATTCATATTCTCTGTGCTGCCTTCCCGCACAATATGAGCTCGTCAGAATTCATTATACCGTACTTACCCAAAAAACACAACCGACCGGAGACGCTGCACAAAAAATACCATCTTACTTGAGATGTTCTGCCGAATAATACGGGATGGTCAGATACTGTCCGGAATGAATGTCCCCCGGCAGGATGTGATTGATCGCACAGATCTCCTCCATATATTCGTCCATGCTGTCGTAATCGTCTGTGATATATTCATCTGCGATATTCCAGAGGGTATCTCCCTTCTGGATCTGGATGCTTGTGTAATATTTATAAGAAGGTTCTGCAGGAGCCGCCTGTGTGCGGATCGTTCCCAGCAGGACAGAACCGATCACAATGACGGTTAAAACCATCAATCCCAACATGAATGTGCGTCTCTGCGCCTTTACCGCTGCTCTTCTGCTTCTCATAAGAATACCTCCTGTCATGTTAATCGAACGTTCATTCCGAACGTTTGTTGCGAACATTTGTTTATGTTCCTATCATAATACCAGAACATCCGTTTGTCAACAAGAAAATCGAACAAATTTTCGGAATATATGTTTGCATTTTTACGCATGCTGTGTTAAACTAAATTATACATAATAGCATTGGTAATGATTGACAGGAGGTATATGCATGGCATACGGCAAGATCAGCACGAAGCAGAGAGAGATTCTCGAATACATTAAACAGGAGATATTGAATAAGGGATATCCGCCCGCTGTGCGTGAGATCTGCGAGGCAGTTGACTTGAAGTCTACCTCCTCCGTCCACTCCCATCTGGAGACACTTGAGAAGAACGGATACATCCGCCGCGACCCGACGAAGCCGCGTGCGATCGAGATCATTGATGATAACTTTAACCTCACCAGACGCGAGGTTGTCAATGTCCCGATTCTCGGGAATGTGGCTGCCGGTCAGCCGTTACTCGCAGTCGAGAACATTGAGACCTACTTCCCGATTCCGACCGAATTTCTCCCGAACGCGGAGACGTTCATGTTGAGGGTAAAGGGCGAAAGCATGATCAACGTCGGCATCTTCGACGGAGACAATGTTTTAGTTGAGAAGCAGTCGACCGCGCGCAACGGCGAGATGGTCGTCGCGCTGGTGGAGGATTCCGCTACAGTTAAGACCTTTTATAAGGAGGACGGTTATATCCGCCTTCAGCCGGAGAATGACACGATGGATCCGATCATTGTTCCAGATTGCCAGATTCTCGGAAAGGTCATTGGTATTTTCCGTTTTCTTTCCTGATGAAGTTCGGTATTCCTGGAATAAAATGCAGATTCCTATTATAATGTACAAGAAAGAATCCTGCTTTTCAGGATTCTCCGCCTGCGGCGGGTTGCTCTAGCGACATCGCGCGAGTGCACATCCCTGCGGAGCTTTTCTATGTAACAGGAACGAAGTTTCCTATTATATAGAAAAAAGTATGCCCCCTTTCCTGTCAGCCAGAAGGGAGGCATACTCTTTTTACGACACTCTTAAATTCAAAAACACGCATCTATGACCTTTCCGTCTCTCCGGAATCTTACGGATCGCCGCATCTATGACCTTTCCATTTCTCCGGAATCTTACAGATCAGCCACATCTACGATCTTTCCGTCTCTCCAGATACGCTCCAGATCATAGAATAAACGATCTTCCTTGGAAAAAATATGGACAATGATGTCACCGTAATCCATGAGAATCCAGGTAGAACTGGAATTTCCCTCGATCTGTTTGGTCTTAAGTCCCGCTTTGTATAATGCCTCTTCGCAGGCATCACGCATTGCCTGAATCTGATTCTGATTCGTTCCGTCCGCAATCACAAAATAATCTGCAACCGGTGAAATCTCACGGATATCAATGATCTTAACATCCTCCGCCTTGCGGTCTTCCAAAGCCGCTACTGCTATTTTACAATATTCCTGTGATGTCATTGCATGTTTCCTTTCTATCTGTTCTTTGTTCGTTTTAACAGGTAATCCGTCAAACCGGATCTGTCTGTTCCTTCTGGTACTGCCGGTAGAATTCATAGGCAAGCTGTGTGGAGGGATCTAACGGTCCGCCGACCCTGGAGCGGTATTTCAATGTGTCGCAGAGAATCTCCGCCATACAGGCATCCAGATCTTCAAATGCCAGTTTCCGCACCCTCGGCAGATCTGCGGCCTTGTTCCTTCCCGGCTCGATATAATCCGCAATATAGATGATCTTATCGAGCGTACTCATATCCGGCGCGCCGGTTGTGTGCACCTTGATGGCGTGCAGGATCTCAGGATCTTTTACTTCATAGACCGTCTCTGCCAGATAAGCTCCCAGCTTGGCATGCAGCAGAAACGGGCTCTCATATTCTACGGCATTGATGGGAATGTCATGTTCCTCACAGATCTGAAGCTTCTCATCGTCCGGAATACATTTGGCACAATCGTGGAGCAGACCTGCGAGCATCGCCTGCTCGATCGATGTCTCATAAGCCATCGCCATACATCCGGCGGTATACATGACACCTTTCGTGTGCTCATACCGTCCCTTATCCAACTCTTTTTTTAATCGTTTACGAATCTCATGCTGTTCCATTTTTATTCTCCCAAATTCGATACACCGTACAGATGATAGCGTTTGATCAGCTCCCACACCTCGCCTGGGAGCATGGCGGGACATTCACCTGTCATGCGGATCTGTGCGCGGATTGCCGTCGAGGAGACATCGGTCCGTCCGCCCGCAAGCGGATAGATCTCAGCCGGAAACAGCGCCTTGATGCGCCGTATTTTTTCCTCAATCTGCGGCAGTTCTAAGGTATCCCTGACCGCTGCAAGCACGGTGGCATTCTGACAGATGATCTCCGGATGCCTCCACTTGTCAAAGTAGTCCAGGGAATCGGCTCCCATGATAAAGAAGAATTGATCCTCCGGGAACTGTTCCTTTAGATGCTGCAGCGTCTTATACGTATAACTTGTCCCGGAAGACTCTATTTCTATACGTGAAAGCTTAAATGACGCATCATTTTTGATGGCCGCCTGCGTCATTTCCGCGCGCACCTGCGCGGGTGTCATCTCCGCCTCCTCCTTATTCGGAGAGTGCCCTGCCGGTATGAACCACACCTCGTTCAACGCGAACTCCCGGTAGGCGCTCCTTGCAATATTCAGATGTCCCTGATGAATCGGATCAAACGAGCCGCCTAAAATTCCGATCTTTCTCATGCCGGAAGTTCAAACTTGCTGTTTTTCTTCGCCTGGCGGAATAAGATGATCTTCTTGCCGATGACTTTTACAACAGCAGAATGTGTGCGCTCTGCGATGACCTGTGCAATCTCCCGCGGATCATCCGCACAATTCTTTAATACGGAAATCTTAATCAGTTCCCGTTTCTCTAATGCTTCATCCAGCGCCTGGATAATCTCCGGTGTCAGGCTTGCCTTGCCGATCTGAAAGATTGGATCTAAGGTGCTTGCACATCCTCCGAGATAGGCGCGCTGCTTACTTGTCAATTCCATATCCTGCTTCCTCCTCTTTACTTATAATAATCAAATTCAAAACCGTACATGCGCACGGTATCGCCGTCCTCAATTCCCTGTGCCTCCAGGTCTTTTAAAATGCCCTGCTCCTTCATGAACTTCTGGAAGAAAAGGAATCCCTTCTCGGAATCCATATTCGTATAGCCAAGCATCTTCTCGATCTTCGGTCCTTCCACAACGAATGCACCGTCGTCAGCCACCGTAATCGTGTATGGCTCATCCTTAAAGAAACGGAGTGCCGGATCGAATTCAGGCTCATAGACAACCGGCTCCTTGCTGCACTGGTCGAGAAGCTCGCTCACGCAGTACAACAGTTCCTTTAATCCCTTGCCGCTTACGGCAGAAATCGGGAACACACGGATTCCGTCTTTTTCAAAAGTGTCCTTTAACTTCTGGATAATCTCATTCTCGTCCCCGTAGACCGCATCCATTTTATTTGCCGCGATGACCTGCGGCTTTTTTAACAGTGCCGGATCGTAAGCTTCCAGCTCCTTGTTGATCGCGATAATATCCGCCACAGGATCACGTCCCTCGGTGCCGGCAGCGTCCACCATGTGGATCATTACCTTCGTGCGCTCGATATGGCGCAGAAATTCAAGTCCAAGTCCAACACCCTCGGAAGCGCCCTCAATCAGTCCAGGAATGTCGGCAATGACGAAACCCTTCGCGCCGTCTAAATCCACCACGCCAAGATTGGGCTGCAGCGTTGTAAAATGATAGTTGGCAATTTTCGGCTGTGCGTTGGTCACGCGCGATAACAGCGTGGATTTCCCGACATTCGGGAAGCCGACCAGACCGACGTCCGCGATTACTTTTAATTCCAGCTTGACTTCAATCTCGATCGAATCTCCGCCCGGCTGCGCATATTTTGGTGCCTGCATCGTCGATGTCGCGTAATGCTGGTTGCCAAGTCCGCCTCTGCCGCCCCGCAGAATGACCTGTCTGCGGTTCTCTCCGGACATATCGGCGATGACCTTGCCGGACTCTGCATCCTTGATCACGGTTCCCTCCGGCACCTTTAAGATGAGATCCTCACCGTTTTTGCCGTGGCAGTTGCGCTTGCCGCCCTCTTCTCCGGGCTGTGCCGCAAACTTTCTGCGATGACGGTAATCCGTCAGGGTGTTTAAACCTTCATCCACCACAAAGACCACGTCGCCGCCCTTGCCGCCGTCGCCGCCGTCAGGACCGCCATCCGGCACATATTTTTCACGGCGGAAGCTCACATGCCCGTCGCCGCCTTTCCCTGATTTTATGATAATTGTTGCTCTGTCTGCAAACATTATATTCTACCTCAATTCAACTTCAGGCAGCAGATGCTGCCACCTACCGAACGGTTACAAATCCAGATACAAGAAGACCCGGCTATAGACGCCTGCCATCAGGTAAGCGCTGCATAGTCGGGTCTACACTCTGCATCTTATTACTCAGCTACTGGATAAACAGAAGCCTGCTTCTTGTCTTTTCCTTTTCTCTCGAATCTTAAGATACCATCTGTCAGTGCGAATAATGTATCATCACCGCCGATGCCTACATTAACGCCCGGATGAATCTTTGTTCCGCGCTGTCTGTATAAAATGTTGCCAGCCTTCACGAACTGTCCGTCTGCTCTCTTAGCGCCTAATCTCTTAGACTCAGAGTCACGACCGTTCTTTGTAGAACCAACTCCCTTTTTATGAGCGAAAAACTGAAGGTTCATATTCATCATGTTCTACACCTCCCTAAAATTCAGAATGATATAATCATTCCCATAAGTATTCTGTATTCCCTGCAGGCCAAGTACCAGCGACTGCATCAGCAATCCGGCATCGTGACCGGCCGGTGAAGTAAATCGCAGGCGAATCTCGCCATCGTCTTCGTCGGCATCCGTCTCGCATGGTTCGTCGGTAAACAGCCCGATGGAATTGATCGTATTGATAACCAGTGCAGAAATTCCCGCACATACAATATCCTCGCCTTCATCGGCATACCCGGCATGTCCCAGGCAGTCGAAGCCCAAATACTCACCGTCATGATTGCGGAAAATCGTTATCTTTGTCATAACAACCTTCCAGGATTAAGCGTTGATCTTCTCGATCTTAACCTGTGTAAACGCCTGTCTGTGACCGTTCTTCTTGTGATAGCCGGTCTTTCTCTTGTACTTGTAAACAATAACTTTCTTGGATCTTCCCTCTTTTACAACGGAAGCCTCTACAGATGCGTTTGCTACATCAGAACCAACCTTAATTCCGTTGTCTGATACAGCTAAAACCTGATCAAAAGTTACTTTCTCACCAGCTTCTTTACCAAGCTTTTCAATGGTAATGATATCGCCTTCGGATACTTTGTACTGTTTACCACCTGTTGCTATAATTGCGTACATATGGCACCTCCTATTATCATTACTCGCCAGTTGTGGTGTCGCCCGGGCAATCCGGACGGACTTTGAGACCTCACTGTGCGGCATACTCGATTATAATAGCATAGCAGTCTGGTTTCGTCAACAGATTTTTTGTTTTTTTTGCCAAATTTCTTGACTTTTTCCTATGGATCGTGCTATACTCTCTTCGCTAAAACTTGGTGTGGACTTTTCAAGTCTGACTTTTTTTCGCCACACAATGATTCTTTTAAGTCATTGTGTGGCGTTTTCTGTTTTATTCTGGATACAATAAACCCAGACCATTATATAGGACATTATAGTAGGAGGAAATACCACATGAACGAAACATTTATGAAAGAAAAACCGATACTGCCGCTGCTTACCTCCATGGCGCTTCCGATGGTCATATCCATGATGGTAAACGCACTTTATAATATTGTAGACAGTCTGTTCGTCGCCAGAATCAATGAAAATGCCATGACAGCGCTGTCCCTCGTCTTCCCGATTCAGAATTTTGTCAACGCGCTTGCCATCGGATTCGGCGTTGGTATCAATGCGCTGATTGCCTATTTTCTCGGAGCAGGCGACAAAAAAGGCGCCGACCGCGCCGCCACACAGGGACTTGTTCTGGCACTCATTCACGGCGTTGTCGTCACTGTGTTAAGCATCTCCATCATGCCGGCTTTCCTGGACATGTTCACCAACGATGTGCAGGTATATCAGATGGGAATGGAGTACGCGGTGATCGTATTTGCGTTTTCGACAATCACCATGGCGAATCTTTCCTTTGAGAAAATCTTCCAGTCCGTGGGACGCATGAAAGTATCCATGATCGGACTGCTGTGCGGAAGTATTACCAATATTATCTTAGACCCGCTCCTGATTTTCGGCATCGGAATTTTCCCGAGACTTGGTATCGCCGGCGCAGCGATTGCCACAGCGATCGGTCAGCTGTGTACCCTCCTTCTTTACCTGACGGTGTACAACAAGCGCCCGATCCCGGTCAAAATCCGCAAAGAATACCTTGCTTTTCATAAAGAAACCGACCATCGTCTCTACTCGATCGGAGTTCCTGCCATCTTAAATCTTGCCCTGCCATCGCTGTTAGTATCCGTCTTAAACGGTATTCTGGCAGCTTACTCCCAGATCTATGTAGTCATTCTGGGAATCTATTACAAATTACAGACCTTCCTCTATCTTCCGGCAAACGGCATTGTCCAGGGCATGCGTCCGCTGATCGGCTATAATTACGGTGCCGGCGAGCAGAAGCGCGTGAAAAAGATCTATGAGATTACGCTTGCGATGAGTGCTGTCATTATGGCGCTCGGCACAATTTTATGCCTGGTGGCATCGCGCGGTCTGATGGAACTGTTCACCGAAAATGCCGAGACGATCGCAGCCGGAGGAACCGCACTGCGCATCATTAGCGCAGGCTTTATCATCTCCTCCGTGTCCGTCACAGCCTCCGGCGCCTTGGAGGGACTTGGAAAAGGAACGCATTCCCTTGTCATATCGCTGTTCCGCTATGTAATTCTCATGATCCCGGCAGCCTTTGTATTGTGCCGTATCTTTGGACCAACCGGAGTATGGCATGCTTTCTGGATCACCGAAGCAGTCACCTCGGTCATCGCCGCTTATGTCTACCATAAGGCGGCCGGAAGCAGAAAATAACATCTGTCAAAAAAGAGGCTGGTGCTTTAAGCAGACATTTCTTTTCTCCCTTTTCTGAAAAGTGTGTCTGATGCTATTATCAGAGAATTTGATGAATATTTATACTTTCGCTAACTGTTTTGGCGATTTGAGCGATTTGCTGGGTTACTAAACCATACTGCACCCAGCTATCCTCCCAGACTAAATTTGAGTTCTGGTTGAAAGCATAAAGAAAGGCTATCCAATCTTTTGACTTGGTAGCCTTTGAAAATTTTTATTCAGTTTTTAATGATTATTCAGCTTTAGGAAGTGGAAGTAATAATTCTTCAACTACTGCACCAGCACTGAACTCTACTTTGATTGCACCGCCAATGGTATCAAGAGCATATACTTTTGCCAATTCTGCTTCATCATTTGTTGTTACTCTAATAATGATGTTGTTTGTGGTCTCATATACGCCAGACGTTACAACAAATGGGATTTCCTTATTTACCATTGCATTTGTTATCTTTTCCTGTAACTCTGTGAGATATGCCAATGTGTAAGTACCTTTTACAAAAGTAGTATTGTTTTCACTTCTGCCAAGTTCCTTACAAATAGCTGTTCTATTAGCTGGTGTATCTTCTGTAAGAACGATTACAAATTTTCCATTAGCATCTGTATAGGAACCACCAAAAAACTCTGAGGTATCTTTGGTTAAGTCACTGCTATTTACTTCTTCGTTATATTCTCCCTTATTGTCTGCAGGAACATCTTCTATAATAGTTTCTGAAGTATCTTCGATTTCTGTACTTTTACTTTCTTGAATGTTTACAGATTCTTCTTTGTTGTTCTGTAAATCCTCAACTTTATTATTGTTTTCGATTGGTAATGACTCAACTGTTGGTGTGTTGGTATCCTCTACTGGTGATAAGTGTATTACCATAGGAATACATAAAACCAATAAGGCAAAGCATGTTGCGATTGTTCCCCACTTAACCCATGCAAAATTATTTTTTCTCTTGTTGTTCATATGAGCTTCCTTAATATATTGATTGTTAATGTCACCAAGAGTATCAAACAAATCTTCTTTTTTCATAATACATAACCCCTTTCCGATAAGTATTCTTTAAGTTTAGAACGTAATCGGTTTAATGTAACCGATACATTACTTTCAGTCATTTCATACCGCCTTGCAATTGATGAAACGCTGTCAGAATACCAATATCTACAGATGAATATGTTTCTCTTTTTTGGTGGCAAGGTTTCCAGAAAAGAATTGATTGTTGCGACAAGTTCTCGTCTGTCAATTTCTTGCTCTACATCATCTACGCCAGATACACACTCTGCAAGTTCGTCAAGAACGACTGCTATTTCTCCGTTTCCACGTTTCATCACATGATTATGTTTGTATTTGTTAAAAGCTAAATTTCTTGTGATTTTCCCAAGGAACGCAGATAGAATTGTTGGTATAGTTGGCGGTATAGAGTTCCATGTACTTAAATATGTATCATTGACGCATTCTTCTGCATCTTCATTATTACCTAGGATATTTTTTGCAATAGAAGTGCAGTATTTCCCATACTTCTTTGCAGTTGCAGATAATGCACGCTGGTCTCTATTTAAATACAACTGAATAATGTCCTTGTCGTTCATACTCAATCCTCCTTTCTGATTTTTTCCCTTACACCTATATAGGCAACTTCTGAACCATAATCTTACACTTTTTTCAAAAAATTTTTTTCTAAATTTATATACCAAATATATCAGATTGTCGAAAGAAAGGACATAGCAAAAATAAACCATGCTATGTCCTTTAGGAAAAATTTTATATTGATTTGGAGCAACAATAAACCGAACCGCTTTTGGAATTGCTAGGATGTAGATTTATACATCCAAAATATAGAATTATACACGCTTTTCATTCAGACACACAATTCCGAAAAGGGAGTTTCTTTTTGAAGTGATAAGTAATATGATAGACAGCTTATCTGTTGATTTCAGCTGGAATGCATAGGATACATTCTGTTCAAAAAATGCGGCATTTCTAACCAGCCGGGATTTGCATCTGCGATGATCCGTGTCTTTCCAAGTTTGGAACACTCCACGGACTGTGTCCGCAAGCCAACAGACAATTTTAGGACTTTTGTGCGTGCTCCTTGTGCCACCACTGAGCAAAACATAACCGCGCGAAGCCGATGTTTGAATTGGCATCTGCCATGTTTTCAATAGCAGATGCCAACGAGTTTCGGTTCGCGCGGTTTTATATTGTCTGTGAAGCGGTGGCACTAGGGGCACTAAAAAGTCCGCTCATTGTCTGTGGCTTGTCGGACACACACCGGGAGAGTCCAAACGTGGAAGAGACACGGAATCAGATGCAAACCTCCGGCAGGAAGAAATGCTCTCATTTTTTTCAAATAATTGTATCCTATGCAGTTCCAGCTGAAATCTACATGCTGTGTTTTCTGGCATATTACTTATCGCTTCAAAATTCACTGCCCTCTAAAGTACCAGCCCCTTTTTGGACACTTCCTCCTGAAAGATCATGCGAAGCTGCCCTTTCAGCGGAACATTCAGTTCCCTCAGGGTGTCATCCAATGCATCTAACGTCTCGATCATGTCCACCACGTTCGCATTGCTACCCATGTGTCCGATACGGATCACCTGCCCCGCTAGGGAGTCAAACGATCCTGCCAGCATGATACCGTGCTTCTGCCGCATGGTCTGTAAAATGGCATCCGCGGTCGTCTCTTTCGGGACGTCAAACACCGTGACGGTATTGGAGAAACCGGACGCAAGGTGTAAGTTCAGTCCCGCTCCGCGGACTGCCGCCCTGCATGCCTCACCGATCCGCGCGTGCCGCGCCAGCATATCCGGATCACCCGCGATATTGTCGAACGCGGCGCGCAGTCCGTAGATATCACTGATCGGCATGGTGTACGGGAACCACTTTTTCTCGTAATATCCCTCAAACACCTTAAGGTTTGCATAAAAAGAGGCAATCGGTACATTTCTGCCATCGATGGCTGCCCATGCCGCATCACTCACCGTGACAAACGTCAGTCCCGGAGGCGCCGAAACAGCTTTCTGGGAACCGCCGCAGAGGACATCAATCTGAAAATCATCCACGCGCACATCCTCGCCGAACATGCCGGAGACGGAATCCACCACCGTGAGTATCCCGTATTTTTTCAGAAGCGGACAAAGCGCAGAGATGTCATTTAACATGCCGCTCGGGGTATCGCAGTGCACGAGCGTTGCATATTTGTAATCGTGATGTTCCTTTAAATATTCTTCCAGGGCGGCCGGATCAATCGGATTTTTCTCATCCACGGAATACAGAACCGGCTTTCCGCCATACATGGAAACGAAATCAGCAAACCCTCTGCCGTATACGCCGTTATCCAGCACCAGTACCGGATCGCCCGGTTCCGTCAGGGAGGCACAGGCAGCCTCAAGCCCCAGAATTCCCTCTCCGCCTAAAATCAGGGTCTCATTCCCGGTGTGCAGCAGGCGGCTGATCAGTTCACAGGTCTCCTTATAAAAATCTACGAAAGTTTCATCCAGATCCGGATTGGTGCAGGGAAAACTGCGCGCCATGCGGACATTCTCTTTGACCTGCGTAGGTCCCGGTGTCATAATCTTATACATGGAAACGCCTCCTTAGTTCCACAGTTTTGCAGCTACTTTCTTTAACGGTGCAATGATGATAAGAACGATCACAGCTGCAGTTCCGATCTGAAGCAGGTTGCCCGGAATCGATGTCACCGGTGTAATCCAGTTGCCGTAAATAATTCCCTCTGCGATGTAATATCCGCCGATCTTGATCGCGCAGGCAGCAAGCATTGCCACAACATACCACTGAAAGCCCTGCTTCTTCTCTGTAATCCATCCCATCACAAATCCCATGCATCCGACGATCACAAAGGTAAACGGTGCCCATGCCGTCCAGCCGGACAGCAGATCAAACAGTCCCATGCCGACTCCGCCGGCAATGGCTCCCGTCTTTTTGCCAAACAGGATTGCGAAAATAAACAGTGGGACATTTCCAAGATGAATCAATCCGCCCTGCGGTGCAAACGGCAGACGAATGTTAATCAGCCAGGTAAATACATATACCAGTGCGATTCCGATCGCCGTGACGGTGAGAAAACGCACCTGCTCTGTGCTGGTTGTTTTTGTGCTGCTCATAGTTTTGGTTTCTGACATGACTCTTTCTCTCTTTCTTTTTTGTTAGAGCCATGATACCCCATTTCTGGATGAATGAATATGTCCAGTTTTACTATTTTTGACCAGTCCAGTTCAGCTTTCATCTCCGGTGAATCCCATATTTCTCCGGTATTCGCTCGGCGAAACACCGCAGCAGCCCTTAAACAGTTTCATAAAGTGCTTCTCGTTCTCATAGCCGACGGCCTGGGAGATCTCCGCGATGCGCATATCGGTTCCTGCGAGCAGCCGCTTTGCCTCCTTCATGCGGATATCCCTTAAATAATTGACAAAATTGCTTCCGGTATACTGCTTAAACGAATAAGAAAACAGGGAATAATTCATGGACAGATAATTGGAGACAACCGTCATATTTAGATCACTGGCATAGTGTTCTTCGATATAGGCGACCGCCTGCTTCATTTTCTGCTGATTCCCGTTTGTGTCAAACTGGCTTAAAATCCGCGCCTGCAGACCGGTCACAAATGCCAGCACCTTCTGTTCGTAGCGGTCGATTGCGTCCTCCCCGAATGGGTCTGTAATCTCTTTGATCTCCCCGCAGTTTTCTTTTTCCTCCAGCACATTCCGGTACGTTTTTGACGTCTCCGTAAGGAAATCCGTCATGCACTCCTCAAAGTCCCGGACACCGATGCGGCCATGCTTTACCTCGTAAAAAAATTGCGTCCAGACGTGCTGCAGTTCCTCGGTGCGGTCGGTTCCAAGTAACTGCACCCGCTGCAGTTTCATCTCGTCTGCAACCAGCTTTGACGCCTCCTGCACCAGCTTCTGTGGGACACGCGGCATCTCCTGCCCATAGCGCATCTGACTGCGGTTCGTGCAAAACGCGCACCTGCGCATTTCCCGCGCCTCCAGATATGCCTCGCGCAGTTCGCGGATTCCCTGATGCGGCCGGCTGATTCCGGTATATTCCTGCAAAAAAGGATATTCCCCCGGACGGTCCGAAAGTGCTTCCGCCTCGATTAAAAAGAGATCATTTCCCTCGACATCGCCCAGGAACAGGCAGTCCTTCGGGCAGGATTCCTCCTCTTTTTTCCGGTTTCTGCAGCAGACCACATACGGCTTTCCGCTCAGATCTAAAATAAAATGCTGGTCATACTGGGTCTCCAACATGGTAAGCTCCTCTTCCGGCATCTCTGCCAGAAGCATCAGATGACGGATCTGCTGCTGTCCGAGCTTCTGGCGCGTTTTCTCCTGCTCCCTGCCCTCCTCAATCTCCTGATTCAGCCTGGCAAGTATGTCGCAGATTTTTTCGCGCTCGATCGGTTTTAACAGATATTCCCGCACCCCGTTGTGCATCATCGCCACCGCATAGTTAAAGTCATCGTAACCGCTGATCGCAACGGTGAGCGGTATGTGTTCACATTCCTGCATGCGCTCCACCAGCTCGATTCCGTCCATCTTTGGCATACGGATATCCGTAAACATGACATCGATGGACTGCTCTTTTAAAATCTCAAGCGCCGTCTCACCGTTGTTACATTCCATAATCACTTCCACCGGGACACCGCTCCGCTGAATCATCTTGCGGAGTCCCTGCCGGATCAGTTTTTCATCCTCAACAATCAATACAGTCTTCATTCTGCTTCTCCCCTGTGCGTCATCGGAATGCGGACGATAATTTTGGTATAGCATCCGATCTGCGACGCCACTTCTATGCCATACGCCCCGCCAAATGCAATCTGGATCCGGTCCTGCACGTTTTTTAAGCCGATTCCGTTTCCGGAACCCCCGCTCGAATCCAGTTCCCCTGCAATCTTCTGACGAAGCTGTGCCATCTCTTCCTCGGTCATGCCGCGCCCGGCATCCGTAATTTCAATCACGCAGTCGTTTCCTTCCACGCGCCCCTTGATGTAGATGTTGGTATCTTCCGCCATCTGCTCGATTCCGTGATAGATGGCATTTTCCACGATCGGCTGCAGCGACATTTTGGGAATCTCCTGCTGTAAAATAATCTCCGGCAGATTGAGTGATAAATAGATCTCGTAATCAAACCGCAGATTGATTAACGCCATATAATTCTTGATATATTCCAGTTCCTGCTCCACCAGGACATTGCCTGATACCCACTTCATGCTGTAGCGTAAGAGCTTCCCGAGGGATGTGACCGCATCCGAAATATCGTACTCCTCGTCGATCTCCGCCATCATCTTGATGGACTCCAAGACATTATAGATAAAATGCGCGTTAATCTGATTCTGCAGCGCACGGATCTCTGAATTTTTTACCAGCATTTCGCGCTTTAGATTGTCGTCCATGAGCTGCTTGATCCTCGTTAACATCTTGTTGATCTGTGTTCCCAGCTCTCCCATCTCATCCGGTCCGCAGTGCTCGATCACCACGTCCAGATCTCCGCCCTGCACGCGCCGGATGGCGCGCAGAATCTCGTACAGCTGTTTTAACAGATGTTTTACGATCGCATTGATAAAAAATGTCAGAACAACCAAAAACACGAGCATGACCGCCACAAACGTGTTGCGCATGCGGTATACGTGATGAATGTTGGACGTAATATTTTTCACGCAGAGCAGGGTCCCGTTTAATTCCTGCAAGGGAAGGTAGGATACAATCAGATGCTGTCCCTGCAGCTTCAGATAGCAGGTCTGTATTTCCTCGTCCGCCGTATACTGTGCCATGATCTCGGCGAGCAGTTCCTGCCGTCCTGTGTTTTCGTCCTCCCCGTCACCTTCTCCAAAATAACACCCGCCGTCCTCTGTCAGAAAACAGCTCCACTCGTCCTCAATGTTCTCGTAGAGACTGGGAAACATGTTTTCCATCGTCATAGCCGCCTCGATCATTCCGAGCGTCCCGGAATCGCTGTCCTTTATCTCCGTCACGAGCGATAAGATCTTGCGGTTCTGTCTCATCGTGTAAGAATTAAAAATCTGATCGTTAAAGTCGTAATGCCAGCCGGTAACAGTCTCCTCCGACTGCCAGGGCTGCTTTTCCATGCGGGAGGCTGCATAGAGAATCGGCATCATCTCCTGTACCCGGTCGTTTGACGCATACACACGCACGCCGTAGAGAAGCGGGTTGTTGTTTACCAGACGCTCGAGGGACACAATATCGCTGTTCTTAAAGCTGTACCATTCCTCCGCCGAAAAAGTCTCCCCGTCCTTCGTTCTTTTGAGCATTTCCAAAAGCGGCTCATCGCTCAGGAAAAACTGTGTGGACATGTTGATGGAATTGATCTTGGTTGCAACGGCATCTTTGTTGCGCTCCATGGTGTACTCCATATATCCGGTATTCTCCGATACGACGTTTTTCTCCATATTGTAAAAAAGGATGCCGGCAAGAATGCCGATGGGAATCACCATAAACAGAATAATCACAAGGGTAAACTTTACATTCAGTTTCTGGCTGACAAACCGTTTTTTCCAATTCATGTAACACTCTCCGTCTCTTTACTGGATGCCAAGCTTCTCTTTGGCGCTGTTCATATATGCCGTCTTCTTCTCCATGACATCCGTATAGCCCAGCTCATCCCGCTTCTCAATAAATTCTTCAAAAAGGGTGTCAAACTCCTCCTCCGATGGTGCCATAAGAAGCGCCGGAAGCGTCTGGCTCCAGAGCTTTGTAATCTTGTCCTCCTCCGATGCCTCCTTGGAGCCGGAGTCAAATACCACATCATACTGACCGTTGTATACGACATATTTTCTTCCCCATTCCTCCAGCTGTGCCGTTGCAGGCGATGGTTCCTGTTTCCACTGAAGCTGCATCACATTGTCCTGCAGCATCCAGTAGGCATCGTCCGCCCCGTATTCCCTGTCGTAAGCTGCGCGGTCCGTGTCCAGAATCTGCTTGATGTTATCGCGGAGTACCGGCTTTCCGTCCTTTATATCGTAAGTCACACCCTCGACGCCCAGATAGGTGAGAAGCTGCCCGTGCTCGCTCATCAGATAATCCAGAAACGCAATCGCGCGCTCCGGGTGTTTGCAGTTCTTGGAAATCAGCGTCACCGTCCACCCGTTGATCGTGGTTGTCGGGCGCAGCGGATCGTCCCCATTTGCATTTCTCGGACCTTCCACCGCCATATAAATGCTGTCCGGATCATTGGCATATAAAATTTTCTGCTGTGTCAGCATATCCGAATATTGATACAGCATGCAGAAGTAGCGGCCCTGCGCCACTTTTTCCTCCATCTGTGTCCGGGTGTCCACAAAAATATCATTCGCAAGATAACCTTCCTCTCCCAGCTGTCTGAATACTTTCAGCCAGCGAAAATATTCCGGATCGGTATAACGGTCATAGTAGACGCCGTCTTTCTCCCACGGAATGGCAAGAAAATTCATCAGGTATTTGTCAAAGGAGACATTTCCCTCGTTGTCGAACACGTGCGCACCGATCGGGATCAGAGGCTCCCCGTCTACTTCCGGAAACATCTCCGCTGCCTTCTTTACCGCTGCGCAAAAGCCTTCCGGTGTTGTCATATCCGGGCTTCCGATCGCCTCGTAGATATCCTTGCGCACCAGAAAGGTCTGATTGCTGCTTAAATCCTCGCACTGCTCTACATCCTGCGGCGTGATGGAGGAGTTCGGGTAGGCGTAAATATTGCCGTCGTCCGTGGTATACCAGTTCACGGCCACCGGGTCCGAGACCTCCCAGAAATACGGATCATAGCTGTCCGCAAGCTCATTGAGCGCATAGACCATGCCGTTTTCTGTCATCTCGCTCACCTGCGGTTCCCACCATCCGAGCGTGATTAAATCCGGCAGCGAGTCGGACGCAATCAGGGCGTTCAGTTTTTCGGATTCATTTCCGAGCGGCGTGATAAAATGAATATCCACGCCCGTCTCCTCCGTGATCGTCTGCGACACCAGATTCTCGCCCCACGGCGTCGAAAACCAGGAGTAGTTGATATACCAGTCCAGCGTCACCGGATCGTCTGCGTACGTCTGCCATGCCGGAAGATCCCCGTCCGGCTGCACTTGTCCGGCTGCTTCCGTTTCCGGCACATTTCCGGAAGCGCCGGTCATAACATTCCCGCAGGCACCGCACAGCGCCGCTGTTATAAGAGAAAAAAGCGTCACACACGCCCATTGTTTTTTATATTTGCCATCCATTCCAATCCCCCGTTTTTCTCCGTAAAATCAAAGATTTTCCTGTCTCTATCATATAATATTTTCCGGCATATTTCCAGCAGGAAAAGCCGTCTTCCACGCTCCTTCGACAGCATAACGCACACAAAGAAGCACCTTCCGTTTCCGGAAAGTGCCTCTTTCTAAGAGGAGAACTATGAAAATAAAGTTTTGAAACCTGCTGGCAGTTTATTCTTTGACGCTGCCCGCCGAAATACTGCTGATAATGTATTTCGAGCAGAAGCAGAACACAATCAGGATCGGTATGACAGAGATTGCCACCGCCAGATAAATAGCGCCCTGATTTCTCTGAATGTCCGTCGATGCTTTTAACGTCGCCATCATGACCGGCAATGTAAACTTCTCATTTTTGTTTAAGATAATCATCGGAAGCAGATAATTGTTCCAGTTTCCGATAAATGCCATGATCGCCATCGTCGCAATACCAGGAGACATAATCGGAAGCGCAATCCTGTGGAAGGAATATAATTCGCTTGCACCGTCGATTCTGGCTGCCTCCACCAGTGCCGGCGGCATCACCGATAAAATGTACTGTCTTAAGAAAAACACCGTTCCGGGTGCCGCAACCGCCGGCACAATCAGCGGGATATAGGAATTTACCAGTTTTAATTTGGTACATAAATTGTAAAAACCGATCAGGCTGAGCTGTCCCGGAATCATCATAAACACAAGGATCGCCGTAAAGATCAGCTTGTTGCCGCGGAATCGATACATTGCCAGTCCATATGCCGTCATCGCCGAGAAATACGCCGTCAGCAGTGTGGCAGGAACTGCAACCAGTAAGCTGTTTGCCATTCCGCGGAACAGATTAAAGAAACTAAATACGGTCTCCCAGTTTTCTTTCAGATGCGTGCTCGGTATCAGCGTAAAGGAATGTGTAATCTCCACACCGTCCCTGGTCGCGTTGACCATCATCAGAAGAAACGGGAACAGGCACGCCGCCGCAAGCAGGACCAGCAGAATATAAATAACGCTCTTTTTTATCTTATCACCCGTCGTCATAACTAATCCTCCTTGTTGACTAATTTTAACTGCAGCACAGATACAATCAGAATGATTAAGAACAATGCATATGCAATGGCAGATGCATATCCGGTCTGTGTTGTGCCTGTCGAGAAACCAAATTTATACAGATACATTACCACGGTCTCAATCGAGTTGTAGGATGCCGCCGTCTTCTCCGACATAAGGAACGGCAGGTCAAACATCTGCAGTCCTCCGATCAGGGAAGTGATTGCCACGTAAAGCATGATCGGCTTTAACAGCGGCAGCGTGATTTTTCCAAATGTCGTCCAGCGCCCTGCCCCGTCAATCGCTGCGGCTTCAAAGTACTCTTTGTTGATTCCCTGCACGCCTGCCATCAGCATAATGAAGGAGTTGCCAAACCACATCCATGCACTGATGACTGCGATGACGCTTCCTGTGGTGCCGGAATTTCCAAGCCAGTCTACCGGCGCCTTGTTCACTCCGAAGAACTGATAGACGGAATTTAAGATCTGGTTAAACGTACCGTATCTCCAGTCTAACAGTGTCTTAAAGAGAAAAGCGACGGAGGTGGCTGCGATCAGGTTCGGCAGATAATACAGTGCCCGAAACACCGGCAGCCCCTTAAATTTATATTTAATATCACTGAACACAACGGTCAGCAAAAATGCGAGTCCTAACTGTAGTACGATATTAACGCCCCAGATCCTGATTGTATTCCAGAGCGCTCTCCAGAAAAACTTATCGGTAAATACGCGTGTATAATTTTTCAGACCGACAAAATGGTACGGCATTCCTGCCAGCTTGCTGTCGGTAAAGCTTAAAACGAGTGTGCGGAATACCGGGTACACACTGAAAATCAGGAAAACGATCACAAAGGGAGCCACGAAAAAGTAGCCTGCCCGGTTATACTTTGTGAGGTTTGATGTCTTTTTTTTCGGATTTGTTTTTGCCATAGGAAATCCCCTCTATCTCATTTTGTATTCCCCCTCCGGCACCGCCATAATATCCCATTTGGAATATTATGGTCTGCCGTCCGGGAGGATACCAAGTCACCCTGCTCTTATCTGTTTACTGTGATATCAGGATATGTAGATTCAATCGTGTCATAGAAATCATTCACTGCCTCTTCCTTGGTCATCTGTCCTGTCTTGACCGCAGAGATCGCATTGCCCCATGCATCGCCGATTGCCTGATCGTAACGGGTTACCTTGGAGGTATCAATCTCCTTCGCCTGGTCTAACCAGAACTGGTACAGTTTCTCGCCGCCGTAGATCGCATTTTCATCATCTTTGTGCTTTTCAAGCGCGGATTTCAGGGAAACGGTGTCACCCTGGGAGAAATCGATCCACCAGTCTGCCGTGTCTTCATTTAATGTACAGAATTTTACAAACTCCCATGCGGTATCCTTGCGGTTGGACTGGGAGGAAATACCGATATAGGTACCGCCGTCAAATCCGGAGGAAGGTCCCTGGCACACGCCCCACAAACCGGAGGTGTCGCCGACATTATCTCTCATGGTAAGCACGCCCCAGGACGGCAGTCCGAATGCGAAGACCGTCGTGGTGTCCATGCCCTTGGTTGCCTCTGCAAATTCTGTTGCATCCCATACATTGACGGAATCATCTGCGTAATTCTGGATATCTGCGGTTAAGATCGGAACCTCTCCCGCCATTGCCTGATACCACGGCGTGGACCACTGGTTGGCATATGCGGTGAGATCCTTCTGATACAGATCCACGCAAAGATCCATGTAATCAAATCTTGCCTGGTCTACATTTAAGACACCGTCAACCACCCATGCGGAATCACCGGAAAATACGCCCATCTCTGCGTCTGAGGAGAAAATACGGTATCCCGCGTCCTTCAGCTTCTGCGCGGTATCCAGAATAGTCGGGTAATCCTTAAATAATTTGCCGACCTCATCCGGATCATCCGTTCCGAATACTTCCTTGGCAATATCTCTTCTGTAATAGATACCTGCCGGGGTGATCTGATAGGAAATGGCTCTCTGGATGCCCTCGGAATCCTGTCCGACTTTCCATACATAATCAACGATCTGATCTGCATAGTCCTGTGCGTTGTACGGTGCCTGATTCAGATCCTCAAAAAATCCTGCGTCGTAAAAATCCTCCAGCATCTTCGGCTCGCCTACGATAATATCCGGTTCGCTCTCGCCGCCCAAAAGCGCTGTCTGCACCTTGGTCGGATAGTTTGCAGGCTCAATGACAACCGTGTCAACGGCAACTCCGGTCTGCTCTTCAAAGCGCTCACCAAAGTCGATCAGGTCGTTTGAGAGTGTCCATACCACCAGCTTATCATCGCCGGAAGCGGACGTGCCTGCACCCTCCGTAGATTCTGCGGTACTTCCCCCACCAGAAGCTGCATCTGTGCTTGTTTCTCCCGAATCGCCGCATGCGGTCATTGATAATGCCATAATGCCAACGAGCATGACGGATACTGCTTTTTTCCAATTCATAAAAATATCCTCCTTTTATTTCAACATCTCTGTTGTTTTGATACTTGCATTATAGATGCTTTCATTTCCTCAAAAAATGATCCAAATTTTAAAAAGGTATCATTTTTTTAGTCCACGGCAACCTCCATTTTTCTGACCCTTCCGGCGCGGATATCCTCCGCCAGTTTTCCGGAGACTTTCTCCCCCTCAACGGTCGCCTGACTGCCATTTTCATAGAAAAACACCATATGGCGGATCCGGTAGGTTCCCGGCACATAATCCCTGTGCCCGCCAAATTCATAGCACACGGTCGTCTTGCTCATAAACGCAGCGGAAAGTCTGCCATCCTCCGGAATCAGATACGCCGGAATGGCCGGTGCAAGCGAAAAGACCAGTTCCTCCTGCTCCGTCCGGAAAGGATGTGCGCCGAACATCATCTCTTTCCACATGCTGATAAATTCGATCGTTGATCCGCTGAGTCTTGCCACGAATCCTCTTCCGCGGCAGGACGGATTCGGATTCCTGCTGCTGGCTATAAACGAGGAATTTTCGTAAATGCTTCTTCCGTAAATCTCCGGGTTCTGGAACGGTATCGCAGCCTTCTTGAAATCCGCGAAAAATTCTTCATAGAGACCGCTGCGCAGAAGTTCAAGAAGATATTTATATTCCATATGAAGCCAGATGGATTCGTTTTCGAGCCAGCCCGGGGTAAATGCACGCGCACGCCCAAGTTCAAAAGAGGAATCCGCAAGGGAAGCATTCACCTTGTACATGGACAGTTCCCCGTCGTAGAGATCGCTCTCTTTGACCGCTTCGTACAGGGCACGCTTCTCGCCCTGCTCCACAGGCAGCTTCAGATAGCGCACCGGTCCCTCCAGAAAATACGGCATATTTTGGGGAACAAATTTTAACGGGCGGATGCCGCCGTCCTTTAACTTTTCATACTCCGGCACCTCGTAAGTAAAATACGTCGGGCAGATCTCCCCGGAGATCCGGCGCGCCTTTTTGATTCCGCAGGTAACAATCTCCAAGAATCCTTCCAGAATCGCCGCAAGCTGCTCCGTGTGATAGACCATCTTCTTACCGGATACGCCCTGATAGGTCTTGTCGCGGTAAATCTCCTTCGCGTCATTGATCCGGTTCCAGAAGGACAACAGTTCCTCGTCCCGCATGATATTGTCGTGCTCCAGCCGCGTGATCAGATTCAGTTCATCCAGGAAACATCCCAGTTCCTCTATGAGTGCGACTTCTCCCGGATATTGCTTTAAGGCCTCTATGGTGTAGGAGAGCATGCGCGCCAGCTCGTAGGTCTCCGCCATGGAAGAACCGAAAAGTCCCGGCATACCGTTTAGGGCGTCATACCATCCGGGCTTTCCGCCCTCCATCTCGATTCCCATTCCGTAAGCATCCAGCGTGGCAAATTTCACAGCACCGAGCAGTATCAATTTCTCCATCAGCGTCATGGTCAGCACATCCCCGCTGCCGTATTCGGTTCTCACCAGTTTTTCCCCCAAGTCCGCCCGCCTGGACGCCTCGTTTAACGCCCGGTACTGCCTTAAGCCATTCTCCGTCTCCACATAGCGGCGGAACCTGCGGTTCACATTGATTCTGGACAAAAAGGTGGTATAGACCTCCTCATAGAGCATTTCCTTCTCCTGCTCCGGGAACACAGAAAGGTAATCCAGAATCAGATCGAGATTGTAGGTCCAGTGATCGCTCCAGTAGCCTTCCCCGAACGATCCGTTCACCATCTCCTCCGCAAAATCAATGACCCGGATAAATAACGTCTCATCCCAGGTATCGCCGAATACCTCCCCGAACTTCCGGCAGAGTGCTCCAGGCGTAAACGGCTTTGTCACGAAGTCAATCAGCGCGCTTCTTTGCTCCTCCTTCACGTCTGTCAACAGCTTCTTTGCCCGCTCCTTTGAAAGGCGGTAGGTCAGTTTCTCGACGCCAAGCGGATTGTACCCGTCCAGCTGGATCAGACTGTAGAATTCCTGTATATTCTTTCTGCCGACGAACGGTGCAAAAAAGGTGTCGCAGCGGCGGTTCTGATTGACATCGCGGAAGTTCCCGTTTCCCTGCGAATAGAATTCCGGCAGCATGGAAAAGTAATTGTAATCCCGCTCCAGATCACCGTGTTTTCTGGAATAGACATAAAAGATCTTATTGTTCCCCAGCTGCATCGGATAACCGCCGCGCAGCACATTGTCCATATAGGTGTACCTGCAGTAGGCATCGAACGCCGCGGAGGCTGTCCTGGTGCGGATACCGTCTGTCAGCGCCTCTGCAAGTTCATCAGCTTCTCTTTTTTTTGCCTCAAAATAGGCGGCATCTTTCTTTTCCGCAAAATATTCCTTTAAAAGCTGCTTGTTCTCCACCTGTCCGATCAGTTCATATAAGGTGACGCTTCCGCCTGGGGCAAGGGTGCGCGTGATGCCGTAAAAGCTGCACGGCAGCAGGTTCTGCGTCATCTGTTCTTCCAGAAGAAGTTCCTTTAACGGGCGTTCTTCAAAACCGACCGGTCTTTTCAGCGACAGATCATAGGAAAAAATCAAAGACGGATCCACGATCGGTTGTAACCGTCTGCCGTCCGCTTCGCAGCATGCCGAGAAGTTGCCGCCGTCGATCCTGCGCACCGCCGCGGTGTCATCCATGCTTGCCCGCACGCGGTAGTACGGCAGACCCTCGCTTAAATCCTCGACCTGCATCCACGCTTTCGCGGTCTGCCCCATATTTTTCATGCTGTCCATGGACACGCCGTACGGAATCACCGCCGGCATGCCGTCAAGCAGTTCCAGCTCGATGGGCTCCCCGGACTGATTGGTGACACTCACCACGCGCACAAGCGCGCCGACATTTTCTCCGGGCAGTGTATAGTACACCACTTTTGTGTCCATTCCACTTGACCGGTTCTGCTCCTCGATTGCAAGACCATTCATGTGAATCTGCATCCGTTGCGTGATGTTCTCATCCGAAAACGGTTCAAAAACCGTACCGTTCTTCTTTAAAAATGTGCGGAACCCTGTGGTCTTTACATTCTGATATGCCTGATGCGCCGGATAAAATTCCATGATCGCATGATCTTTATTGTCCACGCCGAAACTCACCACACACTGTCCGCGGTTCACATAGTAGCACCAGATCGGGATTCCCCGTATTCCTGCAATTCCCGGCAGAAAACTCGCAAATGTGGATTTTTTCCCATAATCATTCATTACAAACGTCTCATTTTTCCCTGTCATCTCATTCTCCTTTACACCAGTTCCACCAAAATTTCATGCGTGACATCAAAATCCAGCTGCTTTAACCGCTCCCTATCGATGCAGACACTGCGCGTCTCTTTCTCTCCCCCGGAATAATCCCACAATTCCCCGTCAATCCGGATCGTTCCCGGGCGGTAAGCGCCGTACTCCTTGTGCTCTTTGTTCTCGTAGACCAGATGCAGCGACTGTCCCGCAAACGAAAAGAAAAGCTCCGCTCTTTCATCCAGATCAAACTGTTGCCGCTCCAGCTTCGGTTCCAACATCAGATTGCCGGCACATCCCTTCGCGCCGAACATTTCCGTAATCACGGTAAGCATGTACCAGCTTGCCGCCCCCGTCAGATAATGGTACATTCCCTTTCCGCGGCTGTTAAAATACTCCGGGATTCCCGGATAAATCCGGCTGGTTTCAAAATGGACAGACTGACGGTAAAGCGCATCCAATGCCCGGTGCCCTTCCTTTACAAATCCCCGCTTATAGAGGGCGTTTGCAAACATCACCGCCATGTGTGAAAAGACCGCACCGTTTTCCTTTTCCCCGTAAGCGAACCCGAACATTCTTCCCAGATCCATTTTCACTTCACCGAAATCCGTATTTAACCGGTAACCGCCCATCGCGTCGCAGTACAGATATTTGTCTGCGCTGCGGACAATCTCTGCCACCTGTTCATCCGTCGCGGTCTGTGCCATAACGGCAAACACCTGACTGGTCAGCATCATGCGCACGCCCTGCGCAAAGACACCCTCCACGCACCTGCCATGATTGTCATAGTATCCGTTAAACCAGCCGTTTCCCTCCTCATCGGTCACCCACTCTGTGGCACGGATATGTCCGGTCAGAAAGGCTGCTTTCTTCTGCAGGCTGCGGACAAGCTCTGTAATCGAAACCTCTGTCTTCTGCCCGCTTACTTCATGGATGCATGCATCGGTATAGCGCGTTAAGAGTTCCTGCTTTTTTTGAACCGATGCATACAGGGTGTCGTCATCCGCAAGCAGCACGAAAAGATCCCGATTTAACGGCACAGACTCCTTCCCGGTTTTCTCTGCGTAGAGTGCAAGCAGCTCCGCGAGTTCCCGGAGATTGCCTGCATAGGCGTTGGTAAATGCAACGCTCTCCCCGCGCTCGCCCGCCATATCCAGCGCATCGTTCCAGTCCGCGCCGCGAAGGCGGATATGTCCGTGTTCGCCCACCTCGTAGAAAGCCGTCAGATTCTGCAGCAGAAGATGCTCCAGCACGCTTCCGCGGTAGACATTTCCCGCGGCATCCCTCTGCCAGCAGCCGTCCTGCTCCTTCCATGCCGCATCCTTCTTTGTCCCGCGCCCTGCCTGCTGATCCTTAAAATATGGGATCTCTTCCTCCAGAACCGCAAGATCGCCGGTCTGGTCGATATAGAGCTTTGTCGTCACAAACGGCCAGACCCCGTGATCCATCCACACGCGCGTAATCTGATTGCGGTCGGCGATAAAGGTTCCCTCCTTGCTTCCGATAATGGTCGCATTGGTTCCGTCGATGCGGACACCCTGAAAATTATTGAGAAGCATCTCGCGCACACCGTCCGGATTCATCAAAAGAAGTGCCAGACAGTCCTGCCAGAGATCTCTCCAGCCTCTTCCTCCCTTTCCGTAATCATGGTGCGGCAAAAAGGAACAGCCATAGATCCGGCGCAGGATCGGCTGAAAGCTGACCCACTGCATATAGCGGTCAAACCGGCGGTCTTTCGTGTGGTAGGATACGTTTACTTTCTGTTCCCAGTATGTTTTCATGCGCTCATACGCCGCCTTCGTCTGCGCCGCCTTGCGGTACGCTGCCGTCATGCTTAAAATCGTCTCCCCGGCATGTTCCGTCTTTCGCACCGCCCCGATCATGATCGTGTATCCTGCGGTCTCGCCCGGTGCAAGAGTCCTCTCCTTAAAATGGAGTCCGCCGACCGCCTCACATCCGGCATATGCACTGCCCGCCGGCACACCGGCAAGATTTTTGACAACCGCCTTTGGCCGCTCAAAATTACCTCCCTCGCCGATAAAATCCTGTACGGTCGGATAAAAATCTTCCGGTGCCTCCCCCGTCTGGTCGTATCCGCACACAAAGTAGGTCATCTCGTTCGGGCGGTGCCCCCGCTCGTCAAAAGACATCGTCGGCGTCACAAGCACACCGTTCTCCACCGTGCGGATGCGGTGCAGCAGCGATGTCACATGCCGGTGATCCCTCAGATTGTCCGCGCTCCTGCCATAGACCGGTATGGCTGCGGTCGGCGTGAATCGTACCTGCATGTTGCCTGTATTGGTAATCTCCACATACATGATCTCCATCGGATCGTCCAGCGGAACAAACGACGTGATCTGTGCCGAAAGCTGATACTTCCTGGAGGTTCTCGTCACGGTCTGCCACATAAAACCGGCTGTCACTTCGTTTTCATCCGCAAGATCCGTAAATTTTTTTGCGATTTCTTCCGCCGAATTGCCCGTGGCGGACCAGCTTCCGTGCGTTCCGATATGGCACCAGAAATTTCTGGCATTCCGGTTATTATGAAGATTCTCCACGCTCACCGGCTCCAGCAGAAACGTATTCTGATCCAGCTTGCAGTCCCCGCCAAGTGTCGGCGTCACCGCGCTTTTGATACCACACTCCCCTGCGACCGGGAAATACAGATCACTGTAATCTGCCGCCCCCGGCAGAGAAAAAACTCCCTTATCACTGATAAATTGATATGTATTCTGCATCCTGCAAGTTTCCTTTCATTTTTTTATTATTCTAAGGAAAAAAACAGGCACAAAAAAAGATACCTTTTTTTTAAAAGGTATCTTTTTTTTAGAATCCCAGACCGTCCGGAAAAATCTCATGCAACGGTCTTTTTATTTTTTTGCGGGTCACCTCGACCAGACCGAGTGCGGTCATATCGATAAGCTGCGCCGGAACCGGATCTTTTTGCAGTGCCGCCCGGAATGTCTTAAGCAGTTCCTCTTCCGCGGATTTTGACGTCAGATTTATAAAATCCACTAGGACCATCCCCGAGAGATTCCGCAGCCGCAGTTGTCTGGCAATCTCCTCCGCCGCTTCCTTGTTCACGCGCAGAAAATTCTCCTGCATTTCTTTTTTTGCCACATTCTTTCCGGTGTTGACATCCACCACCGTCAGAGCCTCCGTCGGCTGAATGACCAGATAGGCACCGGATTTTAACCATACGCGCTCACTCAATGCATTTTTCAGCTCCGACCGGACACTGTAGAGTGCTCCAAGGGAGAGCGCCGGATCCTTGTAATAACGGATCCGGATTCCATCCGCCGTCATTACCTCGTCCACCGGCACGGGCACGCTTCCTCCCGTCGTAAGCGCCTGCTTATGGATCCGGCAGGCACTGCAGATATCCTCGAACATTCCGCGGTCATCTGTCACAATCTCTTCCAGATCGTCCTTCTGCAGGTCTCTGATATGGCGCAGCCATCCCGCTTCCTCCCTGTATACAAGCGTGTAACAGTTCTTGTGTGCCGCCGCCTCCGCCATCGTCTCATAGCGCTCCGAAAGCACTTCCAGTTCAAGCAGAACCGTCTCATCGGAAGCCTCTGCGGCATTGGTGCGGAGAATCACGCCGTACTCCCCTGCCGTCTGCTCTACAAGCTTCACCAGACGCTCTCTGGCCTCCCCCTTTACCTTTGATGAGACGCTCTTCTTCCGGTTTCCGGAAGTTAAGACGGCATAGGTTCCCGCGATCGTCAGGTTTGTCGTCACCGCGGGATCTTTTGTCTTAAGCGCCTCGCGCGAGACCTGTACCAGAAGTTCATCGCCCGCCGCAAGCGCCTTTGTCTGCGACAGCTTTCTGGTAAAAACGGGATTCTTCACATCGGACAGCGGCAGATAGCACCGCACATCCGGCGCTATCTTGACAAACGCGGCATTTAGATTGGTGACAATGTTCTCGACTTTTCCGACATAGATATTGCCGAGCAGTGATGTCTCCCCCGCCGCCTCCGGCAATACCTCAATCATATGTTTTTTCTCATCATAAAGGGCAGAAATCAGATATTCCTGCCCTTTTATCTTCTCTCGCGTTATCATGTAACGGTTCATTCGATTACTTCTCCCATCGCGCCTAAGGACACAAAATCATCCCCGTCGGACGCATAGACATCCTTCCTGTGAATCTGAATCGCATCGGGATCATAGGTAAGTCCCATGTGTAAAAACAGCGCCTCAAGCACCAGCTCCGGCTTCAGATTATCCGTACTTCCTGTGGAAAGTTTCAGATAGAAGGACGGCACGCCGCCGCGGTCCGTCACCTGAAAGCCGTAGATGAGTGGTTTGATATCCAGCACGCGCTCGCTCTTTTTCGTCTGCTTGGTGATGAGAACCTCATCCGGTTTCTCAAAGAAATCGCGGATACCGTCAGCAAACGCCGAAACAGAAACCGGTGCCGCATACCCTTCCTTAAAATACAGATCATAATCTGCGGCGGCAACGATCGACATTGCCGTCTTTGCCTGATCCGGAAGTTTCACATAACCGGTGCACTCCACGCCCTCCACCATGACGCCGTTTAACGCCCGGAGGGATTCCTCCGTGGATGCACTCGTGTGCACTTCAATGTCCATATACTCGCCGTCGCTCGTGATGCCCACGCCGAGCGGCGCAGCAAACGACATGATCTGGTGCGGGGAAAATCCCTCCGAATAGCAGATGTCAATGTGTGCTCTGCGCATTGCCTTCTGGAAGTACCGCATCACATCGAGATGTCCGATAAACTTCATCACACCGTACTTGCGGAAACGGATTCTAATTTTCATAGCAGACACCTCCTCCGAACTTCTTCACACCGCAGCCCGAACAGCGCATTCGGCAGTTCGGCGTCACGGTCTCTTTCATGGCATTGTTCCACTCACGCTTTAAAAATTCCTTGGTCACGCCGGTATCGATAAAATCCCATGGGAAAATCTCGTCCATGGAACGCTCGCGCATCGTGTAAAAATCGGGATCAATGCCGCACTCCGCAAAGGCGTCCAGCCATCTCTGATAGTCAAAATATTCGGACCATGCATCAAAAATGCCACCCTTTTCATAAACCTTTAAGATAGCCTGTCCGATTTTCCGGTCGCCGCGCGCCAATACGCCCTCTAAAACTGTCACATCCGCCTCATGCCAGTTGTATTTAATGCTCTTTTTGTTTAACTGTTCCTTGACCGTGTCGTTGACCACTTTTGCACGTCCGATGTAATCCTCCGGCGGGTACATTCTTGCCCACTGGAACGGTGTAAACGGCTTCGGGACGAAAAAGGAGGTACTGATCGTGATCTGGCATCTGCCGTTCCGCTTCTCCTTGGGAACGGTGTCATAATAGCGTGCCGCCGTCTCATTGGCAAGCTCCGCGATCGCCCGCATATCCGCCTCTGTCTCGGTCGGAAGTCCCAGCATAAAGTAGAACTTGACCTTATTCCAGCCGCCCTCAAACGCCATCTGGGCGCCGTTTAAGATGACCTCCTCCGTCAGTCCCTTGTTGATGACGTCGCGCAGGCGCTGTGATCCCGCCTCCGGTGCGAATGTCAGGCTGCTCTTTTTGATGTCCTGCACCTTGCTCATGACATCCAGTGAAAACGCATCGATGCGGAGCGACGGAAGCGAAATATTCACCCTGCGCTCCCTGCACTCGTCGATCAGGAAATTGACAAGTTCCTCCAGAGAGCTGTAGTCCGATGAACTTAAGGAGCTGAGTGAGATCTCCTCATACCCGGTCGCCTCAATCATCTGTGTGGCAAGCGCCTTTAGGCGCTCAATATTTTTCTCGCGCACCGGACGGTACACCATTCCCGCCTGGCAGAAACGGCAGCCGCGGATACAGCCGCGCTGAATCTCAAGCACAACGCGATCCTGCGTGGCTTTGATAAACGGTACGACCGGCTTTTCCGGATAGACCGCATCCGTCATATCCATCACGAGCTGCTTGGTCACAGTCGCCGGGATTTCCTCATCCACCGGTGTAAACGACGCGATCGTTCCGTCTTCTTTATATTCCACCTGATACAGGGAAGGCACATAGATTCCCGGAATCTTTGCCGCCTCATGCAAAAACTCCCTGCGGCTTCTGCCCGCCCGCTTCATCTCCTGATAGAGATCTAACATGCGGTCATACACGACCTCCCCCTCTCCCATATAAAACAGATCGAAAAAGTCTGCAATCGGTTCCGGATTGTAGGTGCAGGGACCGCCGCCGATCACGATCGGAACGGTATCGTCACGGTCTGCGGCAAGCAGCGGAATCTGGCTTAAGTCAAGAATCTGGAGAATATTGGTATAACACATCTCATACTGGATGGTAATTCCAAGAAAATCCATATTCTTCACCGGCTCCTGTGATTCCAGGCAAAACAGCGGGATGTTCTCCTCCTTCATGATCTTGTGCAGATCCGGCCACGGGGAATACACGCGCTCACACCACACATCGTCTCTCTTATTAAACATATCATAGAGAATCTGGATGCCCAGATGGGACATACCGATCTCATATACATCCGGAAAGCACATGGCAAAACGAATCGATACCTCGTCTTTGTTTTTACAGACGCTGTTCAACTCGTTTCCAATGTAGCGCGCCGGCTTATCAATCTTCATCAGTATCTCATCGGATAACGCTAACTTTGTCATTTCTTTTATCCTTTCATTCTGTATGCAGAAGTTCTGCAAGCACTGCGTCGCACTCCTGCAAAATTGTATCATACCGATTATCTTCGATCATGTCAATCATTTTCGCCGGAGTGACGCCGCAAACCGTATTTCCACTGTCATCCCATGCAAAAAAGAACAAAAACAGCAGCAGTGCCACAAGAAAGCGGAGCTGTCCCCCCGCTCGCCCTCTCTGTGGCTCCTCTCTGTCAAAAGGCTCTCCCGCATCCGCTCCCGTCTCAAAGGAACTGCGGACCTGTGAGACATACGCTCTCCGCCGTTCTACATAGTCTGTCATACTGCACCTCTCCTATCCCGCCTGTGCTCTAGGATACTATATGAGATTTTTGGGAAAAACATGTGCGCAGAACATCGATCAGTTTTGAAACCGCAAACGTCAAAAAACGGATGATGGTCTGATCCAAAATGACGGCTCCCACAAATGACAGTGCAAACGTGAGAAGTACGGCAAGCAGACAGCCTCCCACGATGCCGCCGGACAGGACATTGACGTGAAGCACCTGCTTGACGACATAGTGGAGCACGCCCCAGTGAATCAGCAGAATCGAATAACTGTACTTCCCGATGATGCGCACAAAGGGGCTCTCTTTGCTGCCGCAGGGCACCAGCCGCTTTATGAGCACAAACACGGCGGCGGCATAAAACATCATCGTAGGCGCATTGTTGTAAATATAGTCGTCATACCAGCCATGGAACAGAATCACATAGCAGGTGATCAGATATGACACAAGACCCGCCGCAAGGAAAAAATTCTCTGCCCGCTTCCCCGCGCGGTTCGCGAGATAATAGCCAAGCAGAAACGCCCCCGCATACGAATTCACAATACCGGAGAGTGCCGCCGGCGGCGTAACGCCAAACAGTGGCACATAGGTGACATACGCATTCAGAAGGAAGATCACAAGCATCACGCCGTTCATGACCGGATCGGGAATGTTCTGCACCAGATACCGCAAAAACGGGGTGAGCACATACAGCCAGATAATGACGTACACCAGCCATAGATGCGGCGCTTCCACCGGCGGTCCGATGAAGAACCGCTGCAGCATCAGTCCCCACTGCGACGGAGCGAGCCGTCCGATTCCCTCTTTGGCACAGACATACAGATTGTAATAGACCACGAGTGGGATGAAGACACGGGTAAAACGGCGCGCAAAAAAATCCCTGCACCGCTCTCCTTTTACCGGCAGCAGCAATGCTCCGCTGATCATGACAAAGAACAGGTTGCAGGACAAAAACGTATAATTAAAGACTTCCAATACACGAAAAAGCAGCGTCCCCGGCGCTGCTGTCGTCTTCGCGAGCGCGACGGTGTGGACACAGATCACAAACACCGTCGCAATCACGCGCAGAACATCCATATAAACCTTTCGCGGCGGCTTTACCGCTGGGAAAGTTCCTGTGTGATATCCTCCCATGTGACTCCTCTTTCTGCCATAAGCACCATCATGTGATACAGGAAATCCGAGATCTCGTATTTTACCTCTTCCGGATCCGGATTCTTTGCCGCAATCACAATCTCGGTCGCCTCCTCGCCGACTTTCTTTAAGATCTTATCGATTCCCTTGTCAAACAGGTAGTTCGTGTAAGATCCCTCCTTCGGGTGTGCCTTGCGGTCGAGAATAATCTCATAGACATCCTCGAGTACCTTAAGCGGATTCTTCTCCACATATTCCTTCTTGACAATCTCGTTGAAAAAGCAGGTCGGATTGCCGGTATGGCACGCTGCTCCCACCTGGGATACCTTCGCGAGGATTGTGTCATAATCGCAGTCTGCCGTCAAAGACTTCACATACTGGATGTGGCCGGAGGTCATGCCTTTCGTCCAGAGTTCCTGACGGCTCCGGCTGAAATAGGTCATCTTACCGATATTGATTGTGGTATAAAAAGCTTCCTCGTTCATGTAGGCAAGCATTAACACCTCATCTGTACGGTAATCCTGCACGATCACGGGAACCATGCCTTCTGAATTCTTTTTCAGATCATCCCACTTTAACGCCGGGTCAAAATTGTCCATCTTGATGCCCGCGGAAGAAAGCTGTGACTTGATCTCCATGATGTTGGTATTCGGATCGTTTAAGAAACCGCCGGCAATTCCGCGCGTGTTGCTCCGCTTTAACACCTCAATGATCTTCTCGTAATCGCAGGTCTCAAAATAGACCACATACGGAACATCCGTAATATTCTCAATCGCATCTAAAACACTGGTGTTTAACACCAGAAGTTCATGGAAATTCTCATTCATCTTCGCCTGATGTTTGAACACGAAGTCCACGTTCTCCACCGACACGAGGATCCGGTCTTTTCCGAAACGCTTGCTCGCCTCCTCGGCAAGCTCGATGCTGTTCGCCTTGGCGCCGTTGACAATGACCTGAAGGCATCCGGCATAGATAAACTTTTTGATGTCCTCGAGGCGGTTGATGTTGCCGCCCGCGCAGGTCTTGATCTCCACGTTACGGTTGATGTTCTTGATCGTGTGAATATTCTTCTCATGCTCCTCATCATCGTCAGAGAGATCAAAAATGATAATCTTGTCAATTCCGTTGTCATTGTAAAGCTTTGCCAGCTCGATGACGTCCGCCAGCGGGGTGTGATCCTCAATCCCCCGTACCGCCTGTCCGTTCTTTAAGTAAATCGTTGCAACGATATTTTTCTGTTCCATAAAAATATAATACCTTTCTATAAACTGCCCTTCGTAGACAAAATATCCGTAATCCGCGGATCATAAGATGTCGCCTCGTCGAGGGCTCGCGCAAATGCCTTAAACATCGCCTCAATCATGTGATGGTTATTGCCCGGCGTCAGCACCTTGATGTGCAGATTCATCCCTGCCGTGTAGGAGATCGCATAGAAGAACTCCTTCACCATCTCCGTGTCCATGTATCCGACTCTCTCTACGGTAAAATTACCGTCGAAGGACAGATACGGCCGTCCGGAGAGATCTACCGCGCATAAAACGAGTGTCTCGTCCATCGGCAGAATACAGCTTCCGTAACGCTTGATGCCCTTTTTGTCCCCGACCGCCTTTTTGATCGCATTGCCGAGCACAATTCCGGTATCTTCGATCGTGTGATGACAATCCACGATCAGATCGCCCTCCGCCTTGACCGACAGATCGAAAAAACCGTGTCTGGCAAAGCCCTCGAGCATGTGATCGAAAAAGCCGATCCCGGTATCGATCTCGCTTACTCCGCTCCCGTCCAGTTCCAGACTGAGCGTGATGTCTGTCTCCTTGGTCTTTCGCACATAATCTGCTGTTCTGCTCATACAAACTCCCGTTCCTTCCCAACACTTCAACTTTTATTATATTACGGTTTTCACGAAAAAGGAATTACTTTTGTTCAGAATTTTCCTCAAACCGGACACGGATCGAATTGGCGTGTGCCGTAAGTTTCTCGCATTCCGCGAACTGGATGATGTCCTTGTATACATTCTCGAGCGCATCCCTGGAATAGGAAATGATGCTGGATTTCTTGATAAAATCATCCACGCCAAGCGCCGAGAAGAATTTCGCCGTACCGTTGGTCGGAAGCACATGGTTCGGTCCCGCAAAGTAATCGCCGAGCGGCTCGGAGGAATATTCGCCGATAAAGATTGCTCCTGCGTTGCGAATCTTCGTCATTACCTCGAACGGATTCTTCGTCACAAGCTCCAGGTGCTCAGATGCAATCTCGTTGACCGTTGCAATCGCATCGTCCAGACTGTCGGCAACCAGAATGTATCCGTAATTCTCCAGCGATTTTGTGATGATCTCCTTTCTCGACAGCTTCTCCACAAAGCGGTCGATCTCAGCCGCCACCTGCCCGGCAAGCGTGCGGCTTGTGGTAATCAGAATAGCGGAAGCCATCTCGTCATGCTCCGCCTGCGACAGCAGGTCCGCTGCCACATAACGCGGATTCGCTGTCTCGTCCGCAAGGACAAGGATCTCGCTCGGTCCCGCAATCGAGTCGATGCTGACATAACCGAACACAGCCTTTTTTGCAAGTGCCACATAGATATTTCCTGGGCCTACAATCTTGTCCACCTTCGGGATGCTCTCGGTTCCGAACGCCATCGCAGCGATCGCCTGCGCGCCGCCCACCTTATAGATGGCGTCCACGCCCGCCTCCTTTGCCGCCACGAGTGTGGACGGATAGACTTTCCCGTCTGCTCCCGGCGGTGTCGTCATAATGATCTGCTCCACACCCGCCACTTTTGCCGGAATGACATTCATGAGCACCGACGACGGGTAGACGGCCTTGCCGCCCGGCACATACACGCCGACTCTCGCAAGCGGAGTCACCTTCTGTCCTAAGATAATGCCGGATTCCTGTGAATCAAACCAGGAATTCTGGCGCTGTCTGCTGTGATAGTCTCGGATATTGACGAGTGCCTTGCGGATCACGGAGAGGAGCTTTGGATCTACCTTCTCGTAGGCTTCCCTGATCTCCTCCTCCGTGACAAGGATATTTCCGGCATCAATATCGGCACCGTCAAACTTTTTCGTGTAGGAAAAAACAGCCGCGTCGCGGTTGGCGCGCACCTCCTCGATGATGGCGTTCACACGCCCCTCGTACTCCCCGTAGGAGTTCGGGCTGCGCTTTAACAGATTCTCCAGTATATTCTGCTGTGTCTCTTTGGTTAATGTTAAGATTCTCATGCCTGATCCTTCCTTTCTATCTCTCTCTTTAAATCCGCGATCAGCTTCGTGATCCGTTCATTTTCCATCTTCATGCTGACCTGGTTGACTACCATCCGCGCAGACAGCGGACATACTTCCTCCAGAACCACCAGACCGTTCTCGCGCAGAGTCGAGCCGGTCTCCACAATATCGCAGATGACTTCCGAGAGCCCGACGATCGGCGCCAGCTCGATGGAACCGTTCAACTTGATGATCTCCACCGTCTGATGCTTTTTATTGTAAAAATAGTCCTTGGCGATGTGTGGATACTTGGTGGCAACACGGATCAGTTCATGGTGTTTTAACAATTCTTCCGCATCCTTCGGTCCGCAGATGCACATCCGGCATTTTCCAAACCCGAGGTCTAAGACTTCGTAAATATTGCGCCCTTCCTCCAGTATGGTATCCTTCCCGACAATGCCGATGTCCGCGGCGCCGTATTCTACATAAGTGGGTACATCCGGTCCCTTGGCAAGGAAAAAACGAAGCTTTAACTCCTCATTCACGAAAATCAGCTTTCTCGTGTCCTTATCCTTCATCTCCTCACAGGTAATGCCGATCTTCTCAAACAGTTCCAGTGTCTTTTTTGCAAGTCTGCCTTTGCCGAGCGCAAAAGTCAGATATCTCATATCCTCCATTTAAAACGTCTCTCCCTTCTCTGCCTTCTACGCGAAAAACTGCACGTTTGTCATCCGGCTGCGAGCTGCATAATCCTCGTAATCTTTCCTTTGCTTCGTCTCATCCCACAACATCAGCTCCACACAGCGTCCGGCTGCACGCGCTGTCGCCGCTGCGGTGATCGCCGTCTGCCGTTTGGCAGATTTATAGACCATCAGCTCCACACAGCGTTCCACCGGAACATCAATTTTCTGTCTCTGCAGTGCAGCCATCAGCTGGTCAATCACAAACGCAAAGCCGATGGATGCTGAATCTTTTCCAAAACAGGTGAGGAGCCTGTCATATCTGCCGCCCTTTACAATCGCCTCACCGCTTCCGAACGTATATCCCGCAAATATGATACCGGTGTAATACTGGTAGTTGCTGATCGTTCCAAGTTCAAACGAAACATAACGGGAAACCTCATAGACTTCCAGTATTTTATGAAGTTCCTCCAGATCCCCGATCGCCTTTAAGATCCTGGGATAGGATGCTGCACATTCCCTTGCGGCAGAAAGTTCATCCGAACCCGTGTAGAGATTCCCGAGCATGCCAAAGAGATTCTTTAAGTTCTCCTCGAGGTTTAAAGTCTCCACGAACTCCTCCACACCGAAAAAGTTCTTGTTGGAAATGAGTTCGCGCAGTTCCTCCTCCTGCTCCTCCAAAAGCCCTGCCGCCTCCATCAGTCCCCGGAAGAAATCCGCATGTCCGATGCTAAGCTGGAACTCCTTAAGCCCCGCCGCCTTCAGGCAGGAAATCACCATGGAGATCATCTCCGCATCCGCATCCACTGATGGATCTCCCAAAAGCTCCGCGCCAAGCTGTGTACATTCCTTCAGTCGTCCCTGATAGCTGCTGTTATTGATGAAAGTATTCCCCATGTAGCACAGCCGGATCGGAAGTTCTTCCTCGCCAAAATACTTTGCGGCACAGCGTGCAATCGACGGCGTGATATCCGGTCTTAACACCAACGTGTTGCCTTCCCGGTCAAAAAACTTGTAGAGATCCTTCGACGGCGTGGTGCCGATCTCCCGTCCGAATATATCAAAAAACTCAAATGTCGGCGTCTGAATCGGATGATAACCGTGCAGACGTAATATATGATATAGCTGGTCCTGAAGAAGCATTTTCTTCTCACACTCATCATTATAAATATCCCGCACACCTTCCGGCGTATGCAACAACTGTCTTTTCATGATCGCCCTCATTTCTTTGATGCTTTTATACTTTACCTTGCTACCATGGTAGCATGATAGCAAGTGAAACTCAGTTTATTATAAGAGATCTTAGAATAATTGTCAATCCCTGCGCAGCAAATCCTTCTGCAGTGCATCCAGATACGGAACCAAAACGCCGCGCTGCCGCGGCAGGAAATACTCCGGGTCCAATTCCTCATAGCGGAAACTCTTTCTTCCGCCCTCCTTTGCGCGCTTCCAGAACTCTAAGAGCATATCCAGGCGCAGATAGTAGAACTCATCCCGCTTCGTAAAACTGAGCAGGAAAAAAGATACCCCTCCCTGTTTTTCAAAGTTCTCCATGAACGCAACCTGATGTTCATGAATATTGGCAAGTGGAAAGGTATCCGTATTACATTCTTTTGCGTCGAAACAGACCGGTATTCCCTGTACGGCGCCGATATAGTCCACCGTGCTCTTCTGGTCAAAATACGCCAGCGTGATATGTCTGGTCTGTTTGTCGATATTGATCGGCGTGATCGGTGTGGGAATCTTCTGAATCAGCGCAAGACCGTTCTCCTGATAAATCTCATTGGTACGGTTGATAAACTCTTCCAGCGTTGATCCACGCAGTCCTCTTGAATTCCAAGTTGCCATATTGCCTCCAGATACTCTCTTAACACACCGGCAGCTAGCTGCCGTCATGCATCTTTCATCCTTTTCTTTTCTCTATTATATAGAATTCTCAGTAGGTACACAATAAAAATATCCCTTTGTCAAACCTCTCCAATTATGATATACTTGAACCCAGAGAGGGGTTTTACCCGAAGATCCTAGAATGAAGGTTAGCAATGGGAGGGATGCCAGATGGTCATGAATGAGTCAAACGAGAATTACCTGGAAACGATTCTGGTCTTAAATCATAGATTGGGCAACGTGCGCTCTGTCGACATCGCCAATGAGATGAACTTTAAGAAGCCAAGCGTCAGCGTGGCAATGAAGAATCTTCGTGAGAACGGTTATATTACCGTCAGCCCGGAAGGATACATCCATCTGACGGAAAGCGGACTTGAAGTTGCAGAAAAGATTTATGAGCGCCACACAATCTTATCCAACTGGCTGACGATGCTTGGGGTTGATCCGCGGGTTGCCGCAGAGGATGCGTGCAAGATCGAGCACGATGTCAGTGCGGAAAGCTTTGAAGCGATCAAGCGCCACATCAATTCCAGTGCAGGAAAGATTTGAGGCGGTCAGATGCCACATCAATTTCCGTGCAGGAAAGATCTGAGGCGGTCAGATGCCACATCCATTCCGGTACAGGAAGGATTTCATCGAAAACGACAAAAATGGAAGTTCAGCTTAAGGTTGAACTTCCATTTTTTGTGCTGCAATTCTTTCTGCCACAACCTGTCTACCGGTTCTTACACCACTCTTCCACGCGCGCGAACTCTGCGCCGCAGGGCGCGATCACTTCTCTCCCGTCCGCAAAGACAATGCGGTATGCGTGAAGCATCTGTGATTTTACCTTACACTGTCTGCGAAATTGTTCGTTTGTGCCGGCGTCGCCGTACTTTACATCCCCGATGATCGGATGTCCGATGGACGCCAAATGCGCCCGGATCTGATGGGAACGTCCGGTGATCAGATGAACCTCCAGCCCGGTGTAACCGCCGCCCGTCCAGATGGGATGGTACGCGGTCTCAATCGGCGCGGCATCCGCACTTTTGGGTTTTACCGTACTGACGGTAACTTTATTCTCACGTTCATCCTTAACGAGCCACCCCTTCAAGTAATCTTCTCTAAGGACTTCCCCTTTTACCACACACCGGTAATACTTCTGGATCGTCCGCTCCTTTAATGCCTTAGACATCTCCTGAAGTCCCTTTAAAGTCTTTCCCGCAATCAGAATACCGGAAGTATTCCGGTCCAGGCGGTTGCAGACTGACGGACGGAAGGTGCGCATCTCCTCCTCGGTCAGCGCTCCCTCCCTAAGCAGATAGCTTAAGATATATTCATTGGCGGAAACATCCTCGGGTCTCGCCTTCTGGGAGAGCATGCCGGACGGCTTGTTTATGATGAGAATATCCGCATCCTCATAAAGGACTTTAAGCTGCCTTAAAGTCTTTTCTGAACCACTGAAAGCTTCTGGCATCACCGTTTTTGACTTTGCCCGGAACTTCTCGTAGGTCTCGTCCGAGAGAAACAGCTTCACCTCGTCCCCGCAGGAGAGCTTCTCCGTGCCGTCCGCCTTTTTGCCGTTTAAGGTAATGTTTTTCTTGCGCAGCATCTTGTAGACAAAACTGCCGGGAGCCTCTGCCAGAAGCTTTTTTAAATACTTGTCAAAACGCTGTCCCGCGTCGTTCTCGCCGATGTGCAATTCCTGCATAGTCTCTCTCCATTCGCCCGCTTACTTTTTCCCCGCACCTGCTTTTTTATGATGAACATTGCGGATTGTCTTTTTCGTATTTTTCTTCTCGGAAGCATTTGTTCTTCCGCGGTTATTCCCGCCGCCTGCCGTGCGGCGGTTCTTGTCACCTCCAGCGTAGCGGTCTTTGGCGTTTGTTCTGCCGTAGCCGATGCCCCGCGGCCGTACCAGACAGTGTTTGTCAAAGCCGATCAGATCCGTCCGCCCCGCTTTGGTTAACGCCTCCACAACAAGATCGTAATTCTTCGGGTTCCGGTACTGGATGAGCGCGCGCTGCATGGCTTTCTCGTGGGGGTTTACCGCCACATAGACCGGCTGCATCGTGCGCGGGTCAAGTCCCGTATAGTACATGCAGGTGGATATGGTCGACGGGGTCGGATAAAAATCCTGTACCTGCTCCGGCATATAGCCGAGATCTCTCAGAAATTCGGCGAGTTCCACCGCCTCCTTCAACGTCGATCCCGGATGGGATGACATCAGATACGGCACCAGATACTGCTTTTTCCCGAGCTTCTCATTCATATCCTGATAGGCCTTCACAAACCGCTTGTACACCTCCACGCGCGGTTTGCCCATCTTCTCTAAGACCGCATCGGAAATATGCTCCGGCGCCACCTTTAGCTGACCGCTGACGTGGTGTTCACAGAGTTCTCTGAGGAAGGTGCGGTCCTCATCGTAGATCAGATAATCGAAACGGATACCCGAACGGATGAACACCTTTTTCACATTCGGCAGTTCCCGTAGCTTTCTTAAGAGCTTCAGGTAATCCTTATGATCCACCTTTAAGTTCTTGCACGGTGTCGGAAACAGGCACTGCTTGTTGGGACATACGCCCTTTGTCATCTGCTTGTCACATGCAGGCGCGCGGAAATTGGCCGTCGGCCCGCCGACATCATGGATGTATCCCTTAAAGTCCGGTTCCCAGACGATCTTCTCCGCCTCCGCCAGAATGGACTCGTGGCTGCGCACCTGAATAATCCGCCCCTGATGGAACGTAAGCGCACAGAAACTGCATCCTCCGTAGCAGCCACGGTTGCTGACCAGAGAAAAACGCACTTCCTCGATTGCAGGAACCCCGCCCTGCGCTTCGTAACTCGGATGATATGTACGCTGATACGGCAGCGCATAGACCTGATCCATCTCGCTTTGTGTCAGCGGCTTCGCCGGCGGATTCTGCACGACAAAAAGCTTTCCGTCGTACGTTTCAAACAGACGTTTGGCTACAAACGGATCGGTATTGCAGTACTGGGTATAAAAGCTGCGCGCATATGCCGCCTTGTCCGCCAGCACCTCCTCATAATGCGGAAGCTCTATGGCATCATAGATGTCCTCACGCTTTCTGGTCTTATAGACCGTGCCGTCGATAAATGTGATATCGCTGACCGCCAGTCCGCTGTTTAAGGCATCCGCAATCTCCACAATGCTGTGTTCCCCCATACCGTAGGAGATCAGATCCGCCCCGGAATCCAGAAGAATGGACCGCTTCATCTTGTTCGACCAGTAATCATAATGCGCCAGTCTGCGCAGGCTGGCCTCAATGCCGCCGATAATGATCGGCGTGTGCTTGTAGGTCTGCCGGAGCAGATTACAATAGACAATGGTCGCGTAATCCGGCCGTTTTCCCATCACGCCGCCCGGCGTAAACGCATCCGTCGCGCGCCTTTTCTTGGACACCGAATAGTGATTCACCATCGAATCCATATTGCCCGCAGACACTAAAAACCCGAGCCGCGGCTCCCCGAAGATACAGACAGACTCCTTATCTCTCCAGTCCGGCTGCGAGATAATTCCGACCGAATAGCCGTGCGCTTCCAGAAGTCTTGAGATAATGGCGTGACCGAACGAAGGATGATCCACGTAGGCATCCCCGATCACATAGACAAAGTCAAACTGTTTGATTCCGCGCTCTTCCATCTCCGCACGGCTGACTGGCAAAAATCCGTTGTTCATTCTAATCCTCATTTCTCTTCGGCTGCTCATTCTTTAACGCAGCAAGCTCTTCCGCGGTCAGTTTCCGGTACGCTCCCGGTGCAAGATCCTCCGGCAGCACCAATGGTCCCATGGAAATCCGCTTCAAATACAGTACCTTTTTTCCGACTGCCTCAAACATCCGCTTTACCTGATGGAACTTTCCCTCCGTGATGGTAAGCGTAATCTCTGACACATCCTCTTTACAGTCCAGAATTACCAGATCTGCCGGTCTGGCCGGCTTCTCCTCCCCGATGTCAACCCCGTTTTTAAAAAAGTTGACATCGGTCTCATCCACCACGCCCTGCACCCGGGCGTAATATGTTTTTGCCACATGGCGGGACGGCGACAGCAGCGCGTGTGCCAGCGCACCGTCGTTCGTGATCAAAAGCAGCCCCTCGGTGTCGAGATCCAGCCTTCCCACCGGGAACAGATCTCCTCTTGCGGTGTCGCTCAGATAATCCATCACCGTGCGGTGCATATTGTCCTGTGTCGCCGACACACAGCCGGCGGGCTTGTGAAACAGATAATACTCAAAAGCGGTATAGAGCAGGCGCTCCCCGCGCAGGCATACCTCATCGCCTGTCTCATCGACCTTTTGTTCCGGCTTTTTTGCAACCGCTCCGTTCACGGTGACCAGACCGGCTTTGATCTGTTTTTTTACCTCGCTTCTGGTTCCTGCGCCCAGTTCTGTCAGATATTTATCCAGACGAAGTGCCATTTTTCTCCCTCACTGTCTCTTTGTCTCACCGAATGTGTACTTTCCCTGCTGTTCCCAGAGATATAACACCATCGGATACGGGTTTACGGAAAGTTCCTGCCCGTTCTCATCGTTGATATAGATTCCAAAGTGCAGATGCACCGGAAAGTTGCCGGTGGTTCCCGGAATATCGCTGTAACCGGTATCCCCCATATAGCCCAGATGGGTGCCTGCAAGGACTGTCTCCCCAACTTCAAACTCCTTCGCATACTCCGCCAGATGCGCATAATAAAAATAGGCTCCGGACGGACTGCGGATGCCGATGCGGTACCCGCCGAGGCGAAGCCATCCCACATTTTCCACGACTCCGTCGGATACGCTGTATATGGGATAGATGCCTCGCTCGTTCACCGAAGCCATAATATCACAGCCTTCATGTCCCCGCTCACCGCCAAAGTTCCTGCTCTGCATCCAGCTGTCTGCAAAGCTCACTCCCGCATTCCCGTCGGAGGCCACCGTCCCGACCGGAAAACGTTCCAGATCATCCCACACGGCAGAAAGATAGCCGCAGATCCGCGCATATGCCTGCGGCTGATACCGTTTTGCATACAGAGCCTCTACGGCCAGCTGCCCGGGATCGGTGACGCTTCCATCCTCCGCAAAATAGACGGCAAGCAGTTCTTTTTCCGACATTCCTTTTTCTTCTGCCTCCTCCTGCATCCGGGCAAGCAGTTCCCCGCTCACCCGGTGTTCCCGGAAACTGTAAAGCGCTGTCTCATAGGAAAAGCAGTTTATCTGTCTGGTTCTCTCCAGAATCCATGTGTTTATAAGAACGTTCCATAGGATCATGGTAAACAGTAACAGCAGCATACGGACATGTCTGAAATTCATATCATTCCTTTTTTATTTACATTTTTTTAAAAATGCCACCAGAAGCTTCCATACTTTCTCGGTCGAGGAGATGGACAGACGCTCTTTCGGCGTATGAATATCGTAATTGTTCGGTCCGAACGATACACAGTCAAGATCCTTGATCTTTCCGGAAAGGATACCACACTCCAGTCCGGCATGAATTGCCTCAAATACCGGCTCCTCCTGGAACAGCTCCTCATATACGGCACTGATGGTATCGCGGATCTCGGACTTCGCCTGATACTCCCATGCAGGATAATCACCGCTTACGGCAATCTCTCCGCCTAAGAACTCTGCGATATGCTCCAGACGGTCACGCAGATCTTCCTTGCGGGAAGACACACTGCTTCGCACGGATGACGTCGCAAGAAGCGCCTGATCCTCCAATTTTAAGATGCCAAGATTTAAGGAGGTCTCCACCAGCCCCGGCATCACCGTGCTCATATGCTGTACGCCGTTCGGCACATGGCGCAGGTAAAAAATCACTCTCGCCATCGCCGTATAGGAAAGAATCGATGCCTCCCCCTTCTCTCCGAAAGCACAGTCAATCGTTATTCCCGCATCCGATACCGCATACTCCTTTTTAAGCTCCGCCGTAAGCTCCTTAATATAGGTGGTCAGCTCCTCTTTTTTCTCCTCCGGAATCAGCAGATCTGCCGTACATTCACGCGGAATGGCATTGTCCTTTAAACCGCCCTCTAAGGTCACAACGCCCAGTTCCATCCGGTCAGAGACGTATTTTAACACACGTCCCATGACCATATTGGCATTCGCATGCTCTTTGTCAATCTCACTTCCGGAATGTCCGCCGCAAAGTCCTGTCACCGTCAGCGTCACCGCAAGTCCGTTCTGGGACATACGGTCAACCGGAATCGTAGTCTCCACCGTCATGCCGCCTGCACAGCTGGTCAGGAAATGTCCCTCCACATCAGAGTCAATATTTAAAAGCTTGTGTCCCTTTAACATGGACAGATCAATCGCCTCGGCACCGAGCATTCCGATCTCCTCGTCCACCGTGATCACAACCTCAAGGCGCGGATGTGCAATCTCCGGCGAATCCATAATGGCAAGCGCATAGGCAACGGCAATACCGTCATCGCCGCCCAGCGTGGTTCCTCTCGCCTTTAAGAAATCTCCGTCCACGTAGAGATCCAGACCGTCCTTCTCGAAATCAATCGCACAGTCGTTTTCCTTTTCACATACCATATCCATATGTCCCTGCAGAATGATGGTATCTGCCTGCTCATAGCCGGCTGTCGCCTCCTGCACGATCACCACGTTGTTGGACTCATCCTGATACCAGGTCAGATCATGCTTTTTAGCAAACGCAACCAGATAATCACTGATGGCCTTTGTGTTCCTCGAACCGTGCGGAATCGCACAGATCTCCTCAAAATAATCAAACACTTTCTCCGACTGTAACTGTAATGCCTGTATTTCTTTTAAACTGCTCATAGAATCCTCCTGTTCTTCATACATTCTAGTATGAAAAAGAAATTGATATTCCTTTGTCTGCTATTATTTATTGCCTATATCTTAACCGCCCCGAAAGATGCCGTAAACGCCGCATCCGTGGGACTCGTTCTATGGTACACGCGCGTTCTTCCGACGCTGCTCCCCTTTGTCATTCTGTCCAATATCCTGATGGACTCAAATTACCTGCAATATCTGAACAAAATCACTGCACCGCTTGTATCCCGGCTCATTCCGGTCAGCGACAACGGGGCTTTTGTTCTGTTAAGCGGCTTTCTGTTCGGCTTTCCGATCGGGAGCAAAAACTGCGCCGCCCTGCTTGCAAGCGGAAAAATCACACGCCGGGAAGCCGATGTTTTATTTATCATTACCAACAACATCAGTCCGGTCTTTGTCACAAGCTTCATCCTCTACACCCAGTTAAAGCTGTCCCATCTGTCGGCAGTTACCCTGCTGATCCTGTATTTCCCGGCGCTTCTGCTGGGCAGTATCCTGCTCTCTACAGACGCACGCCGCACAAAAGACCGCACCGCGTTCCACGCGCAAAAACAGCCGGCATCTGGATCTCAAATGAATTTTAAAATCATAGATACCGGCATCATGGATGGTTTTGAAACACTGACCAGACTTGGTGGGTATATTATGCTGTTTTCCATGATCGCCTCTCTCCTGCAGAAGCTTCCCGTTCCCCGTGTCGTCACACTGATCCTTACTGGAATGGTTGAAATCACAAACGGGATTGCCATGCTTCCGGATTCGGGTCTGCCGCAGTCCGTTCAGTATGTGCTGGCTGTAGTCTATACCGCCTTCGGCGGACTGTCCGGTATCGCCCAGACAAGTTCCATGATCCGTGACACACCACTCTCCATAAAACGCTACTGCATCGCAAAGCTGCTTCTTGCCGCCTGCTGCGGACTGCTCGCCTGTCTCGTCTCACAGATCTTTCATCTGTGAGACAGTGCGTCCGGTCAGCCCAGCATATCCGAAGAGATCTCCACCTTCGGACCGTCTGCCTGGGATGCCTGCGCATCCGTCGTCTTGGTCTCCGGCTCCTCGGCAGTCGGATTGAGCTCGGCACGGTTCGCCGTCACTACATCCAGGAATCCCTGCAGGGAACTTACATAAGCATCATGGCGCGCCTTCGCCGCATCCATGGAATGTGAGATCGTGTTCTCCAGATTCCTCAGAATGTCATCCGTATACTGCATGGCACCCATACGGATATTGTTGGCGTCATTCGTTGCATTATCTAAAATCTCCTGTGCCTGCTTGGTTGCAATCATGACCACTTCATTCGCCTGCGCATATGCCTGCTGCATGATCTGATGCTCACTGACCAGCTCGTCCGTCTTGACCTGCGCCTGCGCAATGATCGCATCTGCCTTTGCCTGGGCATCTGCCAGAATTGCTTCCTTATTGCTTATGATCTTCTGATAGCGTTTGATCTCCTCCGGTGTCTTGATGCGGAGTTCGTTGAGCAGCTCCTCCATCTCTTCGCGGTTTACGATAATTTTAGAAGAGGAAAATGTCTGCGGCTTGCAGCCATCGATATATTCCTCGATTTCTTCTATAATCTGTTCAATTCTACTTGCCATAAGCCTCTCCTTATTTTGAGATGTGATATTTCTCATAGATCCTGTCTATGAATCTCGCCGGAACGAACTTGGAGATGTCGCCTCCGTAGGATGCGAACTCCTTCACAATGGTGGAACTCAGATAGGAATACTGCAGGCTCGTCGTGAGAAAAATCGTCTCCACTTCCGGATTCTCCACATGATTCGTCTGTGCAATCTGAAGCTCGTATTCAAAATCCGTCACAGCCCGAAGCCCACGCACTATGATCGTCGCGTTGATCTCCTTCATATAGTCTACCAAAAGACCGTCAAAAGATGCAACCGTGACATTCGGCATGGATTCCGTCATCTCTTTTATCATACTAACACGTTCGTCAAGAGAAAACAACGAATTTTTTGCGCTGTTATTCAGTACGCCGATCACCAGTTCATCCACGATTTTTGCGGATCTCTCAATCATATCCAGATGTCCCAGTGTAAGCGGATCAAAACTTCCGGGATATATTGCCCTCTTCATAGGTTTCTTCTCCTTTTCGCATGCTCCGGCTATTTTCTGCGGATAAATGCGTGCTCATTTGTCTTGTACATCTTGAGGCGTGAAAGTGTCATTCCATACTCATCCAGATAGCTGAAATCCGTATCTAACGCAGCCTCTACGATCAGAACCGTGTCCTCTTTTAAAAGGGAAGATCCTGCAAGGTACCGTAAAATCTCCTGCTCCATTCCCTTGCGGTAAGGCGGGTCCATGAAAATCAGATCAAACTGATATTTACCCTCCATGGCGCGCAGCGCGCTCAACACTTCCGTCGGATACAGCTTTGTCTGATGTTCAAACTTTGTAAACCGGATATTCTCCTCGATGCAGGCTGCCGGCTTTTTGCCATTGTCAACAAACACCGCATAGCGCGCACCTCTGCTGACTGCCTCCAATCCCATCTGACCGCTTCCCGCAAACAGATCCAGGAAATATGCCCCGGGTACTTCATCCTGTATGATATTAAACAGCGTCTCCTTGATCCGGTCCGTGGTCGGTCTCGTATCCATCCCATCCGGTGCCTTAAGCGGCAGGCTTCTCGCCGTTCCTGCTATGATTCGCATATGGTTCCCTCCTCTGTGATCGTGCGGGCAAGTAAATGAAGCGCCGCATCTGTGGCACTCTTCCGCACCTGCATCCGGTCTCCCGCAAACAGATGCCGTTCCGTGACAACCCTTCCGTGCAGGCAGCAACCGATGTAGACAAGCCCGACCGGACATTCCCTGGTCCCGCCGTCCGGTCCTGCCACGCCGGTCACGGACAGCGCCGCATCCGTATCCGCCGTCCGCGCCGCAGATACCGCCATATCCGCAGCCGTCTCGGCACTCACAACGCCGTAGCGCTCAATCGTCTCCGGCTTCACATGGATCATCTTCACCTTCGCTTCGTTTGAATAGGTGACATATCCCTCCGTAAAAAATGCGGAGATCCCCGGCACATTGATAAGCGTTGAGGCAATCATCCCGCCGGTCGCGGACTCTGCTGTCGTGAGCGTATAATGATATTTTTTTAACAATTCAAAAATCCGATACTCCGGCATTTCATCAAGCATCTTGCTGCCGGTCTGTCCCTCTGCTGCCATCTTTTCTTCCTTCTCTATTTCTGGTCTTTTAAGACGTCTTTGTTCTTCACAATGTAATCGATCAGAGATACCACGGTCAGAATCAGCGCCACATACGTCAGCACGGTGCCGAGAATCTGGAAGAACGGCATCTGGATGTCAAGGATCAGAACGATCACCATCAGCATCTGGAACGTTGTCTTGAACTTTCCCCAGTAGCTTGCTGCGATCACAACCCCGTTGTCGGATGCCACCAGACGGAAACCGCTGATGATAAATTCTCTCGCAATGATCACAATCACAATCCATGCCGCCAGGCGGTCAAGCTCGATCAGACAGATCATGGCGGAGCACACCAGAAGTTTATCTGCCAGCGGGTCCATAAATTTGCCGAAATTTGTCACAAGATTGTACTTTCTTGCAATCTTGCCATCCAGCATATCCGTCAGGCTCGCTACGATAAAGATCGCCACTGCAATATAGTTGCCGTATGCCGGGAAATAAGGCGACAGCAGAAAGAATACAAAAAACGGAATCAAAATTACACGCATAATGGTTAATTTGTTTGGTAAATTCATAACAATTCTCCTATCAAATCATACTCGTACGCTCCTGTCACTCTGGCGCGTACAATATCACCGGTCATCAGTTCCTCGTCCGTGTTGATGAAAATATAGCCGTCCACATCCGGCGCATCGCGGTAGGTGCGGCCGATATAGGCATTCTCATCGCTCACTTTTCCTTCGATAAAGACATAAAGCTCTCTGCCCTTCATCTCCTCGTTCTTGTCGAAGATGATCTCCTCCTGCAGTTCCATGACATCCGCCTGCCACTCTTTCTTCGTCTCCTCGTCAATCTGATCCGGGAACTCCGCCGCAGGTGTTCCCTCCTCCGGAGAGTAGGTGAAAGCTCCGAGTCTGTCGAACTCCATATCATTGATAAACTGCATCAGCTCCTCGTGCATCTCCTTCGTCTCACCCGGGAATCCGCAGATAAGTGTCGTCCGGAGCGTGATGTCCGGAATCCGCTCTCTCAAATGCGTGATAATGCGCACAAGATCCGCGTTGCTGGTGCGTCTGCCCATCCGCTTTAGCATGGTATCGTTGGCGTGCTGGATCGGCAGATCCAGGTAGTGACAGACTTTCTCATTGCGGGCAATGGCGTCAATCAGCTCCTCATAGATCTCCTCCGGATAGCAGTACATAATGCGGATCCAGAACAGTCCCGGAATCTCATTTAACGCATCCAGCAGCTTGTGGAGGGACTTCTCCCCGTAGAGATCCACGCCGTAAAGCGTCGTCTCCTGCGCCACTAAAATCAGTTCCTTCGCGCCTGCCGCCACCAGCTCCTTCGCCTGTGCCACCAGCTCCTCCATCGGAACACTGCGGTAATTGCCGCGGATATACGGAATAATGCAGTAGGTGCAGCGCTTGTTGCAGCCCTCCGCAATCTTTAGGTAAGCAAAGTGTCCGCCCGTCGTCACGCTCCGCTTGGCTGTAAGCTTCGGCAGTCCCTCCAGCGTCTCAAAATTCTCGTAGAACCTGCCGCCCAGCGCCTCCGTTATGGCATTCACGATATCTTCGTAGGAATTGGTTCCAAGGATCGCATCCACCTCCGGAATCTCCTTGCGGATCTCTTCCTTGTAGCGCTGCGCCAGGCATCCGGTCACGATCAGCGCCTTTAACTTTGCATCGCGCTTGTGCTCCGCCATCTCCAAAATGGTGTTGATGCTCTCTTCCTTCGCATCGTTGATAAAGCAGCAGGTGTTGATGATGATGATATCCGCCTGATATTCATCATCGGTCATCTCGATCGGCTGTCCGTCAAATGTGCCGGCATCCCGGATCATTCCAAGCATGAATTCCGTATCTACCAGATTCTTGTCACAGCCAAGGGATATAAATAATAACTTCATCGTTGTCTCCATCATTGTATTTTAACGCCAAAAAGGATGATAAGCATATCATCCTTTTCCCATCTGAAACTATCTGAAAAAATGATTACTCTTCCTCGGACTGTGACTCCGGAATAATCTTTACCTTGCCCTCATAAAGTTCTTCCACGGCAATGGATAACGGCTTCGGGCAGGTGACTTTATCTGCCATCGGCTCATCTCCGGCGATGATCTGGCGTGCGCGCTTTGCAGCTGCAATCACCAGGGAATAGCGGCTGTTTACCACCGGTTCCTCACCGATCTCTACGCCCTCGTTGACTACCTTCATTAACTCTACATAAGATGGATGTATCATAATAAATCTCCTTTCTGACGCCCTGTTACTGACGCGTGAAGCCTTTCAGCTCGTTTCTCATTTCACGGATTTTGTCTGCATTGCGCGCTACGCGGTAGTGCTCATTCTGGATGATCTCATGCACTTCCCTGACCGCTTCCTCCAGCACATCGTTGACTACCAGATAGTCGTATTCCTCCAGCCCTTCGGCTTCTTCTAACGCGCGTGCCAGCCGGTGTTCAATGACGTCCATGGTCTCTGTTCCACGGCCGATCAGCCGGTTCTTCAACACTTCCGCGCTCGGCGGAGTCACAAACAAAAGCAGCGCATCCGGGAACTGTCTGCGTACCTTTAAGGCACCCTGAATCTCAATCTCCAAGATCACGTCCTTGCCCCTGGCAAGCTGCTCTTCCACATATGCCTTCGGTGTGCCGTAATAGTTGCCCACATACTCTGCATATTCCACAAGCGCATCGTCCGCGATCATCTGCTCAAACGCTTCGCGGCTCTTGAAAAAATACTCGATACCGTCGCGCTCCCCGGTTCGCGGTGCGCGCGTCGTCGCGGAAATCGAGAGCGCGTAGGTCTCGCTGTGTGCCTGCATGAGCGCCTTCATGATCGTACCTTTTCCCGCACCGGAAAACCCCGATACGACTGTCAAAATTCCTTTATTCTTTTGCATCGTCATAATCCTCTGCGGTATTGCCGTTAAATCTTCCTGCCAGTGTCTCCGGCTGCAATGCCGACAATATAATTTTATTATTTTCGGTAAAGATCACACTCTTGGTGCGTCTGCCCTGTGTCGCATCGATTAACGTCTCCGTCTCCTTGCCGCGCTGTATCAGCCGCTTTGCCGGAGCGGAATCCGACGAGATGATACTTATGATCTTATCGGTGTTGACCATATTGCCAAAGCCGATGTTGATTAACCCAGCCATGGACGCCACCTACTCAATGTTCTGAATCTGCTCACGGACCTTCTCGATGTCCGTCTTCAGATTGATGCCGACGTCCGAAACCTTAAGATCGGTCGTCTTTGAGAGGATGGTGTTCGCCTCGCGGTTCATCTCCTGCGCAATAAAGTCAAGCTTTCTGCCCATGCCGCCGCCGGCAAGCAGGGTCTCCTTCATGCTTAAGATATGGCTTCTGAGACGCACTGTCTCTTCATCCACGCAGATCTTGTCGGCAAAAATAGTAATCTCCGCCGCAATTCTTGCATCGTCGAGCTGTCTGTCGCCCAAGAGTTCCTGCACTTTGCTCTCCAGCCGCATGCGGTACTCCTCCAGGATCTGCGGCGAGCGCTCCTCAATGTAATCCACATAGGAAATCATGCCGTCAAGCTTCTCCACGAGATCCGCCCTGAGACGCTCTCCCTCTTTGATACGGCTCTCCACAAACTGCGCTGCCGCCTGGCGGAGTGCCTGCTCCAATCCCGCCCAAAGCTTCTGCTCATCCGGGCTCTGCTCCTCCATCACGAAGACGTCCGGATAGCGGGACAACGTGCTCACGCGCACGTCATTCTCGATGCCGAACTGCTCTGCCATCTCCTTCAGATAGGTCATGTACTGCTCTGCAAGCCCCGCATTGTATTTTAACGAATAATTCTCTTCTGTGTAATCTTCATAAGATATAAATACATCCACCTTGCCGCGCTCGATATATTCCTTTAACAGACTGCGGATCGCACTCTCAAAGAAATTCAGCGTCTTCGGCAGCTTGATATTCACATCCAGATAACGGTGATTCACGGACTTGATCTCCACGGTAAACTTGCGGCTTGCATCCGCAACCTCCGCGCGCCCGAAACCGGTCATGCTCTTAATCATTCACTGTCTCCCTAACATGATAGCTTCTGATGCTAATTCGATTTATTATAAATCGAATCCGGTTTGAAGTCAAGAGCTGCAAAATGATTCCTTACGACATGGCAGCAATTCTCTATGACATACAGGTGCCGCATGGCATGCCATGCGGCGTGTCATGCGGCATATCGTGCCGTTTAGGCATGTGTCTCCTGCTCGTAGGGCATCACTTCCGCCAGAAAGCCCTTTTTCTGCAGTGCATGCTCTATCTCGTCGAGCACTTCTTCGCTTTCCGCGGAAATCTTGTGAAAATGATAGCCGGAAGTCACATTCAAAAGCGGAACCGATTTTCCGGTTCTAAGATCATTTAAGAAGCCCTGCACATCCCGCCGGTTCCTGATATTGAGCGCCGCTTCCACGCGCCCGTAAACCCTGTGGTTCACCATGACATTTAAGACGGTGCCGCCCAGATCAACGATCGTCGTGAGTTCCTCCTCCACCTGTTCATTGGTATGGCAGACCTTAAGCACGCGGGTCGCACATTTCGGTTCGTTGAGCAGATAGCCCTTCGCGGTCGACACAATCGGATACCCTTCTGTTCTAAGCAGCGCAATGTCCTGCACCACGACCTGCCGGCTCACCCCCGTGACCTGTCCAAGCTGCGTCCCGGAGAGCGGCTGTTCCGACTCCCGCATCAGAAAGATCAGCTTTTTTCTTCTGTCCGCACCGGTCATTTCTTTTTCCATAGATTTTCTCACCCTTCCAGCACACGCAAATGTTTCAGACTGATATCCAGGATCGGCGCAGAATGTGTCAGCGCGCCGCTGGACACGTAATCCACACCAAGAGATGTAATGGTCTTAATATTTTCCTTTGTGATATTGCCGGAACACTCGGTCTCGGCACGTCCGTCGATCACGCGGATTGCTTCCGCCATCTGCTCCGGTGTCATATTGTCGAGCATGATAATATCCGCGCCTGCTTCCACGGCTTCTTTTACCATATCAAGGTTCTCTGTCTCCACCTCGATCTTGCGCACAAACGGTGCATATGCCTTCGCTGCCGCAACGGCTTCCTTCACGCCGCCTGCCGCATCGATGTGATTGTCCTTTAAGAGCACGCCGTCCGACAGATTATATCTGTGATTGCATCCGCCGCCGATGCGCACCGCATATTTTTCAAAAATACGCATACCCGGCGTTGTTTTGCGGGTATCTAAAAGCTTTGTCTCAGATCCCTCCAGAAGCTTCGCCACGCTGTGCGTGTAAGTTGCAATGCCGCTTAAGCGCTGCAGATAGTTGAGTGCCGTACGCTCTCCCGACAGCAGTACCCGGATATCGCCGGTCACAACCGCAAGGGTCTGTCCCTTTTTCACTTTCTCGCCATCCTTCACGAAGAACTCCACCTGCGTCTTTTCATCCAGCAGTGTGAACACACGCTCGAAAATCTGTAAACCCGCAATAATTCCGTCCTCCTTGCAGATCAACTGTACGTCGCCCTTTTTGTACTCCGGCATCACGGCGTTGGTGGAGACATCCTCACTGTTGATGTCCTCCTCTAACGCCATCTTGATATATTTGTCAGCAACAAGCTGCATGGTAATTGGATTCATGTTCTTCTTTTCCTTTCTGTGTAAGTTCGATCTTTTGTGCGGCGCGCTTTGCAAAAACAAGGCTCTCCAGGAGACTGTTGCTGGCAAGCCGGTTCTTCCCGTGAACCCCGTTGCAGCTTGTCTCCCCGACCGCATACAGATGCGGCATAGTCGTTTCTGAATCGTGATCCACATGGACGCCGCCCATAAAATAGTGCTGTGCCGGAACGATCGGTGCCGGCTCCTTTAAGATGTCATAGCCCTCTTCCAGACATTTCTCATAAATATGTGGGAAATGTCCCTTGATGATCTCCTCCGGTACGTTCTCAAAGGAGATGAATTCATGGTCGACACCCTCTTTTTCCATCTCCTCGTGGATCGCTTTCGTCACGACATCGCGCGGAAGCAGTTCGTTGACGAACCGCTCTCCCTTGTGATTCAAGAGAATCGCGCCCTCGCCTCTGGCGGACTCTGAGATCAGAAAGCTTCTGCCCGGCTTTTTGCTGTAGAGACAGGTCGGATGGATCTGCACATAATCCATGTGCTCCAATTCCACTCCGTGCTGCTCCGCAATCCGGCAGGCATCGCCCGTCAGAATCGGGAAATTCGTGGAGTGCTCATACAGACCGCCGATGCCGCCTGTCGCCATGACCGTATCCTGCGCATGGATGTGCAGCGTCTCGCCGTCCCTTGTCTTCGCGATCATGCCGCAGCAGTGATCATTCACGACGAGAATATCTGTCATTACAGTATATTCCATGATGGTCACATTCGTCAATTTTTTCACATGCGAAAGCAGCGTCGTGGTGATCTCCTTGCCGGTGATATCCTCATGGAAACAGATTCTCGGTCTGGAATGTGCTCCCTCTCTCGTGTAGGCAAGCGTGCCATCCGGATTCTTCGCAAAACGAACCCCGAGGGAAAGCAGATCATCGATGATCGCCCGGCTTCCGCGGATCATGAGCTCCACGCTCTCCTTCCGGTTCTCATAATGTCCCGCCCGCATGGTATCCTCAAAATAGGAATCATAATCGTTCTCATCATGCAGCACACAGATGCCTCCCTGTGCCAGCATGGAATCACAGCTCTCCAGATCTTCTTTGGACAGCATCAGAATCTTCTTGTCTCTTCCAAGACGCAGCGCCGTATACAGCCCTGCCACTCCGCAGCCTGCAATCACTACGTCATAGTACATATCCCTCATCTTATTTATTCCCTCTTTTCGTATCCCGGCATCTGATACGCCGGTCACATTTCATCCGAGTATAGCACATATCTTTACAGATGACAAGACAGTTGTTATGACAAATTGTCAAGACAATTTGTCAGACAATTTGTCATGTATAATTCCAAAATAAAAAAGACATATTATCGAAAAGGGATGCCGTCGCTTCAGACCAGGTTCCCAAAAGGAGACAACTATGATTAACGAAGATACCATTTATCTGCTGCGCGAGTGCAACGCCGGAACGCAGATGGCAGTCTATTCCATCGGCGAGATTCTGGAAAATGTCAAAGATCAGAAGCTGCGTGAGATTCTGATCTCATCCAAAAACCATCACGAACAGCTTGGCAACGAACTGCATATTCTGCTGCAGAAATACGGCGATACGACAAAAGACCCGGGCGTCATCGCCAAGGGCATGTCCTGGATCAAAACGAACGCAAAACTTGCCATCGACGACAGTGACCGGGTCTGTGCAGATCTGATTACGGACGGCTGCCACATGGGCACCAAGACAATGCAGCGGCACATCAACCAGTACCTTGCCGCTGACCGCGAGGCCAGAGGCAAGGCAGAAGAACTCATCCGCATGGAAGAACTGCTCGCATGCGAACTGAAACCGTTTTTATAGACAGAAAAACCCTGCGCCGCATCCGGAATTTACACCAGAAACTCCCGGATTTTTTCCAGCACATTTTCCGTCTCATCATAGATGGAAAGTGTGAGCGGCACGGTAAGATCCATTGTGCAGATTCCCAGAATGGACTTGCCGTCCACCGTGTAACTGCCCCGCCCAAGATCAAACGGTCCCTCGCAGGCACTTAGGATATTGCAGAATCTTAGTGCGCGCTCCGGCGCATTCAGCAGCACTTCTACCTGTTTCACGAATACCATACCTCCTGTTTCTTTTATGGTATAGTATTCCAGACTTTCCGCTGCCGTAATCAATCATTTACATCTTTTTCCTAGATCAGTGTCTCGATCTCGTCGAGCACTTTTCCGAATACATCGAGTGCATCCTGAATCGGCTTCGGCTCCTCCATATTGATGCCGACCTGTTTTAACAGATCTACCGGAGACATGGAGCATCCGCCGGAGAGGAACTTCTTGTAGCGCTCCACTGCCGGTGCGCCCTCCTCCAGAATGCCGTGCGCGATCGCCACCGCTGCGGAAAAGCTGGTCGCATACTGGTATACATAGAAATTATAGTAAAAATGCGGGATTCTCGCCCACTCATAAGCGATCTGCGGATCGGAGACCATATCCTCGCCGAAATACTTCTGGTTCAGTCCGTAATAGAGTTTGCAGAGATTCTCGGCATTTAAGCTTTCGCCCGCTTCCGCCATCTGGTTGCTTTTCATCTCGAACTCCGCGAACATGGTCTGGCGGTACACTGTTCCCTTAAAGCTGTCGAGATAATGATTTAACAGGTAGGCACGCTCTTTTTTGTCCGTCGTGTTCGCGAGCAGATACTCCATCAGAAGGATCTCGTTGCAGGTAGAGGCAACCTCCGCCACGAAAATCTTGTACTGGGAGTAAATATAAGGCTGATTTGCATTCGAGTACCAGGAATGCATGGCATGTCCCATCTCGTGTGCGAGCGTAAACATGTTATCTAACGTATCGTTATAATTCAACAGGACATACGGGTGCGTGCCGAACGCGCCTGCCGAGTATGCACCGCTCCGCTTCCCCTCGTTCTCATAGACATCGATCCAGCGGTTCTCAAAGCCTTCCTTTACCGTTGCAACGTAGTCCTCACCAAGAGGTGCGAGCGCCTTAAGCACCGTCTCCTTCGCCTCATCATAGGAAACCTTTTTGGCTGCATTCGCGATCATCGGCGTGTAGACGTCATACATGTGAAGTTCGTCCACCCCGAGGCACTTCTTGCGCAGCTTTACATAGCGGTGCATCTTGTCCATGTTGGCATTTACGGTCTCCACCAGATTGCGGTAAACCTTCGCCGGCACATTGTTCGCATCGACTGCCGCTTCCAGCGTAGACGCATAATTTCTCGCCTTCGCATAGAAAATCTGCTGCTTTACCTGTCCGTTGTAAAGTCCGGCAATCGTTCCGGCAAACTGTTTGTAGATGCTGTAAAAAGCTTCAAACGCATCTTTTCTGACGCGGCGGTCGCCCGATTCCTCGAACGGCACAAAATTGCCGTGGGAAAGGCGCACCTTCTCCCCGTTTTCATCCTCGATCTCCGGGTAGATCAGATCCGCATTGTTGATGATGGAGTATACCTGCTCCGGCGTCTGTGCCATCTCTCCTGTCATCGCCACCAGTTTTTCCATCTCCGACGAAAGGACATGCTCTTTGGTGCGCAGGATCTCATCTACCAGTCCGCGGTAGAGTTCCAGTTTCTTATTTTCAGCAAAATACTGTGCAAGCGTCGCTTTGTCGGCTGCCAGAATCTCCGGTACAACAAATGCCGTGCGGCTCTGATAATCCGTCATAACACCGTACATTTTCTGCGACATTGCCTGATGCTCGGTGTTCTTCTGATCCTGGTCAAACAGGCGCTCCGCATAATTAAACGCCAGATCGATCTTCTGCTCTGCACGCGCGCCAAGCTCCAGCGCCGCAAGAAGCTTCTCTGCGGAAGCCATAACACTGCCCTCTAACTTTGCGAGATCAGAAACGATCGCATCCACTTCCTTAAGATCTGCCTCCCATGCTGTTTTAGAAGCATACATCGCACTTACATCCCATGTATATTCCTCTTTTACCTCACTTCTTTTTGGTAATTCTCTTGCCATAGATAACCTCCTGTCCGGTGTCCCCGTTTTCGGTCGCACCGCATAAAATAAGAGTTATAAAATCCCTCTCTTAATTTACCTTCCCTAAGCCGAATTGTAAAGACCAAGTTTGTTTTTTCTAACTCCCCGCCTCCTCTTTCCATTTGTATTTTGCGGCGTTTTCTACTATAATGGATTCACATTATTTATGAAGGAGTACAAACATCATGGCTTTTGACGGATTTGTCATATCCAATTTAGTATACGAATTAAACAACACGATTCTGAATGCAAAAATCAGCAAAATCGCGCAGCCGGAAACCGACGAGCTGCTCTTCACCTTAAAAGGATCTAACGGTCAGTACCGCCTTGCCATGTCGGCGAGCGCTTCCCTGCCGTTTTTATATCTGACCGGCACCAATAAACCGAGTCCGCTCACCGCGCCGAATTTCTGCATGCTTCTGCGCAAGCATATCGCAAACGGACGGATCGTGGAGATCAGCCAGCCACACATGGAGCGCATCATCAACTTCAAGATCGAGCACTTGGACGAGATGGGCGACCTGTGTCAGAAAACCCTGATCGTGGAGCTGATGGGCAAGCGGAGCAATATCATTTTCTGCGATGCGAACGGCAGAATCATCGACAGCATCAAACACGTATCGGCGGCGATGAGTTCTCTGCGTGAAGTTCTGCCGGGACGCACCTACTGCATTCCCGCAACGCAGGATGACCGTCTGAATCCGTTGGAGGTCACGGAGGAGACTTTTTTTGACAGCGCCATGAAAAAGCCGCTTCCGATCGCAAAGGCGCTCTACACCTCCTTTACCGGTGTCAGCCCCCTCGTCGCTAACGAAATCTGCCACCGCGCCTCCATCGACGGCGACATGTCCGTGGATTCGCTTACCCCGGATGCCAAAAAGCATCTCTATCACAACTTTGCCTGGCTGATGGAGGACGTAAAAGAGCACCGCTACGAGCCGAACATCATTACCCGCGACAGGGAGCCGGTCGAATTTTCCTGCTTCCGTCTGACCGAATATGTCGGCAGCGACGATGCCGCGGAAGCCACAAATTCCACCGGTGCCGCTGCAAACGGAAGCGAATACACGATGCAGCACTTTTCTTCGATCTCAGCGGTCCTGGAACAGTATTACGCTTCACGCAACGTCTACACGCGCATCCGGCAGAAGTCCGTCGACCTGCGCCGGATTGTCGCCACCGCCTTAGACCGCAGCCGCAAGAAATACCAGCTGCAGGAAAAGCAGTTAAAGGACACGGAAAAGCGTGACAAATATAAGGTATACGGCGAGCTGATCCACACTTACGGCTACGGGCTTGCGGAAGGTGCAAAGGAACTGGAGGCACTCAATTACTACACCAACGAGATGATCAAGATTCCGCTCGACCCGATGCTTGATGCCAAGGCGAATGCCCAGAAATATTTCGACAAATACAATAAGTTAAAGCGCACGTATGAAGCCCTCACGGATCTGACCGCGGAGACGCGCGCCGAGATCGAACACCTGGAGAGCATCGCAACCTCGCTCGATATTGCACTCACGGAAGACGATCTCGTGCAGATCAAGGAAGAACTGATCGAATACGGCTATATCCGCAGGAAGCGCACCGACAAGAAGGCCAAGATTAAGAGCAAACCGTTCCACTACCGTTCCTCCGACGGATATGACATCTATGTCGGGAAGAACAATTACCAGAACGAGGAACTGACGTTTAAATTTGCCACCGGCAACGACTGGTGGTTTCACGCCAAAGGAATGCCCGGCTCCCACGTCATCGTAAAATCCGGCAACGACGAACTGCCGGACCGCGTCTTTGAGGAAGCCGGAAAACTCGCCGGTTATTATTCCAAAGGCAGGGACAACGACAAGATTGAGATTGACTATCTCCAGAAAAAGAACGTAAAAAAGCCGAACGGCAGCGCGCCCGGCTTTGTTGTATACTATACCAATTATTCTCTGACCATTCACCCGGACATCTCCGGGCTGACCCTGATCGAGTAAAAGCGCCCTAGGCTTCGATCAGTCCTGCTCTGCGCATCTCTGTGTATGCGAGCAGGAACGGACCGACGCCCTTTGCATCATCTTTTACCACCGGCTCCGACATATAATAATCGTAGGTGCCGGAGCGCATCTGTTTTCCGCCAAGTCCGGCAACTAAGCAGATGCCGTCCAAGTGCAGGCTTCCGTCCGCATCCTCGGAGAGATATTTCTCACAGATGCCGTGGAATGCCTTTGCACCGTATGTCTGATAGTTCTCCGGCAGAAAGCCCAGGCGCACACCCTTAAGCAGCGCGTATGCCATGATCGAGCTTCCGCTGGTCTCCAGATAATTCTTCTCCATGCCTCCAAAATTCACAACCTGATACCACATGCCGCTGGCGTCCTGATACTTTAACATGGCGTCCATCAGATCCACAAACACCTTCTTCAGGCGCTCATACGGCTCTCCCACCGACGCATCCGCCTTGTCCAACGTGTCAAGAAGCGCCATGGAATACCATCCGAGCGCACGCAGCCAGAAATTCTGGCTTAACCCCGTCACCTTGTCGCACCAGAACATCTCTCTGGAAGAATCATAAGCATGATAGTACAGTCCGGTCTTCGGATCGCGCATATGCTCCACCACATTGAAAAACTGGCGGAAAATATCGTCATAATTCTTCTTCTCATGAAATCTCGTCTCATACTCCATATAAAACGGCTGACACATATACAGTCCGTCCAGCCAGACCTGATTCGGGTAAATATTCTTGTGCCAGAAATTTCCCTCTGCCGTGCGCGGCATCTGCTCAATCTGGCTGTATACAAGATCGATCGCCTTCCGGTATTTTTCTTTTCCGGTCAGATCGTAGAGCTCAAACAGGGTTTTTCCCGCATTGACATTGTCAATATTTAATTCTTCTACCGAATAGCCCTCAATCGATCCGTCCTCTCTGACCTTGCAGTCGATAAAGTTGTCGGCAAAGCGAAAATATTTCTCGTCTTTTGTGATCGCGTACATTTCAAGAATCGCCTTGATCATGCATCCGTCTATGTAATTCCAGGTGGACTTTAAGCCCTGCAGAATCTTCTCAATATTCCAGATCGGGCGATCCGGGGTACTCTTCTCCAGTAATTCGTCAATATAGATTTCTATTTTGTCCATGTTCTGCTCCTTTATCTCGGGGATTTTTCAAAAAACATCCCCTTGATTATAGAAGAATTTCGGAAACTATGCAATAGATATCCCTCTCTTTTCCCCGGGCGGATGTCACTCGACATTTTTTAATGCCTGATCCATCGGAATTTTCCTGATCCGCATAAAGTCAAACACCATCACGATCAGATAACCGATCAGAACAAACGCGAACATTTTCACATAGCCCGCCGGAAGAATGACAAAAGAAAACCATCCGCTGTAACTGTACATGATCACTTTCCAGGCGGCATTCATCACGAGCGCGCCAAGCACCACGCAGATTGCATCCGCCACGATCACAACAATCGTGGTCGACAGCAGATAAATGCTAGCAATCTCCCGGTTCTCATAGCCTAAGATCTTTGTCATGGAAATTGCCGTCTCATTCTTCTCAATAATGATCTTTGTGAGAAGATAGATTAACACCGCAGACAGCAGGATGCATAAGATCTGGAAATAACTCATATACGATCCCATCGAGTGATCCAGCTGATCGCACATTTTCGTGATGTCCTGCTCCGTAATTACCGTCGCGATATTTTCCTCCGCAATGTCCGTAATCTCCGTGTCTGAGAAATAACCACCAAACGCATCCGCATCCTGCTCAAATACCTCCCGGTAATTTTCAATCGGCAGAAATACGGCAATGCTCTGGGACTTGTCAAAAATGCCCGCCACCCGGAAGGTATACTGCTGATTCTCGTACTTTTCATCCAGTGTGACATCGTCGCCCACAGAGACATCGTATTTGTCCGCATAGGAGGCGGAAATATATGCCTCGTTCTCTTTTAAATGAGTAAGATCATCGATTTTTACATACCGGCTGTCATCGGAGATGCCGTAGACAGATACTTCCTCATCGAGTGTATCACTCTTCCGTAAAAGAGATGTCATGCTGAATTTTTCCGCGCCCGGCTCCTTTGTTGTGATGACATCGCCGTCCTCATCCTCCCAGGACGCAAGCACATACTGATACTTCGCGAACATCAGATCCTTGGCATTCTCCTTGTAATAGCCGAGCGTATCCGGCATGCCGACCGCCATCGCCAGCATGACCATACAGAAGAATATTCCGACAAAAAGGACCGCATAATTCGCCATATTCTGAAGCATAACGCGCAGGCGGAAACGGCTCAAAAACTGAAACCGCGGCAGGCGCATCGCTTTTTTGCGCTTTGTCTTCTTTAAATCATGCCGCAAAAACTGTAACGGCGTATGGCGCATCATCCGCGCAATCACCACAAGGTTTACAACAAACATCAGAATCAGCGGAATCATTGTCGTCTTGATAAACGCATCCGGATTCCATATCGTCTCGTAAGTCGGAAGGCTGTAGCTGTTATAATACATCGAAACCACAATATTTTTGAACACCGTATATCCGAGAATGTTTCCGATCAGCGCCGCGACGAGCGTCACAATGACCGGCATCGACAGATAATGCGCCACCAGTTCCCCGCGCGTGTAACCCGAAGCGCGAAGTGTTCCGATCGTGGACGACTCCCTGGCAATCGTGTTGCTGATTGTAATGGCAAAAATAAAAGCGATAATCACAATCAGAATATCGAGCAGCACACCGCCCATCGCCTCGTCAGATCCCATATCATCCGTCGCAAAATGAATGGCAGGGTTCGCATATTCCGGTACATAATCCTCAAGCTCCGCATCCGCGACAACCACCTGCGTCAGCAGGGCTTTCATAAAATCATCCGACAGATTTTTTTCTGCCGCCTCATCCGCCGGTTCTGTCACATAGTTCCATGCATAATCATAGTGCACCTTCTCGTGCAGGCGCGCAAATCCGTCTTCCGTCACCATCGCCACATTGAATTTTAGCGCGTCAAACATCAGATCCGTACTTTTTTCATGCAGTGTGGCATAGTTGACATAGGCGATCAGTCCCACGACACGATACGCCTCTCCTCCAACCGTTATGGTATCTCCCACCGCAATGCCGACATTGTCCGCGTGCATGCGGTCCACCACAATCTCATCGGAAGATGCCGGGAAGCTTCCTTCCATCAGACATGCCAGATTGACCTCGTCCGTCTTTTTGAAAACGCGGACATTCCCGTCCGGGACGCCGTCGCCGTCGTGATCTTCCTCTTCATTCCGGTAAAAATTTTCAAATAAATTCACCGGTACCGCCGCAAAATCAGGATCGTTCAATTCGTATTTGTCTTCCGCCTTTTGATATTTTTCGTCAATTTCATCCAGAATCTTGTCCCAGGCTTCGTCGTAAGCCTTCTCGTACGCCTCGTCATGTGCCTTCCCATACGCCTCGTCATAGGCGGTATCGTAGGCTTTCTGATACGCGCTCTCGTAAGCGGCATCGTAGGCCTGCTGATAACTTCCCGCCTGCTTTGCCTGCACCACCGCCGTATCTAACATCGCCGCAGCCATGGTCTCATCCATCCCCTGTGCCAGCAGTGTCTGTTTTACCTGCGTCGCAAATGTCTGGTCGAACTGTGTCTGAAATTCCGCATTGAATTTGCGGTCAAATTCCTCCTTGAACTGGCTGTCGAATTCGTCCTTGAACTTATCCTCAAATTCATCGTCAAACTTCTCATCCAGCTCACGCTTTGCCTTGTCCGTGTAATACTGCTTTACATCCGCTTTCTCTCCCGTGGCAATCGCAGCGAGCAGTGTCTGATCCGCCTCCTCATTCAGTTCAAAATGTCCGTCCTCCAGCTTATATTTCGTGACTCCCTCATCTGCAGCCTTCATCATGCTCTCGTTGGCAACGTACATTCCCGATACAAAGCCGATTGTCAAAATGAGGAACAGGCTCACGAGCAGATATTTTCTCCAGTCTCCCGCCAGTTCCCTCGGTATGCGTCTGATCAGCGGATTTCTTGTCTTTTTCTTCTTCATGCCGGTCACACTCCTTACCATTCCAGATCTGCCGCTGAAACTTTATCCGTGTTGATCTCATTGTGACGTACTTCCCCGTCGCGCAGCTTGATCACATGATCTGCCATATGTCGGATCGCCTCATTGTGCGTAACCATAATAACCGTATTGCCGTATTTTATATTCACATCCTCGATCAGCTTTAAGATCTCTTTGGACGTATGATAATCGAGTGCGCCCGTCGGCTCATCACAGAGCAGAATATCCGGGTTCTTGACGATCGCCCTTCCGATGGATACTCTCTGCTGCTGACCGCCGGAGAGCTGATTCGGGAGCTTGTATCTGTGCTCATAAAGTCCCAGCGTATGTAACAGTTCATCAATATCCAGCGCATGATCGGACAGATACGCGCCGACCTCGATATTTTCCTTTACGTTCAGATTCCCGATCAGGTTATACATCTGAAAGACATAACCGAGATGCTTGCGCCGGTATTGCGTTAGTTTCTTCTCACTCATCTCCTCCAGCTTATCACCGCCGATCGAGATATAACCGGAATCCGCATTGTCAATGCCTCCGATAATATTGAGCAGCGTCGATTTCCCGGAGCCGGACGGTCCGAGCAGCACGCAGAACTCTCCCTTCGCCACGGAAAAGTTCATCCCGCGCAATACCTCCTGCCGTGTCTCGCCGCTTCCAAATCCCTTTTTCAGATCAACAATTTCCAGAAATTTCTTTTCTTCCTCCGACATAATCTCCTCTTTCCGGAACATCCCCATGCAGGAATATTCCTGTTTCCTTTTTGCAGGCAGCTGTTAGTTTTAACTAACTTTTTTCACATTATATCACAGCCCCGCAAGATTGCAAGAGCCAAACCGCAGGGAAGCCTGTACAAAAAATGGAAGCTTTTTCCTGTTTTTTTGACAAAAACTGCATGTTTATCTCTCTTAAATTCTCACATACTATTCCTGAACAAACGCAGATGGCGCAAGTTCAGACGAAGTCTGTGACCCAAAAGTCTAAGACAGACAAAGTGATCATAACAATGATAACAAAGGATCATTAACACACCAAAGGAGGAAACAATCATGGCAAATCGTTCATCTAACAGAGCAGCAATCCCTGAGGCAAAAAGTGCACTGGACCGCTTCAAGTACGAAGTGGCGAGCGAGATCGGCGTGCCGTTAAAGGACGGCTACAACGGAGATCTTACCTCCAGACAGAATGGTTCTGTCGGCGGTTATATGGTCAAGAAAATGATTGAGGCACAGGAAAAGCAGATGGCAGGCAAGTAACCCGCCCGTTGCAGACATTCCGAGAAAGAGAAAAAATACCAAAGAAAAAGACGGGACCGGCGCTTGCACCGGTCCCGTTTTATGTGTGAAATTATAAGCTCATCTGATTCTGTTCACGCATAAGGAAAGCTTCGAGATAATGCCGCAGGTTCTCATGCTCACCGAATATAAGATCCGGATCTTCTGCAAGCAGTTCGCCGACCGCCTTCGATGCATCCCGCAGCACGGCAGCATCCTGATAGATGTCGCCAAGTGCAAACTGCAGTTCGCCGGACTGACGGATCCCGAAGAAATCCCCCGGCCCCCGCAGTTTTAAGTCCTCGCTTGCAATCCGAAATCCGTCATTGGAATCATTTAAGATCTTAAGTCTGCGCTCCGCCGTCTTTGCGCTCGAACAGTTGACCATAATACAGTAGGACTGCGCATCGCCTCTTCCCACACGGCCGCGGAGCTGGTGAAGCTGCGCCAGGCCGAACCGCTCCGCATTTTCGATCATCATGACCGTGGCATTCGGCACATTGACGCCGACTTCCACGACCGTGGTCGCCACCAGCACCTGCACCTCATTTTTCATAAATGCCTCCATGACTTTGTTCTTCTGCGCCGGTTTCATCTGCCCGTGCAGCAGTCCGAGCTGGATCTCCTCCGGGAAAATCTGCCGGAGCTTCTTGACGTAGTCCGTGGCATTCTCCGTCTCCATACCCTCGACTTCCTCCACCAGAGGACAGATCACGTATGCCTGATGCCCGTTTTTGACCTCATTTTCGATAAATGCATACGCCTTGTTCCGATAGCCCGTATTGACCACGCAGTTTTTGACCGGAAGACGCTTTGCAGGCACCTCATCCACCACCGAGATGTCCAGATCCCCATACAGGATAATGGCGAGCGTTCTGGGGATCGGTGTGGCGCTCATCACCAGAATATGCGGATGTCTGCCCTTTTCCGCAAATATTTCCCGCTGGCGGACGCCGAAGCGGTGCTGCTCATCCGTGATGACGAGCGCCAGGTTATCGTAGATGGCGCGCTCCTGGATCAGCGCGTGTGTTCCGACCACCATCGCATTGGGATAAAGCTGCAGCGCCTCGTATGCCATGCGCTTCTGACGCGCCGTCATGGAGCCGGTGAGAAGCACCACCGGAATCTTTAATCCAAACTCTTCACACAGCTTCTGAAACGTCTCATAGTGCTGTCTGGCAAGCACTTCCGTCGGCGCCATGATCGCCGACTGGTAATCATTGTGCGCGGCATCTGCCATCGCCAGGAACGCTATGATCGTCTTTCCGGAACCGACATCTCCCTGAATCAGCCGCTGCATGACATAAGGGCTTCGCATATCGCGCTTCACTTCCGAGAGCGCCCGCTTCTGCGCGCCGGTCAGCTCATACGGTAGCCTGGCAATCAGCTCATCGGTAAAGGAATCCTCCCGGAATTCAAATTCGTTGGCTTCCTTGATCCGCTTCTCCTTGTGGTACTGCATATTTAAAATAAAGAGGAAAAACTCATCGAACACGAGACGGTTGCGCGCCGCGATCAGCGTGTCCATATTTTCCGGAAAATGAATCTCTTTGATCGCATAATTGTACTCGCAGAGTTTGTAGCGGCTGCGGATCTCCCGGGGCAGATATTCCTTAAAAAGTTCTTCTCTGCCGAGCACCGAACGCACGGTCTTCGTGACCAGATTGTTCGAGATTCCTCCTGTCAGACCGTACACCGGCAAAAATGCCTGCTCCATGGCGGCGTACGCTTCCCCGGAATAGATGGCTGCCTGCTCCATCACGAGACGGCTGCCTTTGCGCGCCACCTTCCCATAGAATACATAGGTATTGCCCGGCGCGAGCTGGCTTTTGATGTAGGGCATCCGAAACCACACCAGTTCAAGTTCCGCCTCGTCCGTACCGATGGTCGTCACTGTGACCGGCATGCTTCTCGTTCGTCTCACAACGGGCGTCTTTCTCACTCTGCCGAGTACCGCCGCCGTCTCGCCATCCGTGACCTCCGCCACTTCTTTTGCCACCGGGAACTGCACATACGTCCTCGGATAATGAAGCAGCAGATCTCCCACCGTTTCAATATTCAATTTCTGGAACAGGGCGGCTGTCTTTTCCCCGATCCCTTTGATCTCCATTATGGATGTACTCTGATTCATACTCTGTTTCCTTTAGAAAAAGGCTGCCGCACCGTCAACCGCCTCAAGCGATGTCCGTGCAGCAGCCCTGCCTGTGCTTATGCTATTTACACTTTTGTCTTACTCGACGGAGATTACGTAATAATAGATCGGCTGTCCGCCGTAGTGGACCTCCACCTCAACATCCGGATGTGCCTCTGTGATCTTTTCACCGATCGCATTCGCTGCGTCTTCCTTGGCGTCCTCCCCGTAGTAGATGCTGACAATCGCTGAGTCCTCATCGATGAGCTGTTCGATCATATCCAACACCGTAGCCTCAAGCTCCTTCCCAACGGCAAGGATTCCCTGATCGCCGATGCCCATAAAATCATCCTGCTTGATCTCCTTGTCATCGATCACGGTATCGCGCACCGCATAGGTCACCTGACCGGTCTTTACAGTGCCAAGCTCCTCGCTCATGCGCTCTGCATTCTCCTCCGGTGTGCTGTCCGGAATATAGTTGATGAGCGCCGTGATTCCCTGCGGGATCGTCTTGGTCGGGATCACGATGATCTTTTTGTCCTCCACAAGAGAGGCTGCCTGATTGGCTGCGAGAATAATATTCTTGTTATTCGGAAGAATAAAGATATTCTTCGCGTTCACTTTTTCGATGGCGTTTAACATATCCTCGGTGCTCGGGTTCATCGTCTGACCGCCCTCGATAATGTAGTCCACGCCAAGTCCCTGAAAGATCTCATTGATACCGTCGCCGATGCTGACAGAGATAAAGCCCATCTCCTTCGGCGGTTCCTGCTCTTTTGGAGCCTCCTCGCCCTTCAGCTGCTTCTCCACGTCCTCGATAGTCTCCGACTGCATCTCCTTTTCCTTGAGTGCAGAGATCTTCTCGTCACGCTCTAACTTCATATTCTCAATGATGATCGTCGTAAGGCTTCCGTAAGTCAGTCCCCGCTGCATTGCAAGTCCCGGATCGTTCGTGTGCACATGCACCTTTACAATCTCGTCATCAGCGACAACAACGATCGAATCACCGATGCTCTCTAAGTACTCTTTGAACTCCGTCTCCTGTCTTGTGGAAATCGGCTTCTCCAACATAATCAAAAACTGGGTACAGTACGCAAACTTGATCTCCTGTGCTGCCTGTGCATCAATATTGTAGGAAGCACTTCCCGTCTCGGCCGCCGGCTGCTTCTCCGGTGTCTCAATCGAGTAATCGATCTCCTTGCCCTGCAGGGAATCAAGCGCACCTTTCATCACCTGCATCAGACCCTGTCCGCCGGAATCCACAACTCCTGCCTGCTTTAATACCGGAAGCATATCCGGCGTCATGCTAAGGACATGATCCCCCTCTTTGATGACTTCCTCGCAGAACGCAAGCAGATCGGTCGTCTCCTCCTCACTCAGTTCTACCGCACGTACCGCCATTCCTTTGGCAACCGTAAGAATCGTACCTTCCTTCGGCTTCATAACCGCCTTGTATGCGGTCTCTACTGCCTTCTCAAACGCATCGGACAATACCTGCACGTCAATCTCATCATACTCTGCAATAACCTTGGTAAACCCGCGAAACAGCTGGGAAAGAATGACGCCGGAATTACCTCTCGCTCCGCGGAGGGAACCGGAGGAAATTGCCTTTGCAAGCGACTTCATGTCCGGCTCTGCCATCGCCGCCACTTCCTTCGCGGCAGACATGATCGTCATCGACATGTTGGTACCGGTATCTCCATCTGGAACCGGGAATACATTCAGTTCGTTGATCCACTCTTTCTTTGCTTCCAAGTTTTTCGCTCCGGCCAGAAACGCTTTTGCGAGAGCCTCGGCATTTATCGTAGTGATCTCCACCTCAAAAATCCTCCTTAATCAATCACTCGTACGCCTTCGACGTAGATGTTCATTTTCTTAATTTCCATTCCGGTAAACGCCTCGACCTTATATTTTACCGTCTCGATCAGATTATCGGATACCGTGATGATGCTGACGCCGTAAGATACGATCACATGAAAATCGATCGTGATCTTGTTCTCCTCATCAATGACGACATTGATGCCGTGCGTGAGATAATCCTTCTTTAAAAGCTTCACCAGACCGTCCTTCATGTTGACTGCAGCCATACCGACAATTCCAAAACATTCCACTGCAACCGATCCTGCATACGTTGCGATCACTTCCGGATCTATTGTAACCTTGCCCAACTGGGTCTCCATATGTCCATTCATATAATACGATGCTCCTTTCAAAGCCATATTAACGCTAGTTTATTGCTATTATAACCGCTTTTTGCACAAATTCATAGCCCTGTTTTTTGAATTTTATATTTTTTTTAAATTTTGCTTGCAATATGTACTTTCTTCTGATAGAATAATCATGTTGTGAGCCTGTATGCTATACAGGTTTTACCTGTAGAATGTGCGGGCAAGTCCTGCATCACCAGGATAAAATATGCAAGGAGGTGCAAAATCATGGCAAAATGTGCAGTTTGTGGAAAGGGCGCTCATTTCGGTAACAACGTGAGCCATTCTCATAGAAGATCAAATAGAATGTGGAAGTCGAACATCAAGCGTGTCAGCTGTAAAGTGAACGGAACACCGAAGAAGTTATATGTATGTGCTTCCTGTTTAAAGTCCGGCAAAGTAGAAAGAGCTTAGGAAAAAGTAATAACATCTGTTTCAGTCCTGCTGATTCAGATGTTATTTTTTTGCACTCTTCCCTTCCTTTTTATGCGCGGCTGCTGCCGGTTACTCAGCCGAGGAAATTCCTAAAATTCAATCCAAACTGTAATTTTAAAGGCGGTTATCCCAAAGATAACCGCCTTTTTTCTACTTTTATGCAAAATCAAACAGCGACAGCTGGTTCGACTCCGGCAGTTCGCCGAGCAGTCCCAGATCTGCCATAAGATCAATGACCGTCTTGGTCGCCTTGGTGCGCTGCCTGAAGTCGTCCTTAGACAAAAACTTGCCGTCCTTTGCCGCCTCGGCAACCGCAATCGCAGCATTGTCGCCCATACCATCGATCGTGTTTAACGCCGGCATGAGTTTGCCGTCAATCACCTGAAAACGGTCCGGCTTTGCACGGTACACGTCGATCGGTGTAAAATCAAATCCTCTGGCATACATCTCCTGCACGATCTTCATATCGCGGTAAGTATCCTGCTCCTTTTTGGAGAGCGAATCTTTTCTCCGCGTGTAATCCTTGTAAAAATATTCAAGACGCTCCTTGCCCTGGCACATGATCTCATAGTTAAATCCCGTCGCGCGGATCGAGAAATATGCCGCATAGTAAGCAAGAGGATAATATACCTTACAGTAGGCGATACGCCATGCCATCATAACATATGCCGCCGCATGTGCCTTCGGGAACATGTACTTGATCTTCAGACACGAATCTATGTACCACTCCGGCACATCATGCGCGCGCATCTCCGTCTTCCACTCTTCCTTTAAGCCTTTTCCCTTACGCACCGACTCCATGATCGTGAAGGACTGCTCACTGTCAAGTCCCTTCTGGATCAGGTAGATCATGATATCGTCACGGGTACAGATCGCTGTGGAAATCGTTGCCAGTCCCTGCTCGATGAGTGTCTGCGCATTGCCGAGCCATACATCCGTACCGTGGGACAGACCGGAGATACGGATCAGATCCGAGAACTCCTGCGGCTTGGCATCGATAACCATCTGCATGGCGAAATCGGTTCCAAACTCCGGAATACCGAGACATCCGAGCGGAATTCCATGAATGTCATCCGGCGTCACACCAAGTGCCGATGTATTTTTAAATAAGGACATGACCGACTCATCGTCGAGTGGGATCGTTGTCGGGTCAATTCCCGTCAGATCCTGCAGCATACGAATCATCGTCGGATCATCGTGTCCGAGAATATCGAGTTTTAACAGGTTGTGGTCGATCGAGTGATAATCAAAATGTGTCGTTACCGTCGCTGTCGTCATATCGTTCGCCGGATGCTGTACCGGCGTAAACGTGTTGATCTCCTCTCCCACCGGAAGCACGACGATTCCGCCCGGGTGCTGTCCCGTCGTCCTGCGGACGCCGACGCATCCCTGCACAATACGGTCAATCTCACAGTTCCGCTTGTGGACACCGCGCTCCTCGTAGTAATTCTTGATGTATCCGAACGCCGTCTTGTCCGCCAGCGTACCGATCGTTCCGGCACGGAATGTCTGACCGTATCCGAAAATAACCTCACAGTAGGCATGCGCTTTACTCTGATATTCACCGGAAAAGTTCAGGTCGATATCCGGCTCCTTGTTTCCCTTGAATCCCAGGAACGTCTCAAACGGAATGTCAAACCCGTCTTTTACCAGCTTCTTGCCACAGACCGGACAGATCTTATCCGGCATATCACATCCGCTTCGCCCGGAGAACGCCTTGACCTCCGGCGAATCAAAGTCGCTGTACTTGCAGTAGGCACAGCGGTAATGTGCCTGCAGCGGATTGACCTCCGTGATACCGGACATGGTCGCCGCGAACGAAGATCCGACCGAACCTCTGGAGCCTACCAGATAACCGTCCTCGTTGGACTTCCACACCAGTTTCTGTGCAATGATATACATTACGGCATAGCCGTTGGAAATGATGGAATTCAGCTCACGGTCCAATCGCTCCTTCACGATGGACGGAAGCTCCTCGCCGTACATGCTGTGCGCCTTGGTGTAGCAGATGTCACGCAGCATCTGATCGGAATTCTCAATGACCGGCGGGCACTTGTCCGGGCGCACCGGTGCGATCTTCTCACACATATCGGCAATCTTGCCGGGATTCGTGATGACAACCTCCTCCGCCTTGGTGCTTCCGAGATACTCGAACTCCTTTAACATCTCCTCCGTTGTCCGAAGGAACAGCGGTGCCTGGTCATCGGCATCCTTAAATCCCTTGCCCGCCATGATGATACGGCGGTATACCTCATCCTCCGGATCAAGGAAATGCACGTCGCAGGTGGCGACCACCAGCTTGTTGAATGTCTCGCCCAGCTTTACAATCCGCCGGTTGATATCCTGCAGCTCCTCGACAGAGTTGATGGCGCTCTTCTCATCCCGCAGCATGAAACTGTTGTTGCCGATCGGCTGAATCTCCAGATAGTCGTAAAACTTCACAAGACGGATGATCTCCTCCTCCGGTCTGCCGTCTAAAATCGCACGGTAGAGTTCGCCTGCCTCACAGGCAGATCCGAGCAGCAGTCCCTCTCTGTACTTTACAAATTCGCTCTTTGGCACACGCGGTGTCTTGTGAAAATAGGTCAGGTGTGACATGGAGACCAGACGGTAGAGATTGATGCGTCCGATATCGTTTGTCGCCAGTATGATCGCGTGATGGCTCTTTAACTTTTTCACAAGTTCCGGCGACGTCGCGCCCATCTGGTTCACATCGTCTAACGTCTCCATGCCGCGTTCATGAAGCATCTCGATAAACTTGACAAAAATCTCCGCCGTACATGCCGCGTCATCGACCGCCCGGTGATGGTGATCCAGCGATACACCGACCGCCTTTGCCACGGTATCCAGCTTGAAACGGTTTAACTGCGGCAGCAGGATTCTCGCCAGCGCCACGGTATCTGCGATGGTAAAATCAAACGGCAGTCCCATGCGCTCGCAGTTCTTGCGGATGAATCCGGTATCGAACTCCGCATTGTGTGCCACCATGACGGTCCCCTCGCAGAACTTCATGAATTCGGGCAGGATCTCCTCAATCCTGGGCGCATCGAGCACCATGTCATCCTTGATGGACGTCAGCTGCTCAATATTATACGGGATCGGCACCTCCGGATTGACGAAGGTCGAAAAACGCTCCGTGATAGCTCCGTCCACCACCTTGACGGCACCGATCTCAATGATCTTATTCTTATCCGGCGAAAGTCCGGTTGTCTCCAGGTCAAATACGACATAGCTGTCATTTAAGCTCTGTCCTTTTGAGTCAACGATAATATCCTTCAGGTCATCCACCAGATACGCCTCCACGCCGTAGATGATCTTAAAATCTGAATCCGGCGGAACCGCATGGTTCGCGTCAGGGAAAGCCTGTACATCGCCGTGGTCCGTGATGGCAATCGCCTTGTGTCCCCACTTCATGGCGCGTTTTACAATATCCTTGACATCCGAGACGCCATCCATATCGCTCATCTTCGTATGGCAGTGCAACTCCACGCGCTTCTCCGGGCTGGTGTCTGCACGTGTGGACGTAAAATCCGCAATCTTTTTGATGCCGACCACAGAACCGATCGTAAGCTCACTGTCGAACTTGTCGATCGTCGTCACACCCTTGATCTTTAAAAACGCTCCCTTTGCGAGTCCCCCGTCAAGCAGTTCCTGCAGCTGATCGTTTCTGGTAAAGATTTTTAACACAATCGAATCGGTAAAATCCGTCACGGACATAATCACGATCGTCTTCTCATTCCGGATCTCTCTGGTCTCTAACGTCATGACCTGGCAGCGGATCGTCACCTCTCCCATCTCTCCCACAATCTTCTCGATCGCGATCGGTTCATCCTCAAAATCACGTCCGTAGATCACATCCGGATTGTCCGACTTCTTAAGGCCGCCGCCCTCGAATCTGCGCTTGAATTCCTTCTTCCCTTTTTCGCCGTTTCCTGCAGTTTTTCCTGCATGTTCTGCAGATTTTGCAGTATTTTTTGCAGAAGAAACGGTATTTGTGGTGGCATTGCCGCCTGCACCACCAGATGTTGTTGTGCCATCGGAAGACGCCTCGGCACCGCCTTCTGCAACCGCCGGCACACTCTCCCCGTCGTCATTGCGGATATGTACCTTTTTCATGATGTTTTTGATCTCAAACTGTATCTGCAGATCACTGTTTTTCTTGTATTTGCTCTCCTTCGGTTCCTCGTAGGCAAGCTCCACTGCCAGATCGAGTCCACATCGCTCACAGATTACCTTCTCTAAAAACTCCACGATCTCATGGGAACGCGTCTGTGCGATAATGGTGTTCTCCAGTGTGAGCAGCATGTGGCTTTCACTCGTAAACTCCATCTTTGCCGTCCGAAGCAGATTGTATTCCATCAGGCTGTAATCTTTCAGTTCCTCTAAAATACTGTCGCGGTACAGATCAAGCAGCTTTTCTGGTGTATACTGTTCCGAGAGATGATACTTTTCAATGACCTTGACCTGCATCATTCTGCCCTTAAAAATCTGTTGTGCAATGGCAGATTCCAACTGGCGGATATCCTTCTTGTGAATCAGACGCGTGCTGCTCAAATAGACGCGCAGATGATTGCGCTCATGATTCATACCCACCTTTGTTACTTCCGTCTCCGTCAGCAGATTTTTCATGTCGCCTTCTACCTGCAGTGATGGAAATACATCAAAAAACCGTTTTGCCATGCCCTTTTCTCACTTCTTCCTCAGTCTGTTCTACTTCTGCTGCTCATTCCAGTGCAGCAGCTCATAGCGCAATGCCTCAAGCAGTTCGCCCTCCGGCACCTTTTTATACACTTCACCGTTCTTGATCAAGAGTCCCTCTCCGATTCCTCCGGCAATACCGATATCCGCTTCCTTTGCCTCACCCGGTCCGTTGACAACGCAGCCCATAACCGCCACCTTGATGTCTAACGGGATGTCTGCCACCATATTTTCCACCTGGTTGGCAAGCCCGATCAGATCGATTCTGGTTCTGCCGCAGGTCGGACAGGACACGACCTCCACACCGCCTTTGCGCAGCCCTAAGGTACGCAGGATCAGCTTCGCGGACTTGATCTCCTCCAACGGGTCTCCCGTGAGCGATACGCGGATTGTATCACCGATTCCCTGATGCAGAATGAGTCCCAGTCCGATCGAAGATTTGATATTGCCGCTGATGATGGTGCCGGACTCCGTGATACCGACATGCAGCGGATGATCCGTCTGTGTCGCAATCAGCTCGTGCGCCTTCACGCACATCATCACATCGGAGGATTTGATGCTGATGACCAGATTGTCATACCCCATATCCTCGATCAGATGTACTTTATCGAGGGCGCTCTCGACAATCCCCTCCGCCGTCACACCGTGATATTTTTCCACAAGATCTTTTTCCAGAGATCCACTGTTGACGCCGACACGGATCGGAATACCGCGCTCTTTTGCGGCATCCACCACTGCGCGCACACGCTCTGTACTTCCGATATTTCCCGGATTGATGCGGATCTTATCCGCACCGTGCTCGATCGCGGCAAGCGCCAGGCGGTAATCAAAATGAATATCTGCCACAACGGGAATGCTCACCTGCTTTTTGATCTCGGTCAATGCCTCCGCCGCCTCCATAGTCGGCACGGCGCAGCGGATAATATCACATCCGGCAGCGGTAAGCGCCTGAATCTGCGCCACAGTTGCAGCCACGTCCTCCGTCTTTGTATTTGTCATGGACTGGATCAGGATCGGATTGCCTCCGCCGATCACCCGGTCGCCAATTTTCACTACTTTTGTCATCTTTTTGCCTTTCTATCCGAACAGCTTGCGGATATCGTTAAAAAATGTAAAGAACATGAGTGCAAACAACAGCATCATGCCAATAAAATGCACCATGCCTTCCTTGTCGGGATCGACGCGCTTTCCGCGGATCACCTCGACAATCAGAAACAATAGTCTGCCTCCGTCCAGCGCCGGAAGCGGCAGCAGATTCATCACACCGAGGTTCGCCGATAAGAAGATCGCAATATAAAGCATCTGCAAAAATACCATATAATAGCCGTACGTCACGCTCTGCTCATAGCTGTCCCCGATCATATTGACGATCCCGACCGGACCGCTCATGTCATTGACGCTCACCTTTCCGCCCACCAGAGACTTCAGGCTGTCAATCGTCACCCGGATCCAGTATTCCACCTCATATACGCTGTATTTTAAATTGGAAAGCACAGAACCTTTCGTCTTTTGCGCGCTTCCCTGAAAGCCGTACATATAATAGCCGTATTCTTCGTTATATTTGGGCGTGAGCACCGTCTGATAGCGTTCTCCGTCCCGCTCATAGGTCACTGTGACCGCGTCCCCGGAATGAAACTGTGTGTAGGCGCTGATGTCCCGGAAAAAATGTATCCGGGTGTGATCAATCTTTAAGATTGTATCTCCCGCCTGCATTCCCGCCTCCTCGGCCGGATATCCCTCCGTCACTCCGGCGAGCACCGGCAGATCATAGCCGATATTGCATAACAGAATAAAAGCAAAGACAAACGCCATCAGGAAATTGAATACCGGCCCGGCAGCCACCACACTGATGCGCGCCCAGACTGATTTTTTCCCGAACGCCCTGCCGTCCTCGCTCTCCGTATCCTCTCCCTCCATCATGCACGCTCCACCGATCGGGAACAGATGCAGGGAGTATGTCGTCTCTCCCTTTGTGATGCCAAACACTTTCGGTCCCAGTCCGAGACAGAATTCATTCACCCGGATTCCGTTTGCCTTCGCCAGAAGGAAATGCCCCAGTTCATGAAAAATAATAATCAGACTGAATATCAGAATTGCGATAATAATCTTCATGCAAAAACCTTTCCCCATTTGCCTGCAATGTGTTCATATGCGGCTGCCTCCGTCTCCAGGATCTCATCAACCGTCGGATTGGCAATAAAATCAGCTGCCTCCATACACGATTCAATCATCTCCGGGATCTGCTGATAGGCAATTTTTCGATCCAGGAAAAGCGCTACCGCCTTTTCATTCGCCGCATTAAATGCCGTCGGAATATTGCCGCCGCGGCGCATCGCCTGATAGGCTAACGCAAGACCGCGGAACGTCTCCGTGTCCGGTTTCTCAAACGTCAGCTGTCCCAATGCAAACAGATCCAGTCTGTCGCCCGAGAGCGGTCTGCGCTTCGGATAATAGAGCGCATACTGGATCGGCAGACGCATATCCGGTGTGCCGAGCTGCGCAATGACTGCGCCGTCCTCATACTGCACCGCGGAGTGGATCACACTCTGCGGATGGACAACCACCTCAATCTGCTCCAGTTCCACATCAAACAGCCACTTTGCCTCCATGACTTCCAGGCCTTTATTGACAAGCGTTGACGAATCGATCGTGATCTTGCGTCCCATTGTCCAGTTCGGATGACGCAGCGCATCCTCCACCTGAATGTGTGCCAGATCTTCCGGCTTTTTCCCGCGGAACGGTCCGCCGGACGCCGTGAGAAGAATCTTCGCAATGCGGTTCCCGTTTTCTCCCTGCAGCGACTGGAAAATAGCGCTGTGCTCGCTGTCGACCGGCAGAATCGGCACGCCGCATTTTTTTGCCAGCGGCATAATAATATGGCCTGCCGTCACAAGCGTCTCCTTGTTCGCAAGTGCAATCTTTTTCCCCGCTTCAATGGCTGCAATCGTCGGTCTTATGCCGAGCATCCCGACAATCGCCGTCACAAGGATCTCGCTCTCCGGCTGTACCGCCACCTCCAGAAGTCCATCCATGCCGGACACCACGCGGATATTCAGATCCTTCGTGCGATCGCGCAGTTCTTTGGCGGCGTCCTCCTGAAAAACGCATACCAGCAGCGGATGAAACTCTCTCATCTGCTCTTCCAGCTTTTTGATGTTGCTTCCGGCCGCAATCGCCGTCACCTGTATGTCGCCCTGCTCCCGCACAATATCTAACGTCTGTGTCCCAATGGAGCCTGTCGATCCCAAAATAGCTATCTTCATCATAGGTCTCTCCCAAAATTACAATACAATCAAATTAGCGGCAAGGAAATAGATGAGCGGCGCCGTAAAAATGACGCTGTCGAAACGATCCAGGATACCGCCGTGTCCCGGAATGAGTTTTCCATAATCCTTGATGCCGTAATTGCGCTTGATGGCGGAAGCTGTCAGATCTCCCACCATGGATACCAGTGCGCCCGCCGCACTGATGGCTGCCATAATCCAGACATGTGACATCTCACTTCCCATCGCCCCGCGAAATACCATGCCGTAAATCACGGTGAGAAGCGCAGCTCCGATCACACCACCCACGGCGCCCTCCACGGACTTTTTCGGACTCAGCTTCGGCGTCATCTTATGCTTCCCGATCAGCATGCCGACACAGTACGCGCAGGTGTCGCATCCCCAGGAACACAGAAAAATAAGCCACACAATGTAGGTTCCGGCGCTAAGCATTCTGGTCTGGTACACGTAGGACAACATCACTGCCACATAGAACACGCCGAAAAATGCGGCGAGCAGCTGCTCCGTCTGATACTTCGGGTAAGTGAACACATACACGAACATCAATACGATCAGAAGACCTAAAACCAGCATCATCAGATCCGGCAGAAAGCCGAAGCGCAGATTCGCATAGTAGACCGCCGCCGTTGCATACCCGACAATGCCCGGCGCAGACTTCTCAATATGAAAAATCCGGTATAATTCAAACATCCCGATCCAGGAAATCAGCAACGTGGACACCAGCAGCACATCCCCGCCGGTAATAATCAATACCAATGCGGCAATCACAAGAACGATTCCGCTCAATAATCTCGTCTTAAACATATCTCCTCCATCCGGCAGTCCAGCCTACTTATTGTCCGTCAAACCGCCAAATCTTCTGTCTCTTTTATTATACGCTTCAATGGCACGCTCTAATTCCTCTTTGTGAAAATCCGGCCACGGCACATCGGTAAAGTAAAATTCACTGTATGCGAGCTGCCAGAGTAAGAAATTGGACAACCTGAGTTCCCCGCTCGTGCGGATTAAAAGATCCGGATCCGGAATGCCTGCGGTATCCAGATACTCCTCAAACACACTTTCTGTGATCTCTTCCGGCTTTCTCTTCCCCGCCGCAACATCTTCGCTCATACGGCGCATTGCGCGTGTCATCTCGTCGCGGCTGCCGTAATTGATGGCAATCTGAAGATTCAAGCCGTCATTTTTTGCGGAGGCAGCCTCCAGTTCACGGATGCGCTCCTGAAAGCGCTCACTGAGTCTCGTCGTATCGCCGATCACGCGCACGCGCATATTGTTTTTGTCTGCTGTCTTAATGCAGTTCTTCAGATAGCTTTCCAAAAGCTTCATCAGCGCTTCCACTTCGCCCTCCGGGCGGTTCCAGTTTTCCGTCGAAAATGCGTACATGGTAACATACTTTACGCCGAGATCATGTGCTGCCTGGCATACCGTCTCGACATTCTTGGCTCCCGCTGTATGTCCGTAATTCCGGGGCATTCCCTTTGCTTTTGCCCATCTTCCGTTTCCATCCAGTATGATCGCTATATGCTGTGGAATCTTTCTTCCCGTCTCCATACCTGTGCTTCTCCCTCGTATCTGTACTGAAGTATCAACTATACAAAATAACGGAAAAGATACAGATGTATGCCTCCATAAACATCTGTATCTCCTCTCGTTTCAAATCTATCCAAACTATACCGTAAGGATTTCCTTTGTCTTTGCCTCGACCGCACGGTCCACATCTGCGATGTACTTATCGGTCATCTTCTGTGCCTGATCTTCCAGCTGCTTGATCTCATCCTCGGAGACATCTTCCTCCTTGGCAAGCTTCTTAAAGGAATCGTTGGCATCACGGCGGATATTGCGGATTGCAACCTTCGCGTTCTCGCCCTTTTTCTTTACATCTTTTGCAAGTTCCTTACGTCTCTCCTCGGTAAGCTCCGGGAACAGAAGCCGGACTGTCTTTCCATCATTCGTAGGATTGATTCCAAGATCGGAAGTAAGAATCGCCTTCTCAATCTCCTTTACCATGGATGCCTCCCACGGCTGAATCTGAATCATACGCGGCTCCGGAACACTGACATTCGCCACCTGCTGAATTGCTGTCGGAGTACCATAGTAATCCACTCTCAATTTGTCAAGCACATGCGGATTGGCGCGTCCTGCGCGGATCCCACCAAACTCCTCCGCAAGATTGTTCATTGTCTTGCCCATCTTCTCATCAAATACCGCTAATCTCTGATCCATATATACACCATGCCTTTCTATCAATTCTATGAAACTGTAACCTTCGTGCCGCTAAACTCTCCTGTCATGGCTTTTACGATACTATTCTCTTCATTCAGTCCGAATACATACATCGGCATCCGGTTCTCCATGCACATAATGGAAGCTGTCAGATCCACCACCGCAAGCTTCTTGTCAATCACTTCCTGAATGGAGACCTCATCATACTTCACTGCGTTCGGATTCAGCTTCGGATCGCTGTCATACACACCGTCAATCGCCTTTGCGAGGTAGATTCCGTCTGCCTCCATCTCGATTGCGCGCAGAACAATGCCCGTATCCGTCGAGAAATATGGGTGTCCCGTTCCTCCCGCGAAAAATACAACCATTCCCTTTGCAAAATACTTGTTTGCACGATCCTTGGAAAACAGCTTTGTCATGCTTCCACACTCAAAAGGTGTCAGAATCTGTGTCTGCATGCCCACAGAGCGGAAAATCTCTGAGACATAAATACAGTTCATGATCGTGGCGAGCATACCGATCTGATCCGCTTTGGTGCGGTCGATCGTCTCGCTGGTGCGTCCTCTCCAGAAGTTGCCGCCGCCGATCACGATACCCACCTCGGTACCGCCATCCACGATCTGCTTTACCTGCTTTGCAACCTCTGTGACTGTCGGCTCGTCAAATCCTGTGTGCTTATCGCCCGCAAGCGCCTCGCCGCTTAACTTTAACAGAACTCTCTTCATAATGCTTAGTTTCCTTTCTTGGCATTGAACAGACTCTGAACATCCACATCTGCATAGCACTGGGAGCAGAATCCCTCAATCACAGCGCCGTTGTTGATCTGAACAGACCGGGACTTGATGTTACCCATAACTACTGCGGAAGTATCCACAACAACCGGTCCCTGAACATCGATGTCTCCCTTGATAGCACCCGCGATCACTGCGGAGCTGGATGTCACATTACCGATAATCACGGAGCCAAGACCAATCTTAACCGTACCGGAACTTACGACTTCACCCTCCACCTGTGCAGAATCTGCAAAGAATTCAGAAGTGTTGCTGTTGCCGTTGACAACGCCTGTCACGGTAAGCTTTCCGTTGCAGCTTACATTTCCGTCTACCTGACCTCTGATGTCGAGAGATCCGTTTGAGATCACATCACCGTTGATAATCGTTCCCTCTGTAATCACGGAAACCTCGTCCGATACGATCGGCTTATCCTGTGGTGCGCTCTGCGGTGCTGCCGCTGCCTGTGCTCCTGTCTGTGCTACCTGTACTGGTGTTACTGTATTATCAGCCATTTTCTTCTCCTCCTGTGCTGCTGCCATTGCATGCTGCGTGTATTCTTCTTTTGTTTTCTGTGGCTCTGCCGACGCTGCAGGTGTCCGCACTTCCACCGGCTCCTGCTTCGTCACCTGCTCTAACAGGCCATCCAGCTTCGACAGTTCGCTCGCCACATCCACTTCATCTTCCAGTGTGTTCACGACCATGTCATCATCCTTGTCCGTGCTTTCGAGATTGTCTTCTCCCGGCATAAGTTCATTCACTGCCTGTGAGAAATCATCCTTAAAGTCCTTGAAAAATCCCATGTTCTTACCTCCATTTATAATCTGGTCATCTGGCACTGTCGGCTTTGACATACTGGATAACCTGTGTATCTTCATCAATCGGTAAAATCTCGGCATCCATATCCTGCAATGCCTCGATCAGCGGTCCTACCGCTTCTACCGTTGTTGACCTATCTTCCGAGTCGTGCAAAAGCACAACCGAGGTCTTGTATTTTGAAACATCTGAAACAACATTCTCGACCAGTTCTTCCGGTGTATATGCAGCATTTGCCGCATCGCCTGCCGAGACGTTCCAGTCGTAATAAACGACGTCCTCGCTGTTTAAAAACCGGATCAGCGAACTCATCGGCACATTGCTGATCTGATTGCTGCTCCCGCCCGGAAACCGGTAATAGCGGCTCTTTTCACCGGTCACCTCATAGAGATAATCCTGCAGCTGATGAAAATCCGCCTCGAACGCATCCTCCGACTGATAGATCAGACTGTACTTATTAGAATAGGAATGCATTCCCAGCGTATGCCCCTCATCCACGATCCTCTGGTAGATGGCTGCCGATGCCTCATCCTCTTTTCCGACCACAAAAAAGGTTGCCTTGACATCGTACTCCGACAGCACATCTAAAATGGCGTCCGTATTCTCAGACGGCCCGTCATCAAACGTCAGATAAACTTTATGTACATCTCCATCCTGTGCCAGATTGTCTGTCTCGTCGATCCCGGATGCAGGTGCCGTCACAGCCACTGTCTCCGTATCCATGCCGCTGGTCTCTTCCTGGGGTAGTGCCTCCGTATCCGGCACCTGCTGGTTCATCACCCGCTGCATCTGCCAGAGTTCATCTAACTTTCTCTCCATGGATCTCGTCCGGACAAGCAGAAAAATGATCAGAATCATGGACAGGATGATCCACCCGGCAATTATCGCGATTATGGTATGTTTCATTCTTGCAATCCGCTTTCTCCGCCTGCGTTGATTGCGGAGTGCCTCAGAATCCTTATCCTGCATGTAGAACCCCCAAGTTAATCATAATACTTTATCTATTGTATCACATTTTTGTATTTTTCAAAGAAAAAAGCGCAAAAAAATCGTATGATTTTTCTACACTTTTTCATGTATTTTCTGAATTTTTATGTTTCTCCCGCTAAAAGCCCGGTGACCACCGCCCCCACACTAAACAGCATCACGCCCCAGGCGATGACAGCCGGCGATGTCCCGCGCAGCGGGATTTTCCCTAATATGGCAACCGGGGACGCCGCCAGCAGCCCGAAAATTGCCCAGTAGGTCAGCCTCTCAAACCTGCAGAGCAGATATTCCATCAGCTTTGCGACAAGAAAAATACCTCCAAGCACGCCGCATCCGAACGGGACTAATAGGACAAGACAGTACCACGCCGTCCCGGCATCCAGCATGACCACCGCCACAACGAACGCATTGATATGGTCAATGACCGGCGTGTAATATCCGAGCGCCATCAAAAGCATCGAACCGCTCACCCCCGGAATGACCATCGTAGCCGCGGCAGCCAGCCCCACCGCAAAAAGCTTCACTGCCGTCCCAGGACCGGCGGCAAGAACCTGTTCGCTGCCTTTTCCAAGGAACTGCATTCCAATCATCAGGCAGAAGAATCCCAAAAACAGTGCCAGCTCCGGCACCTTCGGATATCCCCTGGACACCTTGCGCCAGATGAGCGGCACGCCGCCGAAAATCAGTCCGATAAAAAGCATCGCGGTCTGGAACGGAAAATTCTCAAAAAGATAACCGATCATAAAGGAAAGGCAGATAATTCCGATCCCCATTCCAAGCAGATACGGAAACAGCTTTAAGATGCTTTCCTTTTTATGACGGAAAAAACCGGTGACCGCCTGCAGAAGTTCATCATAAATCCCCAGCGACACCATGATCGTACCGCCGCTCACTCCTGGAACTACATTGGCGATTCCGATCGTAATTCCTCTTATGACATTCTTTATGAATTCCATACATCCTCCACTTTTTTGCATGCTGCCTTTCTCTGTTCCGCCGCAAGCGATTCGCTCTTCTTATCCGGAAGAAGATGCTCTGCCATCCCTGCCAGCAGATTTCCGGCCGGAAGCAAAAGCAGGGTCGTTCCGATATTAAAAATCGTATGCATGTTGGCAATCTGGGCAGCCGGTCGTCCCGGTGTCAGCTGCGCAACCAGCGAAACGAGCGGCGTTGTCATGCACAGCACGGTAAACACCACCGTTCCGATCAGATTAAACGAAAGATGAATGATCGTCGTGCGCTTGGCGTTCCTTCCGGTGCCTATGGCAGCCAGAACCGCCGTAATGCATGTGCCGATATTCTGACCGAACAGAACATACACCGCCCCCACGAAAGATACAGCTCCTCCCTGTGCCAGGGTCTGCAGGATACCGACCGAAGCCGAGGATGACTGAATGGCTGCCGTGAACGCCGCGCCCGCCAGGATTCCAAGCAGTGGATGTTCAAACTTTGTCATTGCCTGAAGGAACACCTGCGAATCACAGAGCGGCTGCATGGCTTCCCCCATCATATCCATGCCGATAAACAGGATTCCAAGCCCCGCCACAATCTCGCCTGTGTACCGGATCCGGTCTTTTCCCGCAAACAGAATCAGAACCACCCCCAAAAAAGCCAGAAGCGGCGCAACGGCTCCCGCATCCAGTGCAATCAGCTGACCGGTGATTGTGGTGCCGATATTTGCCCCCATGATAATCCAGACCGCCTGGCGCAGAGTCATCATCCCGGAATTCACAAAGCCAACGACCATGACCGTGGTGGCTGAGGATGACTGGATCACCGCCGTCACCGCTGCTCCGACGCCCACGCCAAGGAAGCGGTTCTTTGTCAGCCGCTCCAGGATCTGCTTCATCTTCTCACCTGCGGCAGCATTTAAGCCCTCGCTCATCTGATGCATTCCATACAAAAAGAGTGCAAGCCCGCCCAGCAGTGCAAAAAAATTTCTATATTCCATTTTCTTCTTTTCCCTTTTCTTATCCTAATCTTATGACGCTTCTGATACCTGTGATAACCAAAAGGGCAAATCTTTTTTACCGTCGGAATTGTGCACAAAACGCACCATGCGGTAACCTGCCAGGCAGATACACGCCGCCGTGACGGTAAGCACTACCGCCTCTGCATAGGGAATCTCTGCTATTTTAAATAAAACAGCAGTAAAAAGATGAAAAAAAAGACGCTGCTCCGCCGCTCCGGTCATTTTTCTCGTCACGACAATCATACTCTGTGACAATCCTGCTTCCGGTTCCGCTGAGAGCGCGTTTGAGACATAATCGGAGTCCGTCGTCCGTAAAATACCCTGTGCTTCCCCTCCGGCCTCTGCCGTCAGATTCTGCATCCGGGCGATCTGTGTCTGCCACAGACAGACACCAAGATGGGAAAACAGCAGAACCGCCATCATGCAAACCGCAAAAAATGCTTTTCTTCTATCTGCACTGCGCATGTTCCCTGCTCCTTTCCCATTCCAAGACTCTTTCCTCACGATAGCAAAGCACTTACGACTTGTCAATAGATGCGGATATATTTTCCATAAACCTGCGCAGTGTCTGTTCCGTCGTCGCAATCGCTTCCTCCGGAATGCCTTCGGCCAGCCTGCGGAAAAACGCGGCTTTTTTCTCCGTTATCTGCTCTGTGAGCACACTACATTGCTGCGTGAGATATAAATGGCAGATTCTCTTATCGGCAGCATCCCGTTCCACCACAAGAAACTGCTTTTCCACGAGGCTCTCCACCGATCTGGCAACCAGTCCCTTGGACACCCCCTCGTACTGCGCAATATCCCGCGCCGTATTGCATCCGCCGTTGTCGCGTGCCAAAAAAAGAAGCACCAGCAATTCGTTCGGCGTGAGATGATATTTCTCCATCTCATCCTGAAAGTATTTCCGGTATGCTTTCTCTATCTTAAAATAATTTTCAAAAAAGTCCTCCAGCATGTTCCCCCTCCTTTCCGCCGGTTCATGCCTTCTCTTTGCTTTAGTTGATTTGTGAACTGTTTATATAGAAACTTTATTTGAAATCTGTATAAAAGTCAATTAAAAAAGTGTTAAAATTTCAGAAAAATCACTCCGACTCGGTTGACTTTCTACACAACAACCGATAAAATAATAGTTGATTTGTGAACTGTTTAACTGGTAACTCTATTAACCGAATCCTAGAAAGTGTGTGATGTTATTTTGAACAAAAAATTAAAAGAGAAATTCGACGAATCTGTAAGCGCCGTTCTTCCCATTACCGTCATTGTGCTGTTGCTCAGCATTTTTGTCGTACCGATGGAGACCGGAACCATTGCCCTGTTTCTGGTCGGAGCGTTCATGCTGATCATCGGCATGGCATTTTTCCAGCTGGGTGCTGAGATGGCGATGACACCGCTCGGCGAAGGTGTCGGTTCCCATATCATGAAGACGAAGCGTCTTTCGATTCTGATTATTGTCTGCTTTGTGATGGGTGTCATCATCACAATCGCGGAACCGGATCTGCAGGTTCTCGCCAATCAGGTTCCTTCTATTCCAAACGAAACCTTAATCTGGACGGTCGCTCTCGGCGTCGGTGTCTTTCTGGTCATCGCTGTTTTGCGTATCATTTTCAAGCTGAGCCTCCCCCTGCTGCTGTGTATCCTCTATGCCGCACTATTTTTGCTCTCCTTTGCGGCGCCGGCTGATTTCATCGCAGTCGCATTTGACTCCGGCGGTGTGACGACAGGTCCGATGACTGTTCCTTTTATTATGGCCATCGGTGTTGGTCTCTCCTCCACGCGAAGTGACAAGGACGGTTCGAGCGACAGTTTCGGTCTGATCTCCTTCTGCAGCATCGGACCGATTGCCATGGTACTCCTGCTCGGTATTTTCTACCATCCAGCCGGTGCATCCTACAATGCCACCGAAATACCGGATGTTGTGACCATGCAGGATGTCATGCGTCAGTTTGTACATATGCTGCCGGGCTATGGCAGGGAAGTCATTTCTTCCATCCTTCCGGTACTGATCGTCTTTTTACTGTTTCAGCTCATTTCCAGGCGCTACCACAAGAACCAGATGATCAAGATGCTTATGGGCTTTCTCTACACCATCATCGGACTGATCCTGTTTCTGACCGGTGTCAACGTAGGATTTGCTCCCGTCGGAAGTCTGCTCGGCAGCAATCTCGCCGCACAGACATGGCGCTTTGTTCTGATTCCCATCGGCGCGTTAATCGGTTATTATATTGTAAAAGCCGAGCCTGCCGTGCAGGTGCTCAACAAGCAGGTGGAGGATGTGACAAACGGTTCCATTTCGCGCAGTGCGATGAACCTCTGTCTCTCCATCGGTGTCTCCGCTTCCGTTGCGCTGGCGCTGCTCCGGGTTCTGACCGGACTTAACATTTACTGGCTCTTAATTCCGGGCTACATCATTGCTCTGGTGCTCACCCGGTTTGTTCCAAAAGTATTTGTCGGTATCGCTTTCGACTCCGGCGGTGTTGCCAGCGGTCCCATGACCTCCACGTTTCTTCTTCCGCTTGCCATGGGCGCATGTACCGCCGTGGGCGGCAATGTGGTAACCGATGCGTTCGGCGTCGTGGCGATGGTCGCAATGGCACCGTTAATTGCCATTCAGATCATGGGCGTACTGTATCAGCTGAAGCTTAAGAGGGCGACATCCGATGCGCTTATCATGATCGATGTCGACGACAATGCCATTATGGATATTGAGGAGGAATAATTATGCAGGATCATACCATGCAACATAAAAAAAAGATGCCGGCATTCCGGTGCCTCGTCATTATCATAGATTCCAATATCCGTGATAAACTGACCGAATTTCTCACCGATGCCTCCATCCCGATCTATTACCAGATGCACGGCGTCGGCACCGTCAGTTCCGATTTTCTGAATCTGTGCGGTCTCGGCGACACCAACAAAACCATCATGCTATGCATCGTCCCGAAGGAACGCACCCGTATGCTGTTGGCGGAGATGAATCAGGCGCTGCAGCTTCACAAGAGAGGAACCGGTATCGCTGTCAGCATACCGTTATCCGGCATTCAGGGATGGCTCTATAAAGTTCTCGGTTCCGGTTCTTTGGACTCCTCTGAGCCGGAGATAGAAAAAGAGGTGAAAAAAATGAGTGAAACGATTACACATGCAATGATTCTTGTCACAATCAATCAGGGATACAGCGATGATGTCATGTACACCGCGCGCGCTGCCGGCGCTACCGGCGGAACGATCTTAAAGGGTCTGCGCTGCAGTCCGGAGGAGGTTGCCAAACATTTCGGCATGGCTCTCCAGGAGGAACAGGAAGTCCTTGCCATCGTCGTTCCAAAGGATAAAAAGACCGAAATCATGACCGCCATCAGCAAGCAGCACGGCATTGACACACCGGCGCACGGCGTCAGCTTTGCCCTGCCGGTCGACGCGATCATGGGACTGTAGAATTTATACTTTATGACGCAAAAACCTTATCGAATCATAACCAGGTTCGATAAGGTTTTTTCTTACAAAATGACCCCTGCAAATAGTGTCTCCACCATTCGTAGGGGTCATTATCCTTCAACAATTTAGCACAATATCAAATTATGCGTTCATCTGTGCTGCAACTTCTGCTGCAAAGTCTTCCTGCTTCTTCTCAAGACCTTCGCCAGTCTCAAAACGAACAAATCTCTTAACCTTCACAGTACCGCCAACTGCCTTGGATACTTCCTCAAGATACTTGGCAACGGTCTGCTTGCCGTCCTCAGCCTTAACGTAAACCTGATCTACCAGGCATACTTCCTTGAGTTCTTTGCTGATACGTCCTTCGATCATTCCGTTGATTACCTTCTCCGGCTTCTGGGACTCCTTCGGATCGTTCATGATCTGTGCTAAGAGGATCTCTTTCTCATGAGCGATGTAATCAGCACTTACCTCGTCTCTGGAAACATACTTCGGATTGAGTGCTGCGATCTGCATTGCGATATTGTGCATTGCTTCCTTTACAGTGTCATTTACAACATCGGTGTCTGCATCAACGATAACGCCGATTCTTCCGCCGCCGTGTACATACGGTACAACACAGCCATGCTCAGCTACAACCTTCTCAAATCTGCGGATCTTTAAGTTCTCGCCGATCACTGCAACCTTCTCAACCAGTGCTTCACTTACGGTCTTGCTGGCATCCTCATTCCACTTCTCAGCCATGAAAGCATCCATGTCTGCTGCATCGGAATTCACTGCCTGTGTTGCAACAGCCTTAACAAACTCCTGGAATGTTGCATTCTTTGCAACGAAGTCTGTCTCAGAGTTTACCTCAACAACCGCTGCTGTCTGGTCATCCTTGGTCACTACCATGCAAAGACCCTCTGCTGCGATTCTGCTTGCCTTCTTCTCAGCCTTAGCCTGTCCGTTCTTTCTTAAGAACTCTACAGCCTCGTCCATGTTACCGTTTGTCTCATTTAATGCCTTCTTGCAATCCATCATGCCTGCGCCGGTCATCTCACGCAGTTCCTTTACCATAGCTGCTGTAATTGCCATTTTCTCATCCTCCAAAAAATAATTTATCCTGATTCTTTATCTTTATGCCACAGAAAGGGACGTAACACGCGTCCCTTTCCGATTGTTGACATATGGGCGATCCTGCCAATCAGGCACCCGTTGTTTCCAACTTATTATGCTTCCTCTGCTGCATCTGCCTCTGCGGACTCAGCCTCTTCTGCAGTCATCTCTGCACCCTGGTTTGCCTCGATCACTGCGTCTGCCATCTTGGAAACGATCAGTTTTACGGCTCTGATAGCATCATCATTGCCCGGGATCACATAATCAAGTTCCTCAGGATCACAGTTTGTATCTGCAATACCGATCAGGGTAATTCCTAATGTATGAGCCTCCTGAATACAGATTCTCTCCTTCTTCGGGTCTACAACGAAGATTGCATCCGGGAGCTTCTTCATCTCCTTGATACCACCAAGGTTCTTCTCTAACTTCTCCCACTCTTTCTTAAGTGCGATAACTTCCTTCTTCGGCAGTACCTCGAATGTACCGTCGGTTGCCATTGTCTCGATCTCTTTTAATCTTGCAATACGGCTCTGGATGGTCTTGAAGTTGGTAAGCATACCACCTAACCATCTCTCATTTACATAGAACATGCCGCAGCGCTCTGCTTCGGTCTTGATTGCATCCTGTGCCTGCTTCTTGGTACCTACGAAAAGAATGGTGCCGCCCTCAGCTGCAATATCAGATACTGCTTTGTAAGCCTCGTCTACCTTGCCTACAGATTTCTGTAAGTCGATGATGTAGATACCATTTCTCTCTGTGTAGATGTACGGAGCCATTTTAGGATTCCATCTTCTGGTCTGATGTCCGAAGTGAACACCTGCTTCAAGTAACTGTTTCATTGAAATAACGCTCATTTTCTTACCTCCATGGTTGAAATCTTCCATATGCTTCATCCCGCAAGGCAACCATTCGGCACCGGCCCGGTGGTCAGCATATGTGTATTATTGTGTGGAAATGATTTTCCACGCTTGAACCTCGCATATTATATCACAAACATCTTTGCTGTGCAAGTACCTTTTTACTCTTCAAGCGGTCCCGCCTGCAGAATTTTTGCAATTTCCTCATTCGACAGACCGTAAGGAATATCGTAGTTGCCGACACGCATATTGGAAGCGTAGCCGATCTGCGATAAATACTGCCGGAACGTCTCCGCATCGGAAATGACTCCGTTCTCCGCCAGCTTCTCGCAGACAATACGGCAGACATCCCCTTTCTGAATCACCAGACGGTATACGCCGGACGGATTCTCTGCATCAGCAGCCTCCTGCTGTGCCTGCGTCTCCTCATCCGTGTTCGCGCTATTCTCCTGCGCCTCAGCTGCCACGTCCTCAGCTGCAGCTTCCGTATTCTGCGCGGTCTCTTCTGCCGCGGTCCGTTCTTCCAACAGTTCGGATGCCGTCTGCTCGGTCACAACCTCCGTCTTCGCTCCGGTGTCCGTGCCGTCCGGATCCTGCTCCGTATCGCCCTGCTCTGTTGTCTCTGTCTCCTGCATGACCATGCCAAGCTGTGCCGCCCGCGCCATGATCTCCTCATCAGACATCTTGATCTCTTTCTTTGAAAAACTGACTGCCAGTATCACCGTTGTGACAATGATTCCGATCCCCAGTCCCCGCAAATAATATTTCAGTTTCACGAATCACTCTCTCCTCTGTAAAGCCCATTGACCAGGCGAACTTCACCGATTCCGATTCCAAGCTTCTTGGCAATCTGAACCTCCGTCATTCCGAGTTTTTTCAACTTCAGAATCTCTGCATGCAGTCCTTCCTGCTTTGTCTCTTCCGTCTCCGGCATCTCTTCCTTCTGCTCTGCCGGTGCAGCAGCCGTATCTCTCTCCGTCGTATCTGCCGTCTCAACCGGTACCGGTGTTACTGCCGAGACCGCAGATACCGCTGCGGCACGCTCCGGTGCAGCCTGCGGTGCAGTCAAAGGTGCTTTCTCCTCAAGGCTTCTTACATCCGCAGCCAGGCGCTGCAGATCCGCCGCCATACCGGTAAGCTCCGTGTGTTTATCGTTCAGCATACTGTATAAGAACATAATCTCATTATGCGTTTTATTCATGCTCTCGATCACCGTGTCGGAATATTCACTGATCGCCATGATCTTATCGTTTGTCACTTTTTCAAGGGAACGATCCACCTTTTCGGAAGACTGGTCAACCTGCTCATCAATCGCATCCTCAATCCGTGTCTCCGCATTCTTGAGTCCCCGGTCAATGATTCTCTTTAATTCCTCTTCGCTCAACTCTGCAATCTGGTTCAATTCTGACGGCGATAACTTTTCCGTCACAAAAAAGCTTCCGATCATAAAAACCACACCGATCAGAAGTAATATCCATGCTACTCCGGTCATATGCTTCTCCTCACCTATCTATATCTTGATATCAAAATGGCTGCCCTGCCCTTTTAATATGACTTTTCCCTCATTCTCAGGCTCCTCTTCGCGGCGCTTTTTGTGCCTGCCGGATTCGCCCTCATATTCGTTATTGCCCTTTTCCTTGGCATCATAACGATAGCCATCGTTCTCCTTTTCCTCCGGATCCTGCACACGATGGGTCAGTTGGTCTTCGTGCTTCTGCTGTTCAATCTGAATATTCTGCTGTTCGACAATCGGCCTATTATCCTCCTGCTGCTTCAGATTCCCGACATCCTGCGTCCTCTGAATCATCCCGTTTAAAACAACTGGTCTTATTGACATGCAACACACCTCCGCTCATCTGCTACTCAGTCAGAATTCCCATATAGCTTCCCATCTTTTTGCGCATCTTAAGCAGCGCCTTTGTGTGAAGCTGCGACACGCGCGATTCAGACACTTCCAATATATTGCTGATCTCCTTTAACGTGAGTTCTTCATAATAATACAGAAGAATCACCTTGCGCTCTTTTTCCGTGAGCAGATCCATTGTCTCGGACAGAACTTTTTTCAGTTCTTCCTCCTCAATATTGTCCTCCGGCTGTGCGAAATGGGAGTTCCCGCGCGCATCCATCACCGGCTCTCCGCCCTGCTCCACGAACTCATTGAGAGATACCACGTTTGTGACTTTTAACTGCGACTGCCACTCATTCAGTTCAGCCGCCGCAATTCCAATCTCCCCAGCAATCTCTTCATCCGCCGCAGCACGTCCCGTCCGCGCCTCGATATTTTTGATTGCTTCCTCAATCCGCTTCTGCTTCTGTCTGACAGTCCTTGGTATCCAGTCCATCTTGCGGATCTGATCCAGAATGGAACCGCGGATACGCAGGCTCGCATATGTCTCAAACTTTACGTCTTTTCCGGGATCAAACTTATCAATGGCATCGATAAGTCCGAATATTCCATAACTAACCAGATCTTCGTATTCCACATTGTATCCAAGATACATGCTGAGCCGGCCCGCAACCACTTTCACGAGCGGTGCATATTCCGTAATCAGCTTTTCTCTCAGCGCAGACGATGGATTTTTCTGGTATTCTCCCCATAGTTTTTCTCTGTCAACCGTTTTCATTGGAAGCCCCCACGTCTAAAGATTACTGTTCTTTCGCATCGGCATTCTCTGTATCCTCCGATGCCGTTTCATTCTCTTCTGCCTCAGGATCCTCTTCTTCCTGCGACAATGTACCATCCGTGGTTTCCTCGTCATTCATCCCGGCAAAATTGCGGTCAAGAACAATTTTGACCACACCGCCCAGAAGGTAAAATACAATCAGGACAATCAAAAGCATTTTCATGAAATCTGCCACTTCCATGTGTGCACAGATGCCCGCTACGCAGGCGACAAACCCGGCTGACAGCATCACAATCGCAGGTACTGATTTTGTTTTCATACTTACAGCCCTTCCTTAAATGATCTTAAGCGGCTTGCCCACCGACTTAATATAAAATTCTCCGGTATCACAATGCAGTTCCACTGTTCTACCATAATTGAGTCCTGTATCTTCCGCTACCAGCCGGATTCCAAGTTCTTTTAAAATCGCTTTGGCAGCCTCCGCATTCCTTGCTCCGATATTTCCTACATCCGAAAGTCCGCTTACCTCAAACATCCGCGCGCCCCCGGCAATCTTGGCGATCAGTCTTGGCTTACTTGCTCCCGCCGCAACAACTCGCTTTAACAATTCCCGAATTCCCGTATCTCCAAACTTAGCTATATTGCTGTTGTTTCTTACTTTTGTACTGTCAGGAAGCATATAATGCACCATGCCTCCCACTTTTGTCACCGGATCATAAAGAACCAGTCCAATACAGGAACCGAGACCTAAAGTCGTAATTACATCCGGAGCCTTGCAAACATTCAGGTCCGCCATGCCTACTTTTATGACTTCGCTCATATACGCATTCTCCTTATATTGAGATACCAAGTGACGTTAATATTTTTTCGTAAGAATCCTGCTCCGGCATCAAGATAAAATATCCGTTGATCGCCACATCCGCACAGATCTCCGTCTGTATCAACAATGCATTGTCACCGTACTGTCCAAATTCAATCGCCGGCACGCTCAAAATCGATGCTGCCATGTCCACCGCGATGTATGGAACGGACGGAGTGATGACAAGATTGGTCAGGGAGGACAATGCGGACAGATAAGATCCCGCAATGATATTGCCGATCTCTTTTAATGCGGAAAGTTCCATCTCGCCAAACGGCTGGTCATCCGGTTCGTTTGTCATCATCAACTTGTTGACCAGATAACGTGCAGACGGAATATCCAGAAGGAACATCATGCTTCCCTCAATATCTGTCTCCACCTCAAGGAAAATGCCGACAATTGTCTCATCTTCCGCTCCTACCGCCATTCCCAACTGTGATACTTCCATCAGCCGGATGCTCGGTACATTCATATCGATCTTCATGCCAAGCATATTTGCAATGGCTGAAGTGGCATTTCCTGCTCCGATATTGCCGATTTCACGCAATACGTCCAGGTACATGTCATTCACTTGCTCTAGTGTCATATTACCCATGAACGTTTTTTCTCCTCTCAACATAATATATCCATGGTTTTCTAAGAGGAATGTCTCCGGTTCTCTCCCGCTGCATTCCCTGTAGTAAAACAAGCAGGTTAGCGGAATGTATTCCATTCCGCTAACCTGCGCACACGTCTATGCACGCATATGTTCTGTGTGCTTATGCGTTGTCATCCACCACCGAGTTAATCTCGAGAAGTGAGATCAGATCATCGCCGTGTTTACCGATTCCATTGATGAATTTACCCTTGTTGGTCGATTTTTCAATTTCATCCTCACTTAAATTGACGACTTCCTTCACCTCGTCGACAATCACGCCGATCGCGCCTTTTTCTTCCAGCTTTAAGATGATGATACGGCTCGCGTTCGTGAACACATCATCCTCCAGCCCCATCTTGTTGCGGATACTCATTACGGATACGATCTCACCGCGCAGATTGATCACGCCCTTAAAGTAGGACTGGATCTTCGGGACACGGGTAATCTTCTGCATACGCACGATGTTGTCAATATAGCTGATATCAATTCCGTACTGCTCGCTTCCGACCATTACGACAATATACTGTTTTGACTCTTTGTCAATTACTTCCACGTTCTTTTCTGCCATGTTGTCCGCCTCCTCTTACATCAGTACATTCACATCAAGGATCAGTGCCACTTCACCATCGCCAAGGATCGTTGCGCCGCTGATGATCTTGTTGTTGTTTATGTATTTACCAAGTGACTTGATAACGATTTCCTGCTGTCCGATCAGGTTGTCGACCACAAGGCCTGCCAGATTCTCGCCCTTCTGTACAATAACAACCGTCAGGCTCTCCGGCTCTTCTTCTTTCGGCTCAATATCCAGAACCTGATCCATACGGATCAGCGGAATTACCTTGCCGCGGAGGTGAATCACTTCCTGAGCCTCCACATACTTGATATCCTTCACCGGAATATCCTCGATGTTGGAAATGGAACCAAGTGCGATTGCGTATTTCTCATCGCGGATCTCTACCATGAGTGCCTGGATGATCGCAAGTGTCAGCGGCAGGCGTACGGTAAAGGTCGTTCCCACACCGAGCTCTGTCTTTACTTCCACATCGCCGCCGAGAGCCTCGATGTTGGATTTTACAACGTCAAGTCCTACGCCACGTCCGGAAATATCGGTAATCTTCTTCGCCATGGAAAAGCTCGGCAGAAACAGCAGATTGATGATCTCTTTCTGGCTCATTGTCTCAGCCTGCTCCTCAGTGATGACACCGCGCTCGATTGCCTTGTTGCGCACAGCCTCCACGTCGATTCCGTTACCGTCATCGCCAACCTGGATGATGACATTGTTGCCTTCCTGGAATGCGTTGAGGAAAATGCTTCCGACTTCCGGCTTGCCCTTTGCAATACGGGTTGCGTTGTCTTCAAGTCCGTGATCCGCGGAATTACGAAGCAGATGCTGCAGCGGGTCACCGATCTGATCGACTACGGTACGGTCAAGTTCTGTATCTTCACCTGTCATGTACAATTCCATCTTCTTGTCCAGCTTTCTGGAAAGATCACGGATCATACGCGGGAATTTTGCAACTACACTCTCGATTGGCACCATCCGGACTTTCATCACGGACTCATGAAGATTGGTCGTGATACGCTCCAGATATTCAATCTGCTCATGGAAGGACTGGTTCTGGAAATCTCCGGAATCGGTGGAGCTGATCGACACCAGACTGTTCTTTGCGATGATAAGCTCGGATACCTGGTTCATCAATGCATCCAGCTTCTCAATATCTACACGGACAGTACGGTTTGTGACAGGCTTTGCAACCGTCTGCTTTTTATTGCCGCTGCTCTGTGTCTTCGCTGCCGGCTTTGCTGCCTGTGCCTGTGGCTGCTCCTGTGCCGGTGCCGCCTCAGCCGGTGCATCCTGAGACTTCTCTGCCGCCGCAGCGTCCGCTTCCGCTTTCTCCTGCTTTGCAGCCAGCGTCTCGTATTTTACTTCCTCACCGACAACCTTATCAATCTCAGATACCGACTTTGCAGCTTCCGCAATCTTCTCATACGGCTCGTCCGACGCAATAAAAATGCTGAAATCGCAGTCGAACTTCTCATCCTCAATATCCTGGGAGCTCGGATTGTATACAAGGATCTCTCCAAACTCTTCCACTGCCTTGAATACCAGGAATGCTCTCGCTGCCTTTAACAGGCACTCTTTCTGGATATAGATGGTCATGCCATAAATGTGTGCGCCGCCCTCTTCCGCCTGCTTGATTTTATCCTTCTCGGACTCGCTGAGACCGAACTCAAAATACTTTTTATCATCTCCGCCCGCGGTCTGTGCCGGTGCCTCTTCTTTTTTCGGCTCCGCCTGTGCAGGTGCAGCTGCTGCGCCATCCTCCGCCGCGATGAAATCATTCAGTTCCTTGATGATCAGTTCGTTGTCCTCTGTTCCCTCATCCGAACTTGCCTTTACGTTGTCGAGATAGCCCTCGATCGCATCCAGGCACTTGAACAGAAGGTCAATCATAGAACTGGTCACTTTGACTTTCTCACTGCGGACCTCCTGGAACACATTCTCCATGTCATGTGTCAGGCGCTGCATTCTCTTAAAGCCCATGGTTCCAGCCATTCCCTTTAAGGAGTGTGCTGCACGGAAAATCTCGTTGATCGTGTCCATGTTCTCCGGATCTTTTTCCAGCTCCATGATGCAGTCACTTAAATTCTGTAAATGTTCACTTGTCTCATCAATAAAAATCTCAAGGTATTGGCTTACATCCATATTACTTTACCCCCACATTCTTAATAATTGATTTAGCTACGTCATTAAGAGGAACCACTTCATCCACAACGCCCGCCTCGGCAACCGCCTTCGGCATTCCGTATACCACGCACGACGCGGCGTCCTGTGCGATCACATAGACCGGCTTCTTCCCGGCAAGGGAAACAATCCCCTTGGTGCCGTCCGCACCCATTCCGGTGAGAACCACGCATACAACCTGATCGTAACCGCAGTCCCGCAGGGAATCGTACGTGATGTTGGCACACGGCTTCAAGCCGCCGATCGCAGGCATATCGTTCAACCGGATCCTGTGACTTCCATCCGGCTGGCGCTTCACTTCCATGTGCTTGCCGCCCGGTGCGATGTACACCGTTCCTTTCATCAGCACATCTCCGTCTTCCGCCTCCTTGACATGAATCGGGCTGACCTCGTCCAGTCTGTCTGCCATTGACTTGGTAAATCCGGCAGGCATATGCTGAACCAGTACCATCGGTGCGTCCAGATTCTTCGGCAGATATGGAATGACACTCTGCAGCGCCTTCGGACCGCCCGTCGAACATGCAAGCGCAACGATCTTGCTGCCGCTCTTGATCGCATGTCCAGCTGTTGCAACCGGCTTTGCGGTCCCCGCAGGAGCCGATACAGCCTTAGTCTGCGGTGCGATGCGCCGTTCGCGATTGTAACTCTGGGTCGCGCATACCGCCGAGAGCACGTCGAGAAGCTGTTTTTTGAACTCCTCGCCCTTTGCCTCAATAACATTGGTTGGCTTCGTGACAAAATCGACTGCCCCGCGCTCCATCGCCCGGATCGTGACATCCGCATCCTTGGTTGTCGTCGTACTTACCATGATGACCGTTGCACGGATTCTGTCCTTCTGTAACTGTTCCAAAAGCTGCAGTCCGTCCATGCGGGGCATATTGACATCGAGAACAACGCCATCATAGCGCGTCGTCTTAAGCTTCTCATATGCCTCAAGACCGTCACGGCAAGTATCTGTGACCTGAAATGTTCCGTCTGAATTGATTATATCACACATGACCCTTCTCATGAGTGCAGAGTCATCAACAATCAAAATCTTTTTACTCATATCTTATGCTCTACCCCTTTGACGCGCTTTGCGTTCTTCTTCAAAGATGAACCGGATGATTTCCTCCCTTACACTGCTGTCGGTAATCAGGAATTTGGCTCTGGCCTCGTAGGGCGTTTCCGGCGTTTTTTCTGTCTTGATACAGGAAATAATTGTTCCAATGATATAATATTGTTTGTCTAAATTTTCATTCTGCAGATGTATCTCAAAGAGAACATACTGATTCTCCCGAAGCTTCTGATCCGTCCGAAACCGGATACCGCCGCCGCTTAGATCCACGATCCTTCCGGCATATTCCCGGTCTCTGCTCTTTCCCTCCGCTTCCTGCAGTTCAATAAATAGGGCTTCTCCCGTCTTTAATGCGGCTTCCTGTTCCTCAATGGTGTAATAATTCATGTCCATAATACATGGAAACCGGAAGAATTCTCTTCTCTGATACTTGGAGATCTGGGATTTTAATTCGATCTCTAACATGTATACATTCTCTCTTTTGTAGCGCTCCCGCACCTGGCCGACGGCGCGGTAAAGCGTTCCCTTCGAGAAAAAGATAAACTCCATCCGGATGCCCAGCGGAAGCAGCACCAGTTTTCCTCTCTCCACCGGCATGGAAATCTCAAGATTGCCGTTCTCCTTTAAATCCAGCACCTGGCTTTTGTAGATTTTCGGCATGGACTGGTCTTTTTTTGCCCGTTCCACATTCTGTACGAAACTGATGTCAACTTTATCTCCCGGTTGAATAATTTCAGCTATTGTCATCATTCCACTCCTTCATTCTTCTGTTTCCAAAATCCCGAAAACAATCTTGACAGTCCAAAAGAACGATATGCGTCACTGCTCTCACCCTGCAGCAATTCCGCAGCCACTACTTCAAATGCTCTTGCAGATTTTGACAACGGTGCCTGAAGCGATACTGGTTTCTGCATCCGGATCGCCTTTTCAAGCGCGCTATCCCGGGGAATCATCCCCGCATATGTAATTTCCCCCTCTAAGAACTGACCTACCACAGTATTCAGTTTGTCATAAACTCCTCTGCCTTCCGCAGCAGACGTCACACGGTTGGAAAGAACCGATATCTTGGTGTACTCCCTGTTAAACTTCGGATTCCGGTACAGAGACTTTAACAGAGAATAAGAATCTGTCAGTGATGTCGGCTCCGGTGTTGTGACCACAAGAACCTCCGGGCTTGCCAGCACAAACTCCAGTACATGATTGGCAATCCCCGCGCCGGTGTCCACCAGAATCACATCTGCCATCTGATCCAGTTCCCCGAAACAGTGAAGCAGATAAGAGATCTGTTCATCGGTCAGATTGCCCAGTCCGGTAACTCCGGTTCCCCCCGAGACAAACCCGATTCCCATCGGACCTTCCGATATGATCTCCGTGATCTGTTTTCCATGATATATCACATCTGCCAGATTGTACTTGGGAATGGCGCCAAACATTACTTCGACATTGGCAAGGCCAAAATCCGCATCAAAAACAAGCACCCTTTTTCCCATCTTCTGCATCTGCACCGCAAGGTTCACAGCCACATTCGACTTTCCAACGCCACCTTTTCCACTTGTGACGGTAATGACTCTGGCATCCGGCTTATAATTTTGTTTTTTTAATTTCACAACACTTCTAAGCTTCTCTGCCTGATCCATGTGTTATCTGCCTCCCAGCAGCTGTTTCACAATCTTTTGTGTATCAAATACTTCAATATCATCTGGTACATTCTGACCGCTCGTCATATAGGATAACTTTGCTCCCGAATACAGCTTGATATTTAAAATATTACCATAAGTAATTGTCTCATCCAGCTTTGTAAAAATCAACTTATAATTTGCTATTTCCTTGTAAGTATCTGCGATCTCCAGCAGATCCTTATATTTGGTCGTCGCACTGAGCACGAGGTATACCTCTTTCTCGTAAGCCTCATCCAGTCCGTCGATCAGCTTTTTCATATCCTGGCACTGTGCCTCATTGCGGTGCGAGAATCCCGCCGTGTCAACAAATACCAGATCATATTCGCTCACGCGCGCAATGGCATCGTTCATCTCCTCCGGCGTATAGATAATGCTCATCGGAGCATCCAGAATATTTGCGTAGATGCGCAGCTGCTCTGTCGCAGCAATCCGGTAGGTGTCCGCAGTCAGAAATGCCACTTTCTTCTCTTTGTCTACCTTATAGCGTGACGCAATCTTGGCAAGCGTTGTTGTCTTTCCCACGCCGGTCGGTCCGATGAAAAAAATCACCTTCGGCTTTTTGCCTGTAAGCTCAATCGTCTGCGGCTGATCGAACTTTAAGATCAGCTTCTGATAAACGTTGGAAAGAATAGAATCCACACTGCTTCCGTTGTGAAGCACCTTCTCCGCCTCGTCCATGATCTGATTGACATACTTCTCATTCACATCATTCTCCAGCAGCGTGCGGTAGAGCATCTTGATAAACTGGAACCCTTCCGTGCGGTTCTCCTTTTCCTGCGGCTCTACCGGATGAGACTTGCGCATCTCCTCCACGGAAAACTGCTTTTCCAGAATATTCGACAGGTTCTCCAGCCGCTTTTCCAGTCCCTCATTCGTAGATTCGCGCTTTGCTTCTTTCATAGGAACAACCTCCTGTTCCGCCGGTGCCGGTGCCACTGCCGGTCTGGTGTTCTCTCTTGCCACCCCCGGAATGGTAATCTTTTCATCTGCAGCCAGACTGATCGTATCGTGCACAGGCTTTGTCTCGCTGCGGAGCGTCTGCGCCGGGAACGCTTCCTTTTCCTCCACCGCAGCCGTCACCTCATACAGCGTGTTCTTAAACATCTTAAACATGCCCTTGGGCTTAATCTCCTTCACGTTCAGCACGACCGCCCCCGCGCCCAGCTCCTGCTTTGCCTTCTCGACGGCCTCTTCCTTTGTCTTGCCCTGATATTTGTTAATGGTCATTTATATTGTCACCATCCCTACTGATTGTAATTCTACGTTGGATTCCACCTCATTGTAAGACAGCACCGTCAGATCCTTGAAGTAATCCTCGGTCAGCTTCTTAAAGTACATACGCACAATCGGCGATGTCATAATGATGGCAGGCTTGCCCATGTTCTCCAACTTCGCCACTTCCTCCTCAACGGATGCCATAATCGCCTTCGTGCGCTCCGGATCGAGCGTCAGATATGCCCCCTGCTCCGTCTGCTTGACAGAACCCATGATCTCCTGCTCGATCTTCGGATCTACCGTGATCACGCTGGTTGTCTCATTCGCCGGGAAATATTTGCTGGAGATCGCGCGCTTTAAGCTCTGGCGTGCGTACTCCGTCAACACATCGGTATCCCTAGTCGCCGGCGCATGGTCTGCCAGCGTCTCAAAAATTGTGAGCAGATCTCGGATGGAAATTCCCTCCGAGAGCAGATTCTGCAGAACCTTCTGGATCTCGCCAAGTCCAAGAAGCTTCGGCACCAGTTCATCCACGAGAACCGGATTGCTCTCCTTGAGGTTATTGACAAGGTTCTGTACATCCTGTCTGGTAAGCAGCTCTGCGATATGGGAACGGATCACCTCGGTCAGATGCGTCGCAATGATTGACGGCGGATCCACCACCGTATAGCCAAGGCTCTCCGCACGCTCTCTCTGGCTCTCCGTGATCCAGATTGCCGGCAGGTGGAAGGACGGTTCAAACGTCGGAATTCCCGTAATCTCCTCCTCCACATATCCCGGATTCATCGCCATATAGTGATCGAACAGGATCTCTCCCTCGGTCACCTGAATTCCTTTGATCTTGATAATGTACTGGTTCGGATTCAGCTGAATGTTATCACGCAGTCGGATAATCGGCACAACCGTACCAAGTTCCAGTGCAATCTGTCTTCGTATCATAACCACGCGGTCTAAGAGATCTCCGCCCTGGTTCACATCCGCAAGCGGAATAATACCGTAGCCGAATTCCAGCTCGATCGGGTCCACCTGAAGCAGCGACACAACGTTCTCCGGCTTGCGGATCTCCTCCGCCTCCGTCTCTGCCTGGCTGACTTCCTCCTCGATATTCTCAATGCCGATGTTCTTGTCCACCATTCTGCCCGCTACGATAAACGCAGCGCCCAGCGCAGCAAACAATACCACATTCAGCGGTGTCACAGCACCGAGGAAGATCAACGATCCACCGACCAGATAAAGTGCCTTCGGAATACCGAACAGCTGTTTTACCAGAATGTTGGAGAAGTCTGCATTCTTGGATGCCTTCGTGACAAGGATACCGGTAGAAAGTGAGATCAGCAGGGACGGGATCTGGGAACAGAGTCCGTCACCCATGGTGAGAAGACCATAGCGCTGAATCGCCTCCGAAAAATCAAGTCCACCGCGCATCATCCCCATCGCGGTTCCACCGATTAAATTGACAAACGTGATAATCAGTCCGGCTGTGGCATCTCCCTTGACATACTTCGTAGCACCATCCATCGAACCGAAGAAGCTTGCTTCTTCCTGAATCTTATTACGCCGCTCTCTCGCCTGTGTCTCCGTAATGGCTCCGGTGTTTAAGTCAGCATCGATTGCCATCTGCTTACCGGGCATAGCATCCAGTGTAAATCGTGCGGATACCTCTGCCACTCGCTCGGAACCTTTATTGATAACGACGAACTGTATGATGATCAAAATGATAAATACGACCGCTCCGACGATCATATCACCACCGCCCACGAAGCTTCCGAATGTTTCAACGACGTTACCCGGAGCACCGGTCGTTAAGATCAGACGTGTCGAGGACACGTTAAGAGAAATACGGAATATGGTAGTAAACAACAGCAATGTCGGGAAAAAAGACATATCCAGAACTTCCTTCACAAACAATGTGTTGAACAGAACAATCAGTGCGATCGAGATATTCAGCGCCAGCATTACATCAAGTAACGTAGAGTTAATCGGCACAATTAAAAAGATGACTGCAGCAAGCAAATAAAGCGCAACACCTATGTCAGCCTTTTTCATATCTCTTCCTCCTTCGTTTTACTGTCTCATATTATATACCATTGCAAGAATCTCCGCTACTGCCTGATACAATTCCGGCGGAATTTCATTGCCGATTTCGACATTGGCGTAGAGCATTCTTGCAAGCGGTTTGTTTTCTACAATTTCAATGTGATTCTCCCTGGCAGCTTCACGGATCTTCTGCGCCAGATAATCTTCACCCTTTGCCAGAACCACCGGTGCCTTATGCACCTCCGGTTCGTACTTGATGGCAACCGCCAGATGGGTCGGGTTGGTGATAACCACATCCGCTTTCGGGACATCCTGCATCATACGGCGCCTCGATGCCTCGCGCATACGCTGGCGCTGTCTGCCTTTTACTTCCGGATTTCCCTCTGTATTTTTGTACTCGTCCTTGACCTCCTGTTTGGTCATCTTCATCTCTTCATTAAAGCGGTATTTCTGATAGATGAAATCAGCAATTCCGACAACGAGATACACCAGACTGATCTTGAGCCCTGCACCGATAATCACATCTCCACACAGTGCGATCGCCTGATTTAACGGAATATCATATAAAATAAAAAGGTCATTTTCGTGATCCTTGATTGCAGTATACGCGATATAGAGAATCAGTGCAATCTTAATCAGGGATTTGAACAGTTCAAAAACGGAATCCTTGGAGATAATCCGCTTCATTCCGTTCACCGGATTAAACCGGTCCAGCTTTGGCTGCATCGGTTTCGTGGAAACCTTCCACCCCACCTGCAGAATATTTACAAGTAGCGTCACGGCGAATCCGAAAATAAAAAACGGTGCCACGATTTTGAGCATCTGTATATTCACCGGTGAAAAGAAAGACATTACCGCATAGGTGGACACATCCATCGCATTGATTCCGATAAAATCCGGAATCAGATTATATACATAGTAAAATATCTGAAGAAATCCGTCGCCAATCGTGGAGACAAAAATCTTCAGCATCAGAAACATCACAATCAGATCAAAGGCGGCGGTAAGCTCCTTGCTTTTGGCGACCTTACCGTCCTCTCTGGCTTCTCTTAACTTTTTCGCGGTTGCCGGTTCCGTCTTTTCTCCGCCCGGTCCATCCTTCGCAAACCACTGGAGGTGATAGGGAAGGATCTGTCTTCTGTCCTGTTCCAAGCTAATACATTCCCTCTATCATCGATACAATCATTCGTTTCATTTCTTTAAACACAAAATCGGAAATTCCCGGAAGCAGCATTACCGTGAGGAACAATACCGTAAGTCCCAGGAGCACCTTCATCTGCATTCCGACCGCAAACATATTCATCTGCGGCGCTACCTTCGCCATAATGCCGAGGATGCAGTTTAGTATCATCATGCAGGCAAATACCGGCAGCACAATGCGGAACGCGATCACAAAAGAATCCGCCATATAGGTTGTCATGGACTCTGCCAGGCTGTCCCATTGAAACACCTGCCCGTTGACGGGGATTACCTGATAGGAATCAATGAGCGCCCGCAGTACATAATGATGCATGTTCGTCACGACCATCATCAGAAGCAGCAGGTACTGATACAGATTTCCCGTGATGGTGACCTGCGAGTTGGTCATCGGATCGAACTCCTGCGCCATGGAAAGTCCGATATCCATGTCAATGATATTTCCCGCAAATAAAATAATGGAATTACAAATGTTTGCAGCAAATCCCATGAGCAACCCTGTAATTCCTTCTCTTAGAACAATCACCGCATATCCAAACATGCCCGTGTAGGTAACCGCTGACTGATCGACCGAAGGGAATATCAGGATCGACAAAAGAAACGATAATCCGATCTTCACTCTGGACGGAACATTTTTCATGCCGAAAAACGGAGCCGCGTACACAAAGCAGGATATGCGAACCAGTATTAAAATGAGTATTTCAAAATCCACCAACGAAAACGTATAATTTAACATTCCTCAACCTAACCCAGATATATACTAAAGTCTGACCAGAGCGTATTGATAAACTCTGTCAGATTGGTTAGTATCCAGGAACCAAATATCATCATTCCAAGAAATACACAGATAATCTTTGGCACGAAGGTAAGCGTCTGTTCCTGAATGGACGTCACCGTCTGAAAAATACTGACGACCAGTCCCACAACCAGAGAAATAATCAGCAACGGCGCCGAGCACAAAATAATTGTATACAATGCCTGTCTGGCAATGTCTAATACCTGTCCTTCTGTCATTTCACTTCATCTCCTGTTCCAAATGCACGCATCAGTAAAATGTCTTTACAACGCTTCCAATCACCAGATTCCAACCATCCGCCAGAATAAACAGCAGTATCTTAAACGGCAGTGAAATCGTTGTCGGCGGCAGCATCATCATACCCATGGACATAAGTACCGATGCCACTACCATATCGATTACAATAAACGGGATATAAATGAGGAATCCCATAATAAACGCATACCGAAGTTCGCTGATGATAAATGCCGGAATCACGGTTGTCATCGGAACATCGTAATAAAGCTCCAGTGTCATCTGATCCGGATAATCTTCTCCATCAATATCCATAAATAGGTGCAGATCCTTTTCCTGTGTCTGACCGTACATAAAGTCGCGAATCGGTGTCTCCGCTGCCTTGTATGCCTCCTCAATGGTAATGTCGCCATTGTCTAACGGCTGTATGGCATCTTCGTTAATCTGCTGAAAGGTCGGCCACATAATAAAGAATGTCAAAAACAGGGCAAGACCGACGAGAATCTGATTCGGCGGTGCTGTCTGTGTACCGATCGCGGTGCGCAGGAAATGCAGCACGATGATGATTCTGGTATAAGAAGTCATCATAATCAGAATGGACGGTGCCAGTGAAATGATCGTCAGCACCAGAAGTGCCTTGATCGGCGTGGATACGGCTCCGGTGTCGTTGTTGTATGTAATGGACAGGCCGTTGTTGATATCGCTCGTCGCATCCGTCAGTCCATCGCTGCTATCGGTATTGCTCAAGCCAGTAATCATATCTGAAGATGTATCTGCCGCATAGACTCTGGTCTGTCCCATGGACAACGTCAATGCGATGATCAGCACTGCCACCGCAAAGACAAACGACATAATACAATATGATTTCTTTAATTTTGATTTTGTCATAATTTAATCCTGTTTTTTCGGGAAATGTTCCTTTAACTTCTCAAGCGTCTCCTGGAAGGTCATCTGACCTTTTTCTCCATTCTGTCCGGGAGTCTTTCCGTTGCAGATCTCTGCCTCCGTAAGTCCCATCTCTTCCTCGGTAAGCTTTGCGAGCATGGTCACATTATCTTTTGCAACCGCGATCACAAGATACACATCTCCCATTTTTATTACCTGAACCAGTTTGTTGTTGGCGATCCGTATGGTATCGACCACCTGAAAGCTGCGTCCGGACATCTGGACCTTCTGATATCCGCCAATCCATTTGGTTGTGAAATAGGTAATCACAAGAACAAACAGAAAAATAAGCAGGACGCCAAGCAGCTGTATAAAACTGTTCAGGCTTGAACTGAGTAAAATCATATTAGCCTACTACTTTTTTTACTGCCTCGAGCACACGCTCTGCCTGGAACGGCTTTACGATAAAGTCCTTTGCGCCAGACTGGATTGCCTCGATAACCATGGCCTGCTGTCCCATTGCAGAGCACATGATAATATTTGCATTCGGATCGATCTCTTTGATCTTCTTCAGCGCCTGAATACCATCCATATCCGGCATGGTAATATCCATCAGAACCAGATCCGGCTTTGCATCCGGGTACTTCTCAACTGCAACTGCTCCATTCTCAGCCTCCGCAGCGATCTCATAACCATTCTTGGTTAAGATATCCTTAATCATCATTCTCATAAAAGCTGCATCATCGCAAATCATAATCTTTGCCATAACATTCTCTCCTTGTTTCTTTTCTTATATTGTTTTGCTTATATTGCTTTTCTTATCCTGTTTCCAATCACTTTACAATCTCGGTAATACGGATACCATAGCTTTCCTCTATAATAACCACTTCACCCTTGGCAACGTATTTGCCGTTTACCAGAACATCGATCGGTTCACCCGCAATACGATTTAATTCTATAATAGTTCCAGGTGCAAAATCAAGAATCTCTTTAATAGATTTTGAAGTTCTTCCCAATTCCACCGTTACCTCAAGCGGTACATCCTTGATCAGATCAATGTTTTCCGGTCCGTATCCCACCGGAACGCTTCCGGTAAACGCCTGAAACTGTGCCGGCTGTACATTTACCGGCTGCTGTCCATACATCTGTGGCATTTGCTGTGCCATCATCGGTTGTCCCATCATCTGGCCTCCCATCATCGGTGCTCCCATTGCCGGCTGTCCCATCTGCGGTGCTGCCTGCGGCTGTGGTGCCGCCTGCGGCTGTGGTGCCGCCTGTGCTTCCGGAGCACTACCTTTGCTGCCTGCAGTCGAATTCGTATCTTCCTCCATATTCTGTGTCACACTCTCACACATTTCCTTTGCAAAAGGAATTGGATACAGCTGCATGATATCACTGTCGACCAGATCGCCGATCTCCAATCTGAACCGTATCTTTACAAACTCGCCTGCCAGGAACTCATCGATGACGCTCTCATCGATTGTCTCCTGTAAATCTATCAAATCCGCCTGTGGCGGGCTGATATCAATCACCTTGTTCAGCATAGATGACATGGATGTCGCTGCCGAACCCATCATCTGGTTCATCGCCTCGCTGATCGCACTCAAGTGCAGTTCACCAAGTTCTCCATCCGTATTAGTTCCATCACCACCCATCATAAGATCAGTGATTACTTTTACATCGTGTTCCTTTAAAACCAATATGTTGCTGCCATCCAGTCCGACAGTATATCCGATCCGGATAAACACACATGGCTTCTCATATGCTTCACAGATATCACTCCAGTTTGCGAAAGAAACAACTGGAGTCGAGATCTCTACTTTTCGGTTTACCAGAGAAAACAGCGTGGTCGCTGCCGTTCCCATACTGATATTGGCAATCTCTCCGATTGTATCTTTTTCTTTCTCAGTCAGTACCTCTTCTTTGGGCTGCTCGCTGCTGTCCTCAGACCCGTTCAGTAATGCATTGATCTCTTCCTGAGACATTACTCCATCCATACTTACTGCTCCTCTCTGATTACTGATGTCACTCTTACTGCATAATTATCACCGGATGCTCCCGGCAGAGCAGTAAATTTTTTTATATTTCCAACATACACCGACAGATCCTCATCCACTTTGGTGTCGAGACGGATAATGTCTCCCACCTGCAGACCAAGGAAATCATTGACTGATATACTGCTGTTACCCAGCACAGCCTTGATCGGCATCGGTGCCCGTGCAATAAGTGCCTCAATGGTCTCTGTATATTGCTGTTCATCCTTCTCCTGCAGGCTGGAATACCAGTATTTTGTATTCAGCTTGTCCATCACACTTTCCAATGTGATATACGGCAGGCAGATGTTGATCAGTCCCTCGACATCACCAATCTTAATATTCAACGTAATTAACGCGATCATCTCCGTCGGGGAAATGATCTGGGCGTACTGCGAATTCGTCTCAATCCGCTCCAGTCTCGGTGTCAGTTCACACACACTCGCCCACGGTTCCACCAGAAGATTCACGCATACGTTATAGATCCGCTCAATCAGAAGAAGCTCGATTTCGGAGAACTCCCTCGTCTTGTCAAGCGGCGCCCCCTGGCCGCCGAGCATACGATCCACGATCGTAAAGCCGACATTCTCTGCAATTTCAATAATGATATTGTTATTCAGCGGAGCAAAATTTACAATTCCAAGCAACACCGGATTCGATAGTGCATTCGCAAACTCTGAATACGTCACCGCCTCCGAACTCATCACTTCCACCTGAACATTTTTTCTTAGGTACACCGGCAGATTCGTTGAAAGCAATCTTCCATAATGTTCAAAAATAATCTCAAGCGTTCGCAAATGCTCTTTTGAGAACTTCGCGGGACGGGCAAAATCGTAATTTTTGACCTGTTTTTCATTATCATCTTTTATTTCATCTACATCCAGTTCACCGCTGCTAAGAGCTTTCAGCAAACTGTCTATCTCATTTTGAGATAAGACTTCACCCATTCTCTCTCACCACCTACTGTCTTATTCTAGTGTGCTTCCGTTGCCACGCTTGAGAAATTCACGCCCACGATATAGTCGGAGCCGAACAGATCCTGCATCTTGGATAAGATCTCCTCCTTCACAGCCTTCTGTCCATCTGCGTTGAACTCCTCCTCGGTATACTTGGCCACTACCGTATTGATGTCGCTGCGGATAATGGTCTCCTTATCCGTAAGCTCTGTCATCTCGTCTCCCCCGTAGGTGGCATAGGACTCGCTTGTCTTGTTGACGGAAAGTCCTACAGAAAATACAGCGTAATGCTTCTTTCCATCGCCGTTGTCTGCCAGATTCACGGTAAAATTATCTGTGATATTATAAACTGCAATTTCTTCGATCGGCACTGCGGAACTGTCTTTGTTCTGTCCGCCCTCGAGTTCGATGTTGATTGCAGCGCACACCTGATCAATCAGTTCGTTTGACTTTTTGGTCTGCGGAATAATGGAAAATACCAGCACCGCGGTCAGAATCAGATTCACGAGAACCAGTGCCAAAATAATTACTGCCAATAAATTTTTCTTCATTATGCTTCCCTTCCTATTCGTTCACAACTTCTGTCGGTTCCACAGTCGCACCTGTTGTCGCTGCTTCCGGCGTATCTGTCACCGTCTCAGTGCTTAAAGCCGCATCCGCAGGCGTCTCTGTACCTGTGTCATCCGTGGATGTCCCGCTCACATTCGAGTTGTATGAGTTATAGATTTTAATCTCAACCCGGCGGTTCCTTGCCCTGCCCTCCGGCGTTGCATTATCTGCAATCGGCACATACTCTCCGCGGCCAGACGACTTTATGTATGCAGGATCCAGTGTTGTGGTATCCCGCAGATAGTTGGCAACCGCAAGCGCACGGTACATGGACAGTACGTTGTTGTCCTCATACTTGGAAGAATGAATCGGCACATTGTCCGTGTGTCCCTCGACCTCAATGATGTTATTATCGTAAGTAACCAGTATCTTGCCAAGCTTGTTGACCAGCGGATACGCCTCATCTCTGAGTTCTGCGCTCGCAGAATCAAACAGCAGCGCGCCGTTCATGTTAAGCGTTACATACTCTGCATTAAAATCAACCTCGACGTCGTCCTGTATCCCATATTGCGAAAGTGCATTTTCAAGTTGCTGCGCCATATCCTCAGACTCTTCCAGTTCCTGCTGTTCATATGCTTCGGTAATGTCTTTTTCTTCCTCCGTCTGTCCGTCAGACTGGCTGCTCAGCTGCTGGTTGTAATAAGAATCAAAATTCTCAAGCTGACTGATTCCGGAAGAAATCAATTCACCCTCGCCGATCGATGCTCCGCCTCCCGGGAGTATGCTGAATGTACTCTGGAAAGAGGCAATGACCTTCTCAAACTTTTCCTCATTCACACTGGACATGGAGAAAAGCATTACGAAGAAACAGAGCAGGAGATTCATAAGGTCCGCGAAGGTATTCATCCATGCAGGTGAGCCTTTGGGTGGATCTTCCTTTCTTCTCGCCACTATTCCTCACCTCCGACACTGCCCTCCGCAGTTTCCTCTCTCGCTGAAGGTGACAGGAATGACTTCAGTTTTTCTTCTATGACACGTGGATTCTCTCCTGCCTGAATCGACAGAATACCTTCCACCGTAATTTCCTTCATCATCATCTCGTTATTATTGTTTACAGAAAGCTTGGATGCCGTCGGATTACACAGCCAGTTGGCAATCAACGAACCGTACAGTGTTGTTACCAGTGCGACTGCCATCTTCGGTCCGATCGTTGATGCATCATTCATATCCTTGAGCATCAGGATCAATCCGATCAGGGTACCGATCATACCCCAGGCAGGACCAAGTTCTCCCCATTTTTCCCAGACAGCGATTGACTTTTTGTGTCGCTGCTCGATACAGCCCAGATCCGTCTCCATGATACCTCTTACCAGTTCCGGATCGGTACCATCTACCACAAGCATGATTCCTTTTTTGAGGAATTCATCCTCGATTCCGTTTGCCGCCTCCTCAAGTGCAAGCAGTCCCTCCTTGCGGGCGGTATTTGACAAATCAATGATATTCCGGATGACTGCCGCAGGATCCTGCGGTACCTCCTTAAATGTTAATGTAATACTCTTCAGACCTGCAATAAAATCCTGAAGTTTGTTGGACGCCAATGTACCCGATATGGAACCTCCCAGTGTGATAATGATTGAAGGGAAGTCAAACATATTGAAAAGACCCGAAGCTCCACCACTGGAAAATACACCGAACAAAAACATTACAACGCCAAGCAGCATCCCTGCTAAAGAAGCTATATCCAATTCTTCCACCTACCATCCTTGATATTATAGTATTGCTGTCTCCAAGCGGAGACTGAAATCTCAACAAGTTGTCATCCTATATCTTGTATAATTTTACTAAACTTTTGACCGCTTGTCTACTTACTTTTGCAAATTCTGTGTTTCTTCTTTCATGGAACCGGGATTTTATCAGGGAGACAAAACCCCGGTTCTCCAAAATCTTATCCGTGATGCTGCTCTGTCATCTCGCAGCCGCTTATCTCTTCAGGTTCACAAGCTCCTCAAGAAGCGTATCGGATGTCGTGATTACACGGGAGTTCGCCTGGAATCCACGCTGTGTGGTAATCATCTGCGTAAACTCGGTGGAGAGATCCACGTTTGACATCTCTAACTCGCCGGATGTCATCTTGCTTCCGTCCGCCGTAATATCCTCACCGATACCATCGAACTCACCGGAGTTCAAGGTCGTGCTGTAGCAGTTCTCTCCGACTTTCTCAAGACCTGCCGCATTGGCGAACTGTGCGACCGCGATCTGTCCTAACAGGTTGCGGTTACCGTTGTCATAAATACCGTAGATCTCGCCGTTGTTGCTGACTGAAAGTCCGATCAGGTTACCGAGCTTCTTACCTGCTCCAGTTGTTCCGTCTGTAGCGCCTTTGCTCATCGTTACAGTGGACTTGCCGCCGTTGTTCGTATTCTGGCAGGTGCTGAAGTCCACATTGATATTTGCGAACTGTCCGCCGAACAGGGACATGTTCAGTCCAACACTCTTCGCATCCGCCACGTTTCCAACCTTTGAAAATGTTCCATCGTCCGTGTTGAAGCTTAATCTGTGATATACACTGTTGTATGTAAGTGTCAGTGCCCCGGTTGTTCCGTCAACCGCATATCCGGTGCCATTTCCGGTGTAAGCATCCGCTTTCGCCAGAATGTCCGCTCCTGCACCGTATACCTGTGTCAGGCTGAGTGCCCCTGCTGTGACAACCGTCATGACCGTCGCACTTTTTACCTGGTCATAGCTGTGTGTCGCTGCATTGTACTGGTAGTAATTACCGCTCTTGTCCACGATGACGTTAGCGGACACATAAGTGTAATCCTTGCCGAGCGTATAACTCTTTGTCGCATCCTCGGTGTTACCGAACAGTGCGTTTAACGCCGGCTGTCCCGCCTGAATATTCTCAGGATCGTAGTAGGTATTTCCGTCGCCGTCTAAAACATTCAACAGCTCTACCGTGAACTCTCCGTCCGTTCCGGTTGACTTAATGGAAAAACGTGCGGTGTACTCATATCCCAGGTTATCGTAGAACTTGAGGTTCTTGATCAATCCGTCGTCACTCAATACGTCGGTATCGTTCTTATCAATAATACCGCCGCAGGTTGCCTCAGAGGTTGCCTCTGGTGCGCTTGTCAGATTCTCCGTGCTCATGACGCGCAACGCGGATACGGTATCTTTCCGGATATTTCCGGTTGTCTTATCTACCTGCCATCCCATGACCGTATATCCGGTAGACGTCATACACAGGTTGCCTGCACCGTCTACATAGAAAGATCCGGATCTGGTAAACAGATTGGAAGATCCGTTGTTGACAATAAAGAAATTGGTGGTCGACTGATCTGTCATACGCAGATCGAAAGCTCTTCCGGTTGTCTCAGCTGCACCCGCGGATGTAATGCTGATATTTACCGCACCTGTGGTCACGCCAAGACCGATCTGCTTGGCATTCACACCGCCGACTCCCGTAGCCGCATTTGCTCCCGATGCTCCGGATGTGTTCTGGTAGAGCATATCCTGGAATGTCACGGAAGAAGACTTGAATGCTACTGTGTTTACATTGGCGATATTGTTACCAATAACGTCCATTTTTGTCTGATGTGTCTTAAGACCCGACACAGCAGAGTACATTGATCTCATCATAATGAAATGACCTCCTGTAATGTCTGGTGCCCTGCTCCCTTCTGTCATTCGGGGAGCTTCTGCCTCCTTGTAAGGTCCGGCATATTATACAATCACGGCACCGTCAATATTTGTAAAAATATTACTCTCTGACTCACTCTGATCCATGGCTGTGACCACCGTCTTGCTCGGAACATTCACAATAAACGCCAGTGAATCCAGAATCACGAGTGATTCCCGTATTCCCTTTTCGCTTGCCTTCAAAACACCGGATTCCAGTCTCTCGTTCTGCTCGTCCGACAGATTGATGTGTCTGTCATTCAAACGTCCCTGTGCATGTTTGGAAAACCGAAGTTCCTGACTTTCTGCGGTCGTCTGTTTCTGTCTTAATATATCCTCGAAAGAAACACTGTTTTCCTGCGCCGCAGTCTCTGTGCTTTTGCGATTCAGATACCGGTCAGTTACCTGTTCGATGGAAGCAAATTGGTTCGTAATCTTATTCATAACCAACGCTCCTTTCTCAGATCATCCAGCTTTCTTCTCAAGCTCCGCAATCTTAGCCTCGAGTGCTGTCAGCTGATCGTAGGAATCCTTGCTGATATAAGTCTTCTCTGTGGTGGTCAGCGAATCGTAATTCTTGCGAAGTGCTTCCACTGCTTCCTTGTTCTCAAGGGTCAGCTCGTCCGCGGATGGAATCTGCGAAAGCGCATTGTCAAATACCAGGCTCTTCATGGTTCCGTCCAGCTTCACAAACGTTGCCAGCGTATCGCTGTCAATATAACTCTGCTGATAAGAAGTCAGTCCGTTGTACACGGTTGCCAGGTTCTCCACATCCGTCTGATATGCCAGCGTCAGCTTATCCGCATCCGGAAGCTTTGCCACAGATGCCTTGAATGCCTCTGCCAGTGAAACCGCCTCCATGTACTCGGTGTCTGCCACCTGATATACATCGTCGAGTGAATAACGGTTGCCGTTGACATAAATGTATTTCTGGTTGTTCTCGTACTGCACATAATCCACGAATCCTGCCACCGCCGTCGTCTCGCCGGTCGTCTCGGATGTTGTCTTTACAATGACATACTTTCCAACCAGATCGTTTGCCTTCGTGCTCTCAATGCTGTTCTGCATGTTCAGCATGGACTCCATCTGTGAAAAAGTTGCCAGCTGTGCCACATACTCGGTATTGCTCGTCGGTTCCAGCGGATCCTGATACTGCATCTCTGCACATAACAGCTGCAGGAACTCGTCATATCCGAGGTCATTGCCGGCACTGGTCGTTGTCTCTGTCGTACTCTCTGTAATCTTGCCGTTCTCTACGGCCTGTACTAATGCCATATGTCTCTCCTTTCTGTCTGTTATGCGGTAAAGTCAACGGAATTGCCCTGTTCTGCCATCATCTTCGCCACCAGAGTCTCCTCTTCCGTCATCAGCCCGGACAGTCCGTCCAGTTCATTCAGGTTGATGTGTCTGGTCGCATTGGCTGCCTTTTCCCGTTCCTCTGCCTGCTGTTCTTCCTGTTTTGCATTCTGCTCCAGGTTCTTCTCAAACTCATGTCCGCCGACGGTTACCTCCACGGCATCCACCTTCACGCCCGCCTGGTTCATGTTCTGCTTCAGATCTGCAATCTGGCTTTCCAGCGCCTCCTTGACCACTTCATTCTGTGCGGTCAGATGTGCGGAAACTGTTCCGTCTTTGGATGTGATCTCCAGATAAATCTTGCCCAGATGTTCCGGATTGAGCTGCATCTCCATCGTTGTTTCCTGATTCGCCGTGTAATTCACTCTCGTATAGGTCACGATCTGACGCACGACATCCGCGATGTCCACCTGTGCGGCATATTCTCCCGCACTATTGGCGCCCTGCATTGCCACGGTCTCTGTCAGCGTCGGGCCGGTATGTACATCCACGCCCGCATGTGCCTGCGACGCAAAATTCTGCTGTCCGGAATTGGAATTTGATCCGGTCTGTGCCTGTTCCTTATCCGACCCTGCAGCTGCATCGGCAGCTGTCTCTTTCTCTGCGCCTGCATTTGCTGTCTTTGCCTGCGCATCAGTCTCTTCCGGAGTGATGTCTTTTGCTTCTTCTGTTCTGGTCTCTGTCTCTGCTGCCTGGGCAGCCATCTGCGGCTGTTCTGCCGTATCACGGATTCCATCCGCCGTATCAGCGTAAACCTTCTGTGCATCTTTGACATCTGTTTCACCAGCATCCGCTGTCTGGACTGTCTGCATCAGATCTGCATCCATGTCCGTCTGTCCGGCATCCTCCAAAAGCTGCGTCAATTCCTCAGCCGTGACTCCCAGCTGCTGCAAGAGATCTTCGGTCAGTGTTCCCACCGACTGCATCACGTTCATAAACGCTTCATTACAGAGAAGTGCGCTCATGTCTTCGGTTCCGGTTAATTCTGCCGCCAGAGCTGCAAGCTGCTGCGGATTCATCAGATCGGCCACGGTCAGTCCCAATGTCTCCATTGCTTCCGTGATCTGCTCATCCGTCACCTGAAGTTCATCCTTGATGACGTCTCTCACACTCTCTTCAAAGCTTTCCAGCTTCTCTGATACCTGACTGCCGGCTGCCCAGTCCTTCGTGCTTTGCTCCGGTATCTTATTCTTCTGATACTGGTAACGGTCATAATTCTGCTCCGGACTGTGCGGTGTAAGCTGCTGCATATTCTGCGCTGTCTGAGATCCTGTACTTACGCTGCTTCCCGGGATCTGTGTCATCTGATCGACCATCTTCCGGAATGTGGTGCCGATATCCGCGCCATCAACGCCTGTGACACTCTGTCCACTCTGCGTCTGCATCAGCATTTTCCCAATGCTTGCAACATTGTTGTCTCCCATTCTCTTCCTCCTTTCCCATAGCTGCATCTGCAGCCTGATTTTTGAAGGAATCCCTCTGCCACTATGAAAAGCAGACTGTCCTTCTCTATTCTACAGGTTCCATGATCGCGGTCACCTTTGCTGCTGTAGCCGCGTCCATTTTGCCCAGAATATTCGCTCTCGATTGTGCGTCCATACTGTCTAAGATATCTGCCACCAGCTGCAGATTATCTGTCATGGTATCAAAAATTGCAGCCGCCTCTTTTGGCTTCATGGAAGAGTACGCTTTCACATAATCGTCCATCTCATCATTGGCTGCCGTCTGTTCTACAACCTGACGGTAAATGATCTCCGCATCCGCAGGATCAATGCTCTCATAATACTGCTTATATTCCTCTATATCGGGTGCTGAATCTGAAAACACAACCTCCTGATAGAACTTTTGCTTCTCAGCCTCAAAATCCGCCTCGTTCTGCTTGTACTGCGCCAGTTCTGCGGACTGGCTCTCAAGCTGCGCGATATATTCCGCATTTGCGCTGGACGTATTCTGTGCATCCGCAAGCTCTTTCTCAAGTTCTTTGATTCTGGCAACCGCATCGTCAATGGAGGTATAGCCGTAAGCGTCATCCTCCGTCGACACTTCCTCAGTCGCGCTGTCCGGCAGGATTTTGTTCACATAAGGAACATCCTTTAACACCGGTGCCAGAACGGATGATCCGAAACCGCCGACATCGCACTTGATCAACAGGACGATGATGGCAAGCCAGATTAAAATAATGATCAGGGTAACAAAGAACACGGCAATCTTTCCGCCGGTCGACGTCTCGTCATCCATATCCAGATCATCATTTAACTCTTTTGCCTTTTTCCGGTCCGCTTTCTTCTGTGCCTTCGCTTCTGCACGTGCAGCCTTCTCCTGTGCCTTTGCTGCCTTTTTATCTAATACTTCGTCTTTCTCTTCTTCTGCCATTTGAGACCTCCGTGCCTATCCTTCATGGTAATTGTAGCTAACAAGCTCGTCTATTTCCTTGCTCTCTGCCTGGGCGATTTCCTGCTTAAATTCTTCAAACGCACGCTCCCTGAGCTTCTCATGCGTCTTTCGCTCCACCATCACCCGGTTCAGTTCGATTCGCGCCATCTCCAGCGTCTTTTCCGCGGCGTGCACCTTCATCATCTGTGCTCTCTGCAGACTCTTCATCACATCGATCGCACGCTTGCATTCCCGGATCTCCTGGATATCCAGCGTTCCGTTGACCAGCTCTTTTGATTTTCTCTCGTAGCCGGCCCTGCGCATCAGGATCTCTCGAAGCTTCTCCTGCTCTTCCGCAAGCTGTCTGCTCGCCGTCGCATATGCAATTTTTGCCTGATTCTCCAGCTTGATCTTGATGTCAAGAATGTTCTGCATCCGGTATGTAAACTTTGCCATACACTGCGCCTCTTTTCCGCGGAGCGTTCTTAATCTTCAAATAGTTTCTTCAATAAATCGATTTCCTCGTCAAACAGGAACTTTTCATCTGTCCTCTGGCACAGGAACTGATTCACTGCGTTGATCTTCTGAACCGCATAGTCAATCTCACGGTTGGAACCGCTCTTGTAAGCTCCGATGTTGATCAGATCCTCCGCTTCGTTATAAGTAGCCAGTACATTCTTCAGGCGTCCGGCAAGCTCCTTGTGCTCGCTGGTCGCTATGGCGCTCATAACACGGGAAATACTCTGTAAAATATCAATCGCCGGGTAATGATTCTTGTGTCCCAGTTTTCTGGAAAGCACGATGTGTCCGTCCAAAATGCTTCGGGCTGTATCGGTAATCGGCTCATTAAAATCATCACCGTCTACTAGAACGGTGTAAAGTCCTGTGATGGAACCCTTGTCCGAAGTACCGGCACGTTCCAGAAGCTTCGGCATCTCCGAGTATACACTCGGCGGATATCCCCTTGTTACAGGCGGTTCTCCGGACGCGAGGCCGATCTCACGCTGTGCCATGGAGAATCGGGTCAAAGAGTCCATCATCAGCAGTACATCTTTTCCCTGATCCCTGAAATATTCGGCGATTGCGGTCGCCGTCTTCGCAGCCTTGTTACGGATCAGTGCCGGCTTATCGGAAGTCGCCACCACGACGACGGAACGCTTCATTCCCTCTTCCCCGAGATCCCTCTCGATAAACTCGCGCACCTCACGGCCACGCTCTCCGATCAGGGCAATGACATTAATGTCCGCTTTTGTATTGCGGGCGAACATACCGAGCAGGGTGCTCTTTCCGACACCGGAACCCGCAAAGATTCCGATACGCTGTCCTTTTCCCACGGTAATCAGCCCGTCTACCGCCTTTACACCAAGCGGAAGCACCTCCGAGATAATCTTACGGCTCATCGGATCCGGCGGATCCGCCTCGACCGGATATTCGCATCCGCCCTCAATGACTCCGCCGTCGGTCGGTCTTCCGATACCGTCCAGTGTGTGTCCCAGAACGCCGTCCCCGACAAGCACCCCAAGCGGATGTCCGGTATTCTCAACGATACATCCTACCCCGATGCCTTCCACATTTTCAAACGGCATCAGCAAAAGTCTCTTATCCCTGAATCCGACTACCTCCGCCATCACCGCGTGGTCTTTCTCTCTGTCAATGACAATTCTGCAGAGATCGTTTAACTTTGCATCCGGTCCGACAGATTCAATCGTAAGTCCGACAATCTTTACAACCTTTCCAAGGCGGTTGAAGTAGGTCTTTTCTCCAAGTTGTAAATATTTTTCAAATTGATGTGTCATCATTCTCTCACCTTACGAACATAAAGACCGGATATCTTTGATCAGATTCTCAAGCTGTGTACCGAGACTGCAGTTAAACACGCCGGAATCGGTCTCTATCGTACAGTCATTTCCCTCCACCGTCGCGTCCGAGACAATCTCAAGCTCAATGTCATGTCCCACACGATCCAGGATCTCGGTCTTGTGATTCTCCAGAAACAGTGCATTGTCCTCCGCCACCTTCACCCGGAACCGCTTGTCGTCTTCAATATTTAAAATGGCATCTTCAATCAGATGCATCAGTATCTCTTTTTTGTCGTCAAACTGAATATGGAACACTTTTTCAAAGACGGTAACGATGACATCCACCAGATCCTGTTCCATATGTTCGCGTTTGTCCCTGTAATCGCTGTCAAGATCTCCCTGCTTTTTCCTGTAGGACTCCTCAAGCTGCACGCGAAGCTGCTCATTCTCCTGCTCCGCCGAAGCTCTGCCCTCCTCGTACCCCTGCGTCTTTGCAGATGTACGGATCTCCTCGGCATCTTCGTTTGCCTGTGCCAGTATCGCATCGGCATTCTGCTGTGCCGCCGCAAGGATCTCCTCGGCTTTTGCCTTTGCCTTTGCCTCATAATCAATCTGCGGCTCCGCTTTGATGACCTGACCCGGATCACCCGTCACAAGTCCGGCTGAAAATCCGCCTTCCTCTTCCTGCACATTCTGTGCCGGTGTCTGTGTCTGCGGCAGATCCTGTTTCAGGTGCTGCTGCAGGATCACATTGGAATCGATGATGCGCGTGTTTGTGGAATCCGTCTGAACAAACCACTGTTTATAAAGATTAGACAACGATCTCGTCACCTCCGCCTCTTGAGATTACAATCTCGCCTGCATCCTCGAGTTTACGAATGACGCTTACGATCTTCTGCTGAGCCTCCTCAACATCCTTCATTCGCACAGGTCCCATAAACTCCATATCTTCCTTGATCATCGCAGCAAGACGTTTGGAGAGGTTCTTAAATATAACATTCTGTACTTCCTCGTTCGCCGCCTTCAAGGCAACGCCAAGGTCTGCATTATCCACATCTCGCAGTACACGCTGGATTGCACGGTCATCAAGCAGCAGAATATCCTCGAATACGAACATCTTCTTGCGGATCTCGTCTGCAAGCTCCGGCTCTTCGATCTCGAGAGACTCCATGATATGTTTCTCGGTCGAACGGTCGACTGCATTTAAGATGCTGACAATAGCGTCCACGCCGCCGACGATTGTGTAATCCTGGTTGACCAGGGAAGAAAGCTTTCTCTCAAGTACCCGCTCCACTTCCTTGATAACATCCGGCGATGTACGATCCATCATCGCGATACGTTTTGCGACATCCGCCTGTTTTTCCGGCGGCAGCGCCCCCAGAACCATCGACGCCTGCGGTGCTGTCAGATAGGACAGAATCATGGCAATGGTCTGCGGATGTTCGTCCTGAATGAAGTTCAGCAGCTGGCTTGGATCTGTCTTGCGCACAAACTCGAACGGACGCACCTGAAGGGATGCTGTCAGCTTGGAGATAACCTCCTGTGCCTTGTCCGCGCCAAGCGCCTTGTCGAGCAGTTCCTTCGCATAACCGATACCGCCCTCCGCAATATACTGCTGAGCCAGACAGATCTGATAGAACTCGTTTAAGACATCCTCCTTGACCTGCGGTGAAATACTTCTGGTATTTGCGATCTCAAGGGTAAGTTCCTCGATCTCGTCCTCCTTAAGATGCTTAAAGATATCTGCTGACCGCTCCGGTCCCAGTGTAATCAGAAGAATTGCAGCTTTTTGCAGTCCTGTAAATTCCTCGTTTTTTGCCATATTACTCCCACTCCTCGTTGAGCCAGTTGCGCAGTAACGATGCAGCCGCCTCCGGTTTTTCTTCTACGAATTTTTCGATCAGTAAACGCGTCTCGGACTTCTCATTGTAGCCGATGTCCTCAAGCGGCTCCTGGTTCTCTTTTGTGGATTCCAGCAGGCTTTCCACGGAAAGTTCCTCCTCCATCTCTGCCTGTTTCTCCTTTCTGGTGCTGCGGAATACCACATAACCAAGCAGGAGAAGAATCAGTACCGCAAGTATGATCTGCAGATAATCCGACAGGGTTCTTCCACCGGAAGAATACTGGAAAATCGGCTCGTCATAAGCGATGATGCTGATGTTTGCCTCAGGAAACCCCGTTGCGTTGGCGATCATCGTGTAATTATCCTGATCCACCGTCGTCTTGACCGGGTCACTGTTTGCCGCAATATACTCGTCAAATGTCATGTTATCCAGCGCACCGGATGTCCTGAGTGTGTCCTCATCATAGATCACATAATTTTTTACCACGATCGCAATGGAGGAAGTATCGTAATTGATCGTTCCGGTCGCCGCCGTGCGGTCCGTCACTTTTTCATTGTTCTGATACTTTGTCGTGGTATCGGTGATCGTGGACTCGGTATAATTGTTATCCTCAATCACATAGGATGTATCGTCATTGGAATCTGTGCCCGGTGTGGCAGCTGCGCCGCCGACACTGTTCGACTCATAATTGCTCTGCTCATCGATCATACCGTTTGTCTGACCGTCTGGTGCCGAATACTGTCGCTCCGTCTCGCGGTATGCGTCAAAATTCATATCCAGCTTTGCCGCCACTTCCGCATGATCATAAAGTCCCGAGCCGACCAGAACATCCTTTACCTCGCTCTTTAGCAGATTCTCCGTCTTAGTTCTCAGAGAGAGCTGGCTGCTCGCGGTTCCGACCGACGAATCAGAATCTCCGCCCGAAAAAAGGACATTGGAGTTCGAGTCCAGAATCAGAACGTTGTCCGTCGTGTCATTGCCGAGCTGTGTCGCTATGTACTGTGCCAGTCCCTGTGCCTGCTCGTCGCTCATATCTGAATTCAAGGTAAGAATTACCGCCGCGTAGGAATCCTGCTCTCTCGCAAGAATCGTGCCATCATCATTCGGGATGTCCAGTGTCACAGACGCGCTCTCGACGTTTGACAGTGTCTCCAGCTGATCTGCGAAATAATTCTCCAGATACAGCTTGTATTTCTTGGTCTTGTCCGCCTCGGTGGAGCTGAATCCGCCGTCAAACACATTGTCAATGGAAAATCCTTCCGTCGGGACACCGTTCTGCCCAAGCAGAATCGACGCCGCCGCATTGTCCTTTTCATCCACATAGAATGTCAGCCCGTCATCCGACATCTGGTAGGAGATGCTTCCGTCATTGTCCAGAAGGTCTTTTACTTCACCCGCCTGCGCTGTGGAGGAGCACTCGATAAGCGTTACCATGTTCGGCTTCCCGACAACCACCGCCAGAATCACCAATGCCAGTATAATTACCGCCACAATGCTTCCGAGCAGGATTCTCTGCTTGGTTGTAAACTTTTTCCACCAATCCGTTATCTTCGTTAAAATCTTTTGCACCTGTTCCGGCATAATTTCTAACTCCATTCATTAAATCTGCATGTTCATGATCTCTTTGTATGCATCGAGCATCTTATCTCTCACTGCAACTGTGTACTGCAGCGCCTCATACGCCTTGGCTGCCGCAATCTGCATATCGTGAGGATTGTCCGCCTCGCCCAGCGCGAACTGGATCTTTGCCGACTGCGAATCATTCTGCAGATCATTCGTCTCGTTGAGCATATTGATCGCCGAAGACAACACCGAGTCAAAGCTCTCATCGGTGTCCACAGACAACAGTGTCTTCTGTGTTACCGCACTCATGTAATCCGGTGAAGTGGCATTCGTCAATAAACTGATATCCATCTGTATTTCCCCCGTTTCATCCTAATCTATGTCTTACTGACCGATCTTAAGTGCCGCCTGAATCATGCTCTTGCTGGCATTAAACGCCGTCGTGTTCGCCTCATATGCACGGGACGCGTCAATCAGGTTCGTCATCTCTGTCACCGTATTCACATTCGGATAACGCACATAGCCGTTCTCATCCGCATCCGGATGGGACGGATCATACTCCATTGTAAAATCGGTCTCTGTATCTTCCTTGACGGAGGTAACCTTCACGCCGTTGCCTACAGCCCGCGCTCTGGATGACTGATAATATTTGCTGAACGGAGTCAGATCCTTTTCCGCAAACGTCACAATCTTGCGGCGGTACGGTTCACCGTCCTCCGTACGCGTTGTATTGACATTGGCAATATTCTCCGCGATGGTGTCGATGCGGAAGCGCTCTGCCGTCATACCGCTCGCACTGATGTCAAAAGACTGAAATAATCCCATATGCTACCTCCTGTTTATTTAAGCACTAATTTCATACGATTGAATTCTTCGTTGATCGATGTCGTCAGCATCTCATAGCGGAGCTGCTCCGATGCCAGTTCCACCTGCTCCGTATCCACATCCACATTATTGCGGTCCAGACGATAGGAATAATTGGAGGAATCCGTATAGGTAGACACATCTAAGCCCGAAAGATCCGAGTTCAGTCCCCGCACTTTCTTATCCAGCGGAATATACTTCGAGCTGCCAAGCTCCCGTTTCAGCGCAGATTCAAAATCCACATCCTGTCTCTTATAGCCCGGAGTATCCGCATTTGCTATGTTGTTGGAAATTGCCGACTCACGTTTCCAGCTGGCATCCGCCGCCTTATCCATGATGTTAATATAGTCGAACGCATTCGTAGTTATCATATGTATCGCCCTCCGCTTCACCTAGTTTCCCAAACTATCTTATTCTATTATAAAATATGGTTTCGTAATTGCAAGAGATTTTTGTTATTTTTTACACTATCTTGTAGATTTTTGCATAATAAGTACAAGATATTAGCAAAATTGTCAAATAAACCCGCATAAAAAGCCACGTTCCACGGAAATAAAAAAGAGCGCACCCTTCGATACGCCCTTTCGTCCTGTTTATTTTTTCTGATTCTGCTTTTTGATCTTGTCGAGTTCGTCGAATACAACGTCGTTCAATACTTTGATGTAGGTTCCCTTCATGCCGGAAGAGCGCGACTCAATCACGCCTGCACTCTCGAACTTGCGCAGTGCATTCACAATGACGGATCGTGTGATACCCACGCGGTCGGCAATCTTGCTTGCTACAAGGATTCCCTCCTTGCCGTCCATCTCATCAAAAATATGAATGATCGCTTCCAATTCCGAAAATGACAACGTGCTGATTGCAGATTTGACAATCTGAACCTTTCTTGTCTCCTCCGCATTCTCCTCATTCACGGAGCGCATCATTTCCAGACCGACCACGGTTGTCCCGTATTCGCTCAAAATGATATCGTCAATATCGTACTGTCTGTCTTCTCTGTAGACAAACAGCGTGCCAAGCCGCTCACCCGCAATATCAATCGGCGTGATGATCGCAGTGTATTCCTTCACGTGATCTACGAAACCTAACGTCTCAAGATTGACATTCTCCTTGGTAGAGAGGATTCCGAGCAGACGTTCGTTTAGCAGCGGGTCGATGAAACCTCCCACCTCGTCCACGATCAATTCCTGGATCTCATCCACTCCGGGACACACGCCCGTTCCAAGAACCTTTCCCTTTTTGCTGATGACCAGAATATTGGATGCAAGAATATCCTTCAACACATCGCAGATATCATTAAACACGACCTTTGAAGAGCTGTTATTGTGCAACAGCTTATTGATTTTTCTGGTTTTGTCCAACAATTGAACACTCATGTCCGTGCCCCCATTTCGTTTCGAATCTCTTTTTCGTTATATTTCATATTTTAACACGTCAATTCTGAAAATTCAATATTTTCGTAATATTTGACATATTTTTTTAACTATTTTGTATCCTCGTCCGCTTTTCTGTCACGGGTGTAGCCGCATCCCGCATCTGCACAGGCGATCTTATTGCCTTTTACCACCATATAGCCGCCGCACTTCGGGCACTTCTCCGCTACCGGGCGTGACCAGCTCATAAAATCGCACTCCGGATTATTCTCGCAGCCGAAATACTTTCTGCCTTTCTTCGTCTTGCGGAGGACAACGTCTTTTCCGCACTTCGGACATGGCACGCCGATTTTTTCCAGATACGGCTTCGTGTTCCTGCACTCCGGGAAGCCCGGGCATGCCAGGAATTTTCCGTGCGGTCCGTATTTTACCACCATGTTTCTTCCGCACTGGTCGCAGACAACATCCGTGACCTCGTCCTCGATCTTGACTTTCTGTAGCTCCTTCTCCGCCACTTCCACCGCGGCTTCCAGATCCGGATAGAAATTCCGCACAACCGTCTTCCAGTTCACAGCGCCCTCTCCGATGCTGTCGAGCAGCGACTCCATATTGGCGGTAAAATGCTCATCCACGATGCTCGGGAAGGATTCCTTCATAATCTGGTTGACCACCTCTCCCAGCTCCGTCACATACAGATTCTTCGCTTCCTTGACAATGTAACGTCTGCCAAGCAGCGTCGTGATCGTCGGCGAGTAGGTACTCGGACGTCCGATTCCCAGCTCCTCCAGCGTCTTGACTAAGGACGCCTCCGTGTAATGCGCCGGCGGCTGTGTAAAATGCTGCTTCTCATCGAAGGTGTCCAGCGTAAGCTTCGTATCCTCATCGATTCCTTTCAGCAGAACATTGTTCGTGTCCTTCTCGTCGTCCTCGCTCGTGTACACAGACATAAATCCCTCAAAGGAGACCTTTGATGCCGCGACACCAAAGCGGTACTTTCCGGCACCGATCTTCACGTTCGTCGTCTCATATACCGCAGAAGCCATTCTGCTTGCGGCAAAACGCTTCCAGATCAGCTGATAGAGGCGGAACTGGTCTCTGGAAAGAGATTCCTTGACCACCGCCGGTGTTCTCGCAATGTCGGAAGGACGAATCGCCTCATGCGCGTCCTGGATCTTGGCGCCGCCCTTCTGGGTAACGGTCTGTGTCGCTACGAATTCTTCCCCGTAATTCTGTGCGATATACGCTCTCGCATCCGCATCCGCCTCATCCGAAATACGGACGGAATCCGTACGCAGGTAGGTGATCAGACCGACCGTTCCCTGTCCCTTGACGTCAACGCCCTCATAGAGCTGCTGGGCAATACGCATCGTCTTGGAGATCGGGAAATTCAATGTCTTGGATGCCTCCTGCTGTAAGGTACTGGTCGTAAACGGCAGCGGCGCTTTCTTCACGCGCTCACCCTTTTTCACTTCCAGGACTTCAAACCGCTCTCCGCGGATCTCGTCCATGATACGGTCCGCCTCCTCGCGGCAGGTAATCGCCAGTTTTCCGTTCTCGTCCCCGTGGAACTTTGCTGTCAACGGCTTCTTTTCGCCGTCCGCCTTGAGCTTTGCATCCAGCGTCCAGTATTCTTCCGGAATGAATGCATTGATCTCGTCCTCGCGGTCGCAGATGATGCGCAGTGCTACCGACTGTACTCTTCCGGCGCTCAGCCCACGCTTTACTTTTGCCCACAGAAGCGGGCTGATCTTGTAACCCACAATACGGTCCAGAATACGTCTGGTCTGCTGTGCGTTGACAAGATTCATATCGATATCGCGCGGCTGCTTTAAGGACGCCTTGACCGCGTTCTGCGTAATCTCATTGAAGCTGATTCTCCGCACATTCTTGCCGTCCAGCTTTAACGCCTGGCTTAAGTGCCATGATATTGCCTCTCCCTCACGGTCGGGGTCGGTTGCGAGATACACTTTGTCTGCCTTTTTCACTTCTTTACGAAGCTTGGCAAGGATATCTCCCTTTCCACGGATCGTGATATACTTCGGTTCATAATCATGCTCGACATCGATTCCCATCTGGCTCTTCGGGAGATCCCGCACATGCCCGTTTGAGGCAACTACCTCATAATTTTTTCCAAGAAACTTTTTAATTGTTTTTACCTTAGCGGGTGACTCGACAATAACAAGGTACTTAGCCATTCATACATCTCCTTTATGCTGATTTCTCAAATCCGTCTGATATAACAATTCTTAAATGCTTCCGTAACAAACCCCTTTTTCAGAAGAATCCCCAGAATCTGCGCCAGTTCGGGCACAGACAGGTCTGTCTCCTCCAGAAGTTCTTCCATACTTTTCGGTCGTAAATCTACACAACTATACACCAAGCGTTCTTCTTTTTCAAGTAATAATTTTTCAAAGGTGCATGTCTCCCCGCCCGCTCCGGGATCCGGCGCAAGCTCCTGTATAAACGATTCGAGATCGGAAACTGCCCCCGCTCCCTGCCGGATTAAGCTGTTGCATCCCGCCGACAAGGCATCTGTAATCCTGCCCGGAATGGCATAGACATCCCTCCCCTGCTCCAGCGCAAAATCCGCCGTGATCAGCGATCCGCTCCGCTGCTTTGCCTCCACCACAACAACCGCCCGGACAAGCCCTGATATGATGCGGTTGCGCTGCGGAAAATATCCCGGAATCGGCTGCGTGCCGGGCGGATACTCCGAGACAACCGAGCCCTGTTCCAGAATCTCCTCATACAGCGCCCGGCTGCTCTTCGGATAGCAGACATCCACGCCGCACCCTAAGACGGCGCAGCTGATTCCGCCCACATCAAGCGCTCCCTGATGCCCCGCAGCATCGATGCCGCGCGCCATTCCGCTCACAACACCGACGCCGCGCGCCGCAAGCATTCTCCCGAGTTCCCTCGCAACCGTCCGCCCGTATTCGGAACACATTCTCGCACCGACAATCGCAACGGTCTCTCCCTGCGGGAGGCATCCCTTTACATACAATCCGTACGGAGGATTTGTGATATGGCGGAGCCTCTTTGGATAAGATGCATCCTCCAGCGACACAAACGAGATCCCGGATTCACACATCTTAGCGTACGCTTCCTCCATGTCCGTCTTTTGCGCAACCCGGACCGCCTGTATTTCTTTTGCCAATAATTGCATATTTTCCATCTGTTTTTCGCTAAGAAAATAGATATCCTGTGCATTCCCGACCTTTTCATGGATACTGATTTTCGCACAGTTGGAGAGTCCGGGAATATTTGCAAACCAATACGCATAATTCATCTCTTCACCTCTCCCAGAACTTTCTGTCAAAGCTTCTGTAGCAGATTGCCTCCTCCAGATGCCGGTCGCAAATCCGGCCTCCGCCGTCCATATCCGCCAGCGTGCGCGCCACCCGCAGAAGCTTGTGGTAAGATCTGGCGGTGAGCTGCAGCTTTCCGTAAATCTCTTCCATATACTGCTCCTGCTTTTTATCAAGCGCACAATACTCCCGGATCTTCGTGGCAGGTATCTGGCTGTTGTACGAAAACGCCTCCTTCCGGTAGCGCTCCCGTTGAATGTCCTGTGCCACCGCCACGCGCTTCTGAATTGCCGCCGATGTCTCCTCTTTTTGCTGTCCGGTTAATTCCCCGAATGTCAGCGCCGGCGCCTCCACACAAATGTCAATCCGGTCTAAGATCGGCTGGCTGATCCTCTCTAAGTACCGGTGGATCGCCGTCTGCGTACACCTGCATTTCTGCATATCGGGATAATAGCCGCACGGGCACGGATTCATCGCCGCCACCAGCATAAAATCTGCCGGATAGACATAACTTCCGCCAAGACGCACCAGATGAACCGCCCCCTCTTCCAGCGGCTGGCGCAGCGCCTCAACCGTCTCCCTGGCGAATTCCGGAAGTTCATCCAGAAACAGCACGCCCTTATGCGCCAGGGAGATCTCCCCCGGCTGCGGGATTCTTCCGCCGCCCGTAAGCCCCTGCACACTCACGGTGTGATGCGGCGCCCGGAACGGGCGCTGCGTAAGCAGACCGTTCTCCCCGGCAAGCATTCCTTTTACACTGTAGATTTTGGATAACTCCATGCGCTCCGCCTCCGCAAGCGGCGGCAGAATGGACGGGATACGCGATGCCACCATGGTCTTGCCCGCACCCGGCGGTCCCACAAACAGCAGATTGTGCATTCCGGTTACCGCAACCTCACACGCCCGCTTCATCAGCCGCTGTCCGTGGATCTCCGAAAAATCAGGAAGCACTGCGGGCTGTGTTTCTTCTATATTATATTCCTCTGCGGCGTACTTCTCCCACGACGCATCCTCAAGAAGCCGCATGACCTCCCCGATATTTTCCACACCGCAGACAAGCATCCCGGAAACAAGCGCCGCCTCTTTTCGATTCGCCCGCGGCACAATGCAGCGCCGGATTCCGCGTTCCTTTGCCTCCGCCACCATTGGGAGCACGCCGTGAACCGGCTGCACCACGCCGTTTAATCCGATCTCACCCACGATCAGCACATCATCCAGTACCGCATGCGGAAGCCTTCCCATCGCAGCCAGCACCGCCACTGCGATCGGCAGATCAAACCCGGCTCCGGATTTGCGGATGTCCGCCGGCATAAAATTCACGGTAATTCTGCGCGGCGGCAGCGCACACCCCACATTGCGGAGCGCTGTGCGCACCCGCTCCCTGGCTTCTTTGACCTCAGACGCCAGAAAACCGACCATCTCAAAAACAGGCATCCCGTCGCTCACATCCGCTTCCACGCAGACAGGCACACTCTGGATACCGCGTATCGTTGCTGTTGCTACTCTGCTATACAACCTGTTCTCCTTTTCATTATAGAAAGATCTGGAATCTCTGTGCAGTGAACACTGCTGAATATCTTAGAAAATACATTTGTTAAAAAGACATGTTTAGTATAACATCATTTGTAGAAAAAGGGAAGCGGCAATTTATCTCCCGCCCCCCGCGCTTTCCATTCCTTTTCGCAGTTTTTCCAGTGCCCGTTTCTCGATTCTCGACACATACGAGCGGGATATTCCAAGCGCCGCTGCAATCTCACGCTGTGTCATCGGTTTACAGGCATAGAGACCGTACCGGTTTTCTATGATATAGCGCTCCCTGCCGGAAAGCAGCTTCGGCACAAGTGCCAGCACCTCTCTGGTGCGTCTGTCGGTCTCGATCGTCTCCACCACATCCGGTTCATCGCTCTCCACAATATCCAGCAGATGAATCTGATTGCCCTCTTTGTCCGTTCCGATCGGTTCATACAGAGAGACCTCTCTGGCCGTCTTCTTTTTGGAACGGAAATGCATCAGCAGTTCATTGTCAATGCATCTCGCCGCGTAAGTTGCCAGGCGGCTTCCGTAATCTTCTTTATAAGTAGAGATTGCCTTGATCAGACCGATGGTTCCGATGGAGATCAGATCTTCCATATCTTCATCGGAATTCTGATATTTTTTCGCCACGTGCGCTACCAGGCGCATATTCCGAAGCGTCAGTTCTTTTTTTGCCTCAAGGTCGCCGTCTTTCATTTTTTTCAGGCATTCCATTTCCTGTTCTGGTGTGAGCGGAGATAAGAAAGTTTTCACAACGCACCTAAAAAGCTTTATTGATACATTCTATGTATGGGCCATGTTTTCCGTGCTTTTCCCCTCTTTTTTCCGCAAACAAATACATGCCGTCTTTACATCTCCCCCGCCGCTTCGCTATAATAGCGTTACATGAAACAGGAGGAATTTTTATGCTGCGCACCCTTACCTACCGCATTTTATCCGCCACGGACGGGCAGACCATTCTGCATTATTTAAAAAGTCTCGGCTATTCCGGGCCGATACTGGTACATTTAAAGAAAACAGACCACGGCACCCTCTTGAACGGCGTGTGGGCGCATATGAATGAAACGCTTCACACCGGCGACCTTCTCTGTCTTCATCTGGAGGAGAATACTTCCGGTACCTCCATTTTTCCGCAGCAGATTCCCCTCGCGATCTGTTACGAGGACGAAGATCTTCTGGTGATTGACAAGCCGGCAGGCATGCCGGTACACCCGTCTGCCGCGCACCAGAGGGATACGCTTGCAAACGCCGTCACGGGATATTACCGTGCAAAAGGCGAAATCCGCCCGTTCCGCTGCATCAACCGGCTGGATGCCGACACGAGCGGCCTGATCATCGTCGCCAAAAATATGCTCTCCGCCGCCCTGCTCGGCAAAGCCATGCAGCAGCGTATGATCCGCCGGGAATACCTCGCCGTCGTATGCGGCACGCTCACCGGAAGCGGCACCGTCCACGCGCCGATTGCCCGCGTAAAGCCGGGCGATGTCCGCCGGCAGGTTGATTTTCTCTGCGGGGATGATGCCATCACGCACTATAAAAGTCTCTTATGCCACGCCCCCTATTCCCTGCTCTCCCTTCATCTGGAAACGGGGCGCACGCACCAGATCCGTGTCCACATGTCCGCACTCGGCTATCCTCTGGCAGGCGACCGGCTCTATTATCCGGCATTTTCAGACACAAAAATAAAACGGCAGGCACTTCATTCCCACCGTTTGTCTTTTTCTCATCCCGTCACCGGGGAGATGCTTACGTTTACTTCTCCGCTTCCCTGTGATATGGCTGCGCTAATTGATCCAGAACCTTCTGCTCATAGGGGATCTTCCCTGCCAGCAGTTCTTCGCGGATAAATGTATTGACTTCCTGCTCGCCCCGGACAGCGAGCCGGTACAAAAGCAGTTCAAGAAGCGCCCGCGTATCCTTGTGCATGACATGAAAATCCTTTCCATGCAGGTAATACTCTAATGCGCTCCGGTCGGTATAGCGCTCCTTCTGGTAATTTTTCGAGGCCGCTACACGGTCGATATACATCTCCACCACGTACCGCAGAGGCATTTTCATGCCGCAGAGTCCCTTGTCCCCGCCCTCGTCCGGCACGCCGTAGTCAATCCAGTATTCCATATGATGCTTGTTCCGCCCTTTGTGGTGCAGCCACGCGGACGAGTATCCCTTATCCTTGCGCTCTGCATTGTTCGGGCTCATTGTTCCCTGATAATATTTACAGCCCACCAGAAATTCTGTCGGCGTATATTTCGACAGATCATGTAATAATCCCTGTTTGTATAACCCCACCGCAAAACAGCCTTTCATGACCAGATGCTTGTGATGGTTGATCGTGCAAAAATGTTTCCATGCTTTCATAATAATGTAACCTTATTTTCCTGTTAATATAACGACAGACTGACCGCAAAGTTCGATCCGCGGCGCATCCACCCACTCCTCCTCTTTTAGGAACGGTGCCCGCTCTCTGGCGGTGTCCATCAGCAGATACCACTTTTTCTTCCCGGGAAGCTTCGGAAGCGCCAATCTGGTAGGACCCATGTGAAAATTGCAGCCGACATAAAGGAATTCCTCCCCCTCTGTTCCATCGCCATCCTCTTTTCCGCAGTAGAGCATGCCCAAAGACTGTCTCTCGCCGGAAAGATCTGAAATCCACGCATTCTCTCCATGATAGGACAAATCGGGATACCCCGTTCCTTTTGCATCGGAAAGCTGTTTTGGCATATCCGCGGCGAGCACGGGATGCTCCCTGCGAAACGCTGCCATCCGCGCCACAAACTCCCGGAACCACGCGTAGCGCTCATCTTTCTTCCAGTTCACCCAGCCGGTCGGATTGTCCTGACAGTATACATTGTTGTTGCCGTTCTGGGAATCTCCCGTCTCGTCCCCCTCATACAAAAGTGGGACTCCCTGTGCGAGGAAAAGCACCGCCACCGCATTGCACATCTGCCGTTCACGGATTCTTACGATCCGCTGCTTGCGGCTTCGTCCCTCCACGCCGTAGTTGGCACTCATATTCCAGTCACTTCCATCCCGGTTCTCCTCCCCGTTCTCTTCATTGTGTTTCTGCTCATAACAGAAGAGATCCCGCAGGGAAAACCCGTTATTATCCGAAATGTAATTGACAAATCCGTGATACTGATGCTGCTTTCGCTGCTGGCATGCAAATGCATCCATACCGCCGTTTTTGTGATTGAGCAGTGCCCGGACGGGATACAGATATTCGTCATTGTATACATACAGATGCGGATAACGGCACGGGTGCCAGAGCACAGCATTCTCGAAAACGGCACCAAAAATCTTCGTCCGTCTAAGCCACGCATCCTGTGCAATCTGCGTAACGGGCAGATTCTCCCCCAGCAGATGGAAGCCATCCACATGATACTCCCTGACCCAGTAACGCAGCGCATCTAAGATCAGATTCTGATTGACATTCTCAGGAAAATACATCTCCATCACACATTCCATGTGATTCTCATGGAGCGCGCGGATGAGTTTTTTCCATTCGACGGCCGCATCCTGCCCTTTCGCGTAGGACGCCTTTACCGCAAAATAATTGGCGGGCGCATATCCCCACAGGTTCACACGCTCCGGCATCGCACATGCTTCCGGCTTGATCTGATCCTCTTTCCGCACCTGCCAGCTGATATATTCCGGCAATACCGCCTTCTCCTTTAAGATCAGTTCCTCAAACTCATACACCGGCATGAACTCCACCGTCGTGACACCAAGTTCTTTCAGATAGGGAATCTTATCGCGCACCGCCGCAAAAGTTCCCCGCTCCTTTGCAGGGATTCCCGCATCCATCGAAAATCCGCGGATGTTGAGCTTATAGAGGAACATCTCATGGCGCGGGATCTCCGGATGTACATCCGTCCCCCACGAAAAAGTGTCATCCGAATAACCGCCGCAGACCCGAAACTCATTCTTAACGCGCCCTGCGTCTCTCCAGCGCTCTCTGCCGATGATGCGTTTTGCATAAGGATCGGTCACGACCGTCCCGCTGATTTTATAATTATAACGCAGGCTCTCTGCCTTAAGCCCCGCGACAAAGACTGACCGGATCGCTCCTCTGCAGCAGCTTTCCGGCACCTTAAGTTCCTGCCGGATTCCGCCGTCTTTCCCGTACAGAAGAATACTGCAGTCCTCTTCCTTTTCTGCCTCAAACGTAAACACGACTCCGCCGCCTGCGGCTGATGCCCCGTATTGTCTGTAATCGCCCTCTTTTATCGTATACGCCATGCCATCTTCCACCTTTGTCTTCGCTGCCTGCACGCCTGCATCTCTTCGCAATGCACCTACACATCATTTCGCTGTGCACCTACACATCATTTCGCTGTGCACGTCCGGAAAATCAGAGATTTCCCGGACTCACGGGCTTTCGCCCTATCAGCCATGAATTTTAAAAAATTTTGCCTTCGCAGGCAAATTTTTAAAACTCCCTGTCTGGCACTGCTCAATAGCCTTCGCGTACATTATATCATTCCCGCTTGTTTTTTGTATAGTTTTTTCTTTTTCGGGGCGAATGCGCTTGTCCGGTATTTGCATCTCATGTTATAATATATAAGAAATGAGGGTTCTTATTGTCACAGTACGATCGAGGTGATATATATGAAACAAATACCCACGACAGATTTAAAGCCAGGAATGCTCACAGCCAGACCTGTTCGTACTGCCGCCGGGCAGATCGTCCTGGAGGAAGGCTGCCTTCTGAGTGCACAGACTATCTTGCGCATCCGTGACTATTCCATACCGGAAGTATGGATCACAGAAAGCAGTGATTCCTCCAGCGGGCTTCACGATTATCTGCAAAAGCAGTACGCTCCGGTTCGTTCCCGTTCCGAGCGCATCCGGCAAAGTGAAGAATACAAAGTTTTTAGTCAGAAGTTTGACAACTGCACCACGATGCTTCACACTGCGTTAAACGACTGTATTCTGCGCGCCAAAAAGTTAGAGACGGACAAGCTTCTGGCAGGAACCCTGGATTTGTTTGCATCGCATACAACCACACTTTCCATGTTCGACATGCTCCATAACTTACGTCAGATCGACGATTCGACTTACGCGCACAGCGTCAATGTCGCTATTATCTCCCGCATGATCGGGAACTGGCTCGGTTTTTCGGAGGATGCCCAGAACACCCTGACTCTTTGCGGTCTTTTACACGATATAGGGAAATCCCGGATTCCAGCCAGCATCATCGGCAAACCGGGCAGGCTGACCCCCGAAGAGTTTGAACAGATCAAGCGCCACCCCCTTTTAGGGTATGAGCTGCTTAAAAATCAGCCTCTTGATCCGCACATAAAGAACGCTGCCCTGATGCACCACGAGCGGTGTGACGGAAGCGGTTATCCGTTCGGGCTGTATGCTTCGGACATTGACGACTACGCTTCGATCATAGCCGTCGCAGATGTATATGACGCCATGACCGCCGACCGCTGTTATCGTCTGGGACTATGTCCGTTTGAAGTGATTGCACAGTTTGAGCAGGAAGGTTTGCAGCGCTACAAGCCACGCTATATTCTCACCTTTCTCGAGCGCATTGCAAACAGCTATATGCACAACCGGGTTCTGTTGAACAATGGACAGACCGGAGAGATTATTTTTATCAATAAGCGTCTGACGAGACCTACAATCCAGATCGCCCCCTCACGTTTCATCAATCTTGAGGAGCATCCGGAGCTCTACATTCAGGCGATTATTTAATAACATCCAATAAAGGAGATAGTAAGATGGCAGACAACCATAACACCAACGAAGACGAGGATATCCTGGTCACCCTGGATCTGGATGACGGCAGCCAGGTTGAATGTGAGATTTTAACTATTTTTACCGTCAATGCACAGGACTATATTGCCCTTCTTCCGCTCACCGAAGCCGGCGAGCCGAACGAGGACGGCGAAGTCTATATCTACCGCTATGCGGAGGATAGTGACGGCAATCCGTCTCTGGATAATATTTTAGACGATGCCGAATACGAAGCCGTATCCGACCGCTTTGACGAGTGGCTCGACGAGGCTGAATTTAACGACCTGGAGGACTGAGACGCTCTCCTGCCTCGGCAATAAAACGCGAGATATCTGCATCTTTCTGGTTCATCTGTTTGACAGAAAAAAGGTGCAGATATTTTTTTGCCCGCGTCATTCCAACGTAAAACATCCGGCGCTCCTCCTCAATGTCCTGATCCAGCACCGCTTTCTTATAGGGCATCACTCCCTCGTTCACGTCGATCAGATAGACGTTTTCGTACTCAAGCCCCTTGGCGGAATGCAGCGTGGAAAGCGCTACGCTCTCACTCTGCTTTTCCTGGCTCTGGTACAGGCGTTCCAATTCCCTGGTGTAATTCTCGATGTGCGCAAACCATCCGTCATAATCTTCATAGCCTCTTGCGCTTTCCTGCAGTTCATCCAGCACATCATAAAGTTCATCCGCCCGGATACGCCTGTAATCTGCATACTCGGCACAGAACTCGTCATATCCGATGCCTTTCCGGATATAGTTGATGGCGGCAAACGGATTCATCCGGCGAAGCTGCATCACATCATGCTCCAGCGTGACGATCCGCTCCGCCACCCACGGCTGTTCCGCCTCTCTGAAATACCATTCCCACACATCGAATGCCACCGTGTCCTCGTCCAATGAATCTCTGCTGATATAGCGCTTCGGGCGGTTCATGATCTGCAGAAAATCACGGCGTTCCCGGCTTCCCTGCGCGATCCGGATATAGGCAAAAATATCCTTTGCGATCCAGTGCTCGTAAAGGTTCGGTATGCGGTCTCTCGTCCTAAACGGAATATTGTACTCCATCATCTGCTCCATCAGAAGACGCGGCTGTGTGTTAGTGCGGAACAGCACAGCAAAATCACGGTAGCTCTTTCCCCTCTCCACCGCATCACAAATATCGCGGATGATCCGCAGATTCTCCTTCCGCTGATCCTCAAAAACGGCATACTCCACCCCGGTCTCCGCCGGGAGTGCCGCGCGGATGCGCTTCTGGAAGCGCTCCTTATTGTGCCCGATCAGATTCAGCGCATCCTCGACAATATTGGCCTGCGACCGGTAATTCGTGTCTAGAAGCACGGTTTTCGTCCCCGGAATTTCACGCTCAAACCGCAGCATAATCTCCGGCTTTGCTCCGCGGAAGCGGTAGATCGACTGGTCGTCATCCCCCACAACAAACAGATTTCTCTGCTCACCCGCAAGCAGCCTGACCACCTCAAACTGGATCTGGTTGATGTCCTGAAACTCGTCAATCAGAATGTAGGGATATTTTTTCTGCCAGGCAGCCAGAATATCCTTCCGCTCCTTGAAAAGCTCCCATGTATACAAAAGCATATCCTCGAAGTCAATCAGATGATGCGCATAGAGATATTCGTGGTACTCGCTGTAAACTCTCCGGAACACCTCTTCCCCGCAGTTCGTGGAATAGTAATGATCGAGTGAAATTCCGCTGTTTTTCACTAGACCGATCTCCCCCAGAAGCGCTGCGATGAACTCCGACTCATCCTCATATTCCAGCCTGTGGCGCTTAATGATCTCACGCATGCAGCTCACCCGCTGCTCCTCGCGGATGATGTTCTCCGCCTGATAGTGGTAGGCGTGCTTTAAGATCATAAAAAAGACGGCGTGGAAAGTTCCAAACGTCACTGCGGAAGATTTTCCGCCCATCAGGCGCAAAAAACGTTCCTTCATCTCCGTTGCCGCCGCTCTTGTAAACGTGATGACAAGAATGTTTGCCGGATTGATTCCATATTCTGTTATCAAATGTCTGGTGCGTTCCGTAATGACAAGGGTCTTGCCCGAACCGGGCCCGGCCAGTACGAGCATGGGACCATCCTTGTGACGGATGGCCTCACGCTGAGACGGGTTAAAACTCATAGATTACCTCTGATTATTTCTGTAACATGGAAATGCCTTTTTTGATTCTCGCAATGGATTCCTCTTTGCCTAAAACCTCCATCAGCTCTGTCGCTCCGCCCGGCGTCATCTGTTTGCCGGACACTGCGGTACGGATCGGCCACATCACATAGCCGTTCTTCACGCCCTTTTCCTCAACATACTTAAGGAGCGTCGCATAGAGTGCATCATTGGAAAAATCCTCCTGCGCTTCCAGCAGCGGCAGGACGTCGCTTAAAACCTCCAGCGAGGTCTCTGCATTGGTCTTCATCTTCTTGTGTGTGTACATCGCAATATCGTACTCCGGCAGTTCCTCGAAGAAGTCGATGTGGTCGCGGATCTCCGGGAAAACCTCGATACGGGTCTTCACCATCGCTGCAATCTTCTTCAAATCCATATCCTTGTGAATGACCTCGCGCAGATACGGCTCCGCCATCTCATAAAAACGGTCAAAATCCATCGCCTTGATGTACTCCCCGTTCATCCACTTTAACTTGGTGTAATCGAACACCGCCGGGGATTTGCTGATTCTGTGATAGTCGAACTCTTTGATCAGCTCATCCAGGGTAAAGATCTCACGGTTGTCCTCCGGGCTCCATCCCAAAAGTGCGATGTAGTTGACCACTGCCTCGGACAGGAATCCCTGCTCTAAGAGATCCTCAAAGGAAGAATGTCCGCTGCGCTTGGAAAGCTTTTTATGGTTCTCATCCGTAATTAACGGCAGATGAATGTACACCGGTGACTCCCAGCCGAACGCATCATAAAGACGCTGATACTTCGGTGCTGAGGAGAGGTATTCGTTTCCGCGAACCACATGTGTAATATTCATCGTGTGGTCATCAACAACATTTGCAAAGTTGTAAGTCGGGTATCCGTCCGACTTGATTAAAATCATATCGTCCAGTTCTGCGTTCTCCACGGTGATATCTCCGTAAAGTTCGTCGTGGAAGGTTGTCGTTCCCTCATTCGGAATATTCTGACGGATGACAAACGGCTTGCCGGCAGCAAGATTTGCCTCAATCTCCTCCTTGCTAAGGTGCAGGCAGTGCTTGTCGTAGAGCGTGATCTCCTTGCCCTCGACCACCTCTGTCTTAAGGGATGCCAGACGCTCCTTGTCACAGAAGCAGTAATATGCCTCCCCCTTCTCAATCAGCTCTTTAGCATATTTCATGTAAATGCCGGTCTTCATACGCTCGCTCTGTACATAAGGACCGTATCCGCCGTCCTTGTCCGGTCCCTCATCGTGTACAAGTCCCGTCTCCTGCAGCGTGCGGTAGATAATCTCGACAGCGCCCTCCACATAGCGCTCCTGATCGGTATCCTCAATGCGAAGCATGAAATCTCCTCCGGCATGCTTTGCAATTAAAAACTCATATAATGCGGATCGCAGATTGCCGACATGCATTCTTCCTGTCGGGCTTGGTGCGAATCTGGTTCTGACTTTACTCATCTTAAACCTCCATTGTATAACACCTTACGGTGCTGTTTCTTTCCTAAATAACAACAGCCTGTGGCTGTCCTTTGTCTTGTGACATGACCACAGGCTATTATATAACAATTTGATACTTCTGGCAAGCGGACAAATCCTGTGCCTATAATTTTTTGAAGACCTCTGTCTCGCGCTTCAAATCTGCCGCGATGTGCTGGTTCTCGTCCATATGGCGCGTGATGTCCTCCATGTCGCCCACGAGCACCTGCGTGCTGTCGGCAGCGCTGGAAACGCCCTTCACACCCTCCTCGATCGCATGTGCAATCGTGTTGATGGAATCCGCGATCTCTGCCATCGTCTTCTTTAAGACCTCCGTCTTCTCGGTAAAGTCTCCCATGCTGGTCTCAATGTGGGTTGCCTTCTCCCGGTACGCACTTCCGGCATCGACAAACGCCTCAAACTCCGGAAGAATGGAATCATTCATATACTGCACCAGTCCGTTGGAATGTTCCGTGAGGTTTCCAACCGCCTCCGTCACAACGCGGTTGATCTGCTGGATACGGTTGGCTGCCTCCTGGCTGGCGGCTGCAAGCTGGCTGATCTCCGTCGCAACAACGGAAAATCCTCTGCCCGCTTCCCCTGCTCTCGCTGCCTCGATGGAGGCATTTAACGCCAGAAGGTTGGTCTGGCTTGCAATATTTAAAATATCATCGGTCAAGCTGTTTACCTGATTTACGCTCTTGCTGTCCTCGATTGCCTGATTTAATACGGTTAAAATCTCATTGACCTTGGCTCCGGTAGACTCCATGTTCTCCCTTGCGGAAGCCTCCATGGAATCCGCATGTTCCTTCATCTCGCGGGTGTACGCGTTGATCTCTGACGTGCGCTCCGCGATCTGATCAACTTCCTGCTTTACAGACTCGGTGTTCGTATTGATGAGGGATGCATTGGCTGACATCTCCTCCATCGTGGCAGAAAGTTCTTCTGTGAGTGCCGACAGATCCGACACACTGCCATTCGATGTCACGACGCTGTCGCGCACCTCGCCGACCACAGATTCCATTCTGGTTGAATTGTTCACGATCACCTTGAAAATATCCTGAAGCTTGTCCATAAACACGTTGATGCCGTTGCCGACCGCTGCGACCTCCTGGTTCGCGTGCACGCTCACACGTCTCGTCAGATCGCCCTCGCGCTTGTCAATGTCCTCAATAATATTGGTGATCTCCTTCTGTGTCTTTAACAGAGGGATAATTACCAGCCGGAATACGCAGATCAGAGTTGCAAGCAGCGCCGCCACACTGATGATGATGGATGCCGTGCTCGCCGCGATTGAAGTACGGTAGACCGCTGCAAGCTGTTCCTTCGCCACATCCGCATTTTCGCTGACATTGGTGCGGATTGCCGCAATGCTCTCCTGCATTGCACTGGAATAATCGGCGATCTTGCCGTTTGCCAGCGCATAAGCCGCCTCGTTATCGTTGTTGGCACTGTATGCCATGAGGTTGGCAAGCTCGTACTTCATTCCCTCGTAGTTGGACACCAGCGCGTCGTATTCCGCCTTGTTGTCGTCTGTCACATATTCCTGGAAATCATCCAGATATGTCTCTAAGGTCTCCTGCTCACTCCGGATGGTCTCGACCAGCGAGATCATGGTATTTAAGTCGGTCGCCACGATATGGGACAGTCCCAGTCTGTGGATCAGAAGCGTCTCTTTCTGAATATCGCCGAGCTCTGAAATACAGCTCATGTAGCCGTTTGCAATCTGCGTTGCATTTGCATTTACTCTCTTAATATTGGTCACTGCCAGAATATTGGAAACGACTGACACAAATCCCAGGATAAATACCGGAATCAGAATAATAAACTTTGTACTGATATAGCTTTTTTTCTTCATATCCTGCTCCTCCCCGTTACTGTACCGTCGACTGTGTAATTCCAGCCACAAGCGTATCCATCACTTCCTGCGGATCCGTTCCGTTTGTGCTGCCTGTCGCCATCAGATTGCCGAACTCCGTCGTCGCATCCCAGAAGCTGTTGCCCACACGCTGGAGTTTGCCGTACTGCGCCTGCGCAATGACTGCCTGGATGGCAGGCACCGCCTGTACCTGCTCCGACGCAGCCGCGTTTTTATTGGAAGGTCCCTGATCGCGCTCCTCAAGACGCAGCATCTGGTTCTCCTCGTTTGTAAACCAGTCTGCAAGCTTTAATGCCCAGTCCTTGTGCTTGGAATAGGCGTTGACGCCCATCATCTTATAGCCCGTGAAAGAGGCCATCTGGATCTGCTGTCCCGCGCAGGTGTAGGTCGGAAGCTTCACTGCCCCGTAATCGTTGCCCCATACCTTTTTGATCTCCGATGCATTCCACACGCCGCTGACGCCTGCCACAACCGTTCCGTCCTGCACGCCCTCCATGAATTCCGTGTCGGTACAGCTTAAAAACGCCGGATTCTGTGCGATGGCAAGCAGCGCCTCCTCAATGTCGATTCCCTTTATGCTGCCTTCCGTCGCATTCCAGTCGCAGTAGTTCGTCACCCCGTCGTCATTTACACCGAAATCCAGTCCGGTGTTGCCAAAAAACGCATAGAGGTACCAGCCGGAACTCCAGTCCATCGTCACCTTCTTGCCCACAGCGCCCGCTGCTGCCAGAAGCCCGTCCATCGTCTGGACGTCCTCTTCCGTTAGGTAATTCTTATCGTAATACAGAAAATATCCGTTGTCCGCCGTCATCGGGTAAGCGTACAGCGTATCATTCACAGAAGCCGCTGCAACCGCCTCATCCAGATTCGCCTCCCGGATCTCATCTGCATTTGGTACCGGCTCTAAGGCACCGGCTGCAACCATGCTGGTAAGCTGATCGTCCGGCAGCGGGAATACATCCGCTCCGTTATGTACATCTCCAAGCAGCGTCTTGCGCGTCTCAGCATCTGCATTCTCCGCAAGCTGGATGTCAAACTCTTCCTGTCCTGCATATTTCTGCTCGAAGCTGTCGATCATCTCCTGCAGAACATCAAAATTGGCCTCCTCTGCCCATACGGTCAATGTAACCTTGCCGTCATCCTCCGCTGCATCGCCGGACAACTCTGTCGAATCCATGACCGCCTCCGTCTGCAATACGGACGGTTCACCGTTTACGGACTCTCCACCTGCCGTCGTATCTGCACCTGTACAGCCCGACATTGCTGTTGTAACAAATGTTGCTGCTGCAACCGCCGCAATAACATGCTTCTTCATCTGAAATCCCCTTCCTTTGTATTCGTATCTGTATGTGCAAATTCCCTCTGCCGCCTCTTCTGTTCTTATACACAATTTTGCACTCATTTTATATATTTTACACCTATTTTACAAAATGCGCAATCGGTTGTTCCTTTTTTTTAATTTTTCTTATCCTTTCTCCCACTTTTACATCCGCTGCAGGATGAGCAGTGACCACAGCAGCCACAATCTTCTTTGTCGTTTTTTCTTTTTCCCATATACAAAAGCGCCAGGATGATCCACAAAAGGATACACCCCAGCACAATCAGATCCAACGCATGCAACCCACTCAAAAGAAGATTCCTCCTATCTGATAAACCGCAAATGCCATCAGCCACGCGACCGCGCATTGAAGCACCACGACGAGAAATGCCCGCATGCCACTTCCCATCTCACGCTTCACCGCCGCAATGGCTGCAACACACGGCGTGTAAAGCAGCGTAAACACAAGGAAGCTTGCCGCCGAGCGCCCGGTAAACATACTTCCGAGCACCCTGCTTAGATTGGCAGTCGCCGTGCCGGTCAACACACTCAAGGTGCTGACCACCGCCTCTTTTGCCGTAAATCCGGTAATCAACGCCGTAGAAACCCTCCAGTCCGAAAAACCGAGCGGTCCAAACAGCGGTGCGATCCACTGCCCCACCAGAGCGAGCAGACTTTTCTCACTGTCTGTCACCACATTAAGCTTCAGATCAAAGGTCTGCAAGAACCAGATGACAATCGTTGCCACAAAGATAATGGTAAACGCGCGCTCCAGGAAATCCTTTGCCTTATCCCAGATCAGCTGTCCGACACTCTTTGCCGACGGGAAACGGTAATTCGGCAGTTCCATGACAAACGGAATCGGATTCCCGCGGAACGCCGTATGATTCAATACCAGCGCGGATAAGATGCCGACCACAATTCCCGCCGTGTAGAGAAGTATCATCACGACCGCCTCGTTTCCCGGGAAAAATGCCGCCGCAAACACCGCGTAGATCGGTATTTTGGCAGAACAGCTCATATAAGGCGTGAGCATAATTGTCATCTTTCTATCTCTCTCACTCGACAGCGTCCTTGTCGCCATGACCGCCGGAACCGTACAGCCGAATCCGATCAGCATCGGCACAAAGCTTCGCCCGGAAAGTCCGATTTTACGCAGCGGCTTGTCCATCACGAAAGCCACGCGCGCCATGTAGCCGGAGTCCTCCAGAATCGAGAGGAAGAAAAACAGCACCACGATGATCGGCAGGAAGCTTAACACACTCCCGACGCCGGCAAAAACACCGTCGATGAGCAGGCTGTGCACAACCGGATTCAGTCCGTACGCGGTAAGTCCCCTGTCGCAGACGGCAGTAAACGCGTCGATTCCCACCGCCAGCCAGTCGCTCAACGCCGCGCCGACCACATGGAACGTCAGCCAGAAAATCAAAAACATGATCAGTAGAAACATCGGGATCGCAAGGTACTTGTTCGTGAGCACACCGTCGATTTTCACACTCCGGATGTGCTCCCTGCTCTCCTGACATTTTTTAACCGTTTTTTGGCACACCTTCTCTATAAAGGTATACCGCATGTCAGCTAACGCCGCATTCCGATCCAATCCACAGTCTTTTTCCATCTCCGCAATACTATGTTCCATCATTTCCAGCTCATTCTCAGAAAGAGCCAGACGTTCTATAATGTCCGTGTCATTTTCCACGATCTTCGTCGCCGCAAAGCGCGGGGACATCCCGATATTTACCGCATGATCCTCCACCTGATGCGACACCGCATGAATGCAGCGGTGTACCGGCCCCTGCTCGCAGAAATCCATGACTTTGGGCGGTATCTTTTTGCCCGCAACTTCCACAATCGCCGCAATCAGATCCTCAATTCCCTCATCCTTCGCCGCACTGATCGGAATCACGGGAATCCCTAATTCCTGCGACATCTGCCTGTAATCAATGGAACCTCCGTTTCCGCGGACCTCATCCATCATATTGAGTGCTAACACCATCGGAATGTGCATTTCCAGAAGCTGGAGCGTCAGGTAAAGATTTCTCTCGATGTTCGTCGCATCCACAATGTTGATGATTCCATCCGGCTTCTCATTTAAGATAAAATCTCTGGTGACAATCTCCTCATTGGTATAAGGTCTGATGGAATAGATTCCGGGGAGATCTACCACGGAACAATTCTTCGTGGAGCGGATTTCCCCCATCTTCTGATCCACCGTAACGCCGGGGAAATTGCCGACATGCTGGTTAGCTCCTGTCAGCTGATTAAACAACGTCGTCTTACCGCAGTTCTGGTTTCCAGCCAATGCAAATATCATTTTTCTTCCTCCGGTTTCACTTCAATTTTCGCTGCGTCCTCCCGCCGGATCGTAAGCTCATACCCGCGGATGCGTATTTCAATCGGATCTCCCATCGGAGCCACCTTGCGCACCTCCACAGCAGTCTTCGGGATCAGTCCCATATCTAACAGCCGGCACCGCAGTGTGCCCTCTCCGCCGACCGCAGTAATAGCAGCGCGCTTTCCGATTGGCAGTTCCTCTAATGTCATATTTTCCACACACCTTTTCTCTTTTGATATTGATATTCATTCTCACTTATACTAATATGATGCTTCTGCATTGTCAACCGGCATTCCGGTGTAATGGAATTTTTTGTTTCAGGGAACACTAAAAGGAATTGCTGCAATAAGCACAGCTCTCTTTGGGGTGATAAGTAATATTATAAGAAACGCACTTGGGGATTTCATGTGGAAATGCAGAGGGAATATTCGTTGGAGAAAAATGTGAGCATTTCTTCCAGCTGAATGTTTGCATCAGATTCCGTGTCTCTTCCACGTTTTGACAATCCGCCGGGTGCATGTCCGACACACCGGAGACAATGGGCAGACTTTCTGGTGTCCCTAAGGGCACCTCTTCACAGACAATATAAAACCGCGCGAACCGAAACTCACTGCCATCTGCTATTAAAAACATGGCAGATGGCAATTCAGACATCGGCTTCGCGCGGTTATGTTTTGCTCAGAGGTGCCCATAAGGGACACACACAAAAGTCCTACAAATTGTCTTCCGGGATGCGGACATGACCCGCGGAGTGCTCCAAACTTGGAAAGACACGGATCATCGAAGATGCAAACATCCGGCTGGTTAGAAATACCACATTTTTTGAACCGAATTTTCCTCTGCATTTTCATCTGAAATCCCACTGTGTAATCTTCTGATCATATTACTTATCAAACCAAAGTACGATATGCTTATTGCGGCAGTTCCTTTTATTTTCCGCATCCCGGATCGAATTCGGGATTACACATATAAAAGTTACTGCGGTCGAGATCGTCCTGAATCATCCGAAGTCCCTCGCCGAAGCGCTGGAAGTGGACAATCTCCCGCTGACGTAAAAAGCGGATCGGGTCGCAGACCTCCGGATCCTTGACCAGACGCAAAATATTGTCGTAGGTCGTGCGCGCTTTCTGCTCCGCCGCCATATCTTCAAACAGATCGGTGATCGCATCGCCCTTAGACTGGAACTCGCACGCATTGAACGGAATGCCTCCCGCCGCCTGCGGCCAGATACCCGCCGTGTGATCCACATAGTAAGGCGCAAACCCCGCCTCCTCCAGTTCCTCCGCGCTCAGTCCTTTCGTGAGCTGACGGACGATGGAAGCAACCATCTCAAGATGCGCCAGCTCCTCTGTGCCGATATCAGTCAGCAGTCCCGCCACCTTCCGATCCGGCATGCTGTAGCGCTGCGACAGGTAACGAAACGATGCTGCCGCTTCTCCGTCCGGGCCGCCGTACTGCGACAAAATGATCTGCGCGATCTTCGCATTGGGGCTTGTGATGTTGACCGGGTACTGCAGGCGTCTCTCATAATTCCACATTAGCAGCCACCTCCTTCCCACGGCAGGGGCTGTTTTGCCCAATCCCAGTAAGCATCTGGATTTGCCGTATCAATCGTCAGCGGTCCGAATTTGTCCGCATACACCTGCATGGCATTTCTGCGCATTTCTATATGATGATTGAAGTAACAGATCGCTTCCGCATCGACGGGATGCGTATCAAGATACTCCGCGATGTCCACCACGGCAAAGCTCACCATATTGATCCAGTGCAGAAGCTGCGCCTGGTTCATCTGTGTCATCTGATTCATCAGCAACGCCTGCACCCCCTTCCCACTGCCAGAAACGGCTTATCAAGTTCTGGGAATATGGTTCCGGTTTCAAGTGCCTTATCCAGTTCGTAGGTCGTTTTAAAGTGCTGCCAGGGAACATATGCCATCGCAACCACATATTCCGGCTGTCTATCAGAAGCTGCATCCGGTTCACACGCACATCGGCTGCGCGTGTTTCCTGCTGCATTGTAATTTCTCATGCGGCTCTCCTATTATGATATCTTCCCTTTACTCTATGCCGCATCCCATTCACTTGTGCTAATCTCCCTCGTTAATTTTATCTACTGCATTTAAAATCTTCTCCATCTGGGGGCGCATGCTTCCGACCTTGTCTAAAAGCTGTTCTGCCTCCTCTTTCTGCTCGTTGACCTGCGAGAGATTGTTCTCAATCCGTGCGCGCAGCTTCTGTCTGCGCCCGATCAGTCCGTGCTTGATCTCCACCATCTCCTTGGGATCGACGAGCGCAACCGCTTGTGTTACCCACACATGCGCATCGTACAGTTGATAATTGGAGAGCATGCGCACCAGTCTGCCGTTAAAATATTCCAGATCCTCATTGGTTCTCTGATATTTCTGGCGTTCCTTGACCGCCTCCAGATAATACTGCCACTGGTTTTCCAGTTCTCCAGCACTTTTTACATGGTATTTTTCACACGCATAATCGACCGCATTGGCAACATTGATATATTTCAGCTTGACCTTGTTAAGCAGAACAATCGCACGGTTCTGGCTCCGCTCCGCCACCTGTATCTCCGACAGGTCATTCTGGATTTTCATGTAAATACCGCACACCACCACCGCAGTTGCAAAGATCAGTCCCATCCACGCATAGTAGAAATCCTTTTCCAGAATAATCTGTAAAATTCCGAACACCACCGCGAGCGTCACCGCCAGACCGACAATAATATACAGCACATTTTTTAACTTTTTCTGCTGATGGTCCAGGTATTCCTTGCGCAGATTCCACTCAGACTTTTCCCGCTCCAGATACTTCATATCCCTCTGCAGCGTGTCACGGTGCAGTTCGTTGGTCTTAAAACGTTTGATTGCCTCCGGCAGTTCGCGTTCCTGCTGCTCTAACTGTGTAAACTGCGCGTCCGACAACTTCTTGGAGGAGTTGAGAAATTCCGTGCGCGCCTTGTTTAACTGCACCACATTTACCGCGATCTCAGAAATCTTATCTCTTTCTTCCTTCGGTATCTTCTCCAGAGTCTCAATATCGTTCAGATAGGACGTCACAATCCGGTATTCTTCCTTCTCATCGTCCAGCTCCTTGGTCAACTCAATCATCTGCTCTAGGCGCTCCACCACGTACTGTTCAATCTTACCGGTATTTTTGTAATCCTTTTTTGAGAGAACCGTTGTATTTAATTCTCCCATCTTACTCTCAAAATCAGGTTCCTTTTTCTTTCTCTTCCAAAAAAACATCGTTTCACGCTTCCTCTATATTCTGCAATTTTTCCGATAGGTATCTTTCCACTCTGCAAGCATTCCTGCAATTTCATCTTCCTGCCCGTCGGCAAACAGTCCGTCCACCTGCTCTTCAAACTGACGGATCTCCTCCGTCCGGGAAAGCTCGGAAAGTCTGTGCGCCGCCTCCGCCGCCTCCTCTGCCGTCATGCCGCATTCCGCCGCCGTATTCTTGAATCCGTCATCATCGTGCAGACACCGGTACGCATAGAGACATTCGCGGAGAGATTCGGGATTCTCATTGAAGCCGTACGCCTTCCGGTAACAGTCCGCGGCTTCCCGAAACCGGAATAATCCAGTATATGCTTTTCCCATGTTGTGCCAGACATTCCCGACCAGAATCGGATTCCCTGCTTTCTGATCCGCAAGCAATGCCCTGTACGCCGAGATAGCTGCCGCATAGCGCCCGTTTGTCACATAGCGGTCAGCGCGGATCTTGCTGCACTCGTATTCGGATTTGTGTTCCAGCTCCGCGATCTGCTGCGCAATCTGCGCGATCTGCATTCTGTCACAATACCCGCTCTGCGACAGCAGACAGGTCACAAACTCGGACAGGGTGCCGCCTTTTCTCACAATCTCCCGAAGGGCATCTGCAGCATCTTTTAGTTTCAGTTCCCGTTCCAGCCAGTTGCAGAGATCCTCATTCATAAAATCACTGCGGAGCAGATAGACATTGTGGCAGATATAATAACTTAATTCCTCCAGCGAGTAAACGCCGATTGCCGCCTCCTCCACATAATATGGAAATGCCGCCATATTCTGATTGCACAGAATCAATTCTCCCATCGTCTTCTCCCACACCTCTACGGATTCTCTTCCGAAAATTCCATCCGGTAATCCCACACTTTATCCGAACTCTTAAATAATTCCCCGAATCCAAGATCCCGGATCTGGATCCAGACCTTTGTATCCGAAACCGGTTTTGCCGTGATGCGAAGCCTCGTTGCCTTGTCCGGGCGTTCCGGCAGATCCAGAAGCTTTAGCTTCTCCACCTTCGCCTCCCGGGTTCCCGGCGGCTGCAGCCAGAAATCAATCTCCGGCGTTCCCGCAAGGATCACTTCGCACATTCCCTGCGTCTCGTACCAGTTGTCCCCTGCACTGATCAGCGTATAGAACTCTGCTTTTCCCATATTCCGGACTTTTAAGCTGACATTGACTTTCATCTCATTGTCACCCAGATATACATAATCCCAGTTTTCCTGCTGTTCACTGCACAAGGCGGCGTAGCAGGCCCCCTTGGAGTACAGATTCTTCCCGACAAACGCTCTCCTGCCCTGACACAGAAACGCCACGGACTGTTTCATCCAGTCCCCGTCAAATCCGTCTCCCGTCAGGTACACCGACGAGACAATATGTCCGCGGAAGCAGTCCTTTAGAATGCCAAGAAAATTCTCGTCCCGGCTGTCCGCATTCATCCGGCGCACTTCCTCCGCCAGCGAGATCAGCTGCGGCGTCGTGCGTTTTTCCTTATATAATCTGCAGCAGCGGATATCCTCCCTGCGGTAATCGAACAGATACACGTCGTGCATCGAAAGTTCCGGCACCTGATGGTAGGCAAAATAGTAAAAACATTCTTTCCGGTCAAGCAGCTGCAGCTTTTCCCGGTCAATTCCAAGCTTCGGCGCCATCGAAAGGAACAGCTCCGTCGCCTCCCGCGACAGCTTTTCCATACAGATGACCAGCCGTTCCGGCTCCCATCTTCTGTCGGGGCCGCATGCCAGTCGTATCAGTTTTTTCAGATAGAGGGTCAGCAGTTCCTCCGCCGGATAGGTCTCCCCATCCACAAAAACCTTCTCACCGCCGACCGCCCGCGAGAGAAGTCTGCCGTTCGCCTCCTCGCCCTGTGCAATGGCATGCCGCACTGCCTCCTCGCCGACAAACCACTGCCCGATTCCTTTCTTCTTGGTAATCAGCGCCGGAATCTGATAGATTTCGCTCCCTGCAATCGCAGAAAAGGTCTCCGGTTCTTTCTTATTCAATTCATAGCTGCTGATCACAGCGTACTGGTCATCCAGATCGATTCCCAGATAAAACCGGTGTTCCATATGTTCCCCTCTCTGTGCTACAATAGCCGGTATGCCTCTTCCGTCACTTTTGTCATGCCATAATAGCGCTTCATCTTCCCGGCAAGCTTCTCTCTGTCATCGAGCGTACACGCCAGCAGCATCTCATTCAGCCATGCGTAGCGGTCTCCGCTGCCCTCTTCCATAATATCCCCGTTGCCCAGGCAGCCGCTCGCCCCGATCTGCCCGTCCGCGGTCTGGCTCTCCAGGATATAATACTGAACCTTCTCCCCGAAGAACAGGATAAAGTCTTTTACATAGATTCCGTCATACATTTCCGTCAATTCATCCGCAAGATATTCCTGCTGTGCCTCCAGCCGGTAATGAACCTCGATCTGCTGCCCCGGCGCGGTGTGATATTCCAGAAAGAACTTATCTGTAAGCTGATATTTGCGCAGCAGCTTTTCGTCGAACTTCCGGAAAAATGCAAAATACAGATTATGCCGGATGCAGGTGTCAAGAAGCTCGTCCGCGATCTTTCTGTCACGCTCCGACAGGTGATTCTCCGAGAGATATTTTAGCAGTGCAATCCGGCAGACGCGGTTTAGATCGCCCCCGGTCAGATAACGCTCCCTGATCTGGCGGAACACATGCTCCGGCACGACGGCGTCCTCCGTGAGATACATATTGGCAAAATAAGAGAGATACGCCATGCAGACCAGATCTCTGCCGCCCCCTGCGCAATAACTTTCGTAGATCTCTTCCATATGCGGCGTGTAATCGGTCGTATAGAGCATCTGTGTCAGAATCCGCTCTTCCAGATCAAACGTGTCGATCTGAAATTCGCCCGCAGCTTTCCACAATTCCGCCATCTGCTTGGTCGGCCCATTAAAATACTTGCAGAGGTAAATCAGCATGACATCGCTGTATTTTCCCTGCCGGAAGGTGCTCTCCGCAAATCCCAGCAGAAAATCATCCTCCTCATAGCCGTGATCCGCGATCGCATAGCTGCAGAGGGAGACGCGCCACTCCGTCTTCAGATAATCGTAGCCGTCGATCTGCACCATCTGATAGGCCTTCTCATAGAGGTGGTTCTCCGTCAGAAGCGCGGCCATCTGCCTGCGCACACTCACGTCGGAAAGTGCCTCCGCGAGCTGCCCCTTCATCAGATCCAGTTCCCCCTCCGAATAGGAAAAATCCCTGCCGTCTTTTTTCTCGTAAGAAATCAGCGCAAGTGCAAGTCTGACGAGATAGGTTCTGGAAAGTCTGCCTGACTGCAGCAGCTGCAATGCATAGGTCTTCTCGGTATCGCTCCATGCCTCCAGCTCCATATGCCTGCTCATATACCAGAGCAGATAGGCGTTCTCCCCCGGTGCAAGCGAGAGACACTGACCCACATACCGCTCCGGATACATCAGCGCCTCATCCTGGTATACCACACTCGAACAGAACCGGTTGCCGTTCGTATCTTCCAGCACAATGCTATACTGTGGCGTATACGCCTTAAAATAGGCGGTTCCGTTCACAAACGACACGCTCTGCGGCATTTTCATCTCCTCATGCCAGATGATGGCTCGGGCGATCTGACGGTTGGTGCAGCTGATTCTGTGTGTGAACAAAAGCGGCGCCAGACTGTGTGCCAGTTCTTCATCCAGTATACCCTTGGGCAGCATCTCATCGTAGATCACCGCCAGATGATCGTTGATGTGCCCCGCCTCGATCTGTGCCATTGCAAACTGCTCCATCGTGCGCTGATATTTCTGGTATACCTCCGGCTGTTTCGTTCTGGCTGCTATGATATTGACAAACAAGACCGCCTTCTGCGTATAGGAAAGCGTACTGTCATACTGGAAATACATCTGAATCATGCGCGGAACTCCGCCCACCTCACGCGCATCCAGCGACATCAGATACGCCTCATAGAGTCCTGTAAGCCTTATCTTCTGCTCGATTCCGAGCTCATACCACCGGTGGTACTCGGTTTCGTAACACTGTGTGCGGATCAGATATGCACAGATGGCAGAAAGCATCTCCTCCTCCGGCTCCACCTGATACGCCGCCTCTAAAATCTCGTACAGTACCCGCGACTTCTCACGCACCTCCGGCAGCAGATGCCTGATCTGCTGTGCAAGTTCCTTTGTGAGGACTCCCTGGCGCATCGCCCACCGCAGGACTTTCAATTCATACGTTCCCAGTCTGGTTAAAAGATAGGGATCCTGCCAGATCAGATAATAGCTTTCCAGATAGAGATACGGGCTGCTGCATCCGCCCTCGATCCATGCTTCAATCGCCTTATACTTTCTTGGACTGCTGTAATAGTAGGATTCCCGCAAAAACAAAAGAATCCAGAACAACAGCGAACTCTTCGGATTCTTCTTAAAAAGGAGTTCAATCTCATCCGTCAGCTTATCGACATAGGACGGTTCCCTCTCAATCAGTGTGCACAGATACAGATAGTATCCCCATTCCGGCGTCTCCCTGTCCCTGCAGCCGCGCTTATAATCCTCCATAATCCACGAAGCTTCCTGCTTCTGCCGGTTCACAATCAACGCCTGCGCTTTCATCAGCGCATACATCTCACACTCCGGTTCCATTGCCATCATATGATCCAGGAGCTCCACGGACTGATTCGCCCATGCGCCGGTCACAATCTTTTTCAGCCGGTAATCAATATATAGCTGTGCAAGCCGCATCCGTCCGCGCTGTAATTCCAGATGCTCCTCCGATACGGCTTTTGCGCCGTCCGTCGTGGCGCACACTTCAAACGTAAGCGTCTGCTCCGGCAGGACAATCGAAAGTCTTCCAAAATTCTTCCCGGCATGCATGGCAGCTTTTTTCACATAATATGGCACTTCCAGTGTGCTTCCGATAAAATCCTCATCCGTCAGCTGACTCTTTTCCGGCAAAAGAAACGGCGCGTCCGACTCAATCGAAATGGAGAGATAGCCCCACTCATCCCGGTGCAGCTTCAGGCTCTCCCTGCGGTCGCCGGCGACCTGCTCGAATGAGGCATGATCCGCAAGAAGCGTAACCGCAACCGGCTTTTTCTGTCTGCACCCGCGCAGATATTCCTCCACCTTCTGCCATGACGCCGTGCCGTCCGCCTCCCCGTCATAGAGAAGACGCTCCCTGACCTCGGAGGGCTTTAGTATATTTTTAAAATGACCGGAATAAAACAGATGATATGCCTCCTGGGCACTGCTTTTTGCCAGTCCCGTAAAATCGTTCAGATTCTTAATGCGTCCCGCAGAAGTATCCGCATACAATCTGGATACAGACACAACAAAAGAAAGGTTATATTCTCCCTGGTTGCAGATTAGAAAAAAATCCCCCTTGACAATATCCCCTTCGATCAGTCCATTGCTATGAAATTGGTACCGGATCCGCACCTCTTCCCCCTCAAACTGGGGTGTCAGACATTCCATTCTGGAATCAGAGGTATAGACTACTCCCCGAAACGGCACATGGTTCGTACTTGTGATAATGAAATCTCCGGTGTAATCTCTACCCTCCGTCACCTCAATGTCGACTTTATCTGCAGAAAAAGAAAGAAGCGGTCTGGCGTATTGGAACTTTCCCCTTGCTAGCTGTTGTATCCGTTTACGCAAATTGACACCTGCTTTTCTATTGCTTTTTTGAACGCAATGACTATAATAGATTATAAACTAATTTGGAGGAGTAATCAATGATAAAACACAAGGACCATTTTCATGGAAGTGATCTCGAGAAAATAGAAGAAATCTACGGCATTAAAAAGGAAGAAATCGTCAGTTTTTCCGCCAATGTCAATCCGTTAGGAGTATCTCCGCTGTTAAAACACACGCTGTCCGATCAGATCGACGCCATTACCAGCTATCCGGACAGGGAGTACACTTCTCTGCGCAGATGCATCGCTGCATACTGCGGAACCGAGACTGAGAATGTCATTGTCGGAAACGGCTCCACCGAGCTGATCTCCCTTTTTATTCAGGTCGAGCATCCGAAAAAGGCCCTTGTCATTGGTCCTACTTACTCTGAGTACGAACGTGAAATCGCGCTGGGCGGCGGCACCACACTCTATTATCCGCTGCGGGAAGCCGATGACTTCAAGCTCAATGTCGAGGATTTTCTCTCGCACTTAAATGAGAGCATTGATCTTCTCGTCATCTGCAATCCCAACAACCCGACTTCCTCCTCGATCCCGCGCAGCGACATGCGCCACATCTTAGACGTCTGCAAGCAGTACGACATCTATGTCATGGTAGATGAGACTTACGTGGAATTCGCCGATAATATGGCAGAACTCACGGCAGTTCCGCTGACAAATTATTATAACAACATCGTGATTCTCCGCGGCACCTCCAAGTTCTTTGCCGCTCCGGGACTGCGTCTCGGATACGCCGTCACAGGCAACCGCGATCTGATCAAGTCCATCAATACACGCAAGAATCCGTGGACGATCAATTCTCTTGCTGTCATCGCCGGTGAGACAATGTTCACCGACAGCGCCTACATCAAAGAGACCAAATCGTTGATCTCCTCCGAGCGCGCCCGCCTGTGTAAGCTTTTTAATAAGAATCCGGACTTCAAAGTATACGATCCAAGTGCCAACTTTGTTCTGGTGCGCATCCTGCGCGAAGATCTCACCTCGCAGGATCTGTTTGACCGCGCCATCCGGCAGAAAATGATGATCCGCGACTGTTCGACGTTTCCGTTCCTGGATAATAAATACATCCGGCTCTGCTTTATGAGACCAGAGGACAACGACCGTCTGATCCGCTGCCTCTTCCATCAGAATTAAAAAAAGCGGGATCCGTGATATTGTGAGATTACCCGAGAACCGAAAGTTCCGGAATAGAACAGACGGGGGCAAATTCTTTGAAGCAAAATTCATGTATTTCTTCCATGCCGCAGCTGGCATCCCATTCCGTGTCTCTTCCACGTTTGGACACTCACGGAGTGTGTCCGACAAGCCACAGACAATGGGCGGACTTTCTGGTGTCCCTAATGGCACCTCTTCACAGACAATATAAAACCGCGCGAACCGAAACTCGCCGGCATCTGCTATTGAAAATAAGGCAGATGCCGACTCAGACATCGGCTTCGCGCGGTTATGTTTTGTTCAGAGGTGTCCACAAGGGACACACACAAAAGTCCTAAAATTGTCTGCCGGCTTGCGGACACAGTCCGTGGAGTGTTCCAAACTTGGAAAGACACGGATCATCGAAGATGGCAAGCGCGGCATGGTTAGAAATACCGGATTTTGCGGTCAGAATTGCCGCCGTCCGTTGTATCCGGAACTTCCAGTTATCTGTTTTTTGCAATATCACGGATCCCGCTTTTCTTTTTATGTAAACTGCTTCATCTCGTCAGTTCTGCCTCGGATCGTTCCGATGGCCCCCTTTACTTCCTCCGCATAGTTCCGGTTCTGCTCGCTTATCTCACGCACCTGCTCGGCGCTTGCAGTCACTTCCTCTGTCGCTGCAGACAGCTGTGAGATATTCTCCACAATACGGTTGTTGGAATCCGACAGTCCTGTGATCTGTCCCGCGATCTCATTGATATCTCCGATAAGCTGTGACATATTTTCATTCAGACGTTCAAAAGACTCTGCCGCAACCGCAATCTTCTCATTCTGGCTCTCTGTCGCTTCCACCGAAGACTCCACCGAAGTCATAACGTCGCGTGCATTTTCATTCAGCTCGTTGATGATCGTGGTAATCTCCTCCGTGGACTTCTTCGTCTGCTCGGCAAGCTGTCTGATCTGTTCAGCAACCACGGCAAATCCGCGTCCTGCCTCACCGGCTCTCGCACTCTCAATGGATGCGTTGAGTGCCAGCAGGTTCGTCTGGTTGGAGATATTGAGGATCATGCCTGCGATCTCCTCGACCTCCTTGGTCTTATTCTGCAGGCGTGTCATGGACTCCGTCACTTCATGATTCGTCGCCGCAATCTGCTCGGACTGGTTCTTCAATTCTTCCATTACCTGCAGATTCTCCTGAATATTCTCATTGGAATCCGTCGCCACATCCACCATCTTTCTGGAGCGCTCGCCCGTCTCGTCAATAGCCGACTGGATACTCTGTGTCATATTATTCTGCTCTTCGATATTCTTCGCCGTCGTGTTGGTTGCGGAAGAAATCTCCTGCATGCTCTGCGCAACTGTCTCCGAAGTGTGCACCAGTTCATCCACAAGACTGGTACTCCTCTCAGACTCATCCCGCACAGTCTTTGAGATGTCAAGGATTCCTTCCAGCATCACCTTCTGTTTCTCACCCTCGGACGCTGCAGAACCCAGTGCATGATCGCTGAATGTCTTGGCTATGCTGCCCACCCGGTACATAATGAAAAATAACAGATACACACATAATACCCGGCACAAGCTGTCCACATCCTGCAAACCAATCCCCTTGATTACACGAATGACCTCCACCAGTGTAAATAACGCCGTAAAAGCGATACAGGTCTGTTTATATCTCTTCATATCATAATACGGAATCTGCAATGTCAGAATGGCAATAAGTGCAAAATAGATAAACTCTGCATCTGTCTGCATTCCAATCAACGCAAATTCTACGCCGACACCGATGGCAACAACCCTCTTTAATCTCACATCAGACTTATTGCGCAGATAAAACGCCAGTTCAACCACCGCAAATAAAATAATCAGCACAACATTTCCGACCGCCGTACCGACTGCAATGCTCTTGCTCGCAAGCTTCGCCAGCAGATACACCCCAAACAGTACCCATAAAATAACCACTGCAAAAATATAAAATGTATTCATATAGCGGTAGCGTTCACTCTTATCTTTATAAATGTAATTCCTGTCTGAACCCGATGTCTGACCCATAGTCTTACTCCCTCCTGTCACTCTTTCTCTATCGATTCAAAATCTTTTTTTATTATAGTTCATTTCTCCTATTTTTTCTACTGTTTTTCAATTATTTTGACTAATTTTTTACACATTCCTTATCCTCGCGCAACACAACGCATCCGCTTCTTTTCCGTAAGCTGCGGCGGGTTGCTCCAGCGACATAATTCTACTCCGACGCAGTGAGATCCTGCCGAAGGGCTTTTTCATTCATAGGACGTAATTTCCTATGAAAAAATCCGGCGGATACTTCCGCCGGATCTCTCATCCCCACTCTTTTTCATATGCCGTATACAAAAACTCCACGCAGCCGTCTACGCGGTACAGCCTGAAATTCTGTAAAAACAAAAGTGCCGCCTCGTACATTTTTTCATCCTGCTCGTCCGCAAGGCTTCCCTCAAGCAGATAACTCATGCCGTTGTGGTATTCCCGTCCGTCCTGTATCGTGTAGTGGCGCCACAGTTCTTTTCGTTGCGCGCATGCGGTCTGCTCCCGCATAAGCGTCTCCAGAAACTGTACGCACGGTCTTTCCGCCTCGCTGTAATGATTCCGGTACAGATACACAAAATGGTGCGGCGGTTCGATTCCGGGATTCTTCAAGCCATACTGGTTGACCGGATAATTGTCCTTCTGCTGCACCCAGCCAAACACCCCGTGAAATGTCAATCCGCCAACCGCCGCAAACTGCGTCCTCTGCTCTAATTTCTCCGGGGAGGATACCTTCTCTCCCAGTTCCGCTGCAATTCTTCCGGCAACCACAAAAAGCCGTCTGTGCATCTGTGCACAGCGGTAAAAATACCAGGCGTCATAGTACGTCGTGCCGGACCAGCTTAAGCCGCAGCGCGCCGTCAGGCGCTTTCCCGCTCTTTCCATGGAAAATACACTCATCCGCGCATTGGCACGCAGGAAAAATTCAAGGACAGTCTCCGTGATTTGCGGCTCCGTCTTCCTGCCGGTGCCGCCTCCCGTGTCCTTACACTTCTGGCAGCACAGGCCAAACAGCTCTCCCACACCGTCCTCGTCCAGCTTTTTTTCGTGATAGTCCCGCAGGATGGCATTGGCAATCTGATAGAGAATGTTGGCTTTCCACTTCCCCACCATGCGCACGACCCCCATGATATCCTCATAGGATTCACACCAGAGTTCCTCCGGATCCTCCGAATGTTCAAAGGTGTCTCTTCCAGGGCGGATCCAGCTCTCGCCGTCGACTGCCGGTCTGGCTTTTTCCCCTTCCGCCTCCCGCTCCTTCGCCTCTTTGAGCAATGACTCCAGAAAGAGAACGCTCCACTTTTTTCTGCCGGTCTTCTCCGGAATCCCGTCTGCTGCGCTGACCTTTTTTGTCTTTACCTGCTCTGCTTCCATTCCTAACCTTTCGCATTGTAGCGGCTGCCGGTCTGCCGCGTCTGATTACTGTCCGACGCATAGCGGCTGTAATTGCCGCTGGTCGTATAAGAAGTTGCAAAAAGCGCTGCCGCCTGTTTTCTGCAGTTGCTCTTCACACCCGAAGCCAGCACCTGCACGCGGTTCGACAGCGTGCTCTTATCCCCGAAAATCTTCTGCACCGCCTCCGGTTTTACTGTCTGAAACACCGTCTTATCAAACGACAGCGTGCCGTCTTTCTCCTGCGTGATTCCGATCTGTTTCAGGGCGGTCTCCCGCGCGGAAATCTCCGTTTTCAGCTTCTTTGCATACGTCTCGTCCACACTGTCCGACAAGTCACCAATCTTGCGGATCATCATATTGTAATCGGATACAAAACTTTCCATTTCCTTCGTAAGCTGCTTTCCGGCGTCCTCTCCCTCCTGGTAAAGGGATTTTTCTCCCTCCTCCAGAAAACGCTTCATATGCGTCTCCACACGCTCCGCCGCCAGTCCCGTGATCTCATAATCGTAGCTTTTTTTCTGATTCTCCACGATTTTGTCACCGGATACGGCTGTCCCGTTTTGAAACTGATTTAAAAACTGCATCCACGCAGATGTCCTGTAGTTTTTACTCTTTGGCGCGCTCTGCGTCGTTCCTTTGGATGATGCGCGTGTCTTTGTGCTGCTGGAAAACGCACGCATCTTTGCCAGCCGGTTGTTCCTCGCCCCCAGAATGGCAGACTGGTCTCTGTTATAAATTCTCATACTCATTTTCTCCGTTTCTTTTCTGTATCCCTATCGTTCGTTAAGATACGTCTCATAAGCCGACGCAAAATCATTAAACTTCTGTTTCGCCATCAGAATGGACTCCCCGTTCTTCAGCAGGATCGTTCCCACCTCAAAACTTTTTACCGCGGCAAAATTCACCAGATACCCGCGATGGCAGCGGAAAAACCCGTTGCCTAAAATTTCTTCCACCTCCTTCATTCTGGCATAATATGCAATGATTCCCGTGTTTGTGTGAAGCACCACCTTACGCCCCACACTCTCTGCATAGAGAATGGTTTTCTGATCCACACAGCAATAGGTTCCGTCTGTTTTAATCAGCAGCGGGCGCTTCCTTTCTGCCCCTGCTTTTCTCTGTTTCAGTTCTCCCGCATTGTCAAACGCTTTTCTGCGGAACCATACTGGAATCTTTTTCTGGCACTCCTCTATGCCACTATCCGAAAGGAAAAGAACATCCGGCATTGTGCCGCTTCCCTCAATTTCATCTCCGCAAAGAATCTGTACATCCTCTCTTACATATTCGCCTTCCATCTCTTTTAAATACTTACGCACGGATGCCTCATTCCCGCACGCCGCAATGTATAACACTCATATTCCTCCCCGCTTTCGCATCCATGCTCTGTTTTCTACTTTATATATCGGTCATATTTTTCATTCTTTTATTTTTCGTAACGAAATACGCTGTTTTTGTCATCAAAAAACAGTTGACACGCTTACTGTATTATTGTATTATCTTATTAGTACAGATGATTTAGTAGAAAGGAGATGACACTATGGCATGGACCCTTGATTCTGATCGTCCCATCTTTTTACAGATTGTGGAACGAATCCAGACGGACATCGTTTCCGGCCGCTACCAGCCGGGAGATAAGCTTCCGTCTGTACGCGATCTCGCAGCGGAAGCATCCGTCAACCCGAACACCATGCAAAAGGCCTTTGCAGAACTTGAACGCACCGGTCTGGTCTATTCCAGGCGGACCAGCGGACGTTTTATCACGGAGGATTGTCATATGATAGAACAGTTAAAAACCTCTCTCGCTACCGAGAAAATGGAAGAATTTTTAGCACAGATGCGGCAGCTCGGCTTTCAGAATGATGAAATCCTGTCGCTCATGAATCAGACGATGAAAGGGGAAAAACAATGAGTACCTTGTTGGAATGTAAAGATCTGACCAAATGTTACGGCAAAAAAACCGCCATCGACCATATCAACCTCGCCATTGAGAGCGGACATATCATCGGTCTGCTCGGACCGAACGGAAGCGGCAAAACCACTCTGATCAAGATGATCAACGGTCTGCTTGCCCCCACCTCCGGTTCCATCTTCATGCAGCAGAATCCGATCGGCGCAGAGAGTAAGAAGCATATCTCCTACCTGCCGGATCACACTTATCTGAATATGAACGAGCGGGTTCGCGATATTATCCGGTATTTTTCCGATTTCTATGAAGATTTTGATGAGAAGCGTGCCTACGACATGTTGGGAAAACTTCAGATTGACGCCTCGGATCGTTTGAAGACCATGTCCAAGGGAACCAAAGAAAAAGTGCAGCTGATTCTCGTAATGAGCCGTCATGCGGATCTGTATATTTTAGATGAGCCGATCGCAGGCGTCGATCCGGCAGCACGCGATTTTATCTTAAATATCATCCTGTCGAATTACGAACCGGAGGCTTCCATTCTGATCTCGACGCATCTGATCGCCGACATCGAGAATATTCTGGATGAAGTCATCTTCATCGATCACGGTCAGATCCGGCTCACCGCATCCGTGGATGATATCCGTATGAACAACGGTAAGTCCGTCGATGCACTTTTCAGGGAGGTATACAGATGTTAAAAAAATTATTTAAATATGAATTTAAGAGCACGGCAAAGATCATGTTGATCCTGTACGCCATTCTGATCATCACCACCTCCGTAGGTTCCGTGGTGCTGTATTCCTTAGATCTGGATCAGGCGGGTGAAAGCAAACTGGCATCCATTCTGTCCGTCTCCGCGATTGTCCTTTATATCCTTGCCATTTTTGCTGTCCTTATCGTGATGTACGTGTACCTGTGTGTCCACTTCTACCGCACGATGTATTCTGCCCAGGGATATCTGACACACACGCTCCCGGTAAAAACACTTGCTCCTTTTCACGTAAAACTGATAACCTCCTTCGTGTGGATGTTTCTCTCCATGGCTCTGATGACTGCCTCCATCGTGGCGCTTATCGCCAGCGCCTCCCACGGAACCGCATGGCAGGATTTTACTTCCGCCTGGGAGGAGTTATTCGGTCAGGACGTATTTTCCTTCCATTTCATCTTCCAGATGGTATTGGGCGTAATCTGCTCCTGCTTAACCTACCTGCTCTGGGTGTTTGCAAGCGCTTCGATCGGACAGCTTTTCTCCAGCAATAAAGTGGCTGCCTCCCTCGTCGCGGGCATCGTCCTCTATTTTATGCAGCAGATTTTCTCCATGATCCTCATGTTTGGAACCGGTATATTCCAGTCGGGAGATAATTCCGTGAATTTCTTTGCCGTTACCACAACGATCGACAATACGACCACATCGACGGCAAGTATCCTGCCGAGTTCACTGTTTGCCACCAGCAACATTTACTCGATCATCGTCATTGTCATTTTGTACCTGGTGTGCGCCAGAATCATCACAAAACATCTGAATCTCGAATAACGTTCTATCAGGGGCTGCCACTTAAGACCGGCAACGCCTCTGGATGTGATAAGTAATATTATCAGAAGATCACACCGTGGGATTTCAGATGGAAATGTAGATGGGATATTCGTTGGAGAAAAATGTGAGTATTTCTTCCAGCTGAATGTTTGCATCGAATTCCGTGTCTCTTCCACGTTTGGACACTCACGGAGTGTGTCCGACAAGTCGCAGACAATGAGCGGACTTTCTGGTGTCCCTAATGGCATCTCTTCATAGACAATATAAAACCGCGCGAACCGAAACTCGCCGGCATCTGCTATTGAAAATATGGCAGATGCCGGCTCAAACATCGGCTTCGCGCGGTTATGTTTTATTCAGAGGTGCCAATAAGGGACACGCACAAAAGTCCTAAAATTGTCTGCTGACTTGCGGACACAGTCCGTAGAGTGCTCCAAACTTAGAAAGACACGGATCATCGCGGATGCAAACATTCTGTTGGTTAGAAATTCCACATTTTTTGAACCGAATTTCCATCTGCATTTCCACATGAAATCCCCAAGTGTGCCTCTTATAATATTACTTATCTAATATTTCTTATGCATGAAAGGAGGCTGCCACTCATGTGACAGCCCCTTCCCGAATCTATTACGTATTTATTTTGTGTTCAAGTATGCGTCAATTCCCTTCGCAGCCGCTTTTCCTGCACCCATTGCCAGGATGACCGTTGCAGCTCCTGTCACGGCATCTCCACCGGCAAACACACCACTCTTGGATGTAGCACCGTTTTCTTCCTCTGCCACGATACACTTTCTGCGGTTCGTCTCAAGTCCCTTTGTCGTGGAAGAAATCAGCGGGTTCGGAGAAGTTCCGAGCGACATGATGACCGTGTCCGCCTCAATCTCATACTCAGACCCCGGAATCTCCACCGGACTTCTTCTGCCGGAGGCATCCGGCTCGCCAAGTTCCATCTTGATGACTCTCGCGCCTTTTACACAGCCGTTCTCATCCACTAAAAGCTCCGTCGGATTCTGTAACAGGTCAAAAATAATGCCCTCCTCCTTTGCATGATGCACCTCTTCCTTACGCGCCGGAAGTTCTTCCTCACCGCGCCGGTACACGACATGTACTTCCGCACCAAGACGCTTAGCTGTTCTCGCAGCGTCCATTGCCACGTTACCGCCGCCGACAACGATCACTTTCTTTCCCGCCTTGATCGGAGTATCGTACTCCTCTAAAAATGCCTTCATGAGGTTGTTTCTCGTCAAAAATTCATTTGCCGAAAATACGCCCATTGCCTGCTCGCCCGGAATGCCCATAAAACGCGGAAGACCCGCGCCGGAACCGATAAATACCGCCTCAAATCCCTCGTTCTCCATCAGCTCATCGATCGTGACGGATTTGCCGATGACAACGTTCGTCTCAATCTTCACGCCGAGCGCCTTGACATTCTCCACTTCCGCTGCAACGACCTTCTGCTTCGGCAGACGGAATTCCGGAATACCATAGACAAGCACGCCGCCCGCCTCATGCAGCGCTTCAAAAATGGTCACGTCATAGCCCAATTTTGCCAGATCACCGGCACAGGTAAGTCCTGCAGGACCGGAACCGATGACAGCCACCTTATGACCGTTCAACTTCTCTGCCTTCTTCGGCTTGATGCCATGCTCTCTCGCCCAGTCTGCTACAAAACGCTCCAGCTTGCCGATCGCAACCGCCTCGCCCTTGATGCCGCGGATACACTTTCCTTCACACTGGTTCTCCTGCGGACATACACGTCCACAGACTGCCGGAAGTGCGGATGACTCACTGATAATGTGGTAAGCCTCCTCAAAATTGCCCTCTTTTACCTGCGCGATAAACGCCGGAATATTGATGGATACCGGACAGCCCTTCATGCACTGTGCATTTTTGCAGTTTAAGCAGCGCGCTGCCTCCGCCATTGCCTCCTCGGCATTATATCCCAAACATACCTCCTCAAAGTTCGCTGCTCGCACCTGTGGGTCCTGCTCACGAACCGGTACTCTTGTCATTACGTCCATAGGAACCTCCATACTCTGTATTTTCTATCCGGCAGACGCACTCATTCTCTCTGCCTCCGCCTTCTAACGATCACATCTGCCTTCTCAGCCGCACTGTCCGCAGCCGCCGTGATGGGTATCTCCCTCCGTCAGCTTTAACATCGCTCTGCCCTCTTCTGTCTTATATTGCTGCTGGCGCTTCATCGCCTGGTCGAAATCCACCAGATATCCGTCGAATTCCGGTCCGTCCACGCAGGCGAACTTCACTTCGTCGCCGACAACCAGACGGCATGCGCCGCACATTCCGGTACCGTCCACCATGATCGGGTTCATGGAAACCACCGTCGGAATTCCCAGTTCCTTTGTCAGCTTACAGACAAACTTCATCATAATCATCGGGCCGATTGCCACACAATGATCATAGCGCACGCCCTGATCCCAGAGTTCCTGCAGCTGCGCCGTGCCGGTTCCGTGAAAGCCGTAAGAGCCGTCATCCGTCGTCACATAGAGATTCGCTGCCACTGCCCGCATCTCATCCTCAAGAATCAGAAGATCCTTATTGCGGGATCCCATAATCACATCACAGTCCACACCATGCTCATGCAGCCACTTTACCTGCGGATACACCGGTGCGGTACCGACGCCGCCCGCGATGAACACAATCTTTTTCTTCTTCAGTTCCTCGATATCCTCATCTATCAGATCAGAAGGACATCCAAGCGGTCCCACGAAATCTGCGAACGCATCCCCCTGCTCCAAGGATACCATGCGCTGTGTGGAAGCTCCCACCGTCTGAAATACGATCGTGATCGTACCGGCTTCCCTGTTATAATCACAGATTGTGAGCGGAATACGCTCCCCCTGCTCATCAATCTTGACAATGACAAACTGTCCCGGTTCGCAATACTGTGCAACACGCGGTGCCTTGACATCCATCAGATAGATCTTGTCTGCCAGCTTTTCTTTTTTAACAATCGGATACATAATTTCCTCCTCGCCCTTTGTACTATCTTAATATAATAAAGGAAAAGCCCCTACATTTCAACGGCTTTTCCCATATTTTCTGTTTATATCTGCTATTCCGACTTCGTTTCGGACTGTATGTGACGTTTTTTCTCCCTGCGCCCTACTCCTGTGTCTCCACTTTGGAAAATAGGATACGGTCGTTATCGAGCGCCTTTCCCGCGCGGAGCGCAAACTGCTCCAACAAGTCATCCACCGACATCGCCGCACGTTCCTCTCCCGCAACGTCCAACACAATGTTTCCCGCGTTCATCATCAATGTCCGGTTGCCGAGCGTCAGCGCCTGGTGCATGTTGTGCGTCACCATCAGACAGGTGATCTGCCGCTCTGCCACAATCTGTCTGGTCAGATGCAGCACCTTCTCTGCCGTCGCCGGATCGAGCGCTGCCGTGTGCTCATCCAGAAGAAGAATTTTCGGTGTGACCATCGTCGCCATGAGAAGTGTGAGTGCCTGGCGCTGACCGCCGGAGAGAAGTCCCACCGGCTGTTTCATGCGGTCTTCCAATCCCATGTCAAGCAGCGCCAGCTGCTCTCTGAATTTTTTCTTATCCGCCGCGTTGATCCTGCTGAAATATGCATTCCGGGAGGTTGTCGTCCGAAGATAGGCGAGCGCCATGTTTTCCTCGATCGTCATGTGCGGCGCCGTTCCCTTTAACGGATCCTGAAACAGATGACCGATCACTTTGCTTCTCACATGCTCCTGCTGATAGGTAATATCCTCCCCGCCGAGCATGATCAGACCGCGGTCCGGGAAAAAAGCTCCGGTGATTGCATTGAACAGGGTAGATTTTCCTGCGCCGTTGCTGCCGACGATCGTTGCGAAATCTCCGGCGCCAAGCGTCAGATTGACGCCGTTTAGGGCACACTTTTCACTGACGGTGCCGGGATTAAAGGTCTTGCTGACATTTTTCATAATCAGCATGGATTCTCTTTCTGCTGCCATATCACGCATTTCCTCCTTTTCCCATCCGTTCTTCTCGCAGTAATTCCGCAATATACTGCTCATTCTCCGCTTTTGCCGCCCGTTTCTGCCGGTAGAACACCGCCTGCTTCTTCAGGTACGGGAAAGCGATCGCCACCGCCACAATAATGGAGGACACCAGCTTTAAGCACTCTGCCGGGACATTCAGGCGAAGCGCCACCGCCACGATAAAACGGTATAGACAGCTTCCCAGAATCACGCCGATGACCCGCTTTAACATGCTGCCCTTTCCGATGATCGTCTCTCCGATAATCAGGCTGGCGAGCGCGATCGTCACCATGCCGGTTCCAAGGTTAATATCACAGGACTTCTGGTACTGCGCGAGCAGTCCGCCGGAGAGTCCCGTCAGCGCATTGGCGACGCACAGACCGATCGTAATCATCATTCCCGTATTGATACTGGATGCCCGCACCATATCCGGATTATCCCCGGTTGCCCGGATGGAAAGTCCGAGTCTCGTATTTAAAAACAGAGAGATCAATACGCCGACCAGTGCGACAATCACTGCCGCCACGATCAGCTTATACCAGGTTCCGCCGATCGCGTCTTTTGCCCATGTAAATACGGAATCGCAGGCAAACAGATTCAGGTTGGAGGCGAATCCCATCACCGCAATATTGATCGTGTAAAGTCCGGTGTTGACAATGATTCCTGCCAGAATCGACTGTATGCCGAGTCTGGTCTGCAAAAATGCCGTCACAAAACCGGAACACACACCGGCAGCCATCGCCGCCAAAAGTCCGAGTACCGGATGTCCTGCCAGCGTAACCGAAGCGCACACTGCACATCCCAGCGTAAAACATCCGTCCGTTGACAGATCCGCTATATTTAAAATACTAAACGAAATGAACAGTGCAAGCGCAACCAGTGCATAAATAAATCCCAGTTCCTGTGCACTCTGCACGATCGATAAAGTGATGATTGATCCCATATTATTCAAACTCCTCTGCCGTTACTGTCTCAATAACTTCCGAACACATATCTTTAAACATGGAGTAGTCCAGTCCAAGTGCTTCTGCCGTCTCTGTATTTACGGTCACAATTCCGCGCTCCAAGGTCTCGATCGGAGTTGCCGCCGGATCGGCTCCGTTTACCAGAATATCGACTGCCATATCGGCTGTCTTTGTACCAAGCTCCTCATAATTGACTCCGTAACCGCAGAATGCTCCGTTTAATGCGAAGGAGTCCGCTCCTGTGTAGTGCGGGATTCCCGCATCGATGAACTTCTCAAAGATGGAAAGTTCTGCCGTCATGACGGTGTTGTCCTGCGGGGTAAACACTGCGTCTACACCCTCTGCCACCAGGGCATCTGCTGCCGCCTGCACCTCCGCAGAGGTCGTACCGGTCTTCTCCACATAGGCGATTCCCTTCTCATCGCAGTATGCCTTTGCGTCCTCAATCGCACCAAGGGAGGAAGCCTGACTCTTATCATAGAGCAGTCCGACCTTTGCGGTATCCGGATTTGCCGCCAGCATCAGATCAAAAATCGCTGCCGTGTCGATGGCATCTGACGTTCCTGTAATATTGGAACCCGGTGCGTTCACATCTGCCGCCAGTCCGGCGCCCACCGGATCCGACACCGCGGAAAATACAACCGGAATCTGATTCTCCTCGGTCGCACTCTGCATCACGACTGCGGTCGGCGTCGCAATCGGGATAATCAGATCCACATCATCCGCCACCAGATCCGCTGCAATCTGTGTCAGAATCGACTGATCTGCCTGCCCGTTGAACGTGTAATCCGCATAATCAAAGGTAACTCCGAGCTCTGCTCCTTTTGCTGTGAGTTCCGCTTCAATCGCTTTTTCAATCTGATTTAAGGAAGCATCATCCACATACTGTACAATACCGACTTTATATACGGTTCCCTCCGCCGCTGTCTGGTCTGCCTCTGCCTTCTGTATCTCCGCCTGCGCGTCTCCTCCTGCCTCATTGGTCAATTCCACGGTCGTACCGGAGCCGGAACTGCTTCCGCAGCCTGCCACCGCTGTTGCCACCATCGTCATTGCAAGAACTGCTGTCATCATTTTCTTTTTCATAATCATTTCCTCCTTTTTCCTATTACATAAAAAAAGCCGTCTCAAGCTATTGCTTGAGACGGTAATAAACTAATATTATCGCGGTACCACTCATCTTGACAAAATGTCCACTCACTTCATGCACTATCATACATGCCGGATGGATAACGGGTCCGGTTCCCGGCGGCTCCTACCTGCGTATCCACTGTTCAGGCCGCCCTCAAAAGTCCATTCAACAAATCCCTCCATACTGCAATCCCACCGCCTGCAGCTCTCTGTGATCTCGGATAAATGTCTACTACTCTTTCTCAAAGGTTTATCGGTATGTCATTTACTTTAATACATTAACGTGTATTTGTCAACCTTATTTTTAAATTTCCATCAGACGGAACTTCTCGATCGTCTGCTCCAAATCCTGCGCGATATTCTGAAGTGTCTTTGTGTAGTCCGTGATGTCTGCCATCGTCGTGTTGACCTGATCTGTGGATGCATTGACCTCTTCCGTCGCCGCTGCCGACTGCTCCGATACGGATGCAATCGCCTCCATACGACTTACGACCGTATCCTTGTTGGATGACATGTCCGCATTGAGCCGGTTGATGTTCTCCATGCCGGCATTCAGCTGCTCAATCTGCGTGATAATCTGACGGAATACCTCTTCCGTGCGCTCGATCGCTTTCTGCTGCTCCGACTGAAGCTCCTCGTTCTCCTGCATGGTCTCTTCCACCTGCTTGGACTTGTCCGTAATCTCGGTGATAATCTTCTTGATCTCATCCGTTGATTCCTTGGACTCATCCGCCAGCTTCCGGATCTCGTCTGCAACGACCGCAAATCCCTTGCCCATCTCTCCGGCTCTCGCCGCCTCGATAGAAGCATTCAGGGAAAGCAAATTGGTCTGTGCCGTAATATCCGCAATCGCATCGGAAATATAGAAAATCTTGTCAATGCTGGCAATCATCTCATTCATCACTGCAAGGGACATGCTCGACTTCTCTACGGTCTTCTGTGATTTTTCGATCAGATCCTTCACGCTGCCGAGTCCCTCCGAACTGATCCGGTTCGTCTCCTCGGTCATCTGGTTGATCTCGCTGACACAATCTCTGGAGGACTCCAGACTGTTCTTGAGGTTGTCCACCTCACTGCTTGCCTCCTGCGTGCTCTCCGCCTGCTTCACCGCACCGTCAGCCACGCTCGAGATCGCCTCCGCGACCTGTCCCATCGTGCTTCTGGTATCTCCCGCGATCTCGGAAATATGATCCGAAGTCTCTAAAATATGTCTGGACTTATCCTCCACCTCACGGATCACTGTGGATACATCCTTGACCATATCGTTAAAATGCGTCTCCAGCGCACCGAACTCGTCTCCTCTGGTGACCGCAATCGTCTGGGTAAAATCTCCCTCTGCCACAGCAGCTGTCGCACGCTCAATCTTTTTGATCTCACGCACAAGGCTGTACGCGGTAATAAGCGCGATCACAATACCGAAGATCACTCCGAACGCACCCGCAAATACCAGCGCACCGTTGATCTTCGCAAGATTGCCGGTGTTCTCGACATCGCTGATGCAGCCCAGAAGAATCCAGCCTGTCACCTGGTCTGTCATCGCGGTCACCGCACAGTCCATGCCATCTGCACGCATCGTGTATACAGACTCCAGTGTGATGTCGGAAGCGCTCTCATCGCCCGCTTCCTCCAGGGCGCTCTTCTGCTCCTCCAGAGACTTCAGTTCTCCGGAAATCGGCGTCCAGAATTCCAGACCCGTCACATTTCCGTCCGCAAAGGTATTTTTGTCACTGTCGATCACAATATTGCCGTCCGCATCGATCAGCATGGCAAATCCCGTGTTGAGAATGCGGATATTCCTGATATAATTCTCCAGTTGCGCCGCATCAATATCCATCGCCACAACGCCCATTAAGACATCTTTGTATTTGACCTCCTGCGCTACGGTGAAGATCTGCCCGCCTGTCTGCGGATCCTCATAAGGCTGTGTGATATAGCTGAAAATAGAATTTACTTTTGCCTTTCTGCCCTGGCAGTTCACATACCAGTCTTCCCCGGACAGATCCACATTTTCCTCGATGGTGTTCATCGCCGTCTTATCACCGTTGTCCTCGTACTTCACCCATCCGGTGATGAGTTTTCCGCTGGACGTCGCATAATAGCTTCGCACCGCTCCCTGCGTTACCTTGCACGCCGCCACCAGTTCATCCTGCACGTTGGCAATATAGTCATCAAACTGATCCTCGTACTCCAGCTGCTTGATGGAAGTCTTGCGCGTCAGCAGATCCACCGGAAGGCTGATCGTCTTCTCATACGTCTGCAGACTGTTCAACGCGCTCTCTAACGTCTGCTCGCTTGTGAGCTGCATGTTGCTGTTTAACACATTCTTCGTACGGCTGTATGTAATCACTCCACAGATCACAACACTTCCCGCAATCGCCACAAGAAAGCTCAAAATCATTTTCGGCCCTAAACCCAATTTTTTCATCTGTTTCCTCCGTTCATACTGCAATATGACACTTTATTACTTACATTGTAGATGTTTCGCACATTTTTGTAAATATCCGGTATTTTCTTTCATTGTATTACATTCTAAACAAAAACCTCCCTGCCGGCATTCTGCCAGCAAGGAGGTTCTCAAAAAATGCCCACGCACTCTGCTCCTATGAAAAATAAACAAGTTCGTCTTCCGGCTTTTCTGCAGGTGTAATGGAAATCGGATACAGTACCGGTCCTTTTCCCTTGTACTCTCTTGCAAACTCCACCTTGATCTGCGCGGTAATATGAATCCAGGACTTGTGCGGAATCTTATCCTCATCCGGATATTTGCACTTAAATCCGATGAAGGTAATATCCTCCACACAGCAGGTCATCGCAAAACGTCCCGGAACAAAAATGCCCTTCTTGAGCTTGTCAGGATTGTATACAAGCGCCAGAAAGCTGACTTTCTTCCCCTCGTATTTCTTCGGGTTGTCCAGGCAGTCCATATACCAGATTGCATAATCCGCATCTGTAATCTCCAGTTCATCTCCCGAGATGTCAAACGGCAGCTCCTCCTCGCGCTCGTCGAGCGATCCGTCCGCGCGCTCGTACACAAGCTGTGCCTTACGGTTGAGCGCCTTGACATTTCTGCGGTATTTTCCCTTATCCGTGCTGTCGTCACAGCGGTTAAAGATCACGACGTCCGCCTGAAACAGCTGTTCCATAATCATCGTGCGCATATTGGCAAGATACATATCAAAGGTGGTCGCATCCACGGTCGCAAGGGACTGCACCACCATCCACCCGCGCGGAAGCTCCGTCTCGGTGAGCGTATCCATTCCCCAGGTTCCGTTATATTCGATGAACACCTGATCCGGCAGATATTTCATATTGATGGCATTGAGAAAATCAGCAGTAAAATCTTCCTCATTCTCCACCATCACGAGGCTTGCATTGATTTTTTTCAACTCTGCCTCATCATATTCCACCTCTCCGTCTTCACAGCAGATGATCAGGCTCTTTCCCTGATCGGCAAACCCGTTCTCCAGCAGCGTCTCCTTGATCAGAGTCGTCTTGCCACTGTCCATGAATCCGGTAAATAAATAAATCGGTATCTCCTGCATGTTCTATTCCTCTCTGTCTTATCTCACTATTAAAAGGCAGTCTTCACAGCTTAAGCGATTCCAAATAACTCCTCTAATCTGTGCTCGTCGATATCTGTTCCGATCACGCACAGACGTCCCGTATAATCCGGCTCGCCGTCACGCAGCTCGTACTCCCCCGGCACCATGTCAAAATAAATCCAGGAGCCGTTCTCATCCTCCACCATGCCCTTCGCACGGAGAATGGTTCCATAGTCGTCCGTCTCGCACAGAGTCTTTAAGACATCCTCAATCTTTGCCTTGGTAAACTTATGCGGCGTCTCTTTTCCCCAGCTTGTAAACACCTCATCCGCATGATGATGGTGATGCTCATGATCGTGATCGTGGCAGCCGCAGGTACAGTTCTCGCCGTGCTCGTGATGATGCTCATGGTCATGCTCGTCGTGGTCGTGGTGATGCTCATGATCGTGATCCTCATGGTCATGCTCGTCATGATCGTGATGATGCTCATGATCGTGATCCTCGTGGTCATGCTCGTCATGGTCGTGATGATGCTCATGATCATGATCGTCGTGGTCATGGTGATGCTCATGGTCATGCTCGTCATGGTCGTGATGATGCTCGTGCTCATGCTCCTCGGCTTCTTCCTTCGCATGCTGCTCTGCCATCAGCTTTCTCTCAAGAGAATCCTGTCCCTCTACCACCTTTAAAATCTGCTCTCCGCGGATGGAATCCCACGGGGTTGTGATGATGGCGGCCTTATCGTTGATGGACTGAATCTGCTTTACGCAGAGCTCCAGCTGCTCCGGCGTCGCATTCTGGCTGCGGCTTAACACAACAGTGGTCGCATATTCGATCTGGTTATTGAAAAACTCGCCGAATGCCTTCATCTGCTTGCTCGCCTTTAATGCATTTACAACCGTGATGAGACCGTTCAGCTTTACATCCTCTTCCTTCTCCACGTCAATCACAGACTTCATGACATCCGAGAGCTTGCCGACGCCGGACGGCTCGATCAGGATACGATCCGGATGATACTTGCCGATCACCTCATGCAGGTTTCTGCCGAAATCGCCAACCAGTGAGCAACAGATACAGCCGGAGTTCATCTCAGTGATCTGAATTCCCGCATCCTTTAAAAATCCTCCGTCAATGCCGACCTCCCCGAACTCGTTCTCGATCAGCACCAGCTTCTCGCCTGTGAACACTTCATCAATCATCTTCTTGATGAAAGTCGTCTTTCCGGCGCCTAAGAATCCTGAAATAATGTCAATCTTTGTCATATCTATCTCTTCCTTTCCTTACAATACATCATTTGTTCCAAAACACATATATTTTACTCGTTTTTCCTCCATTTTGCAAATCATATGCATTTTTTTCATATATTTTTTATAATATTTCTCCGGTTCACTGCTTCTGAAACTGCATGTGATACAGTTTTTCATAAATTCCCTTCTTTGCGAGGAGTTCCTCATGCGTTCCCTCTTCCTCGATGCCGTTTTCGGTCAGCACAAGAATCTTCTCGGCATTCTTGATCGTGGAAAGGCGGTGTGCAATCACGAATGTGGTACGGTTTTTCGCCAGTTTTTCCAGGGAGTCCTGAACCACCTTTTCACTCTCATTGTCGAGTGCCGACGTCGCCTCGTCAAAGATCAGGATCGGCGGGTTTTTCAAAAAGACGCGCGCGATTGAGAGGCGCTGCTTCTGTCCGCCGGAAAGCTTGATGCCGCGCTGTCCGATGTCAGTCTCATATCCCTGCGGCAATGACATGATAAACTCATGGGCATTGGCATTTTTTGCCGCCTCGATGACTTCCTCCCTCGTGGCGTCCGGTCTTCCGTAGCGGATATTCTCATACACGGTTCCGACAAACAGATACACGTCCTGCTGTACCATTCCGATGTGGTCGCGCAGACTCTTTAAGGTGAGATCACGCACATCCGTTCCATCGACCTTTACCGCTCCCTCCGTCACATCATAAAACCGCGGGATCAGGGAGCAGAGCGTACTTTTTCCCGCACCGGAGGCTCCGACAAGCGCCATGTAGGAGCCCGCCGGGACTGTCAGATTGATATGCTGCAACACCTGCTCGGTGTTCTCCTCGTACTGAAACGACACATCCTCAAAAGTAATGTCCCCGCGCACATCGGTAAGCTCTTTTGCATCCGCCCGATCCTTGATGTCCGGCTCGATCTCCATGATCTCGCAGAAGCGCTCGAAACCGCTGTACCCGTTCTGAAACTGCTCCGTGAAATCGATCAATGTCCGCACAGGATCGGTAAATACACTGATGTAGAGCACAAATGTGACAAGATCGCTGACATTGACCTTACCATTTGCAATGAGGATGGTTCCGGCGAGAATGACATTGACCTGGATCAGTGTCGTGAACGCGCCCAATCCCGCCTGAAAGCTTCCCATATAATGATAGCTGTTCTTCTTGGCGGACAAAAATCCCGCATTTCCAGTCTTAAACTTTTTCTTCTCAATCTCCTCGTTGGCAAACGACTTTACCACGCGGATGCCGGAGAGGTTGTCCTCAATCTGTCCGTTGATCTCCGCGATCTTCACACGGTTCTGGCGGAATGCACGCCGCATTTTGCCATTCAGGTAATACGCGTACGCAAACATAAACGGCAGGACGATGAACGCCGCCAGCGCCAGAAGTGGGCTTATATTGACCAGGATCACAAACGCACCGATGATCTTGATCGCCGAGAGAATAATATTCTCCGGTCCGTGGTGCATCAGCTCCGTGATGTCAAACAGATCCGTCGTGATCCGGCTCATCAGCTGTCCGACCTTCTGGTTGTCATAGAAAGAAAAGGATAACTTCTGCAGATGCTCAAAAATCTCGGCACGCATGTTGTACTCGATTTTCGCACCCATCACATGACCGTAATTCGAGATAAAGAACTTGCTGTAGCAGTCCGCGACCACCATTGCAAACAGCGCAGCTGCAATGATTTTGATCTGGTACATAATCTGCGCCTTATCCTCGTACACGAGCGTGTAGGTGACATAGCGTATCACCAGCGGGATCGCGAGCGCAACGGCAGCCGACACCGTCGCAAAAAACATATCCGCCCAGAAAATGCCGCGGTATGGCTTATAGTAAGACAACATTTTTTTGAAATTTTTACTCATTTTCACACTCCTTATCTTCTTTTTCAAAAGACCCTTCTATTTTATCTGCTACGCGAAAAATGTCAAGCGACACGCTGCACGAACTGTGCTATACTATACATAGTTACGATTACCATTTAAGGAGGCATCATTATGAACCCAAGACAAATGCATTATGAAACGCTTGCCGGTACCATCATCAAAAATCTTGCCAGACGCCGCATGGAAGGCTACTACTGTGCCACCGTCGAGGACGCTGAAAAGATGGCATTCTCTTTCCTTACCCCGGGCTGCACAGTATCTTTCGGCGGCTCCATGACCCTGGAGGATACCGGAATGCTGACCGCCCTGCGCCACGATCCGGGAATCACCCTGCTCGACCGCGCCCAGGCAAAGACACCGGAGGAGGCAAAAAAGATCTATCATGATGCTCTTTCTTCCGATTTTTATTTTATGAGCACCAACGCGATCACCAAAGACGGCGAACTTGTCAATATCGACGGCACCGGCAACCGTGTGGCAGCCTTAATCTACGGTCCGGAACACGTGATCGTCATGGCAGGCATGAATAAAGTGGCTGCAAACGTAGACGAGGCATTAAGCCGCGTTCATGGCACCGCCACACCGATGAACTGCAAGCGTCTCGGTAAAAATACGCCTTGTTCCGCTACCGGCGTCTGTTCCGACTGCCTGTCCCCAGACTGCATCTGCAACCAGGTCGTTATCACAAGACGAAGCGGCATCGAGGGACGCATCAAAGTCATTCTGATCGGCGAGGAACTTGGATACTAAAATCCAGGTTTCCACCCGACAAGGCAGAAAAAATCCTGCTTGCCGGATTTCCACGCCGCGCATGGCTGCTTGCGACCTGAATTCTATTACGAAAAAAAGAGTTACCGCGAAACGGTAACTCTTTTTGCATACATTAGTTGTACTTTCTTTTTCTTGCTGCTTCAGATTTCTTCTTGCGTTTTACGCTTGGCTTCTCGTAGTGTTCTCTCTTACGAATCTCCTGCTGAATACCTGCCTTTGCGCAGTTTCTTTTAAAACGACGTAAAGCGCTGTCTAAAGTCTCGTTTTCTTTTACAATTACACTAGACATTATCTCACACCTAACCTCCCTCCAGTTGCGTATTGTGCATATTCAACTGTTTGGGTCATATTCATTGCACTATATAAGATTATAACACATATTTTTTTCCCGTCAACTGTTTTTCTAAAAAAGCGAAAAATTCAGACAATTTACTCTTCCCGCAGTTTGAATTTGGTAATCAGACCATCCAGGGAATCTGCCTCCGCCGAAAGTTCCTCACTGGTAGCAGATGTCTCCTCGGAAGCTGCGGAATTGCTTTGAATAACATCCCCAATATCCTTCACGCCGTTTGCAATTCTCTTAACGGACTCTGCCTGCTGATCGGAAGACACACGGATATTTGCCACTTCCTGAATAATATCGTCAAGTTCCGTCAATACCTTGTTCAGGGATTCTGCCGTCTGCTGTGTCACGGTGTTGCCACGGTCAACCTCACTCTGATTTGCCTCCAGAAGATGTCTGGACGTCTCAGCCGCCTGCGCACTGTTCTCCGCAAGCATACGGATCTGTTCTGCAACAACCGCAAATCCTCTTCCTGCCTCTCCGGCTCTCGCCGCCTCGATGGATGCGTTTAAGGAAAGCAGGTTCGTCTGGGAAGCAATGCTCTCAATCTGACCGATCACACTTACAAGCTCCTGGGAGGTGCCGGAAATACGCTCCATGGCCTCCGTCAGTTCCTGCATCTTCTGCTGGCTGACATTCGCCTCCATGCCGACTTCCTTTGCCTTGTCATGCACCACATCGGTGGATTTACTGTTCGCCTCTACCTGCTCAGATACGGTTGCGACACTCTCCACAAGATCGTCAACCGCACTTGCCTGCTCCGTTGCTCCCTTCGCAAGATCCTGAGAGCTGATAGCTAGCTGCTCTGCGCCGGCTGCCACCTGATCGGAAGACTCGCGGATCTGCTTAAACGTGCCGCTCACATCGGTCACCATGCTGATCAGATGTGTCATGACATTCTCAAATTCGCCGACATAAGATTCCTTGCAATTGGATCTTACCGCATAATTGCCCTGTGCAAACTCTTCCAGAATATATCCAAGATCCTCAATAATCTTGTTCAATGTAGTGACCGTCACTCGGAAACTGTCCGCCAGCTTTCCCAGCTCATCATCCGAGCTGTACTGCACTTCTACATCCAGATTTCCTTTGGAGATCTCTTCCGCTACTTTTGTCAGCTCCGTCACCGGATCCACCACTGCATCCACGATCTTCTGGCTGTTCCTCTGGATCAGTCTCGTATCATTGACTGCCGTAATAAGAAATACAATAAGAACCAGAATCGTGTAAGCGAGTGAAAACTGCTTCGGCACATAAGCCGCCGCAAAAACTGCAATCGCTGCAATCACAAGCGTCACATACATTACCACACTGACTCTCCGGTAACTTCCTTTTACCTTATCACTCAGACTACCTTGTCCCCTATCTCTTTCGTCCATCCCTGTCCTCCTGTTTTATCAGATATACCCATATCCCGATACATAAAAACGGCATATTGCCGATACCTACGTACCATTATACACCGTTTTTACTATTTGTAGCAACAAATTATAAAATATTTTTTTGAATTCTAAATTTTATAAATATACGCAATCATGTATTTCTGTCGAGTTTTTATGCAAGCTGTGCCTCAAGTGCCGTTTTCGCCTCGGCAATGGCATCCGGAATGCCTGCCGGATTCTTACCGCCTGCCTGCGCCATGTTCGGACGTCCACCACCGCCTCCGCCGACTTTACCCGCAATGCACTTGATGAGATTGCCGGCATGTGCGCCGTGCGCCATCGCATCGTCTGTCGCCATGGCAACCAGATTGACTTTTCCGTCTGATGCAGATGCAAGAACTATCACGCCTTCTCCCAGCTTTCCCTTTAACTGGTCGCCCAGATCTCTCAGACCGTTCATATCGACGCCGTCCACGCTGACAGCGAGGAGCTTCACACCCTTCACTTCCACAACCTGATCCATGACATCTCCAAGTGCTTCCTTGGCTGCCTTGCTCTTTAAGGATTCGTTCTCACTCTGAAGTGCCTTTAACTCCGCCATCAGATGACCGATCTTCTCGACGAGAGTTGCTGGTGTTGCCTTTGCAGCCTTGGCTGCAGCCTCGAGTTCTTCCTCTTCCTTCTTATAATATGCAAATACATTGTCTCCGGTCAGAGCCTCGATACGGCGCACGCCCGCAGCCACACCGCTCTCAGAGATAATCTTAAATACAACAATATCGCCGGTGTTCGCCACATGAGTACCACCACAGAACTCCTTTGAAAAATCTCCCATGGACACGACTCTTACCGTCTCACCGTACTTTTCACCGAAGAGTGCCATCGCGCCTGTCTTCTTCGCTTCCTCGACCGTCATGACGTCGGTTCTGACATCAATCTTCTCAGCGATCTTCTCGTTGACGATTGCTTCCACCTTCTTAAGTTCTTCCGGTGTCATCGCTGCAAAATGGCTGAAGTCAAATCTGGTGCGCTCACCGTCCTGATAGGAACCTGCCTGCTCTACATGTGTGCCGAGCACTTCGCGCAGCGCTTTCTGTAACAGGTGGGTTGCAGAGTGGTTCCTGCAGGTATCCCTGCGCAGCTTTGCATCCACACTGAGATCTGCTACATCTCCCGCCTTAATCATACCGTTTGTCATCTTGCCGATATGGCCGACCTTACCACCACGCAGCTTGATGGTCTCTTCCACCTGAAAGATACCGGAGGCGGTGCGGATCTCGCCCTTATCTCCCTGCTGACCACCCATCGTCGCATAGAACGGCGTCTTCTCCACGATGATCGTGCCGACCTCTCCGTCGGAAAGCGCCTCCACCAGCTCTGTCTCGGTGGTGAGCACTGTGATCTTTGAAGATGCTGTAAGGCTGTCGTAGCCTGTGAACTCCGTCGTGATCGAAGGATCAATCTCATCGTATACCGTAGCATCTGCGCCCATGTAATTCGTTGCTTTGTGTGCATCATGTGCTTTTTTCTTCTGGATCTCCATGGCTTTCTTAAATCCGTCCTCGTCAATGGAAAATCCCTTCTCCTCCAGGATCTCCTGCGTCAGATCGAGCGGGAAGCCATACGTATCATAGAGCTTGAATGCGTTCTCTCCGGACAGCGTCTTCTCTCCAGCTGTCTGCATTTCCTTCTCCATCTTCTCTAAGATGGCAAGACCCTGATCGATGGTCTTGGCAAACTTCTCCTCTTCCTGCGTAAGCACTTTGAAGATAAAGTCCTTCTTCTCCTCGAGTTCCGGATAACCATCCTTGCTCTCATCGATTACCGTCGCTGCAAGCTTCGCCATGAAAGTACCACCGATGCCAAGCATTCTTCCGTGTCTCGCTGCACGGCGTATGATACGGCGGAGCACATAGCCGCGACCCTCATTTGACGGCATGATACCATCGGAAATCATGAATGTTGCGGAACGGATGTGATCGGTAATCAGACGGATGGACACATCATCGAGCGCATCCTTCTGGTAAGACTTTCCGGACAGTTCACAGACCTTGTCGCGGATTGCTTTCATCGTATCAATGTCGAATACGGAATCCACATCCTGCATGACAACCGCAAGACGCTCAAGTCCCATACCGGTATCGATATTCTTCTGGGAAAGTTCAGTATAACCACCCTTGCCATCACCCTCAAACTGGGTAAATACGTTGTTCCATACTTCCATAAAGCGGTCACAGTCACAGCCGACCTTGCAGTCCGGCTTACCGCAGCCGTATTTTTCTCCGCGGTCATAATAGATCTCGGAGCACGGACCGCATGGACCTGCGCCATGCTCCCAGAAATTGTCACACTCTCCGGTCTTGGGGTCACGGTAGAATCTTGTGATACGCTCTGCCGGCACACCGACTTCCTTCGTCCAGATGTCGAACGCCTCGTCATCCTCCCCGTAGATCGACGGATAAAGTCTGTCCTCCTCGAGTCCGAGCACCTTTGTCAAAAACTCCCAGGACCATGCAATCGCTTCATGCTTAAAATAATCACCAAAGGAAAAGTTGCCGAGCATCTCAAAAAAGGTCAGATGTCTTGCAGTCTTTCCTACATTCTCAATATCACCGGTACGGATACACTTCTGGCAGGTCGTCACTCTTCTTCTCGGCGGGATCTCCTGTCCTGTAAAATACGGCTTTAACGGTGCCATACCTGCATTGATTAAGAGCAGACTGTTGTCATTGTGCGGCACCAGTGAAAAACTGTTCATTTTCAGATGTCCCTTGCTCTCGAAAAATTCCAGGTACATCCTGCGCAATTCGTTTTCTCCGTAAAACTTCTTCACGACTTCTTCCTCCAACATGTTTCTTTCTATTTTAAATCTATTTTGTCTCTTCGACGTTTCCGGTCTCACCGGCATTCTTAGCATCCTTGCGGTCGCTCAACTTCTTTCCCGCAAAAATTCCAAGTCCCGCCACCACGACCAAAACCACGAAAATCAGTACATAATGTACAAACCATCCCAAAAATGCCATAGTCAAGTCCTGCCTTTCCCCAATTCTTCACACCCCGTGTGAAATCTTCTATAACTAAATCAGTATAGCGCAACCGTTTTATGATCGTCAAGTACCGCTTTTTTGAAATTCCTCTCATTCCTCAAGGATCTCAAAAATCTGGTTTTCATGCTTTATTTCCACAACCCGCTCCGCCATCGCAGCGTTCGAGATCCTCTTCCGGTAATCCGGAAGCGCGCTGTAATCCTGCCACATATGCATCGGAAATACGTAATCCGCATCCGTGTGCTCCAGGAAATAATTCATGCCGTCAAACTGGTGCTCCATCAGCCTCGGATCTGCCGGCACAAACGCCAGATGAATCTTCCTGCCGGAAAGCCTGCGGATCTGGCTGCGGTAATTTGTACGCATGGATCCGTTGATCAGATCGCCGGCTCCGTCCCAGTGCCAGTCATTCAGATCGCCGGCATGGTAAAATGCCGCGCCGTTCGTCTCCACGTAAAATGCCACGCCCGCGTCCGTCGAGCGCAGAGTCTCAATATTCAAGTCGTCGACCCTGCATTTTTCATCCGCCCCCACATAGTGAATCCGCTTCGCTACCTCCGGCGCGAATCCATGCTTTGTCAGAAAGTGCGGGCTCATCTTACAGTCTTTTGAAAAAATAAACCGGATCTTCGGATATTTTTCTGCGAGATGCAACACATCCATATCAAAATGATCCCGATGCTTGTGGCTTGCGAACACGTAGACGGGCGTATCCGGCTCGTACTCCGGCAGCACACCGCCAAAGTGATACCCCTCCACCCGGTCTCCATCAAACCAGTCAAAAATCAGCACCTTCTCATCCACCTCGACCAGAAAACAACTGTGATGAATAAAAATAACCTGCATAATTCTCCTCGTTTCTCCGCAATGTCAGAAGTTCTGCCCTGCAAATCTAATGATTTCTATTTCATGCGGCCGATGATCGCATTCGCACGCTGATAGATCTCTTTCGGATCAAACCCGATCTCGAAATGATTGTCTTCATAGAGAACTTTGCCGTTAATCATCGTCATCTTGACATTCTGCTTGCTGCCGCTATATACCAGATTCTTCACGATATTGTTTTCCGGCTGCATGTTCGGCTGGTTCAGGTCAATCATGACAATATCCGCCTTTTTGCCCACCGCCAGACGGTCACAGTCCTCCAGCTGCATTGCATGCGCACCGCCGGCTGTTGCCATGTAAAGGATCTCATCTGCACCCACGCACTCGGCATCCATCTCGCGCACCTTTGCAAGTGCGGAGGTAAGGAACATCTCGCGGAACATATCCAGACAGTTGTTGCTCGCCGGGCCGTCCGTACCGATCGCCATGGCAATGCCCTCATCCACAAACCGCTTCGTCGGGCAGATGCCGGAAGCAAGCTTCAGGTTAGAGGCCGGGTTCGTCACTGCCGTCAGATGACGCTTTTTAAAGATTTCAAAATCCGGCTCCTCAAACCATACACAATGGTATCCGCCGCCGCCGTACTCATACATGCCGAGTGAGTCCGTAAGCTGTGTCGGTGTCATGCCCCAGCGCTCTTTGCACTCTGCCACCTCAAGCTTTGTCTCGGAATTGTGCAGCCATACCGGAGATTTTAACTTCTGTGCCAGCGCCGCCACGCCTTCCATCAGTTCTTTCGAGGTGGTGTACTCCGCATGGAATCCGACAATGAAAGAAGTCAGATCACTCATCTCATTGACGATATGATAATTTTCCTCCATCAGCTCTACTGTACCGCCGAAATTGTTCAGTCCGCTGGTCTGCACCGTACGGAATCCCGTATCTGCGGATGCTTTTGCATCGACCGGCGGGAAGAAATACATATCAAAGTTGGACGTAATGCCGCTGGTCAGATATTCCATGATACCAAGAATATTCAGCCAGTACACATCATCCTCCGTAAGCTGTCCCTCGCGTGGGAACACCTGCTGGTTCAGCCAGTCCTGCAGCGGCAGATCATCCGCGTAGGAACGTAAGAATGTCATGGCTGTGTGTGTGTGCGCGTTCTTAAATCCTGGCATTAACAGATTGCCGCATGCATCGATCTCGCGATCCCACACCAACACTTCTCCATCCTTGCACACATCCGCCGTGTCCGTCCCATCACCGATGTAGCAGATCGTATTCCCCTTGACCCAGAGTTCTCCCTCCGTGATCTTGAACTTGTGGTCATCTGCAAGGGTTAAGATCTTTGCATTATAAAAACGTGTATTCATGTCATTTTCTCCTTCTTCTGTCTGCTGTTTCCACTCTATGAAGCCTCTCTCCCGTCCAGAATCTTCACCGCGTCTCTTCGGTTATTATTTCCCGATACTCTTGATCGTCTCCGTCACAAGTGCCTTGAACTTCGGTGCCACGCGGTCTGCCGTCTCCTGTACTTCCTCATGACAGAGCGGGACCGCCGAGATACCGCATGCCAGATTGGAAATGCAGGAAATACCCACAACACGCATGCCCATATGACGCGCTGCGATCGCCTCGCATGCCGTACTCATACCAACGGCATCAGCTCCGAGTGTCCGGCACATCGCCACTTCCTTCGGTGTCTCAAACTGCGGACCGGAAAGCTGTAAATAAGTGCCTTCCTTTAAATCAATATCCAGTCCCAACGCCGCTTTTTTCACCAGAAGCTGTAATTCCTTATCGTATACCTGGCTCATATCCGGGAAACGCACACCAAGCTCGTCCACATTCGCTCCTCGCAGCGGGGAAGGAACAAAGCTTGCAATCTGATCCTTGATCAGCATAAAATCACCGGCGTTCATGCCAAGCTGGATGCCGCCTGCCGCATTGGTGAGGAATAAAACCTCTGCGCCCATCAGCTTCATCAGACGCGCCGGTAGCACAACATCCGACATATCATATCCTTCATAATAATGAACTCTTCCCTGCATGCACACCACCGGAACTTCTCCGACATATCCGAAGATAAAACGTCCCTTATGTCCCGGAACGGTCGATACCGGGAAGCCCTCGATGTCGTGGTAATCCAGTGTGTCTGCCACACGGATATCATCCGCATAATCTCCCAGCCCGGATCCCAGCACGAGTGCCACCTTCGGGGTAAAATCGATCTTTGTCTTATAACTTTCATAGCATTTCTGTAACTTTTCATATACTGGATTCATTGTCAGTTCTCCTTTTCCTTTCGATCACAAAATTACTTATATTATATACCATGCGCTCTGAAATTCCAATCTCATTCATTAAAAAACGGCGCCATTTTCTCTCCGACCCACGAGATGACCGGACCGAGTGTGAAGCCCATCAGGATCGTCACCAGACCGATCTTCGCACCGAACACCCACGCAATCACGATCACCGTAAAATCAAATACCATGCGCACCACGCGGAACGGTACCTTTTTCTGCGCCTTCACAATCAGAAACGGGATAGCATCGTAGGGGGCAGTTCCCAGTTCCGTAACCATATACACACCTGCCGCAACCACGAACACCGCCAGTGCCGGGAGCAGCACGCCGAGGCGCACTGCCATGGAATCAAACAGCCCGTCCGGCAATACTTTTGACCATACCCACGAGAAAAAGTCAATCGAATAGCCGACGAGGAACATATTGGCAAGCGTTCCGAATCCGATGTACTCCCGTCCCCACAATATCACGATAATAAATAAAAGGCAGTTGAGCAGCGCCTGCCAGTTGCCGAGACTCATGCCGAGTCTGCCCGAAATAGCAAGATTCATGCTCGTGCAGGGGTCTGTTCCAAAATTGACCAGCACCAGCCATGACAGAGCAAATCCCATGACGATCACCGCAAGAATTACCGAGATGAGTCTCCTTGCAAAATGTTTCTTCTGATACATTCCTTGAATAAAGTTTTTCATTATTTTCTCTCCGTTCTTTCCGATATATATCATAGTAACACAGGAACGGCTTTTCCGCCAGAGTTCCCTTTTTCTCCTGTGCGCTTCTCTTTAAAGGCAGCATTATGATTTTATGGCAATTATTTCCCGCTAGGAATCCGTGACAGTTTTTTCGGAATTCATGACAGCTTTCTTGGATTCACGATATTTTTCATTGGACAGTTATTTCTCATATCATATTTTTTTCACATGAAAGGATTTTTTTATGCAGACACTTCATCTGACAGGGATCAATAAACTTCTTCATCCGGAGCGCGACAAACGCTCCGCCACCGAGCGCATTTTTGACCATTTAAGCCACTCAAACATCGGATTAAACCGCGGCGAAGCAACGGCTGATACCGGCTCTACGGCATCGGCGCTCGACAGTTTTTCTGTCACGCAGAATATCTCGGAGCTTCTCAGTCCCGCCTGCGGCATGAGCGAGGAAGAGAAAAAAGCCTACCTTGCCAAAATCATTGCGAAATTAAAGAGCGGCAAAAAGCTTACCTCAGAAGAGATGCGCTTTCTGCAGGCGGAAGATCCACAGCTATACCAGCAGGCGGCTCGTGTCCAGGCAATGCGTGGCTCCCTTGAGTCGGGTCTTGCGCACAGCACTTCCAAGGAGGAGGCGCAATCTGTCTATCTGGACGCGCTCAACCATATCAGCGAGGATGATCTCATGAAAGAATACATCATCGCCGCCTATGATGATGCCATGAAGGAATTCCAGAAATCCGACCAGTACCAGTCGCTGCCAGAGACAAAAGAGGATGCCGCAAAGCAGCACACCGGTTCCCGTCATTCCCATAGCTGATAATTTGAGTTCATGTTGCAGCAATTATCTTTGTGTGCCTGTCTTCCAAGCTGCCAGAACGCAACCGCACTGGCAGCTGCAACATTTAAAGAATCAACGCCGTGCGCCATTGGAATACATACCGTATCATCGCATGCTGCGATCGTCTCCGGTGCCAGACCATCTCCCTCTGTTCCCAGTACAATTGCAAGCTTGTCCTCATTCATAAGCTTCGGATCATCAATACTTAAGGAATCCTCTTTCAATGCCATCGCCACCGTATGAAATCCCAGTTCATGAAGCTGCTTCTGCCAATTCCCGGAATCTGCTTTCTCTTCCGGCTCCGAGTTTCGTTCTATCCCTGTTCCCGACTCTTTCTCTTCTTCCGGCTCCGAGTTTCGTTCTATCCCTGTTCCCGGCTCTTTCTCTTCTTCCGACTCCGGATTTCTCACAGTCTCCGGCTTTGTCTCCTCTCCAAGATATGTCCACGGCACCTGAAACACCGTCCCCATACTCACACGGATTGCTCTCCGGTAAAGCGGATTGCTGCACCCTGTGGTCAGCAGCACCGCATCCATTCCAAGCGCCGCAGCAGAGCGGAAAATAGCGCCCACGTTCGTCGGATTTACCACATTTTCCAAAACTGCAATTCGTTTTGCCCCCTTGCAGACACTCTGCACCGAAGGGAGCGGCTGCCGGTACATCGCACAGAGCATTCCTCTGGTCAGTTGAAAACCTGTCAGCTTCGTGAGTACATCAAACTCCGCCGTGTAGGCCGGGATCTCCCCGCACCGTGCAAGAATCTTCTGTCCTTCTCCCTCAACATGCCGTTTTTCCGTCAGAATTGACACCGGCATATAGCCTGCGTCCAGCGCCCTCTCGATAACCTTGGGACTTTCCGCAATAAACATACCCTTTTCCGGCTCATGGCGGTTAATCAACTGATTCTCTGTCAGTCTTGCATACACATCCAATTCCGGTGCATCAAAATCTGTTATTTCTATCATCTGTGCCATTTTATTCCTCTTCCACATCTACTGATTTCTGTTTGTTCGTTGTCTCACCCGATCTTGCGGTGCCATTTTCGATCGTTTTATGCTTTCGGCTGTTTTCTGATCTGTTTCTCTTTGCATCCTGACTTTTGACCGAGATTTGGCTTCACAGTCGATTTCCTGGGACAATTTGGTTTTCCTTGTAATCAATTCATTTTCCCTTTCGTTTTCCGGGCTTGATCTGGCTTTCCGTACGGATTTTGGTACCTGCATCTTTTCCAAACGGGTCTGTACGGCAAAAATATCCTCTCCAGACCCGTTTTTCCTTGTTTTCGATCATATTTAACATGAAAAACCATAGGGAACGGGTCTCAGGAGCACTTTTTCTTCTCTGAGACCCGAATCACAGGGAAAAACGGGTCTCACAGGCAACTTTTCCCACTATAGACCCGTTGGTCATATCAAATTCAGGATCTGAGTCTCATAAACATTTAATTATAATACCGATCTTTATCAGAAGTGTCAATCTATCCGTTTCTACACCCGGACCGGTGTCTGTCATGCAGATTTCCCACCTCTGTTTTTCCTGCCCGCATTTTGAAATGCTTTTCTGGCACTTTTACGTTGTATGAAAATTATTCTTCCACACCCGAAAAATACAAAACAGGCGAAAACCCTGACGTTCATCCGCCTGCCTTTCGCCTGTTCTCTGCCAGCTTCGCTACGCTTTCTGCAACGTCCTTCGCCTGTTCTCTACAGGCTTCGCTGCGCTTTCTGCAACGGGTTCCGCCTGTTTCCCTCCACCTCTTGTCTCTGCTTTTTTCCGGCTTTCTGTTTCTCTATTGCACTCTTCTTTTTCTGCTTCCTTTTTTCCCTGCCCTACAAAATAATGCATACCATCCCGCCGTTGTTGTCGTTCACAATTTTCTGCATAGTATCCTGCAGCTTCATCTGACACTCGTCATCCATCATCGAGATCTTGCCGCGGATGCCGTTCTCCATCAGCTCACCGATGGATTTTCCGAAAATATTGGTCTCCCAGGCTCCCTCCTCGCTCTTTTCGCCCTCTCTGATGTAGGCGATCAGATCATTCGCCTGCTCCTCGCTTCCGACGATCGGCGCGATCTCGGTCTCAATATTGGCACGGATCATGTGGATCGAGGGGGAGGTTGCGCGGATGCGGACGCCGAATTTATTTCCGTGCTTGATAAGCACCGGATCTTCCATTTTAATATCGGAGAGTCCGGGGCCTACCACGCCATAGCCTTTCACCTGTACCGCCGCCATCGCGTCCGCCACCTTTTCATATGCCTCTTTCCGCTGCGTCATCTCCTTCACCAGCGCGATCAGTTCATATTCGCCGGCAATCGGCACACCCGCAAGCTCGCTCATATTTTCATAGTAATACTTCTCAGCGACCTCCATGCGGATTTTGGCGCAGCCAGATGCGAGATCCACTTCCTCCAATTTCATCCGCGAGACATAGTGCTCCGGCGTAAAATCCTGTGCATAAATATCTTTCACTTTTCGCATTCCACCGAGGATCGTTCTGGCGCTCTGTATGATTTCCGCCTTCATCGGATGATCGGGCGGGAGCATTTCCGTCCATTTCGGAATATAGAATTCCATGCGGGCGACCGGAAACTCATATAAAATCTGCTCTAATATATGAAAGACATCATCTTTGCGAAGCTGCTCGCAATTCACCGGCAACACCGCCGTCTGGTACTTTTCCCGAAGTTCCTCCGCAATGCGGACGGTCTCCTCGCTGTAGGGTCTCATCGAATTGAGCACCACAACATAGGGCTTGCCAATCTCCTCCAGTTCCTGCACGGTCTGCTCTTCCGCATTCACATAATTTTCCCGCGGCAAATCTCCGATACTTCCGTCTGTTGTCACCACAATGCCGATCGTCGCATGATCCCTTATGACTTTTTCCGTACCGATGGACGCCGCCTCCACAAACGGAATCTCATGGTCGAACCACGGCGTATGAACCATACGGTCCGTGCTTCCCTCCATGTGTCCGGCGGCTCCGTCCACCATAAAGCCGACACAGTCAATCAGCCGGATTTTGATCCGCGTATCATCCTCCAAAGAAATCTCCGCCGCGTCTTTCGGAATAAACTTTGGTTCCGTTGTCATGATGGTTTTTCCCTGTGCAGACTGGGGTAATTCATCAATCGTGCGCTGCCTGCTATGTACATCTTCCATATAGGGAAGTACCATAAGGTCCATAAACCGTTTGATAAAGGTCGACTTTCCGGTCCGGACCGGTCCTACAATTCCAAGATATACCTCCCCGTCTGTGCGGTTTTGTATATCTTTGTATAAATCAAACTCTTTTTTGCTGCTGATGTCCATAAAAATACCCCTTCCATACTTAATAAAATGTATGAAGGGATATCTGTAATTATTCCCGCGGAAACTAAAATATCATCGCGCGCGGATGACCTTCTGGCGCAGACAAAGCCGGGGATCTGTACACTTCGCTTTTCTACAGCAGCACCCGCAGCATTCCCGGCAGACAGCGGAATTGCAGCTTCGTGACATCACCACAGTATTCTCCATCCGCATGCAACACCATAGGATCCTTCAGCCGGACCTCGCATGTGCCGCAGTCGTCTATGTCAAATCCGCGGATTCCCGTATGCTTTGCCGCCACGAGGAACGGCAGGCATAAAAATGTGCGCCACTTCGGAATTCCGTGTACACTGCAGATCGAAAGCTTTCCGTCTGTGGCATCCGCCTTCGGCGCCATGGGAACGCCGCCTCCCTCTGCCTTAAAGTTCATCGCCGCGATATAGATGATGCGGTCTAACTTCCGCTCCGGGGTCTCGTCCAGACGCACCGCAGCCTCCGTCGTCTGCATGGAAAAAAGCGACTGCACCGTAATGAGCAGATAGGTCAGTTTGCCCAGATGCAGCTTATTTAAAAATACTTTCAGCTTCGATGTCAGGGCTTTTTTGCAGACTAACGCGTCAAGTCCCACGCCGGCACTGATGGCGAACTTTCTCGGCTTCTCGCAGTCATCCCATGCCACCTCTCCCAGATCGATCACGGTGCATGCCTCTCTCCCCCGCTGCATGCAGGAGAGCATGCGCGCCAGATTCTCCGACGGCGTGCCGCTAAGCTTTAACCCTCTCGCCAGGTCATTTCCCGAGCCGGTCGGTATCAGTCCGAACCGCACTTTTTCCGGATGTGTGATGCCGTTGATGACCTCATTTGCCGTTCCGTCCCCGCCGACCACTGCAAGGCAGATATCATCATCCGTCTTCGCGCAGATCTCGACAGCAAGACGTGTGGCATGCCCCTCATGCTCCGTGACATAATGCCGGTAATGGATTCCTCTCTTCACAAGTTCTCTCTGTACCTCTTTCCAGATCTGCGCGCCCCTGCCGCTTCTGGACTTCTCATTCACAATAAAATAAAGCATCTGTTTCTCCCACCGTAACATACATTCTGCTGTTTCCGGCATGTGCCGGACATACACCGCTCTGTTCCACGTCTGTTTTTCCTATATAAACACAATCGAAAACGCCCACCCGGCCTCTGCCAGATGAGCGTTTCTCTTCTGCAATGCTCTTTTTCATCGTATCACGGATACACGGCAATTACAACTGTTTACTGCTCTTTTCTGTCTGCATCTTCGTCCACCCAGAGACGTCCGTACATTTCCATATAATTATAAAGCCGTTTGGCAAGCTTGACGGTAATCTGATCTGATGTTGCACGCCACTGCCAGTTGCCCCCCAGTGTGGACGGCGTGTTCATGCGTGCCTCCGAACCAAGACCGATCAGATCCTGCATCGGCACCACCGCAAGTTCCCCGACCGAAGACCATGCACCACGCATCATGCCCCAGTTATAGCCTTCCTCTTTCGTGAGGTTTAAGTATTCCTTTGCAAACTTGACGCTCTCCTTCGGCGCAGTCTTCATCCAGCCAAGCAGCGTATCATTGTCATGTGTTCCGGTGTACACCACACAGTGCTCCGTGTAGGTATGCGGGAGATAATTGCTTCCCTCTCTCGAGTCAAACGCAAACTGTATGACTTTCATTCCCGGAAATCCGGAATCCGCAACAAGCTTTAACACGGACGGTGTCAAAAAGCCCAGATCCTCCACGATAATGTTTAATCTGCCAAGCTTCTGCTCCAGCGTATGAAACAGATCCATGCCCGGTCCCTTGCGCCACTCACCATTCTTTGCCGTCTTATCCTTTGCCGGAATCGCATAGTAGGAATCAAATCCGCGGAAATGGTCAATCCGGACAATATCGTAAAGCTTTGACATTGCCGCAATGCGTTTCGTCCACCAGGTGTATCCGTTTTTCTTCATTACATCCCAACGGAACAACGGATTGCCCCAGAGCTGTCCGTCCTCGGAAAATGCATCCGGCGGACACCCTGCCACATCAATCGGATTTAAATCCTCATCCAGATAGAACTCTTTCGGATTCGCCCATACGTCAGCAGAATCCCCTGCGACGTAGATCGGAACATCCCCGATGATCTCAATACCTTTTTCATTCACATAGGCTTTTAGCTCCCACCACTGCTTGAAAAACAGATACTGTAACATCTGGTAAAAGCGGATATCCTTCGCATAGGTGCTTCTCGCCTCGGCAAGTGCCTCCGGTTTTCTCATCTTTAAATCTTTTTCCCAGGAAAACCATGCGTTTCCGCCGTTGGCATCCTTTAACGCCATAAACAGCGCATAATCAGAAAGCCAGTCTGCCTCTTTTTCACAGAACGCCTCAAAATCGTCCGGCTCTGCGCGAAGAAACCGCTCAAACGCGATCTTTAACAGCTTATAGCGCGACTCGTACATCACGCCGTAATCCACCTTGTCTGCTTTCTTTCCCCACGGGAAAGACTCACACTCCGCCTTTTTCAACAGTTTTTCCTTACACAGGTATTCCAGATCTATAAAATACGGATTCCCTGCAAAGCTGGAAAATGACTGATACGGCGAATCACCGTAACTTGTGGGGCAGATCGGAAGAATCTGCCAGTATTTCTGTCCTGATTTTTCAAGAAAGTCTGCAAACTTTCTGGCTTCTTTTCCCATCGTACCAATTCCATACGGAGATGGCAGGGATGATATATGCATCAATACTCCACTACTTCTCATAACCTCGTCCTTACCTTTCATCTATCACTCGAATACTCTCCCCATTTACAAACTCAAACGGAACAATCTCGTGAATCGGCTCTTTCTTCAACTCTATCTGGCCGAATAAAATCTCGATGCTGCGGTTTGCAAGCGTCTGATGCTGTTGCTTGATCGTCGCCAGCTTCGGATTGTAATACTCTGCAAGCGATGTACCGTCAAAACCGATCACGGAAACATCCTCCGGCACGCGGTACCCCAGATCACGCAGTGCGCGGATGGCCCCGATCGCCATCACATCTGACATTGCAAACACTGCAGTCACATCCGGAAACTTCCCGATCAGGCGCTTCATCGCCCGGCAGGCGCTTCCAAAAGAGAATCTTGCCTTCTCATAGCAGTGCTCCACATCAAGAACCGCCCCATGCTCCGAAAAGCTCTGCTCACATCCCAGGAAACGCTGATGACTCGTATAAGACTTGTCAAAATCACCGCCGAGAATACCGATTCTGCGGTGTCCAGCCACAAACAGCTGATCCACCGCACAGCGTGCCGCCGCAATATCGTCCGTGGCAACGCTGGAAAGATTCTCAAAATGCATCTCATTGGCACGGTTCGTCACCAACACACACGGCACATCCACACCGGAGAACTCCCGGTGAAAATATTCCGGATTACCGCCGAGGAACAAAAGCCCAAGCGGCTTTCTCTCCCTGCAAAGAAGAATTGCCTGCTCTACCTCATCTGCATCCTCGTCCAGATAAGACACGACCAGCGTATATTCCGTTTTCTCGATCATGCGCTGGATTTCCTCCACGATACTGGCAAAAAGCATATTTGAGATACCTTTGACCAGTACGCCGATCGCCTTGGAATTGTTCTGTTTTAAATGCTTCGCATTGTTGTTCGGCACAAAATTAAAGCTTGCGACAACTTCCTCGATCTTTTTTCTTGCATCCGGGCTGACATCATTCCTATTATTAAGCACTCTGGAAACCGTGCTGACGGAATAGCCTGACTCTCTGGCAATATCTTTTATTGTAACCATAACTTTTCCTGCCTGTTTTTGTCTTCTTGATTTCACTGGCAATTATTATATCAGCCTTTGACAGCTCCTGCAACAACACCTTCTATAATATACTTCTGGCAGGCTGCATAAAAAATAATGATCGGAACAATGGCAAGCACCAGCATCGCCATCATGGTACCCCAGTCAACAGCTCCGTAGCCGCCCTTTAAATACTGGATGACAATCGGGATGGTCTTGTATTTTTTCAGATCCAGCACCAGATAAGGCAGCAGATAGTCGTTCCAGATCCACATTGCCTGCAGAATTGCCACCGTGATCGTGGTCGACTTCATAATCGGGAATACCACCTGGAAAAAGGTCTGGAGCGGCGTACACCCGTCAATCATTGCCGCCTCCTCAATTTCAAGCGGAATGCTCTTCACAAAACCGCAGAACATAAACACCGCCAGTCCGGCTCCGAATCCGAGGTATACCAGAATAATACCGATGGGATTGCTTAAATGCATCATGTTCGCCAGCTTTGACAGGGAGAACATAACCATCTGGAACGGCACGATCATGGAAAACAGGCATAACATGTAGATCGTGGAGTTCACTTTGTTATGTACTCTCGTAATGTACCATGCGCACATGGAGGTACAGAGAATGATTACCGCCACAGAACCTACCGTGATGATAACGGAGTTCCCCATCGCCGCAAAAAAGTTCGTCTTCTGCACGCCCTTGATAAAGTTCTCAATTCCGAAGAAAGAACGGTGATCCGGCAGTGCAAACGGATATCTCGTGATGAATCCTTTTTTCTTTAAGGAGTTCATCGCCACGAGGAAAATCGGGTACAGCCACAGTACCGCAAGGATTGAGAAAAATACAGTCAAAACCCATCCGTGTTTGGCGCGTCTTACCGCGCTCACCTGATTGTCTGCTTTTTTGTTCTTTGCCATTATTGCTGCACCTCCTTACTTCTGGTAAGTCTGTTCTGTAGCATTGCAATGACTGCCACAATGATAAAGAATACCACCGCTTTCGCCTGACCGGCGCCCTCCCATCCGGTTCTGGTGTAGAATGTCTCATAAATATTCAGTGCCAGCATCTGGGAACTGTTCGACGGCTCACCCGCAGTCAGCGCCAGGTTCTGGTCAAACAGCTTAAAGGAGTTCGTCAGTGTCAGGAATGTACAGATCGTAATCGACGGCATTACCATCGGGATCGTCACATGGCGCAGCAGCTGACGGTTCGTCGCCCCGTCAATCTTTGCCGCCTCGATCAGCTCACCCGGGATGTTCTGGATGCCGGCGATATAGATAATCATCATATAACCGATCTGCTGCCAGTTCATTAAAATTACAAGTCCCCAGAATCCGTAGGTTCCGGAATAGGTAAGTGTCTTTCCGAAGTTCGCCAGAATACCGTTTAACAGGATCTGCCAGATATATCCAAGCACAATACCTCCGATGAGGTTCGGCATAAAGAACACGGTACGAAACAGGTTCGTTCCCCTAATTCCCTTTGTTAAAAGCATCGCGATCGCAAATGCAAACACATTGATCGTAAGAACGGACACGACCGTAAACAGTGCCGTAAACACCAGCGCATGTGTGAATGTTGCATCCGAAAAAATCCGGATATAATTTTTCAGTCCCACGAACTTTGCATCAGTCACCGTCGTAAATTCACAAAACGATAAATAGATACCCATAATAAAAGGAATTATAAAACCGATTGTAAATGCCACTAAAGTCGGGAGTGCAAAAACAGGAAAATATTTCTTAATTGATTTCTCCATACTCTTTCATCCTCTCATATTCAATAAAACCGATATCGGGCAGATGCTTTGCAGTACCCGCATCCTTCTAAAAAAGGGTGGGCAGTTCTCATGCCCACCCCCTGCATTTTACAGATTTTTATTCGTGTGTTGCGTCGTACTCAGTCTTCCATCCATCTACGAATGCTGTCACAACGCCATCCCAGTCGCCGGTACCCTGTGCATACTCAAGTAATGCAGAACCAACGCCATCTTTCCATGTCTCAGAAGGAATAGTGGAGAAGTTCCATGTTACAGAATACTTGCCAGCTTTGGTGTAAGCTGCATCTGCCTGGATGAATACATTGTCTGCTGTGTAACCGTCAGCGAAAGTATCAAACGGTGTTGTGAATCCCATTACATTAGCCATGGAATCACGTCCCTCATCAGATGTGATCACCCACTCAAGGAAATCAAGTGTTGCCTGCTGATCCTCTGCGGATGCCTGATTATTAACGCACCAGTAGTTCTCAGAACCTGTGCAGAGTCCCTGATTTTCCTCACCGTCCACACCAATGTAGATCGGCATCATGCTCATGTCCTCAGCTGTTACGAGATAACCGTTATCCTCATTGGTCAGGTTGCTGTACTCCCATGTACCGTTCTGGTAGAAAACAGCCTCTTCCATACCGAACTCGGACTCAGCCTCGTCACCGGTCTTGCTGGAAAGAAGACCCGGCTCACAGGTGGAATCTGTAATGTAGAGATCCCAGATCTGCTTGTAGTTGTCAAGGTATGTACCCTCGATTGCATCGGTGGAATCAATGCCCTTGTCCTTGTACTCATAGTAGATCGGAAGGTTTGCAAGGTGTGTCTTAAATCTCCAGTCGGAAGATCCATCCATACCTGCGGAAGTAAATGCTCCCTTTAAGTCATATCCGAACTGATCGTTGATCTCGTCTAATCTTGCCTGAATGTCGTCTGCCACTGCCTTTAATGTCTCAAAGTTGTTGATGTCTTCCGGAGAAGAGATCACTGCGTTGTCCATTGTGCAGTAGTCGTTTAAGATCGTCTTGTTGTAAATGATGCCATAAGTCTCGATTACATATGCGATACCGGAAACCTCGCCAGCGTCATTCTTCAGTGCATAGTCATCGCTGGTCAGATGGGAGTAGATCTCGCTGTTTGAAAGATCCAGACAGTAATCCTTCCAGTTTGCAAGTCCTACCGGTCCGTTTACCTGGAATAAGGTAGGAGCTTCGGTCTTGGCGATCTCTGACTTTAACGTCTGCTCGTAAGTACCGTCTGCTGCTGTGATAACCGTTACTGGAACACCTGTCTGCTCTGTGTAGGTTGCTGCCAGATCCTGCCATGCCTGATCCTGCTCCGGCTTGAAGTTCAGATAATAAACTGAACCGCCCGCTGCATCCGTCTTTGCTGCATCTGTATCTGCCGCCTCTGTGGTTGTTGCAGCTGCATCGTTTCCTGTGGTAGCTGCTGCGTTACTGTCTGTTGTGCTGCTGTCCCCACATCCAGTAAACATCGTTGCGAGCATTGCACTTGCAAGCATTACAGATAACACTTTTCTTTTCATAAATTTACCCTCCTGATATGATTTGTTCAACTTCTTCTGTAACGTTTCCGGTATTGTTATCGGTAATGTTTCCGGTAACGTTTTCAGTTGATGGTTAGATTATATTTCCATGTGTCAGGAAATGCAATACCCAATCGTTATTTTCCACATTATTGCCAAGTTTTAAGAATACATTTTGTGATATTTGTACAAAAGAAAGGCTGCCGCAATAAGCATAGACCTCTTTGGGGTGATAAGTAATATTACAGGAATACTAGAGAACAAAAAAGTTCCAGAATAAACAGACGGCGGCAAATTCTTTGAAGCAAAATTCGTGTATTTCTTCCGTGCCGTGGCTGGCATCCCATTCCGTGTCTCTTCCACGTTTGGACACTCACGGAGTGTGTCCGACAAGCCACAGACAATGGGCGGACTTTCTGGTGTCCCTAATGGCACCTCTTCACAGACAATAT